>ERZ1023666.31-NODE-31-length-70337-cov-14.600267_pt1 | contig 70337 bp, 50 predicted proteins | sample MGYA00380341_ERZ1023666 | MGnify/ENA primary metagenome ERZ1023666 (study PRJEB33179, sample SAMN07448983) | human gut metagenome | biome: Human-gut; feature: Human associated habitat; material: Faeces | host: Homo sapiens | place: India: Bhopal | collected...
TCACAAGAGAGACCAAAACGGTCTGAGCGAAGAGTATCCAAAAAAGAGCTTTTCTGCTTAAAAGTTTAGTATTTGTTATGCTAGGTATGGAAATCCTAAAGACTTTTTCTGTAAAAGTTTAGTGAAAGTAAACAAGCTTTTCTGCTAAGAGAGTGATAAGAGTAGATAAATAATGAATGAAAGTATAATCTTCTGACGAGATTAGCCTCGGCCCTGCGGGCCTCGGCATATCATATACAATCAGATAATAGAATATCATCATCTTCATACTGTTCTATATTTAATCCAGTATTAATAGCATGACAAATAAGATTATCTATAGTCTTATCATCTTCTTCTGTATCAAATTTAGCTATTAAAGAAATAGCACCTTTTAAATCTTTTAAGTTATTAATATTCTTATTCATTTCAATATCCTCCAATTATATTATTGTATTTACATTACATACTTCTAAACAATCTGTCTCTATAGAACATCCAGTACATTGATTTTCTGCACATTCTATATCTGTTAAAGAAACCATTTCGTGAATCCATTGTTTTCTAACTTGTTTAGAATTACATCTAGCTATAATGTTGATTAAATTTTCTCTTTGATTTTGCATAATAATAACCTCTTTTCTATAAGTTTTTCTTATATTGTAACATAACTTTATTTCTAAAATCAAAATAACCTAGTTGTTGATTAGGTTCAATATCATAAAGAGAACTTTTCTGCTCCCAAGCAATTTCTATTTGTCTTATAAGTTCTAACATTTACAATAGACCTCCTATATGCTATTAAAAAGAAACGAAGCTCTTAAAGAGCTCCGAATCCTCTACTTAATTTAGCTGTCTCTTGTTTCTTAAATGTAGTCTTTATAGTCTTCATTAAGTTTTGAACATTATCACCTTTCATTAATTCTTTGTGATTTAGTTCTTTAATAGCTATATTAGCTACACAAGCAGTAGCCTCTACACCAGTCTTAACCATTCCTACACCAACTGTAGCTCCGATTTCAACACCTGCAAGAGTTACTTCTCTACCTACTCTATTTAATACAGAAGCACTAGCTCCTCCTATCATTCTAGCTTTCTTAGTAAAGTTACTTACTTTTACTCCTGTTTGAGCAACTTTAGTAGCTAGTTCTATAGCTTTCATTTGGTCATCATTTAAGTTAAAAGCTATTATAGTATGTACTAGAGTGTTATACATACCTGGTGCAAATGGTTGTTGTAATACAATTATTTGATTTTCATCTACTTTAGCTCCGCCTAATATGTCTTTAAGAACTATTTCTATTTTCTCTGGACTATTAGCTATTAAAGCAAATGTATTTTGTATTAATGTTTCATCTGGTTCATATCCTGTTAATACTTTAGATTGTACTCTTGAACTTAATGCAGTCTCGATTATCATTAATTGTATGTCACTTAACATTTCAGTGTCAATTTTAATCACGTAACCGTCTTGTTCAGAACCCATAGATTCTACTCCTGTAACTACTCCTTCTTCATTAGAACATAATGGTATAAATACATTAGCCATTAATTCTCCTATTAGTCTTTCGTCACCTTTTATCATTTTCATATTTTGCATATCAATTGCCTCCTAATTAGTTAATATTATTTTATTTTCCCCAGAAGGGAAAGGAGATTAAGCGTTAGCTTGCACTCCGTCCCAACTAGGTTTGTTTCCTGCACTTTCTATGTCGAACACTAATGGTTCATCATTTTTATTTTCTGCTGGTGTGCTTACACCAGATAGTTCTTTAGCTAAATCTGTATCATCTATACTTGCACTATCTGATACTTCAAATTTAGGTTGTTCTACTGTAGCTCCTGTAGCTGATACTGTTACAACTTCAGGTGTTCTTAAAGCGTCTCTTTCCGCCTTAAGCATTTTATATGTTTCCATATCTCCTGACTTTAATGCATTAGTCATTAATTCAGTCATTGTCTCACGTAACTCCTTATCAGGGTCTATTACTTGAGTTGTTGTTTGTGGTACACTTGCTACTGTTTGCATAGTGTTTAGTATAGCATATGCTTTACTTCTTAAGTCCATATACACCTTATTATCTCTCATTTTAGGTATGTATGATACTTGATTGAATCTTACATTTAATAGCCTATCTTTATATAGTTCATAGAACTCTTTATATCCTGCTAAGTCTTCAGAAGCTAAAGCCTCTCCATTTAATTGCTTACCAGTTTTAACATAGTCTATTGCATATCCAGAATTTATTCCTTGAACTAAGTCCATTAAGAATATTCTAAATGTTTCACCAGCCTCTGTTGGCACATGATTCTTTAATACTTCATTTAATACAGCTAAATTAGCACTTACTCCTGTAGTACTAGATTTCTTAATCTCTACTCCTGCACCGTATGCTACTGCATTATTTCCTTTACTTACTATAACTATCTCTTTCATGATAGTACCTCCTTAATAATATAATATTTTAATTTCACAAATAATTATTTTCTGCTTATGCTTTTATAACATAATGCTCATATAAAGCTTTTTCTGCTTATAATGCAAAAAAAGAAGAGGCTATTAACCTCTTCTAGTTATATTAACAACTCTGAATGGACAGTTGTCTTCATTTTCATTTATTTCTTTAATGAAATCTTCTAATTCCTTAGTCATGTCTTTTGACTCATCTGTTTCATTACATTTATTAAAAGCTACTTCTAAGTCTTCTAGCATTTCAGGTAAATCTTTTATTAAACTTTTAACGAAAGATTTTCCTGCAAATGTTAAGTTTATAGCCTCTTGAGCTGTGTACTCTTGAGTAACCTCTATATCATTTATTTTTACTCCTTGTATTTCTATACTTCCTAATTTAAATGTTGTTTTCATATCAATAATCTCCTTTATTTTATAATCATAATAATCAATTTTCTGCTCAACAAACGTTGAAATCTAGCCGTTCCCCTTAAAAGGGGAGTAGACTAATATGCGTCCACTGCACTAATTCTTTCAGGTGCTGGAACCATACTGTCTACTATTTTCCATGTAGCGTCTCTGTAGTCTATGAACATTTGAGATTTTAAACCTCTTTGTCCAAATAGTTGTATATTATTGCTTAATTGCTTAACATTCTCATCAAGACGTTTTACTTCTGTTAATAGCTCTGGAGCTATTTGTTCTCCATTCTTTTTACATCCAGTAGTTACCCAAACTTTTCTAGTATCTTCATATCTTAAAAACTCTATGAATCTAGGTAGTAAAAATACAACTGGTTGGTCAAATTTCATTTGATTTGGTCTAGGTACAATTTCTAATATATCATTTAATGCTTTAATAGCACATAATTGAGTATTTTGATTCTCATCTACAAATGTATATAGTGCACCTTTACCATTTTCATTTTTCTTACTATCTGTTATTACAACAGTACCTGCTCTTCCTGCTACAGTATAAATTCTTCTTGCCATTTCAATTACCTCCAAAATTTTAATTTCACAAAATATCATTTTCTGCCCTCGTAGAGTGATAGGCACTCGTAGAGAGACATGAACAAATATATTGACACTAACAGTCGAATAAACTGCTATGCCCTAAGACATTTGCTCACAAAGAAGACTTTTCTGCCTCCCTCTGTTAAGAGGGAAACATAATCTTCATAGAAGATTATTTTCTGCTTGTCTCTCGAAGAGAGACGTAGTCTTCTGTTAAAGGGTCACGTAGTGCCCTTTTCTGTGAAAACACCCGTAGGGCTTAGCAAATGTACCCTCCCCGTAGGGGGGAGAGAGGCTTAGAACAGTATGTCCTCTACTTCATCAAGTATAGAGCTGTTTAAGACATCAAGAGCAGTTGGAACTACTCTCTTTTTGTCTTTCTTGATTCTGTTTAATAGTCCAGCTTCAGCTATTAAAGCTTCATCCGATTCACGTTGAGCTCTTCTAGCTTCTACTTTGTCATTAAATGATTTAGCACTTTCTTCTGCTTTCTTATCAGCCTCCTTCTTATTAGCATCTAATAATGCTTTATATTCTTTATACATATCTATAACCTCAGCTGTTACCTTAGTTACTATAGACATGCTTGGCATAGTCTTACTTTTCTTAGCTATTATTGCATCTAATGAATCTACACTAGGTCTAGCAAATTTAGGAGAGTAGCTATATAAGTAGAACTTACCATTTAATTTAACATATCCAACTAAAACATCTTCCATAGAGAATTCAGTTACACCCTTAATAGCTGAACTTCTAGCCATATAAGCATTGTCTCTATTTATTTTAATTGGAGATAACTTAGTTCTATTAGTTAAGAATTTATGCTCATTCACTAATACATTCTCAACAGCTATCTTATATTCATCAGATAACTTCTCATCAGATAACCAAGTTATTTCATCTGTAGTAGGACTAGCTATTAAATAACACTTTTCTGTTTGATACAGTTTAGCATTAGGATTCTTTCCTACTTTACTATTAGACACTTTAACAAATTGTGGAGCGTCTATATTTTTCTTCTCTTCCTTTTCAGTTTTCTTCTCCTCTTTAACCTCCTTCTTAACTGATTCTTTAACTACTGGTTGTTGTTGCTCATAGTGTTTTAATTCTGACATTATACTTTCTTCTTGTGAAGCTAAGAATTCCATATAACCATCTTCATTGAACACGTTTGTTGTTTCTGTTACTTCTTGTGCTTTAACAGCTTGTAATTCAGCTATAGTTTTCTTTAGCTCTTCTATCTCTCTCTTTTGAGCAGCTATTGTATCTAAATGTTTTTCTATTTCAGTCATATCTTGTACAACTTGTATTGGTCCTGGTACTTGAACTTCTACTATCTTTTCAACCTCTACTATTTTCTCAACTTCAACTTCTTTAACTACTTCTACTTCAATAACTTTTTCAACTATCTTTTCTATTTCCTTTTCTACTACTTTCTCTATAGTAGTTGTTTCTAATAAGTAAGAGCAGTCTAATGCAGCTAATATTTCTTTTAATTCTGCTAATTTCTTTATAGCTAAATCTTCTTTCTCTCTTCCTATGTTAGCTAATATATCCTTTGCTTGTTGTTCTTTCTTTAATAATTCGTTTACGTTTTTCATAATATTTATCTCCTTTGTTATTTAAATTATTTTATCTTATAGTTTATTTTAAAAAAGAGGAGCCATTAGACCCCTCTATATTGTTGCTTATCCTAATATAGCAATAGCACCTTTAGCACATACAATCGTATCCATCTTAGTGTATTCGCTCATTTTATTAGCTTTAACAACATGTGACACTCTACCTAACATTCTAGATGCAGCATCTGAATCTCTTCTTAAGTTTAGATGTAACTTACCACCTATCTTAATAGTGTGTAGAGAGTATTTATCTTTCTTGCTTACACTTAGCTCTATAGCATTAGACCATAGACCAAATGATTTTTGTAATTTTGCAGCATCAGCTTTTTCAGCTAATTCTTTTTCAGCTGCATCCATACCATTAGTATTAGTTTCAGTCATAGTAGTAACTGAGTTAACTATTACTTCACTAGTAGCAGCGTTAGCATTGTATACATTAGTAGCTTGAGTTAAATCACAAACATTGTCAAACATTAAGAATTCAACTTGTTCGAATTCATACTCATTTACATACTTAACAAATACAGCTTCACCGCCTATTACTTTAGCTATAACTATTCCTGTGTAATCATCTTCTTCAGTACAGAACATGAAATCAGTTGAACCATCTTCTAATTCAACTTCACATTCACCATTTTCCATATAGAATGGAGTTCCTGGAGCTATAGCAAAGTTATCTGGTATTTCTACTTCTATAGTGCTATACATAGCATCTGCATTAAAGTGCCATTTTAATTCATTGCTGAACATAGCAGATATTGCAGTATATCTATAGTTCTTTAATAATGAGAAGTTTTGTTCTCCTTTATATTCAGTTATCTTGAACCAACCAGCGTTACAAGCTATTCTGAATGTTTCTTCTGGAGTTAACCCTTTAACTTCTCCTAAAGTATATATAGCATTTCTTAATTTAGCAGCTAATTCATCTACTTTAGTCATTGGCATATGTTTAGCATATCTAAAGTGATTATGTATCATTTCACATGCTATAACAACCATCTTTTTAACATCATGTATAGCGTTAGCGTCCTTGTTTATATTTAAACCTAAGAACTCTTCGAATAATCTCATATTAGATAATTCGTACATTTCTACTAATTGCCCTATGAAGTTAGATTGTTGTTGTACCATATACTCTTTTAATTCTGTAGCAGAGTCTTTTATTAAAGATTCTTTCATTGCATCCTTTATAGCATCTGTCTTAGCTTTAACTAATTCTTCTTGAGATGCATTAGGGTTAGCAGCTACAAATAATTCAAATTGCTCTTTAGCGTAGTCATAAGCATTGTCTAATGGTAAGTAGTCATCTATAGAGTATGTGAACTTAACATCTTTCTTATGCTTAGCATCTGCTTTCTTATTAGCTACTATTTCAGCAAAGTTATGAGATACAGTTAATTTCTTAGAAGCTAACTTACAAGTGTAAGCTGACATGAATTCTGTTATTTCCATCATTCCTTCTTTAACTGTTGCATCTTTAGCTGAGTCTATTTCTAGCTCTTGCATAACTCTACCTATCTTTTCTAAGTCTTGACCTATTCTTACTAAGTCTTCTTGAGTAAATACGCTACTCATTTCTAATTGCTCAACAAATGTAGTTATATCAGATTTAAGAGCTTTAACTAATCTCATTTGTCTTCCTTGTAAGTTTTCTACTAAGAATATGTTATTATTAGCTTCCATAAATATAGCAGCATATCCTTCTCCATTACCCTTAGTACCTACAGTAGGGAATACTTTTCTTAATTTTATTAAATCAGCAGTACCATCTTCTTTTATGAATTGAGTGTTATACTCGTTATCCATTAATACTCCAGATACTTCTACTAAGTTAGTTATTATACCAACCATTGACCCAGCTACATATCCTAATCTAGCTAAAGCTCTTACTACAGAACCTGGTTGATTTAATTCTATTTCTGTTTTCTTATTAGCTTTTAAGTATTTTATTGTTTCATAGTTGTTTAAGTCTCTTGCTACTAATGCGTCTTGTATCATGTTGTCTGACATTTCCTTTCTCATTTTGTTTGCTACCATAGATTTAGTGTTTACGTTTATATTCTTGTTCATCATTGTTGTTCTCCTTCTGCTGTCTATTAACAGCTCACCTATTATTTTTATTTTAATTTAAATTGATATTATTGTTTTTTTAATGCTTATATAAAAATAGAGAGAGCTTAATGCCCTCCCTGATTATTTACAGATTATTGTTGCTAATCCGTCATTGTCATTGTATTTAGTTAATAGTATGTCTACTAATTTCTTTTCGAATACTACAGCTATACCATCGTAGTCAGTATCCATACCTGCTAATTTATGCTTTAATGTATTATCAGCACCTAACTTAGTTACACCATAAGAAGTGTTTAAGAAATCGTCTAATAATATAGCTCTTTCATCTCTAGTTATTTGCTTAGCTTTATACATAGCATTTATTCTAGCTTTTAATTGTGCTGAAGTAACATAAGTCACTATAGCATTTTCATCAGAAGATGGAGATGGATATTTGAATGCTACTCCTGTTAATAACTCAGCTAACTTAGCATCTTTCTCTGCTCTAATGCAACTAGAGCTTTCTATCTCATTTATTTCTTCTGCGAATTTTACTTCCACGTCTCTAGAGTAACACTCTAATCTTCCACTGTATTCGTTTCTAGCTAATAAGCTATCTACTTTACCAGCTGTTAAGAAGAATGTATCATCGAATAAAGCTCTTTGGAAGTAAGCTTTTATATCTATTTTGTTTTTGTATACCATAGCTTGTTGTCTTGGTAACATTTCTTTTATTAATGCTTCTAATGCAGCAGTGTTTTCAGTACCATTAGCAACATATCTTATTATGAATTGAGCTAATGAAGCTTTGTGTGCATCTATATCACCTGATAACATATTTTCTAATTCTGCATCGAAGTTTTCTGACATACATTCTAATAATGCATTTATAGTAGCTTCTTTGTCAGCTATTAAGAACTTAGCTAACATTTGTCCTGAAGTTGAAGTATCTGAACACTTAGCTATATCTAGTAAGTGAGTTGTAACATTACCTTCTACTATCTTTTGTAAAGATATGTTCTTTAATAACTTACCACCATTGTAGTCTATTATGCATCCTAATGTCTCTCTATTACCTACTACTATTACTTTGTAGTCTTCTCTGTTTAAGTTTGAAACATCTGCACCAGCTTCTACAAATAATACTTTATCTTCACCATACATTTCTATTAATCTATTTAATCTGAATTGCATGTTCTTTTGAGTCTTAGCTTCACCGAATACTTTAGTAAAGTATTTATTTGCTCTAGTTTGAGCTGCGAATAATAATGCTTTATCCATAGATAAGTTTCTTCCTAATTTAGCGAATGACTTTTGCATCATTTCTACTGATATACAGTAAGCACCATCTGAAGTATTATCATCTATTTCTATACCATTAGATTCTAACATCTCTCTTGTTTCTTCATTATAATCTTGAGGCCCTAGTATTTCATCTAATACTATTACATAACCAAATTCTTCGTTAGCTGCTTTAACCATTTCTACTGATGGAGCACCTAATATACCTAATCTAGCTGATAACTTAGTTAAACCAGCAACTGTTAATTTACCTGACATTGCTTGAGATAATGCACCACCAGATACTTCATCCATTATTTTGAATGCATCATCTGGTTGTATAGCTGTCATTAATTGAGTTTCACTTCTCATGTTAGATGGTGACCAGTTTAATACTGTTAAGTGAGTACCTTCTACTGATTTATTAGCTACATATACTTTATCGCTCTTAGTTATTCTAAGACCCATAGTTTCAACACCATCAACTAACTTATTTTTAACTTCTTTTATCTCTGCATCTGTACTGTTTTTCATTATCTTTCTTATATCATTTTCAAGACGAGCGTATACTACAAGCGTATGAGTTTTAGTAGCCACGTATAATCTGTCAGCTGTAGTGTCATTACACTTAACTGTATAATCTGGTACTAATGCTTTCTCATCTTCATCCCAGTGAGATAATTGAACTACTGCTTGCTCATTTGTATCGAAGTCTGCTGCAAATTCCATTAATGCTCTAGCATTTGGGTTGTTAGAACCTGTAGTGTGGAATCTCTCTCCATATAAGTACATTTTATCTGATTCTTTGTCTTGTGCTGCTCTTAATATTATACCTTCTATAACTGGAACCATTTTGTGAATGTTTCTTATTATAGCGTTAGCATGTCCTTTGTGAGCTCCCATTGATAATGTTTCTTCTACTGTTACTACGTCTTCTGCCTTTTCTACTGCTGCCTTTACTATCATTCCGTTTGCGTTTAATACTAATTTACTCATTTTAATTTCTCCTTCTATATGTGGTTATTAACCACTACCTAATTATATTTTTTATTATTTTGATTTAATAATTTGTTATTTAATTTTTCTTATCTAAATTTAAATGATTTACTAGTTTGTACTAGTCCTAATTGTTTAGTACCATTTTTATATGTGTACTCTGTTACTTCTGCACCAAACATTACTTCATGTCCAGCTTTAATCTTAAAGTGATTAACTATTTTATTTGATTCAGCACTTATCCATACATGATGTATTTTTGCCACTATCTTTAGTTTATTGTCTTTACGGACACAACATTTAACATTTTTTAATAGCATTGTACTTACTTTATATGTAGTACCAAATATACTAGTTTCTAATTTTGTACTTCTTTTAGCTACATCAGCTACAACTATAAATTCTTTATCTTTTAATCTTTCCAAATCTTTTCTGTACATTGTTGCTTTCATTATTCGCCCTCGCTATGTATAGTCTTAAGAAAGAACTACCTTGGCTAAAACAAATATCCCGTGCTAGAGACATAGGCAATACCATAGATGATGTTAATGGAGAATAGCTGTCTGCTAATAATACTGTTGCATTTATTCTTTTGTTCATTGGAGTTACCTTTTTACCTTTGTTGGTCCTTTCTAATTTGATTTGGTTACTCCCCCTGATATACTAGCTCAATCTCCCCAGATTGGCTGTCTGAATCTCTATTGTTAAAACTATTAACTATATACCAACTCCTATTACATTGATACTTCCCCAAATATCAACGTACCCACATGATTGTTGGCAGCCCCATGGATATACAGACCCCCATCTGTATATCTCCCGACGTAATATAGTTGTTATAGTACTATTTTATTTCTATGGTTAGTACAAAACCAGAAATAGTTTTTCGTCTTATTTCACGACGGAAGCAGTTTAATGTCATACTCCAGGACAGGCTAAGACTAACCAGACTCTATGGTCTAATTAGTCCTACCAAAGAATAACTCTATTTCATCCATAGTCATTCTTTCAAATTTATATGGAATAATTTTATCCATATACTTTGACTTAATAATTCTGCCTTCTTTAATGCAAATCATTAAGTTATTTACTACATTTCCATGAATCTTATTTAATTCATCTAATTGTTTCTCTATTGTCTTATTCTTTATAAATAATCCTGAATAAGCTTTATGACATTCATGATACGCCTCTTTATAATCTTCTAATTCACGTTGAGCTTCTGTTGTTGTCTTAATTAAAGCTTTTATAAAATTTCTTGCTTGTTTCTTTTGTGCATCCTTTTCTTGTCTAGTTTTATTTACTAAACCTACTAATAAAGCTATTATTAATGATTGCACACCTATCACTAATATAGCTACAAATAATAATACTTTTAACATGTTAATCCCTCCAAATAATTTAATAATTAAAATCCATTAGTTTAACGTCATTACGGACGGACAATTAGAATGGTAATTCATCGTCTTCTTCTTCGATAGCTTCTCTAAAAGTTTTCTTAACCCATTCACCATTTATATTTACAGTTACATAATCTACTGCTATAAGATACTCTTCAGTTTCAGTATCGTATAAACGGTTTTCTCCAACTGGTATTAATAAATCTTTTCTTTGATACTCTCCACCTTTCATACAGTATTGAGTTCCAGCATCAAATCCACCTATTATAAACATGTTTTTCTCCTTGCTGTTAAAGGGCTTCCAGCTCTACCCTAATTAATTTTTATCTGTTTCGTCTTAATTTGCAAAGACTCATCAGTGGGCATCTACACCCAGACAGATATTAAAAAAGAGTAGAAACCTTTTAATTAGGCTCTACTCTTATAATATTCTATAGCTTTGAAGTAATCTTCTATACTTGGTTCTCCACCATTAGCTATCATATATTCTCTATATAACTCATAATCTTCTACGTCAAATCTATCACTAGGTTTGTTTATAGGCACTATCTCTATAACAGGTTCTTCTATTACTACTTCTTCCTTAATAGCTAAGTTACCTACTGTAGATACCGTTCTTTTTAACATTTTAGTTTCTCTATCTACACCTAGTAAGTCATATACATTACCTCCAATAGCTATTGCCTCTAATAAAGTTGTTTTCTTGTTCATCATAATCTTAATCTCCTTTTATATTTATATTTTTATTTTACACTGCATAAGATACTGTATCTATTCTATAGAAAGCATCTTCCATATTAAATTTCTTAAAAGCATTGTATAAAGCTTTATTATCTTTAGCTCTTCTAGCTATTTTTCCTAAGTCAGCACCACATATTCTAGCGTGTTGCTCATGTACACTATAGTAGTAAGCATCATATCCATAGTCAGCACTATATGTAGCCTTTTGTGTTCTACCATAGTTTAACATATCCTTATGATATACGTCTTGATAAGCATGTGTTAATTCATGCATTAATGTTTCTATAGTAGCTGCTTTATTTTCTCTAACTTTAACTACTACTGTTTTAGTCTTAGAATTATAACTACCATTTACTCTTTCATTTTTTAAGTACTTATTCCAAGTTGCATCTCCTGTTAATACTAGCTTAACTCCCTTGATGTTCTTAGCTTTACAGTAAGTATCGAATATATTCTCTAAAGTAGACTTAGATAATCCTATCATTACTTTCTCCTCTGCTAAGTTTAATCCTGTTGTCATTATTGTCTTTAACATTTTGTCTGTTCTCCTTTTACCTATTGATTATATATATTGTCTACCACTCTGCATTTACTAGGACTTGTGACCTACATGTTTATACATGGTTGCATTAATAGAGGATAGGTATACTTACCTACCCTACAAGTGTTGTCATTTAAGACATAGCATGTTGACTCGACTATTGTGTCAATTAACATTAAAACAGTCTTTTGCCTTCTATCTTAATAGCAATGGATGAACCCTTTCTATGAGTTAAACACCACTGTCTATCTACCTATTAAGATTTAATTACAATTAGCATCAGAGTGCATAGTGTCATGCAGTGAGATAGATTGTACATCAAGTATACTAATCATACTTAGTACACCTGGGGCTAAAATTCTAGCTTCATTAACACTATCAATAAACCTGTTACCGCCTCGAAAAAATATAAATTTTTCATTTTCCTGAGAGTTTTGAGAATTTTCTGACAATTTACAGAAATAGCAAAATATATATAATATATATAACTATTTTTCCACTAGGGAGAATTGTCAGAATATTTCGTCTAATTGATATAAAGTTAATAAAGGGTTTATGCACAGGTGTTTATATACTATAAATATAAGAATTTTATGGAGGTGCTAAAATGGCAAAGCTATTAATAACAACAGATGAAAATGAAGTAATAGAAGTAAAGGGAAGGATGACATTTGAAGTTAACAAAGTTGAAACTGAAAATGGAGAAATTACATTAGTAGCATCTGGACAATTATCTATGCACAATTATATAGAAGGAATTATAGGCATAGAATCTGCTAGATACAAGTTAACTAATGTAGACATAGTTAGAGAAGTATTTGGAACAAACGACTTTAATATCTTATACGAGTTTGTATTAACAGACGGATATAGTTATGAGATTAAAGAAGATACATTATCAGAAGAAGCTATTAAAGAAATAGAAGATGAAGAATATAAAGACGACGACTCTAATAAATGGGAGGTGTAATAAATGGATTTAAGAAACGAACTAGAAGAAGTTCAGAATAGAGATGCTATAGAAGCTAGACAAAGATTTGAAGCTAATATAGGCAATGTGTGGGGACATAGTGGTTTAGGAGTAGAGGCTAAGAAAGCTGCTATGGCTATGTTATCTACTAAGACAGGCTTATATGCAAAAGTACCTATAACATGTAAAGCTGATACGTGTCCTTATTCAAGCACGTGTGCATTGTTACCATATGGATTGGCTCCATTTGGAGAGAAGTGTCCGTGGGAGACTGCATTAATAGAAACAAGATATGCAGGGTATATGCAAGACTATGATTTAGATGCGGCGAGTTTTACTGATAGTACAATAGTATCTGAATTAATAAATATAGATATAATGTTAGAAAGAACTAAAGCATTAATATCTGAAGAGCAAACTCCTATTACTGAAGTTATAGCTGGTATGACAGAATCAGGAGAGCAATATACTCGACCTGAAGTTTCTAAAGCTTATGAAATATATGAGCGTAATCTTAATAGAAAAGAAAGATTATTAGAAATGATGTTAGGAACTCGTAAGAGTAGAAAAGGTCAAGAAGACCAATCAGATTCTATCCAAGACATATTAGCTTCTGCTTTAAACGATACAGAGTTCATTATAGAAGAAAAGCCAGATAATATTGGGTAATAGATATATAAACTATTATTAAATAAAAGAGGTGATAATATGGCAGGTGGAGCAAAGATAGCAAAAAACATGCTTAATTTTGCCGCTGGTATGAATGCTAGTTTAAGACCTGTAGCTAATAAAGCTGGAATGGAAGCATTAGATAAAAGTAGTAGAAAAGCTGCACAACAAGTACTTGAGTCTTCAGCTGGTAAGATGGGAGCTAAGGTTGGTAATAAAGCTATGAATAATACCATGACTACTGGTATAGCTAAAACTATACATAATATGGATGGTGGTATGAAATTTAAACAAGCTCTTAGAAGTGCCCACTCTATAGCTGACGACACTGTACAAGGTGGAACTAGATTATCTAAAAGAAAGGTTGCTGGTACTGTAGCTACTGCTGGTATAGCAGGTAGAGTTGCTACTGGTGGAGGACTATATAGAGATAGATATGGAAATGTAAATGTTCCAGGTGTACCATTTATATAAGATAGTAGAAGTAATAAAAAAGTGCAGTTGTAATAACTGCACTATTTTTAAATATGAATATAGAGAGGTGATACGATATGGGATTAGGTAAGTTTTTTGGTAAAGTTACAGAAACAGTATCTGATTTAACTTTAGGTGTCCTTCACTCTAGACCAGTACAAGGAGTTCTTAAAGGTACATTTAAAGGAATAGCTAATTCTGTTGAACCAGCAGCAGGTGCCGCTAATGCTACTCTTAAGGGAGCAAAGAAAGTAGTTGGTGCAGCTACCAATAAAGAAACATATAAGAGAATAGGAAAAGCTGTTGAATCTGGAGCTGGTAAAGTAGTTAAGAATACATTAACGGACCCTGACTCTTATAAACAAATAGGTAAAATACCAAATTTAAAAATTAATAAGAATACAGTAGGTGCTCCTATACTTGTATCGAATAAGACATTGTTTGCTGATGACATAAATAGAAGAATAAAGACAAGTCTTAATACTTTAACAGCTATATCAAAACCATTGGTAACTAGTGGAGGAGATAACTTATTACCTTTTGGTATGAAAGCTACAGGATTAGGTGTTGCAGCGGCGGCTACGTTCCAAGTGGGAGCAGGAACTCCAGAAGCTGTTAAGTCATGGAATCGAAATAGACAGGGAACTAATTATGATAGACAACCTGTAACAAGTGCACCTAAAGTTCCAGCTTATGCTCAAAATGGTGGAGCTACAGGAGACTTAGTATTTGCTCTTAATAATCTAAGACATGGAGGTATGATGTAATATGGCAAGACCAAATAGAAGACAGCAACAAAAAGAACAAACAAGACGAATTAATGAAGAGAATAGAATAAGGAATGAAGTTAATACACAACAAACTATAGGTGTAGATGTTAACAATCCTTTACATGGTCCAAAAGCTCCAGATAATGTTGACCATATACTTAATAAGTATCATAACAATTCAGGGCCTGATTTTAACAGTATGTCGTATTCAGTAGATGATTCTGTTTATAATATGTCATGGGCTGATGTTAATAAGCAAAAGATTAATTTAACAGCTGAAGATTTTGGTGTTGATAAAGAGCTTACTTTTTTAATGTCAGAAGATGAAGAATTAAATGATTTTATACATCGTTCATTAAAAGGTGGAGATACATACGAGGACATAAGAGCGAAAATAAATAGAGGTTTTGAAAATAAAGATTTATCAGAAGAACAATTTCGTTTAGGTAAAAAAACTATAAAAGAAAATGAAGAATATATTCGTTCTTATGTTGCTAATAAACAAACTGCATCTGAAGCTACAGAACAAGTAATTAAAAATGTTACAGAAGAAGCTGTATCTGAAGGAGCTGAAGATGTAGGTAATCAATATCTTAAAAGGGCCCTTAGTGGTAGAAACCTTAATGCATTAATGAACTTAGGATTCGCTGTTAGTGATTACCATGAAGCAAGAAATGCTGGAGAAGGTGTTTTAAAATCTGGAGCTAAAGCAGGAGCACTATTTGTAGCAGGGGAAATGTTAGGTGGATGGATGATGCCAGTTATGTTGGCTAAACAATTACCTACATTAGCTGTTAGTGCTGTAGAGACTACACAAAACATAACTAGAAAGATGAATAGTACAGCCAGAGTACAAACTTTTGGTGAAGCTCAATTCCAAGACACACAACAACTTGCTACTATGAGACAAGCAGGTATGGAATTAGCTAAGATGAGTCAGTATAACTTACAGCAATCTATAATGGGTAACGAAGCTCAATATATGCATAGACTTTAATATATTATAATCAATAGAGTTTAATAGTAAGGAGAGATATGAAAAAATGATAAACCCAAAATACGTTTTAGTAAATGCAATAGAAGAAAGATTAAATATAACTTTAACAGATGAACAATTAGCTTACATATTTAGTGAAGACCAGGAGTTAGTTATGACTACTCCAAGGAGATATGGAAAAGACCTTATAACAGCTATTAAAATAGCAGTACATTTAATACTTAAAGATAACCATAAAATAGGTGTCCTTTGTTTTAGTAAGGATAAAGCTAAAGGAGTACATCAACAAGTAAAAGAAATATTAGAGTTATTAAATGCAAATAATCAAATACGATTTTGTAGTAAGAATCCTTGTAGAATATTAATGAATAACGATAGTCAAGTTAATATGTTCTCATCAGATGCAGAAATAAGAGGACATAGATTAGATGAAGCATATATAATGGAATTCTTACATAGACAAGGAATGAATGATGCTTTTAATAGAGTGCTAATGTTGTTACTACATAATAGAGACTATAGATTAAATATAATAGGAACACCTACCATAAGTATATCAATGGAAGGAATATTAAACAGGTCTAATATAAGACATATAGCAGTTGAAGGTACAATGCAACATTTTAATAGCACTGTAATATCTGAAGAGCTACCTGAATTTGCAAGACCAGGTGAAATGATATTTAATGCTAGAACTAATGAATATTATATAGCTAATCAATTTGGAGAGTTAGTCCGTTGTAATTTACAATAAAGGAGTGATATAATGGCTTTAGCAAAAGCTGAAGCGGCAAAGTTAAAAGAAATATTTGATGACCCTATCAAATGGGCACAAGCTTTCTTAAGAACATTTGACCCGAGACAAAAGAAAATAGTACCATGGACCGCTAGATGGTATCAAGTAGAGATGCTTAGAGATAAGCATACGAGAAAAGTATATAGATGTGGACGTCGTATCGGAAAGACAGAGACGATGGTTGTTGAGATGTTATACTTAGCATTCACTAAAAAGAATTTCCGTGTACTTATGGCCGCACCATATGAAAACCAAATACGTAACATGTTTACACGTTTAAACGAATTAATATCAGAGAGTCCTCTGGTTAAACAGGCAGTAGTGTCTAGTACTAAAAACCCAGCTAAAATAGAATTTGCTAATGGTTCAATGATATTAGGATTCACTACAGGGGATGACGCAGCTTCTGTCCGTGGACAAAGAGCTGACTGGATATTTATAGATGAGATAGACTTCATGTCTGAATACTGTTTTGAAGTTGTTGCTGCTGTTGCCATAGAGAGAGCAGAGATAGGTATAACTGTTTCTTCTACTCCATTAGGTAAGCGTAGTCACTTCTATAGAATGTGTACAGACCCTTCAATGAATTATTCTCAACATTTCCATCCTTCAACACACAATCCTAACTGGAATGACCAAATGGAAGCAGAGCTTAGAGCACAGTTAACAGCTGAAGGTTACGTTCACGAAGTTCTTGCTGAATTCGGTACGCAAGAGACAGGGGTATTTGATAAAGATAAACTAGATGCAGCTCAAAAGGTTTTAGATTATGCTTATAATCCTCTAGACTACTTCCAACAAAAGAATTGTATAGAAGAAGGAAGAGAACCAGAGATGCTTATGTACAATCAATCTTTTAAAGCTCCTAGAAATATATTTAGAACAATGGGAGTAGACTGGGATAAATATGGAGCTAACAGTTCTATACTTATATTAGATTATGATATGAAGCTTGGTAAGTTTAAAGTATTTAAAAGAGTAGAGGTCCCTCGTTCTGAGTATTCATATGACGCAGCTATTAATACAATAGTAGAGTTAAACGATATATATAATCCTTCATGGATATATTGTGATGCTGGTTCAGGAGAATACCAAATAGAAAGACTACATATCATAGGGGAAGAGAATCCTCATACAGGATTAAAGTCTAAAGTTAAGAGATGGTCATTTGCTAATAAGTTAGATATAATGGACCCAATAACTAAAGAATTTGAAAAGAAACCTCTTAAGCCATTTATGGTAAACCAACTACAAATAGCATTTGAAAGAGATAAGATGATATTATCTCCATACGATACTACACTAGCTAAGCAATTAACAGATTACGAGGTTGTTAAGATGACAGAGTCTGGTGTTCCTAAATATACATCAGAGAACGAACACTTTGTTGATGCTTTAGGACTTGCTTATTTAGCAATGGTTCTTGAGTTTAAAGATTTAACAGGAATGATACAAGAGCCAGAAGTAACTTCTGATTTCGTTATATCTCATAAACAAATAGGAGGAATGGCTGCTAAGATAGAATCTGAAACAAGAGCATCTGCTGATAATAGAATAGTAGACTTCTATAATAACACTGACTTTGAAGACCTGCCAGGTGATAGACAAAGATGGGTTAAAGTAGATGAAACATATAGGTCTCCTAGATATGGAGGCGGAGGTTCTTCTTGGGGTTCAAGAAGTCCTATGAGAAGTGGATTTGGAAGAGGAACCTTCGGCGGAGGTTTTGGAAGATAAAATACAGTAATATATAAGCGACGGTTTTAATGCTGTCGCTTTTATAATATAAGTATAAGACTAAACAATAGAGAGGAGTTGCTATTAATGCAAGATGAAAGACTAATTGGTTATAGACCTAACTTGAAATATACAGATGAATATATATCGGATGCTAATGATATATTTAATAGCCAAGATAATACAGAAGAGAATCAAAATACTGATAACAATATTATAGAAGATGTTATAGACCATATGGAGGTTATAGATACCTTAATTAATAAATTGCCTGGAGATGCTTCTGATATAGTAGGAGAAGTATTTGACCCTATAATGGATTTTGTAAGAGATGAGCTAGAAGGAAACTCATATGAAAAAGTACCTGAAGAATGGGAATGGAATTATGAGACTCCTGAAACAGAAATAGAAAATCCAGAAAAAGAGCCAGAGTTTAGTGAAGATAATTTCTGGGAAGATGTAGACTCTTTTCCTATAGTAAAAGAAGAGCATACTAAACAGGAGGTAATAGAGAAGGAGTATATTAAGAACTTAACAGATTTGTTTGATGATTACTTTACTAGCTTACATAATGCTTTATCTAATTATTGGACTAATTTAGTACCAGCAATTCTGAATAAGCCAACAGATGAAATTGGTATGTTAGTCAATAATATACTATTAAGTAGTAGTGATATTAAGAATGATGCAAAACATTTATTAGATTCTGCGTTAAGAAATCAAATCACTAGAACTATGAAAATAGATTATTATGCAAATATCTTTAATGCTGAAGAAACTATAACACATCTTAAACAATTCAAAGCTATGTATGAATTAAGATTAAGATATGCGAATATAAAAGAAAAAGAAGCTGTTAATAAAACAGACCAAATGAATAACAACATTCTACAAGGTATGCAATTAACATATGATAAGAAATATGACATAGCATATGAGAACTTATTTAGATATTTAAAAAGTTCAGTAGAGATATTAGATGACACATTAAAGACATGGATAATCGAAATAAAATCAAAACAAACACTAATAGAAGGGAAAGGTATAAAATAATGATATTACAACCAATAGCAGATAACGTAGTTTTAAAAATAAAAGATAGAGAGAAAGAAGAAGTAAGAGCTTCTGGATTAGTAGTTTTAAATCAAGGAACTGAACAGTCATTAAGAATGGAAATAGGTGAAGTAGTTGCAGTAGGAGAAGGAAGAACTCTTAACAATGGAACTGTATTACCATTATCAATAAAGGCTGGACAACAAGTAATGTATAATAAGTACGCAGGTACACAAGTAATGTCTGGTCAAGATAAATATTTAATATTAAAGGAAACAGATATATTAGCTATAGTAAAAGAAAAATAATAAGAAAGATAGGTGAAAAGAATGGCTTTATTCAGTCCTAGAAGAAGACAGACTGATATTGATGAGAAGCAACAGCCTATACAAATAGACGAAAACAAAATACCTAAATTAAATCTTAACAATAAGAAAATGAAAGACTTCGTCTTAAAAGCTATAGGTGGGATTCAAAAGCAATCTGATGCCAGAGAAAGATTTCAAAGACCTGAATATAATCTATGGGAAATCAAAGAAGCATCAGAATCTGACTCATATGTAAAAATAGCATTCAGTAAATATTCTTATCTTATTTATAAAGCAGGAGCTAATCTTAAAGGTGAAGATGAAAGAGTGTCATATCTAGAGAAAAGATTTAGAATGATGTCTTTCATGACTCAAAAGCCTATGGAGATATTATTCCAAGAAGTTGCGGATGACTTAGTTAAATATTCAAATGCTTTCTTAGTTAAAAAGAGAGTAGATAATATAGTTGGAATAAATGCTCGTCCTATGTTAGCAGATAAAGTAGTAGGAGGATATTTTAGAGTAGACCCTGCATCTGTTAAGATAAAAAGAGATAAGAACGGTAATGTATTAAAGTATGAACAAGGTTATGGAGATAACATAAGAGAATTCTTCCCTAGAGATATAATACATATCTTTATGGATAAAGATGCGAATAATGCATACGGTACTCCTAGAGTAATAGCAGCATTAGAAGATGTTAAGCTATTAAGAAAGATAGAAGGTAACGTAACAGCACTTGTATATAGATTCTCAATGCCACTATACCAATGGATAGTAGGTTTACCACAACCAGGAATGCAAGCAACACAACCTGAGATATTAAAAGCTCAAAATGAAATTGAACGTTCTACTTTAGACGGTATAGTAGTTACTAATGAAAGAACAGCAATAAAAGCAATAGGTGCTGAAGGTTCAGCATTAAATGCAGAAGGATATTTAAAATATTTCGAAGATAGAGTTTTCTCTGCTTTAGGAGTATCTGCATCACAAATGGGTAGAGGAGGAGCTAAACAAGACTCTGAATCTATGGAAGCACAGATACATGATACAGTTAAATACATACAAAGAATAATGAGTATATTTATAAAAGAGAAGATATTAAACGAATTATTATTTGAAGGTGGATTTAACCCTATATTAAATGAAGAAGACATAGTTGAATATGAATTCGAAGAAATATCTCTTGAAACAAAAGTTAAGAAAGAAAATCATGAAATGCTTAAGTACCAATCTAATATGACTACATTTGAAGAGTCAAGAAGAAGAATGGGAATGAAAGATAGCGTTGAAGATGAATCTAGACTATATAAAGAGATGATAGAAACAAAAGCAGCGTTAGCTCAAGTAGATAGAACTGCTGAACATCAGAAAGAATTAGCAAGAATAAATGCACAAAATAAAACAACTTCTGGTAATAGTGGTTCATCTACTGGTAATAAAGCACCGAGAAGCAATAAATCGCAAGGGCCCAGCAAAGCGGTAAGTACTAATAATAGACCACAAAATCAACATGGTACTCATTCCGCAAAAATAAAAGAAGGTCTAGAGATAGATAATCACAGAGGACAATTTAAAGATGTTTTCAAGTGTTATGATTTTGCTTGTGAAGAATTAGAACAGGGTGAAAATCTAGAAGTGATTAGTTCTATATTAAAGAATGCATTAGTGGCGAATTTATCTAAACATATAGATGAATACTCTATGCAGGCTATAATGGATGCAACAGAAGAAATTAACGCTGTTAACAAAACAAATAAATTGTTACCTGAAGATAATATCAGTATGAAAGATTTCTATGAAGAATCAGACATAGCATTTAGTAAGTTAGTTAAAACAATTAAATTATCTGTAGAAGAAGATAAAAACAACATCTCTGCCTCTTTTGACAAATACGAATACAAGCTTAAATTTATATCAGATTTTATAGTAAGAAAAGCTTATTGGTATTCTTATGCAAAAACAGGTGCATTACTTGATGTAGATAAAGCATATATTATATTTAACAGCGAAAAAGATGCCGAAGGTAGAAATGATTACATAGATACTAAAGCTTTCTCTGTTGATGATATACCAGCATATCATTCATTCTGCGATTGCGAGATAACTTACAATAAGGAAAAGGCAGGTGAAGAAAAGAAAAATGGCAATAGAAATTAAAGAATATGTTGGACATGAATTTGTTTCAGTAAATCATACACCGACTAAACTTAAAAATATGACTGAGTCTAATGTCGAGACTTATGTAGATGAAAACTCTCTAATGGTAGATATAGAAGCAATACATTCAAGAGTAACAAGAAATAATACTTATTATTCACCAGAATGCCTTAAAGATTCTGTTCCTTATTGGACTAACCCATATGAGAGACCTGTTATAATGCATCATAATGAAAAAGATGGAGTAATAATAGGTAGAATTAAATCAGTTGAGTATAAAGAGGCTGGAACAAGAACTGGAACTCCTGCATTAGTATTTACAGCTAATATAGGAGATGATGAAGGTAAGAAAGGTATTAAGAATGGTACACTTTCTACTGTATCAATAGGTGTTATAGCACATGACTTAAGATGTTCGATTTGTGGAACAAATCTAGCTGAAGAAGGATTATGTGAACACGAAAAAGGTGAAACTTACGATGGTAAGCTTTGCTATTGGATAATAAATAAGATGGAGCCAAAAGAAGTTTCTTATGTAATAGTTCCATCAGATATATATGCTCATAACTTAAGAGTGTATGAAGCAGTTAAGAAAAAGAAAAGTGAGGTGAAAGAATCAGTGGATAACATATTTGAAGATTTATTAAAATCTACTCAAGAAATAGTTGATTCTATACAAGAGTCTACAGAAACTCAAGAAGGAACTCAAGTAGACGAAGAAGTAAAGAAGGATGCAGAAACAAAAGCACCTGAAACTGAAAAAGAACCAAAAGCTGATGAACCTAAAGAAGAACCTGCTAAAGACGAAGAAAAAGAAGAAGAGCAACAAGAAGCTCCTAAGTCTGAAGAAGGTAAAGAGTCTAAATCTGAAGAATCTAAAGAAGATGAATCTAAGGAAGAAGATAAAAAGGAAGAAGACGCTGAGGAAAAAACAGAAGAGCCTAAAGAAGACAATAAGGCTAAAGAAGAATTAGAAGCTGCTAAAGTTAAAATAGCTGAATTAGAAAAAGAAGTTAATACTTTAAAAGCTGAAAATGAAAAGTTAAATAACAAAGTTGATAATGAAAAAAGATTAAAAGAATCAGCTGAAGCTAAATTAGTAGAATATCAAGCTAAGGAAAAGAAAGCTTTAGTAGAGCAAGTAAATGCTTTAAGAGCTACATTAAACTTACCAGCTGAGAATGAAGCAAGCTTATTAGAAAGTTCTGAAGACACATTAAAATCAACTATAAAGCAATTAAACGAATTTACAGAAGTACAAAAGAAAGTATTTGGAATGCAGACTTTAACTTCTCCAGCGGCAGTTTCTGAAGCAAAAGATAATACTGCAAAAGAAAATTCTAAAATTCAAAATGTAAAAGAATCAATAGAAGATAGTAATAACAGTATCGAAGACGAATACATAAAATTATTTTCAAATATATTTTAATTTAAACTAATAATTCAAGGAGTGTGAATATACAATGGCATTACAACCATATAGCTTCTCAAGTAGAGAGGTATTACAACCTGGTGCAAGAGGTGAAGCATTTAAGAATGCTGGATTCCCAGGACACAGAACAAACGATAATAGAATAAACAGAACTAACAATGCTCTATTAATGAACGAGCATGACGTATTAAATATAAAATACGCAATGGACCCAAGATTAAAAGCTATGTTTAGATACGGATGGGCTTACGGATACAACCAAATAGTTATGCCTAAAGGTAGAATAGTAGCTGCTGACCCATACTTAACAGTAATGGATACAGATACTTTACATTATTTCAATGCATTAACATTAGCTAACGGTGGAGAAGATGTTGAATTAGATACATCTAAAGGATTTGCTGCATGGAAGAAAGCTACTGAAACTTTCCAAGCTGATATAGATGGAAAACATAAAGGTACTAAGAAAGAAACTATAAGACCTGCTAATAAACCATTAGGTATAATGGGAAGAAATGAATACACTAGAGACGTAGATGCGTTCAATGGTATCATGCCAGGACCAATACATACAGATGCATTAGTAGATATGCCTTGGTTCATAGATGGTGATAAGGCTGAAGGAAACCCATGGGGTTCTATATACGGAGCTGTTAAGCCAGGTGATTTAGTTAAGTCTGACTTAAACGGAAGAATGACAATATCTCCATTATCTTGCCCAGATAAAAACAAAACTGATGGTGGATGTAAAGATATGACAGTAGCTGAATACGAAGCTGAAAGACAACAAGTAGTTGGACAAGTATATGCTACAGATAAATCATTATTACCAGAAGGTGCTGCTAGATTTGCTCAATGGGCATTATCAGACAGAAAGAACTTTAATGACTTTAACCCATATATATGGCCAAACTCTAACAGAGCTGGAGAAGATTTCGTAACTAACCCTCCAACAATGTTACAATCAGATTTCACTTACCCAGGATATCCATATGAAAAGAACTATATATCTAACGACTTACACATGTTAGCTTCATCAAGAGAAGGTGCATTCGACCCAAGATTAGACGAAGCTCACAGATTAGATAGAGGTATACCAGGATTAACAGATGGACAAAACGCTGTTAAGAAAGAATATGGTGCTGGTGAAACTTTAACTATAACTCATTTAACAGTTGCTGAAGATACAACAGGAGCTCAAGAAATGATGTTAAGATTACCTGAAACTGATATAGAATCAGCTAAGATAAAGATAGGTGAAATGGAAGCTGTATCTATAGCTGCTAACGTTAAAGTTGGTGAATTCACTATACAATATGTTGACTTACACAAAGGTTTAATATCTTTAGTTCAAACAAATGAAGGTGATGGAAGCAAGAAGCCAGTTAATGTATCTTACGTTAAGAGAGGTATGGCTGGAGTTCCAACTTACTTAGACTGGGATGGATGTCAAGGTATAGTTTCAGTATTATTACAAAAATAATAAAAAATTAGAAATCAGTATTGATTGATTAATATAATAGAACTATTAAGGGGAGTACATCTCCCCTCTACATAAAATATGTAAATACGAAAACCAAAAAATAAAATAACAGAATAATTAAAATTAAATTATTTTTCGAGGAGGAAAACATAAAATGTACGGTTTACAAGAAACTTTAAGTAATATAGACAGACTTAAAGCTCAAGTTGAAAAAGCAACTGCTGCTGGAAAGTCTACACCGATAACAAAAGAATCATTAGAAATGGTTGAAAAAATGGCTAGAAATATCCACGGAGATTATTCTCAAGGGAAAGCTACAATACAAGAAGCAATAACTACAACAGATGCTGTTAAATTAATACCTAAAGTAATAGAAGGTAAATTAAGAGAAGCAGCTGAACCAGAATATTTAGGAACAAGATTTTTCCAAACAGTAAGAGTTGACGGAGGAAACAGTGCTGTATACGTTATACCAGTTGTTGGTGAAGTAACTGCTTACGAAGTTGGAGAAGGAACAAGATACAAAGAGACTGCACTAGATTACAACACACTAGAAAACGCAACTCTAGAAATAAGAGTTAAGAAGATAGGTGTTAAAGTATCTATAACAGAAGAAGCTATAGCAGACTCATCTTGGGATATATTAGGAATAAACGTAAGAAAAATGGGTAGAGCAATGGCTAGATATAAAGAAGAAATGATATTCAATGCATTCTCTAATCATGGACACGTAGTATTTGATAACGCTAAGAGACAATATCAAGAAGCTGCTGGAACAACAGGTTTAGGAAAAGATGGTAACTACAATGATACATTATCAGTAGAAGACTTCTTAGATTTAACATTAGCATTAATGGGTAACGGATATAACCCAACAGACGTAATAATGCATCCACTTACTTGGGTAGTATTCGCTAGAAACTCAATGATAGGTAACGGATTAACATTCGGTGCTTTAGGTGGAAACAATGTACATCCTAACGGAGGAATACAAGGAACTCCTGCTGCATTTGGTATGGCTAACAACGGTAATGGACAAAAATTAATAATGACTCCAGACCAAGTACAAAACAGATTACCAGTACCAATGGCTATAAACTTCTCTCCATGGGTTAAGTTTGATAAGTTAACTAAGAAATTTGATATGTATGTAGTTGACAAGTCAGAAGTAGGTATAGTAGCTCAAAGAGAAGGATTATCTACAGAAAACTGGACTGACCCAGAAAAAGATATAAGAAACTTAAAAGCTAAAGAAAGATACGGTATAGGTATATTAAATAACGGTAGAGGTATAACAGTTGCTAAGAATATAGCTGTTGCTACATCTTATCCAGCTGCTCCAGTTATAAACATAAACCCTGTAAATAATTAATAAAAACTAAAGGAGGTTATACCAAATGAGAGCACCAATAGCAAAGATAAGAATCAATGCTGGAAATCCAGGTTGGTATGACCCTCTTACTAATATACATTTAACAATAACTAGACCAGAAGCTTATGTGTATGAAGGTTCTAACACTACTAATATAAAGAGAAGTGTTAGTCATGGTCTAGTACATATTCTTGAAGGTTCTCTTAAAGAAGAAAAAGCTACTAGAGAAGTAGAAACTAAAAAAGAAACTGTTAAAGAAGTAAGAGAGGTCGCTCCTCAAGTTGAAGAAAAAACTGAGGAAGTAGTTACTGAAAAAGTTGAAGAAACTTTAGAAGTTACAGAAGAAACAACTGAAGAAGTAGCTAAAGAAGAAGTAGTTGAAGAAAAGCCAAAAGCTAAGAAAACTACTACTAAAAAGAAAGCTACTAAAAAAGAAAAAGACGCAGAATAATTAAAAGAGGTGATGGATAATGCAAAGTATCTTTAACATTACATCTATAACACCAGACTATACTAATAAGTTGATAACTATAAAGACAACTTTTAAAGTAGACCCTGACACTGTTAATAGAAAGAATGTTCAAGTTATATCTGCATCATCTGGAACCACTGTATTATATAAAGTATCTGTCAATGATGATAAAATAATCGTTACACTAAAAGACTGGCCAGAATTAGATAGCTATTACGTAGTCAAAGTTGACAAGATAAAAGACAAGTTAAATCGAGACTTAATTCACCCTATAAGTAAAGATATATATTTTTCAGCTGACACTAAGCTGAAAGTTTTAATCGAAAGCCCAAACAATAACGAAGCTGTTAAACAACAACATAATTTAGTTTACTTTTCAATAAAACAAGTTAATCCTGATGGTTCTACATCTATTCACCCAATGCCAGAACCAAACCCTCCAACTCCAGAGCTGCCACCAGAGAGTGGAGAGGATGAAGGATTACCTGCTAAAGAAGCTGTATTGGAAGATGAATCGGATGTTACGTATCATTTCGAATTCGCTTCTGATATAGCTTTTTTTGATATAGTAAAAGACTATCAATCTAAATATACAGAAGGTTATATTCAATTAGATAATGGTCAGTATTATTTAAGAGCTAGAGTTATACAAGATGGGATGAATGGTGATTGGTCTGATATAATTACTTTTACAGTTGTACCAGATGTTAGCGAATGTGACAATCTTCTAAGTGAAGCTAAAAAAGAATACTTAGATGACATAATGGCTCCTGCAGAGTTTTTCTTAGAGCCAGACGAAATGCTAGATATAGTATCTCGTTCAAATAATGGAGTTACTTATCCTGAATTCTACATTGAATTCAATAAGGATATAGATGCAGAAAAACTCCCTGAAAATATAATAGCTTATAGGAGGGATTTATAATGAGACATGAACGTGTTAGTTGTAGTCTTTCTCTAGATGAAATAGAACCAAATGTTTTAATCATTAAACCTTTTTATTTACAAGACTTCCAACCAGATAGCATATATGAATTTAAGCTTCCTAGAATATACTCTGTAGAAGGAGACTATATAGAAGCTCAAAAGATTAAATATATATCTGCTCCTAATCTTGCTTATGCAGAGATAAAAGATATCAGAGCTAAGCTTGGTGATATAGACATATCTGATGAGATTATCTTATATCATATAAGAGAGGCTTCGAGACTTGCTGAAGTTGTTGTAGCTAAAGCTTATAGCAAACAAAATATAACTTTCAGTAAAGAAGATTTAATGGAGCTAAGAGGTTCTGTAGAAAAAATGAGAAACGAGCACTGGGTAATATGGGAGTTTGTTGTATTAAAAGCTGCTTATGAATGTCTAAGTAGTTTATATATAACTATGGCTACTAGACCTGATAAAGTAAAAGAAGTTCTATCTGATTTAGCTAAAGAATTTAGTTATAACTTAAATGCTCTTAAAGACTTATTAGATAGACTTAAGAGAGGATATGAAGAAATCATAGAACAAATATACACAATCACAGACCCTGTTTGGGGACTTAGAGGTAAATACGCTATGCCTATTAATCCTAATGTTGTTGCTCCATATCATGGGCTTAATGGTATGCAAGGATATAATAGAAGTTATGCTAGTGGATTTGCTGCTGGTCATCCTCAATATATAGGTAGAGGAGGTAGATGGTAATGGGCTTTAAAGAAAGTTTTGCTCAAGAGGTTATTGATAACTGGGATTATACATTCTATGTTATTAAGCAAGTACCTAATATGCAATGTAAATGTGTAGATAAAACTTCTAAACAGGCTCAGCAAAGTTGTCCTTTATGTCTGGGATTAGGAAACAAGATTAAGATATATAAAGTAAAAGGTGCATCAAGAGAGTCTAAAGAGTTCGAGGCACTAAGAGCAGAGTTCCCTACAGTTACACCAAAGATATTCTATATTAAGACAAAGTTATTTATAGATAAACAAGACTTAATTATAGATGATGAAACAATGTATTCTGTATATGCTACTCAATTCCATAGAGGTTTAAATGGAGAGTTTAAATTCACAAGATGTGTATGTCCAACAGTTAAATTTAATAAGTATGAAATTATAAAGAATTTTAAAAGGCTATTAAATGAACATAAGCGTAAACAGTAGTTACATATCTAATGAAATAGCTACTATAAACTCTGGCAAAAAAATTCTTATTGCAGGTCCAGCATTATCTAACTACAAAGCTAGAGAGATAGTGCTTCCTGCTAATAAGGAAGAAGCCTTAAATACTTTTGGACAAAGTGAATTATATAAAGCATATGAATTACTAATAGACCTTGGCGTTGATAATGTATATCTTAGTAACTGCTATAGTCGTTCTGACTATATAAGATTATCTGATAAGATAATACATTATGACTTTGATTACTTTATACCTATAGATATATATCTTAGCGATAAGTTTTATAATCCAATAATAGATAAAGACCAATATTATGCTGAATACTTTTTAGAACAGTTTGCATTGGTTAACAGCTTAACTACAACTATAATGACTGAAAGACATGCTAGTCTATATAAAGACTTCGACCAATATGTAAGTGCTATGACTAAAATAGAGACAGAATTCAAAGAAGAATTTGAATATGAAAAGTCTACTTTTTTAGAACAGAACGGGAATAATTTAAACTTTGTTTATAATAACTTAAATAATATTCCTTATTCTAATGTAGTACTGGGGGCTTTATATGTAATAAGAGATTATGCTAAGTATTTATCTCCTTTATCTGGAGTATCAGTTGTATTTGATTTAGACCATAATGATGTGCAAAGTTTAAGAGCTATGTATTTTAAAACTAATTATTATGCAGGTAATACAACTTTGGAAAATCCAATGAACTTCAGAAAGAGTAATGATATATATGCTAATGCATTAATAGATGATGTCATTAAAAGAGCTATTAAGTCAATAGACTTAGAGAAGTATAAAGGTAGGCTATATAATCAGTATATAGCTATACAAATAGAATCAGAAGTAATAAAAGCTTTAAATTCTATGAAAGGCAAGCTCTTTAAGGAATATACTATAAATAGAGTTGGTTTTAAAAAGACAGACGCTACATCTGGATACATTGTAATAGATTATAGTTTTGTACCGTATGGGACATTAGAATCTATCAATGTGGTAATGGGGGTGTAATATGAATAACTTAGAAAAGCTATTAAATGAAAGTGAAAGATATACAGAGAGTTTAATAGCTAAAGAAACTGAGAAAAAAGATAACTGCGAAGAACCATGTGGTGGTAAAGCAGTAAATATGCAAAGAGCAAAGAAAGGTGCTAGTCTATATGATTTTTTAGATATGTTAGCAATAATAGTAGATTATGCTATGGCTGATATGAATGTAAAGTTTATAACAGATGAAGAAGAAATCAAATTAAAAGACCCAGAACTTTCATTTGACCAACCTCATATATCTTACAGAGTCATTTCTAGAAAACCAAATAATGAATATAAGCCAATAGTTAGAGAAGAAATTGTAGAACATGATGAGCACAATGAACAGCGATTAGGTACTATTAGAGGTATTGGATTTGACTGTATAGTGCAATTTAATGTCTTTGCAAGTGAAAATAAGGTCGCAAATAAAGTAATGGAATCATTTGAAGAGCTAATGTTATCATATGCTGGTTACTTTATGGAACAGGGAGTTAGACAAGTTTACTTCAAAGAACAAATTACAGATACTGATTACAATAACTTCCGTGATGTTCTATCTATAAGAAATCTACGTTATTATGTAGAGATAGAGAAATTAATGGTAATATTCAATAGAAGAATCTCCGATACAGTATTATACGGAGACATAATTGAAGATAAAACAACTAAAAAATAACCCAATTGAGGAGGAATGCTATAATGGCAAGCACAGGAATATTCGATAATGATTTAATCCTTCCTGGTGTTATAACTGAAATAATACCAGATTACGCACAAGATTATGATACTAGTTCATTTGGAACTACAGAGTCAGTTACAATAATAGGTACTGCATTTAATGGACCAGTGGGAAGAGTAACTCCTATATTCTCTCCTGAACATGCAAAATACATATTCGGTGATTCATTTGACCCTTCTACAAGAAGAGAAGCTTCTCTAGTTGCAGAAGTTTACGATGCTTGGGAAAGAGGATGTAGAACTATATATGGTATAAGAGTTTCAGGAAAAGAAATATACAAAGATTACTCTTTTGCTACAGAAACAAAATTAAAGCTAAGAGTTAGTGGTATATTCCCATCTAACGATAACAAAGAAGTTTACATGAACTTCACTGCTACTCAAGCTGCAAATGGAGAAGTTGGTAGCATAAAAATATACAAACCAGCTGATAGAAGTAACATGAAAGAAAAGATGCAAGGTTTAGTATTAAACCAAAATCAAATGTTAGTTACTGAAGTTAAATTATCTGGTTATGGAATAACTAAAGATTCAAGATTAGTAGATGTTATAAACATAGTTAACGGAGCTGAAAACAACAACGTTATAAGATTAGCTATAGTAAACGAAGATGGTGCTGATGTTACTACTTCTTCTAAAGAAGCTCAATCATTATCTGTTGGTGTTATGTTCCCAGGTATATACACAATAGGTAGAGACAAAGCTACTGCTGAAGTAACTGTTAAGACTGAAGTAGGATATGTTTTATCAAGTGTAGCTAAACCTCATGCTAACTATCAAGAAGCTATATGGAAAGAGCTTGTAATAAATACTGATGTATCTGCTTCTTATCCTATATATGCTAAGTCTAACGGAGATTTAAATACTTTACTAGGAGCTGTTACTACAGATGCTGCTGGTGAATGGTTAAAAGCTATAGGTGTTATAGACAAAATAGCTGAAAAAGATAAAGTTGATTACGAAGAAGCAGAATTAGATGAATTCGACTTATATCAAAGATTAGGTTCAGGGTTCGCTCAAACTGCTAAAATAATAGAAGTTAAGAACAATGATGGACATACTAAAGGATACAAAGTTACTGTACCAGATTCTAACGATGAAAACAGAGTTGTTTCTATACCAGATGGAATATATTCTATGTTAGAAAACCACTCTACAAACTACACAGTAATGTCTAACGCTACTGCTGAAACTAAGGTTTCTGGAAAGCTTCCAAGAAAAGATGCTTTCAAAAAGAGAAAAGCTGGAGTTATAAACTTAAAAGATAACGGAACTAACGTTATAGAGTTAACAGCTAAAATAGATTCTAAAGATTTCTCTGAAGCTACTAAGTACTCTGTAGAAGTTATATCTGTTGAAGAAGGTTTAGACCAAGCTGAAGTATTAGCTAACTTAGCTACAGATGTTAAATACGAAAGAATAGCTACAGTAACTGAAGAAGAAGCTAACAATGTTAAATTTGCTGAAGGTACTATGGTTATGGTAGTAGAAGAAACTAGAGCTGATGAATTAGTAGTAAACAGAGCTATGGCTGATGTTACTTTCAACTTAAAAACTATGCAAAATGGTGTATTAGTAGAAGCTTCTCAAAAAGGAAACTTCATAGTAGAAGTTGAAGATAAGTTATATGCTGTTGAATACGGAGAAGAAATAGCTAAATTCAGAATCAAGCCTGTTAAAAAAGATTCTTATGTAATAGGTACTAACGGAGACTTAGCTAACGTATATAAAGTTTTAGCTGATAACGAATTAGAGCCAGTTGCTATACTTGGACAAATAGCTAATAGAGAATTAGAAGAAGACTACACAATATGCTTCGTTGAAATATTAGCTAACAAAGCTGTTGTAAAAGTATTCTCTACAGAAGCACAATGGATGAACTACGATGAGTTAGTAGAAAAGCTAAACGAAGATTTAGTATTCAGTGAATTATTCACAGCTGTTGCTTACACTCCAGACGTAGAAGTTGCTGCTAAATTAGTAGGAGAAGGTGAAGATAAGGGAGATACTTACTACGATACTACAATGTATATACCTTACACTACTACAGATAACTTTGCTAGACATTTAGCTCAACACTGTACTTATACATCTCTTAAGACTTACCCAACTCACGGTATAATAGGATGCTCTAAGTTAAACGGTGTAAACTTAGCAACAGTTGCAGATAGAGTTAATGAAATATTAGCTTTAGACTTAGATTTATATGCTAAGAGACCTAACGGAAATAACATGTTAAACAACAATAACGTGCCTCATCCAATAGGAAGATGTATATCTGTACCATTCATGCAATATACAGTAACTACTGGAAACGGATACAATTATGTATCAAACGGTGCTGCTGGATACGCTGGTATGGTTTCTACATTAGCAGCTGACAGAAGTTCAACTAACCAACCAATAAATATACCAAACTTAGCTTTCGAGTTATCTAACTACCAATTATCTAAATTAACTGGTAAAGGTGTTGTAACTTGTAAGAGAACTACTCAAGGATTAGTTATAACAGATGGTATAACAATGGCTCCAGTTGACTCTGCTTACAGAAGACTTTCAACTACTAAAGTTATAAACGTAGTAGATAGAAGTTTAAGAGAAGTTATAGAACCATTCATAGGTTTACAAGATAACTTAGCTACAATAAACTCTTTAAATACTGCTATAACTTCAGTATTAAATAAATTAAAAGAGAGCTTAATAAACTACTATGAATTCAAGATAGTAACTGACCAAGCTTCTTCTAGATTAGGTATCATAAAGATAAACTATACTATAATACCAACTAACGAAATAAAAGAAGTTAGAAACACAGTTTCTGTTCAAGAATCTAACTAATAGTGAGAGAGGTGCAAAACCTCTCCCTATATTAACCTAAAAATTTAAAGGAGGAACGTTCTTATGGCTAATAACATGTCAAGTGAACAATATACTAAAACGTATACTACTTTCGGTGGTAGTGATATCGTTGCAACTTTCAATGGTAAAGTTATAGGAGAATTACAAGCTATAACTTACTCTATAACAAGAGAAAAAGTACCTGTTTATACAATGGGTTCTGCTGAGCCTCGTTCATTCTCAAGAGGTAAAAGAGGTATAGCTGGTAACTTAGTATTCGTTACTTTCAACAGAGATGCTTTATTAGAAGAATTATCTGATGGACCACAAATACAAAAATACCAAGCTAACAACTATTCTAACAACAGCGACACAGGAGCTTTACAATTCACTTCAATAGAAGAGTGGGATGCTCACATGAGTTCTTTAGCTTCAGGAGGTTCTTCTTCTAATGGAACTACTGGAAAAACTCCTGCTGACTTAGTTGACAAATATAAGCCAAGATATGCTGATGAAATATTACCATTCGATATAACAATAACTTTTGCTAATGAATATGGTAACATGGCATCTACTGTTTTATACGGTGTTGAGCTATTAAACGAAGGAACTGGATATTCTATAGATGCTCCAACTTCTGAAAGAGCTTACACATTCGTATGTCGTTCAGTTGAAACAATGAAACCAATTGACGAAACAAACAGAGGATTTATAAGCACTACTTGGTAGTAATAATAGAGGGAGAGCAATCTCTCTCTTTTTTATTGCTCATATATTAAAATTATTAACTTATACAAAGGAGGATAATATGGCTAATTTTGAAATCAAAGGTTATGATAGTTATTCTGGTTGCGATATCGTTGTTACTGCTAGATTAGCTACACTTAATAATTCAACTAAAAAATTAGAAGAAAAGATATACACTCTTGGTTCTTTACAGACTCTATCTGTATCTACTCACCAAGATAAAAAGCCTGTAAGAGTTATAGGAAGTATGAATGCTTTAGACTATACTATGGGTCAACGTACTATAGCAGGGTCTCTAGTGTTTGCTGTTTTTGATAAACACTTTGCTACAGAAATGTTTAATGACCTAGAAAAAGCTACAGGTAAAACATTCTTCTTACCAGACGAATTGCCTGCTATGGATATAACTATTACATTCGCTAATGAATATGGTAGAACTTCTAGAATGGCTATCTATGGATTAAGAATAATAAACGAAGGACAAGTAATGTCTATCAACGACTTATATACAGAAAATACATATCAATTCGTAGCTACTGCTATGGAACCATTAAAGAAATATAATGGAGGCGGTTCTTCATCTGACAGACAAAATGAAGCTCAAGTTGCATCTGTATTTGAATTAAGTGATACTCCTGCAGCTTATAGTGGAGAAGAAATATGGAATAGAGGATTTATTAACGAAAATGAAAATTTAAAAAGAATGCTATTAACAGCAGAAGTAGACCAACCTATTTATGAGGGTCAAGAAGGTATAGCTAAGTTTACTCTATCTCCTAATCAATCTTCAGGTATGATTTATATATATCATCAAATACAAAATAAATTATATTCAGAAATACATGTAGATGGAAAAGCTTTATATAACATTTATTTAGATTCAGGGTTATACTCTGCTTGGTATGAAGATAAAGGACAAACTTTATCTAATACTGTTACATTCTCTATAGATAATTTAGGTGAACATAATTCAATTTATGATGATGCTCCTAATATTGAAGACATAACAAATTCTACTATAAAAATAACTTGTAATAATCCTACTCATACAATAGGTGTTTGTGTTAATTCTTTAGACAGTTCTACTATAGAATTAGAATTTACAAATAGAAATTGCACATTTAAAAACTTAACAAACAATACTAGCTATGTTGTTTATACTAGAGATGAAAATAATAGCTCTAGAACAGTTGCTATAAAAACATTAGCTCCAGAAGAAAGTTTTATATCTGGATTTAAAAGCTATGTAAGATTTAATAACTCTTTATTGTCTACAGACCTAGACCAATATGAAGAAATACTTGATGGAATAAAAGAGTCAGATGACCTAATATATTCATTAGAACGTAATCAAGATACAAAAGCAAAAGAGCTTATGTATATGGCTGTTAAATACAAGAATGAATTTACTACAGCTATTAATAGCCATAAAATAGAGTCAATGCCGCAAAAGAATCTTAGTAACATATATGGAAACTCATTTAGTTTTGATACAGGAGTTACTAAAGCTAATGTGTTCTTAATCAAGAATAAGAAAGAATATTATGAGTATTCTGAGCAGTATCCAAATGAAATGACTTATATGGGTAAGTCTAATAGAAGTTATAATGTAGTAGCTATAACTAATGACTTTGCTAAATCACCTAAATACTTATTCTATTCTTTTAGTGATAATGATAAAGCAAGAATAGATACTTTATATGGAGATGCTAATGTTCTTGAAAGTATAGATTTAACTACATATATAGACCCTAGTAAGAAGTATTCTGATTTAGCTTTAAAATGTTTAGCTGTAAAAGATAATAAGAATATAGATGTTAGATTATTAAAAGCTCCTACTGTTGTATTAGATGAAGAGTTAAATATAACAGTTGATGTTAAGTACAACGACTCAATAGGAACTAAAGATAATGAATATTATCTAGTTATATCTAATTTAGAACAAAGCTTAGATAAGACGCCTTTTAGAAAAATTAGAATAACAGATAGGGATGAAATGATATTCGCTAATAAGTATTTAACAGCTATTAATAGTAAAGATGTATATGCATTATGGATAGAAGACCAAAACTTTAATATAGTTTCAGAAATAGCATTTGTATCTGAAAACGAAGAAATAAAAGACTTTAATATATCTCAATTAGAAGATGTTATACAAAAGATTATATCTAAAGTTGAATTTAATTTAGGTAAGACTAATTCAATGGCTGATGTTTATTCTTCTGTGTTAAGTAAAGATACTTCTATAAAGAATGTGCACTATGATATAATACAATCTATAATAGATTTAAGATTGGATTATAATAGCTTAGCAATATTAGAAGTCTTAAAAATGAAGTTTAATGATTTATATGTAAATCAAGATAAATATAGAACGGTAACATATGATGGAGCTAAAGTTAAATTTGATAATTTTAATAATGCTCAAATAGTTCATATAGGCTTTAAAAGAAATTCTGATTATATAATAGAAGTTGTAGATGAAGATACAATGATAGTAGATAATAATTATTTATATAATTTATATTATGTTATAGATAATAATCCTGTTATTAAATCAGGGTTTGTTTTAATAGCTAATGAAAAAGCTACATCTCACTTAATAAGATTGGAGGAGATATAATGGCAGAAAAACCATACTTTACCCATGGTGTGAATTTAGCCGCATCGGATAGGGATTTAGTAACAAGTACTACTATGTATAGTGGTCAATTAAAAAGATATTTCTCTAGTTTAGATGCAGAAGTGTTTATAGGAGGAGAAAGAATACTTGATATAGTAAGACTAGATTTTTCTTATGAAGAAAAGAAGATGCCTTTCTATGGATTTAATAGCTTTTTGCCTTCTAGAATATTTGTAGGTCAGAAAATAATACAAGGCACTTTTGCTATTAACTTTACTGAACCAGGTTATATAGCAAAACTATTACAAAAAATAGAAGGGTCTGCTGCACAAGATTCAACATCTTTAGTAGGTCAAACTTGTAGCTTAGAGAATTCTCCTTTATTCGGTAAAGCATTTGATATACTTGTAGGATATGGTGGGTTTAATGTAGAGAATGAAGCATCATTCAGAAATACACATCAAATTTTAGAAGGTGTAATGGTAAATGGATATAGCCAAATATTAGATACATCTGGTGAGCCAGTAATGGAAGTATATAGTTTTATGGCGAAAAATCTAAAGTTTGGAGGTTATAAATTTGATAAAAATAGTTATAATGACGACATTGCTAGCAGCGATAGCGATATTGGTTCGTCTGGACCAACACATTTAGGTGGAATAGAAATAGTAGAGAAAAGAATATCTGGAGATGTTGCTGATTTAAGAGATAAATGTCATAAGGATAGTACTCTATTAGGAGTAATAGTTGATGTTACTAATGCATTACATTTAAAAGATGATAAGTCTCATATCTATATAGATTTTGCATTCTTAAACGATAATAAAACTTATGTTAAAGAAAATGTAAGTTTAACAATACATGATAATGAATTAGGTATATCAGAAACATATACTCTTATAAAGAAAAAGGATAATACTTTTGGATATATATTAGATGAGGCTAAAACTAAGCTAGTTAAAGAAAAATTATCAGGTAAAAAAGGGTCTCAAAAGTTAATAAGCTGTTCTATATCTGGAGCATTTATGCATGATGGTAAACGTGAACCATTTAATAAGAAAGTATGTATGCGTCCTGGAACAAATTATTAACATATACTAGAATTATAAAATAAAAAATAACGGAGGAATTTAATATGAAAAAAGAAACAGTTAAGAAAACTACTTCTACTAAAAAGAAAGCAACAGAAGAACAAGTAGAAGAAGTTGTTGAAACAGTAAAGGAATTATCTCCAGCTGAAACAGCTGCTGAGAAATTAAAAGAAATACACGGAGATGTATTCATAACTACAGTAGCAGGTGTAGAAATAGTATGGAGAAAATTAAAAAGAAGTGAATACAAAGAAGCGATGTCTATAAAGTTTGATGAAAATGAAGATATAAATTACTTCGAAAGACAAGACTTTATGGCTAAGAAAGTTATATTATACCCAGAGAATGTTGATTCATTATTAGAAGATTATGCAGGTATATCTGATATTATAGCTACAGAAACAATGGTTAAGACAGGTTTCGGTATAGCAAATACAAAGGCTGTTAAATAGATGAAGATAAGTTCTCAGAATCAAAAGCAATCTGTTAAAGATTTTGATGATTTAATTAAAAGCTTTTTAGATAAATACGGAAACATATTCTTTTCTGAGATAGATGGACAAATATTTATATACAAGCCTTTAGGAAGAAAGGCATATAAAGACATAGTCAATAACCAAAATATAAGTGATTTAGATAAGGAAGATTTAATATGTGAAGAAACAATAATATGGCCAGAAGATTATGATGCAGATAATTATGATGCAGGTATACCTTCTAAGTTATATGAAGAGATACTAGTTAACTCTTTCTTATCTAGCACTGAAGATATGGTTCATCTATTAGAAGCATGTAGAGAAGAAACTGAACAATTAGATGTTCAAATGAGCTGTATAATAAGTGAAGCTTTCCCTGCATATGATATGGACGAAATAGAATCATGGGATATGATTAAGTTTTGTAGAATGTTCTCTAAAGCTGAATGGAAGTTAAAGAACATGAGAAGTCTTGAAATGAATGAAGATGTTGTAGGTTTCTTAAAACAAGCTATAGGTGTAGCACCTGAAGAGAGTAATAATACTACTAAGGAAGCTCCACAAAAACCACAATCACAAAACAATAGTAATAATGGAAAAATAAAAGTAGGAAATAGAGAAATGACTAAAGAAGAGTATCAACAGTATCTAGACTTCCAAAGAGCTAATCCTCAAATAGATTGGGGAGCAGATGCTATGTTTACTGGTTATGAAACTCAAACAGTTTCTACTGTACCTACTCCATTAAGACCAAGAAGATAAAAATATAAAGAGGTGAATATATTTGTCTAAAAAAAGAAGAGATAAAGAACATGACTCTTCTACCGTAGGCAAAGTCGCTAAAGTTGGAGCAGCTGCATTAGCCGTAGGGGTGGGTGCAGCTGCTTTTAACAATACAGGATTAACTCGTAAATTAACTTCTGAAATACTTCCTGCTTTAGGTTCTACTACAAAACAAGTATCTAAAGATTTAAGAGGTTATAAATCTAAGCGACAAGGTCTAGATAGAAGATTACAAGCTAAAGATATTAAAAACATATACAATAAGCATTTAAAAGCTAATAAAACTTTTAAAGAAGAAATAGCTAGTAGAGCTAGTAGAGAAACTCTTAGACTTAATACAGATAATAAAAGACTTAGCTTAGCTGGACAACTTAAGAATATTAAACAAGTTGTAAATAACGATTTAGGTCATAAACTTAAAGCAGGTTTAGAATCAGAGTTACAACAAAGCTTTATAGAAAAGTTAGCTTTAAAATATAAAGATAAAGCATCTTTTGAAGATATAAAAACATTAGCTAGTTCTGCTTATAAAGACATAAATACTAATTTTATAAAAGGTAAAGATGGTAAAAACTCTTATTCTGATTTCTTAGATAAAAGATTTGCGGCAGCAGGTCTTGCTGACGATAAGCAAGAATTCTTAGATTTAATATTTAAAAATAAAAATGAAATAGAAGAACATATAGCAAGAGCCTCTACTATACAACCAGTTAGAGATAAGATATCTGATAAGTTAATAGATACTCTAGGTGAAAACAAAAGAAGAGGTCAAGGTATCTTTGGTAAAATAGATAAAGTTTTAGATATAGATTCAGAGTTAATGTTTAAAGGTTCAAGAACTGCTACTCTTGATGAAGTATTAGAAGCTTATAGTAAAGATGAAAATCTATTTGCAAGACAAGATATACATAAAAGAATTAAAAGTAACTTCAATAACACAAGCAAGTATGAAGAAATAAACTTAATGGAAGAATTGGCTAGACTTAAAGATAAACACGATTTAGGGAATGTTTTATTTGATAAGTCTATAAAAATAGACAGAAGCGGAAACTTATTCAGCACTATAGAATTTGATATGGCTATTAAAAAGCAAACAGACAAAATCTCTTCTACTCTACCTGGAAAGTTATTTGCTGGTGTAGATATAAGATTACAATCTGAAGTTCCTATTATGGAGATTTTTAGAGCAGGGTCTACAGGAAAAGAAGCTGTTTATGAAAAGGGCAATAATAGTACAATGCTTCGTCAATCTAAGATTGCTATAGGAAATGCTAATACAGGTCAAGCTAAATTATATGGTTTATTTTTAGATGCGGATGGTAATTTACAACTTAATGAGGAAGTATTAGCAAAAGGTCATATAAGAAATAACTCACATGGTAAATCTGCTAGACTTAATAAAGAAATGGTTGGTACTAATATCAATCCATTAGAAAGAGATACAAGTTTTATTGCAGAAGCATTAGATATAATGCAAGATGGTCAACCTACTCATGAAACAAGATTAAAGGCTTGGTTAAATAGAAAAAATAATGATGACTGGAAAAAGAATATTTTAAAAAGCAATAAGAAGTTGTATACTAGCGATGTGTCTATGCCTGAAAAGATAGATGCTTTAACGGTTGAATATTTAAATAAAAATGGCGGAGATGTATTAGAAGCAAAAGCTGCGGTTGTATCTAAGATATTAGAAGACCAAAAAGAAATTTCATCAATGCTTAATGATTTAACAGCATCTAAACAAATTAATAATCAGACTATAACAAATTTAATAGAGTCAGGACATATCAAAGATGAAAGTTCATTAAAGATATTAAACATATTAAATGATAAAGAATATTTAAATACGTCTGAATTAATAGAAGCATTAAGTATAGACCATGAAGGACAAGCAGCTAAATTCTTTAATAAAGATTTAGAGAACATAGTCAATAGAGGATATGTAAATGCAGACCATGTATCTAATATGCAAAATATATCTCAAACTAGAACTCAAACATTTTTAGGTAAGAATTTAGAATACACAAATGTCTTAGACGTTGAAGATGTTATTAAAAGAGAAGCTGTTAAAGAAGTAATGCTTAGAGAAGCTAGTGAATATAGTCAAGGTATCTATGATACTTATATGCCTACTAAAAAAGGTATGACTAAGATAGAGCAGATACTACAGAATAGTAACTTAGATGCAGTAGAACAAAAGAACTTATCTTATGTTACTGACTGGGGACTATTACAATCTATAACTAAGTTAGCTAACGATACAGATGATGTATTAAGTTTAGATAAGATGGTTGGAGAAGGCGGTTATTTAACTTACTTCGATAATCTTATGACATCTAATGACCACTTTAAGTTTAGATATTCGTCTATGTTAGATGATTTAGCATCAAGACATTCTGTATACGATTCAGAAATCATAGGGAACATTAACGAGATATATTATAACGAATACAATAATTATACATTCATGGAGAATAGTGTAATTAAAGATTTTAATTTTAAAAGTTTAGAGGGTATTAATGAGTCTATTAAACAGTTAGGTAAAGAGTTAACTGCTGGTAGACATGATATGAAGAACTATACTACTCTTACTCAAATACCTCAATTTATGACTGCAAGACTTATGTGGGGTATTGATTCAGTTGGTTTAGGATTCTCTAGTGCAAGTACAGGTTCTACTCAAGATTTAATAAAGAATATAATGACTAAAAGAGTTTTACCTATAGCTGGAGCTTTTGCGTTATATGATTATTTAGATTATGAATCAGAAAACTTTACTGGTATATCTATGACTGGTGCTATGGCTAACTCTATAGCAAATATAGATATGGCTTCAAGAAGATTAGCATACAGCATGGGAGTAGGTCAAGCAATAGACTGGCTTAAAGAATCTTCTGTATGGGGAGAATATTGGACTGGTTCTACTGATTTCCAAACTGCTGAAGAAAGAGCTGATTGGTATGAAAATGGTTATAGTGCAGTAAGAGGAGGACGTTTCTGGGGATTCGGTTCTACTTCAGAATTTAGAGGTTCTGCTATTCAGTATTATCAACCTAACTATTTAAGAAGAGCTCATAGCAACTGGGCTGAAATAGGTACATATGGTTCAGCTGAAGAAAAGTTTAAACATTCTTGGCTACCATCTCTTAGACATCCATTCTCTCCTATAAGAGCCGCATTAGACCCTTATTGGTTAGAGAAAAAGAATATGGATGAAAGACCGTATCCTTTAACAGGTAAACTATTTAGTGAAGGAACTCCATGGGGAGCAGTGTTAAACCCTACAATAGGAGAAATGATAAAGCCTGTTAGAATGTTACCTGAAATTAAAAAAAGATTAGGTAATGATGGTAGAGATATTAGAACAGTAGTACAGGGAATAAATGAACGTATAAAAGGAAGAGCTAATAAGAATGATGACATGCTTATTCTTAGAGGTACTGATATAAGAACAGCTAACTATACGCCATATGCGAATACAGGCGACGGTTATATGAATATCCAATTCAATAATGGACAAGTATTAACTCCTGGTATAGGATTTATGGATAATGTAGGCAAGCTTAATAGTACTAATGTAATAGCTACAGGACAAGTACAAGGTCAAATAGATTTAACAACAATAGACCCAAATGGTGAGTTAATACAAGAAATAGCGTCAGTATCATATGATACACAACAAGCTGTTAATGGAATAGTTGGGGCTATTAATAATAACATTAAAAAGTTAGCCGCTAGATTCGGAAGATATGAAGAAGTAAATCCTGCATATACAATGGGAACTATGCCTGATAGAACTCAAGGTACATATGTATATACTAATTTAGTTAATAAACGTAATCAATTTAATAGCGAATATTATGCTTCTATTAGTAATCCAGGTATGATAGACAAAAACTTAGCAAATGATTACTTAAAAGATGCTACATACTCTATGGGACAACTTAGTGGTATATATGGATTCTTAAATGGTTTTGCTTTTGGTGAAACATCTTATAGCTTTAGATATGAAAATGCAGGTCAAATGACTTCATTCTCTAGACACTTCTGGGATGCACAAGTCGGAGGCGTAGGTGGAGGATTCATGGAAATCGCTAGACGTTTCTTTGCATCAGAAGATAAATCTAGAATTAATTATAACCCATTAAGAAACTCTATGCCTGAATGGTTACCTGAAAGATTTTTAACTGGAGACGCATATGCTTCATTACCTAAAGGGGAGATGAGGATGCCAGGTAAAGGGTATGAATCTATACATGATTTACATCCAGACCAATTTGGTGAATATGGTGCATTTGATAGAATGAAGATATTAGGAGATATAGCTCCTACTTCTGAAGAATATAAGTTATGGAGAAATATTGCTAGAAATACAATAACAGACCCTAATCTTATAAAACAAATGGATGAAGTAGAAGAGCGTGCTACTAAGATGTCAGGTAAGCATGAATTCTATGATTATAGATATTACAATAATAACACTATTCAAAAAAAGGGTATTGTTAAAAGCTTTGATGGCAATATAGTAACACTTGTATCTGGAGAGCAATTAAGATTAGGAGGTATTACTCTTAATGAAGAAGCTGACTTATCTATGTTCTTACAATCTGGTCAAAAAATACATTATCGTACATCAGAAGATGCTATTAAAAGATTAGAAGATGGTATTGCTACAAATGCTGTTATCTATAAGAAAGAAGGCGGCTTTGGTACTAATATCAATAAAGAACTTGTATCTGCTGGTATGGCTGAAAGAGACAAAACAGATAGAACAGCTATAGGATACTTAGCTAACTCTTCAGCAATGCAACAAACACTAGGAGCAGCTCAAGAACTTATAGGTCATACTAATATACCTTTCTTACACAATAAATACATGAAGATAGAAACTGCTAGAGAATCATTTGTAAATGAACATGTCTATGGTACATCTTTTGCTACTTGGGATAATCCTATAAAAGGATTCGTTAATCCAGCTTTAAATCAAACATTTGGTCAAAGCTTTGGTAGACATTTAGCAGCAGTTGGGTCATCTGCTTTATACTTTGGTCTTAAACATGTAGATGGATTAAACCCTGTTATGAGATATGGAGCAGGAGCATTAATGGCTGGACTTAATCCAACAGCTTTATTAGGTATGGGTATTGAATTTGGTGCTCAACTTGGATTAAAAGCTATTGGTGGAGGAAGCAATATGCTTAACATAGAGAGAGGAGCAGCTATAGGTTCTGTAGTAGGAACTGTAGGATGGGGATTAGCTAATGCTGAAAATCCATTTAAAGCAGCAGCTTCATTTGCAGTAGCGGGTGAAAGTTTATCTAGATATTTAAAGATGAGTGACGCATTTGAAAACTGGGGACATGGTAAAGGAGCATTAGTAGGTGCAGGTATAGGTTTAGCCATATCAGCTATTAAAAATCCTAAGTTCTCTAAAGATATGTTTAGGTCTAAATGGATTCCTGAAGAAACAGAAAAGAAATGGGAATTAGATGAATACTTTGATAGACTTGAATACATTAAGTATAAAGGCCTATACGAACAAGCTGCGGCAAGAGCATTCTTGTTTGAAGGGAATATAAATCTAGATAAAATATTCAAAAAAATAGATAAAAATAAAGAGAAAATAGCAAAACTTACAAGAAAAGCAGAAAAGCTGAGTAATAAGCATACAGCAGGCGGTTATAAGTATGAGCAAGAGATAAACGAGATTAACAGCAAGATAGAAGCTCTACAGAACCAACAAACTGCTTTCCGTGGCGGTAAGTATACGAAGGCAGCCGTATCTTATCGTAAGGCTATGGAATCTACTATCTATGGATTATCTGAAAGTGCTACACCTGATGAAATATTAGCATCTGTTCCCGTTCAGTATAGAGACCATTACATGGCTTTCATGAACGAAAGGTCTGAGAAAGAACGCAAGAAGATACTAAAACAACTTCCTGAATACCTTAGAAAACCACTACAGGTAGCATGGGGAGAGAAGCCAGATAAGTTAGATAGTAATCTTAAGTTTTTCAAAACTCATGCTATGCCAAGTATGGCATGGAGAGGATGGAAACCTAATGTAAATCTTAAACACGTTAAGATGAAAACTATTCAAAACGAAGGTATGTTGTTATCAGACTTTGGATATTATGAATCTGAAAAGTCAAAGATGGAGTACCATATGGCTCCTGGTATAGAAAACTTCAACAAAGGACAAGGTGCAATAAGTTATATTTCAAATATGACTGGAACGCTATCTGGCTTAGGAATGTCAGTGCAAAATATATCAGTAGAACCAACATCTGCTCCAGGATTATGGATTGCAGCCGATATAAAACAAACAGCTAACGACGTAGGTAAGATAGGAAGTTATGCGGTTAATTCGGGTATACAATCTTTAACTTCGCTATTATTCTAAAAATATAAGGGGATGATTATCATGACACAAGCAATTACGCTTGATGCTACTATCGTTGTAGCAATAATATCTTTATTTGGAGTTATTTATACTTCAAAGATGGGTACGCTTACAGAAATGAATAAACAACTTATGGAAGAAATAAGAGAGCTAAAGTTACAACATACTGCTGAAACAGAAAGACTTGAGAGTAAGATTTCTATTTTAACAGAAGAAAACATAGAACTTAAGAATCAAATATTTGAATTAAAAATAGTTCTTAAGACTAATGAAATCAAAGAAGAATCAAAATAATACTTCTTTTTAGACCGTCTATATAGGCGGTCCTTTTTTGTAATAATATAATAGTATTATAAGACTATATAGAAAGGGTGAAAAGATGGCTAGAAATAATAAAAACACTTATATATATAAAACACAACAAGATAGTATAAGACGTGCTAAGGAAAGACGTAAATCAATAGATAAATATGATTCTGATAAAATTAATTTAGTTAAAGAAGATATAGCTAACATATTCCAAGAAATGTTCAAAGGAAAAGAAGTTATAATTAATTCTAATGTAAGTACTATTAGCAATCCTTCTGAAACATTTAATGCTAAACAACCTACTAAAGCTTATGAATATAGCCAAGTTACTGAAGCTATTAAAAAGTTATATGATAATAATTTCTATGATGTTGTATCTGGTAAAATTAATACAGCTGAACAATTGATGATGCAATCTATAGAGAATAATATAAAACTTCAAATGATTAACCAAGCAGGTAAATCAAATGAAAGTTTACATTCATTTACTGAAAAAATGAAATATATGAGAGAATTAAAAGACCCTAATAATAACGGAACATTTATAGTATACGATTTAGAAACACTTGGAGGTAAAGATGCTCACGGTGTATGGAGACCTACTCATATAACAGAATTCTCTATGCATCAATATGACTCTAAAGGAAATGGAATAGACGGTAAAAAAATAGATATCCTTATGGGTTGGAGAGATAAAGATGAAGCTGATAAATTATTAAAAAGAATAAGTGCAGCTATTAAAGACGAAACTATAGATTACGATGAAGAACTTAGAGTCGCTGCTCACAGATTAAGTTTATATGGTCATGATAAAGTTAATTCTGTATTTGATAAAGATTTAGGAGTTTATAAAACTGCTAGTTTCATAGATAGTAAATATGGAGACCATAAAGATATAGATAGAATCAAAAAAGGTATAGATTTTTTCTTAGACATCGGTAAGAAAACTGGTGTAGATGAACATGGTGTACCTTTAGATGTTAAACTTATGATGCAAACTGTAGCCAATGCCAATACTTTATTAAATGATAATAGTAAGTATGCAATGCTTGTAGACTACAATGGTAGTATGTTCGATAAACCTATAATAGATTCATTTGGAAATAAGTTTATAGCACAACATCCTTCTCTTAAGAATTTATTTGATAATGGAGAATTCTCATTAAATGCTCCTGGATATAAACATATGGATGCTCAAGGTGCTTTACAACATTTTAGAAATAATTTCTCTACTAAAGCTTTATTAGGAGATAAAGTACATGAAATAGATGAAGCAAGACTTAATAGACAAGAACATTATGTTAAAGCATTATATTCTAAACAGTTTAAAGAGTTAGGATTAAAACCACATGAGGCGTCTTCAGACGTTACAGCATTATCTTTCTTCTTTACTCAAGAAGCAGAAGGACTAGGTATGCCTCTTATAGATTACATAGCAGAAAAGTTAGACCCTATTGCTAATTCTAAGAAGGTACATAACTTAGAAGCAGGACAACAAATCCTAAAAGCTAAAGGATATTATAATGGTACTTATGGCGGAAAGAATATGTTAAACTTTGCAATAGATAATAGAACTAACAATGTATTTACTGCTGATAACCATATGATAAGAAATGGTCAAATACTAAAGCAAGACTTTAATGTTGGTGTAGGTTTAAATCAAGGAGCTTATTATCAATTAGGTGGAGTTAGAGAAATAAAAGCTGGTGACCCTTATCTAAAAACAATGAGTGATATATTCCCTCAATACTCTTCTAGTAATATGTATGCAGCCACATTAAACATGATGACTACAGAAGATTTTAAAGATAGTAGATTAGGTGCATTATCTCAAGTTGTTTTATTTAATAGCGAAACAGAATTACAAGCTTTCATGTCTAACACTTTTGATGTCGTTGCTGAAAAAGTAGACGGAGAATTTAAAGTATTAAATAGAGATGCTTTTGATATAAGAGAATATGACATGATAAATGGTAAGCCTGTATTTAAAGATGTTAATAAAAACTATGCTAAATCAGATAGTAAGTTAATAAATGACGCTATAGAATTTTCTAATAGAAAAATAACTACATCAAGAGCTGAAAATGCTATTAATGGAGACAATGCTTACAACAATATAAGAAAAGCATTAGAGATACAAAATATAGCTAAAGACCATTTAGGAAGATATATAAACGATAGAGAAATGAACGGCATAATGTCTCGTAATATCTCTGAAGGTAAAATGGCTCTTTCTATACAAGAAGAGTTAGCTAATAAAATAACTAAAGTATTAGAACATAAAAATGGTGTATATGATTCTACAATAGATAATATGTCTACTTATATGAATACTATAAAAGATAGTAGTGCTTACTATACTAAGTTATTTGAAGCATTAAATAATAATGAAAAGTTTACTAGTCAAAAATCTGCTACAGTTCAAAAAGAAATGTTTAAACGTGTAGATAGACATTTAAGAGAATCTTTAGCTACAAATATATATGAAGATTTTTCTCGTCAAAAGAAAAGTGTATTAGGAGATGAATCTTTACAAGCTCCTATTGAAAGATTTAAATCAATGTTTGAAGTAGATTTAGCTGGGATGCCAGGTGCTAAAAAACAACAATATTTTGATTTAGTAAAAGCTAAAGAGAGTGGTTTATTAAGATTAGACTTAAATAAGAATAATGTAGAATATAGTTTAGTATCAGCTGTTAATACAATGCTTCAAGGAGATAAAAAGATAAGACCTGAAGATGAATTTGCATTAACTAATAAGAACTTTAGAAAGTTCGTAGACTATATGTTACAAGATAAAACATTTAAGAAGAGTATAGGAGAAGACTTCCGTAATGAATTATTTAATATTGTAAATAATGATATGGAATATAATCATATAGATGTAGCTGGTAGAATGATATCTGAGTTTCGTAACATAAAGAAAGCGAACCCATTTGCAGGTATTAAATCTAAAGACTTATATATGAAAGACTTAACTTCTACTTCTGGTTTTACTAATGCATTAAATGGAGAAAAGTTTTTAAACACAGTGGATGATTTAGTAAACACTCATCTTAAAGATATGGATATAAGACTTATAAACGGGAATAAAAATGCGGCTGAAATGTTTGTTAAAGATAACATATTAGACTTCTATGTTCCAAAGAATCCTACTAATATAGTTCAAACTAAAGCTAGACAAGAAATGAATAACTATTTAACTGAATTAGTTTATACTGCTGATAAAATAGGAGCAGGTATTTCAGTTAATGATTATGGAGATATCACTCTTAATAGCAATGGTAAAATAACTACTTTAAATTTACCTAAAATAAAATCAGACGGAGATTCTGATATCTGGTATATCCAAACAGGTAACATGAAAAATAAGCTTATAGGTAAACTTAACATAGACCCTGTTTTAGGTGGCAAAAGTGTCGACATGAGTGTGTCAACTAATTTTGGTGCAGCAGTTGGTTCTTTCCCTATGAGTAAAACAGTAGAAGATTTTTATAGTAAGAATATATCTGGAAAAGCTACTAAAGAATCTATGGACTACATGGAGACAATAGTTAATACAGGTAAAAAGAAATTAATTAAAAACTCCACTATAAACGGATTCAATGGAAATGATTTAAACTCTAATAGACTAATGGATGTCTCTAGCATATCTAATGTATTACAAGACCTATTTGGTAAAAATGGTAAAATGAATTATCTAGTTAAGAATAAAAATTTCTTAGATTCTAATTTACAAGAAGTACTAGGTAAAGATGTTGCTAGATATATAAAATCAGGAAGACCAATAGAAGAGCTTGATGCAAATATGACTAAAGACTTAATAAAGAATATGCCTCACTTACTTGAGATACTTGGAGTGAAAGCTAATGTACAAGGTACAGAAGTAGAAGAAGTTTTAAAGCAATTATCTTTTACAGGTAACGTAAAACAGTCTTCTAGTATGATAGGTGTGTTAGGTGATATGCCTTTATTTTCTCCTCATGCAGCTTTAAGTAACTTACAAAGACCTCCTATATTAGCAGCAGGTAATGCAATACCATTAAGAACGAATGCTGTTAAAAAACTAGAAGGTTCAGGAGTTTTAGCTGGTAACATAATTAGTACAGCTTCAACAGATAAAGCTACTATGAGATATGTAGCAGGTGTAGGAGAAACTACTACTGATGTTATGATGAATATAGCTTATGTTTCTACAGATGCATTAGATGTCATTAGAACAAATAACATAGATAAGGTACTTGCTACTAAAGCTAATGTAGATAGTAACTATAAGGCACGTATGAACAGTATGTTTGCTAAGTTAAATACTTATGAACAAGAAAGACATATGGACGGTAGAATAGCTGAAAAGTTATATGGATTAATGCCTTCTAAAGTTCAGAATATATCTGCGTCAAAAGATATAGCATCTGCTATAGAACTTATGACTGAACAAGAAGCTAAAGCACAAGCAGACTTATTAATAGGATTAAGAGGTTCTGTTACAATAGATAAAAGCGGTCAATTATCTTATAAGAGTGCTACTGGTAAATATGTAAAAAGAGGAGATGCTATAGTTCAGACTTTAGGATTTGGAGACAAATTAGAAGCAATATCTCCTAAAGTACAACAAGGGGTTTTTACTCATAAGTTTATGAAGTCAAATGGTATGGCTTTAACAGATGAAGAGATTACTAAAATCATTAATCAAAATAAATCTGTATTTATGGAAAATGGTAAACTTGTAAGCAACACTAATGCTACAATTAAATTAAGTAATCTATTAGAAAATAAATATGAAGCTACAGGATTATATAGAATACAAGATATATCAGCAGCTGGTTACATAAAACCTACTACGTCATCTGCGGAAAAAGGGATGACAAATTTAAACTACATAAAGACTGGTACTTTAGATAAGAATGTAGATAACTTCTTTAAGTCTATAGGAATGAAAGATGTATCTAGACAATCAGTTTTATATGATGAAAGTATAGATGCAATATTAGAGCATGTAGGTAAAAACAAAGTAAAATCTGGTTTAAAAGCTAGTGGGTTTGAAACAGTTGGTGCTTTAAAACAAGCTATTAATAAAGAGCGTAACATGTTTAATGAATTCTTAATGGATGATTTATTTGGTGGAAAAGCTCATATGTTTGTAAACGACGGTGTGTTTAAACATGGTGGTTCTGGACAAGTACAATTTGGTATTCTTAATAAAGCAATAGATAACTATATCAAAGCTAATAATGGTGATGTAGAAGATACTCTTAAAAAAGTAGTAGGTATTATTAATAGTAATAAAGAGTTCCAATTCTTATCTACTAAGAACTTAAATACAAATGAATCTCAGTATACTAAGTTCAGAATGAAAGATGGACGTATTCATATGGATGATATGGCTACTAATATCGAAAACTTAACGGTATCTAATATAGAGAGTTTAGAAAAACTTATTGTACAAATAGATGATAATATTAAAGATTTAGGCGGCGATAGAGTTGTTCATAAAGAAGGATATGTTCAAAAGTGGAATAAAGAAACTAAAGAAATGGAAATAGTTCCAATAGGAGATAAACCTTTATTCGGAGATTGGATGACTCAAGAAATAGACGGTAAGAAAGTATTTGTAACTCCTATAACAAAAGAGGATGTTAAATTACTTCCTGACGTTGAAACTCAAACTGGTACTGAATCAGAATACTTTAAACTTAAAGACCATTTAATGTCTTTAAAGAGTAGAAAGAATTCTACTAATGACCAATTAGAAAAACAAAAACTAATGGAAGAAATCAATATAGTAGAAGCTCAGCTTAAGAATTATGAATCAGTGTCTAAGAGAATGACTGTAGGTTCTACAGAATTCCAATTACTTGAGAGAATAAGAGTAACTGACCAACATGCTCAACATATGCAAGACTTAATAGCTAAAGGTGAACTTACTGACGAGATATTAGCATCTGAAGCATTAAAAGGTAAGATTATAAGAAATTCTAAAGGCCAATTAGAAGTTGATAAAAAATTAAAAGAACCAGTATTAGACCACTGGTTACAAAGATTTAAAGGACAACTTACTTATAATCCTTTAGAAGAATTAAAACTTACTGCTAAAGACGTTGCTGAAGGTTCTCCTATGGAACATTTATCTGGTGTGTTTGAAAGAGCAAATAAATATGGTTATGACATAGGACAAGATAGTGCTCAAAAACTTTATCAATTAGAAATGGCTGATTATGCAGTTAGATTTAATCAAGATGGTAAAATAACTACTGATAAAATGAAGGACTTAGGTTTCGAAGTTAAGAAGCTAGATGAAATCAATTTTGAAGTAGATGAGATAGCTAAAAAGAATTTACTTATAGATTTAGGTCCTGAATTTGAAGGAAATAGATTTATAGCTGTAGCTGGTACAGGGCATCAATTAGGTGATGATGAAGAAATCTTAACTAATGGTCAAAAACAATTAAAAGCTTTAGCACATAGATATGATGAATATAAAGATAAACGTCATGACCCAGAAGAACAAAGAAAAATCAGAGAGAGAATGGTTAATCAAATTGATGAAACTAAAACAGCTATTAAAGATAGTATATATGGTAAAAATGCTTATGCTGATACTTTAAATAAAGTACAAGTAGATGATGTTAACTACAGATACAAAGCATCAGGTGCTGTTACTAGTGAGTTCACTCCTGGTTTAAATAAAGCTATAAAGAATAGTTCTTCTGATTTAGAAATCAATAATGATTTATTAAGTACTAGATTCATTAATAACAAGTCATTAAATGAATGGCATAAAGAAGGAGTACATTACGATTATAAGTTTGTGTCTCTTGAATCTATGCAAGATATGGGTATGTTTAATGAAGATACTATGAAAGCATATGGTGCTAAAGACCGTGCAGATATGATTGAGAAATTAAAGAAGTTTGGTACTATGGATATTACAGACCGTTATCCAAACAACAAAAATGACTCTATATTAATGACTCACGTATTCTTAGATACAGATTTAACAGGTAACCAAACTAAAGTTGCAGGTGCATCTGGTTTAAAAATGTTACTTGACCACGATGGGGATAGTGTTTCTAGTTTTGCTTTAAGATATAAAGCAGCAGATGGTACTATGTTAGACTATGGTATGTTCTTAAATAATCCAGAAATGGTTAAACAAAAGAGCCAAGAAGCATATGATACATTTGCTAGTATGTTAGCAACAACTACAACTAGAGCTGCTACTGAAAATAAAAAGTGGGCAGAAGATGTTAATGATATATTAGTAAAAGATGCAATAAAGAATACTGAAATGGGTGACCTTACTAAAACTGCTTTAGTACCAGATGGTCAATCTATATTTGGCAAAATAACTCCAGCAGGTTTATCTCATATGGATACTATAGAAGGTACAGAAGAGAATAGAAAACAAATAAACACTCTTCTTACAAAAGCTAAAGATTTCTTAAACACTAATGAAGTAAAAGGAATTGAAGCTTCAGATTTAGATTTAAGTTCAGCTAAGTCAGAGATAGTTTTAGATAAAGCTCTTACAGTAATTCAAGAAGCTAAAAAACAAGGAATAATAGATAAAGATGAATTATCATCTTTTGAGAGTTCAGCTATTAAAAAAGTAGCTATAGACAGATTAGCGTTACAGAATTCAGCGAATACTGGGGTTGCTACAACTGGTGCTATAAACGTTGCTACTAACTCTATAAAGAGAGCAGCTCATGATACTCTTATAAATCAAGATGCAATGTCTGTTGATATGATAAGAAGTATACTGGATATACCAGAACAGGAAGCTATATCTTCTAAGAAAATAGTATCTGCTTATGATGATACTAGAGGTAGAGAAATGTCAGAGATTCTTAATGATATGTTTAATCCTCAGAAGAATAGAAGGTCTACAGCTATAGACCAAGAAAATATGACTGATTTAAGAAACTGGTTCAAAACTCATGCTAAAGATAAGATAGAGGCAGTTTATGATGAATTTGCTCCTAGAATGGATAAAGCGGTTCAAGAACATATAGCAGCTAATCCTGGTCAGAAGTTTAATTATATAATGGACCAATTTACTAATCAGTTAGATAGTTTATCTAGAAATGAATACTTCCAAGCTAAACGTATGAACTATAAGAGTAGAGGATATACAGGAGTAGGAGCTGGATATAGTGATGATAGCTATAGTGCTGTTGTTGGTAAGATGATAGGTAAAGCTGATGATTCATTTAAAATAAGAGCCGATGAACAACAACAAATAGTTGAAGAAGCTATTAAGAGACAAAAGAACGCTGATGCATTTTATGCTAATACTCAAACAACTAAACAAGTGTCGAGTGCCGTAAGTAATATGGTTGATAGTCTAAGTTCTAGTTCATTTAAAATGGGTGGAAGTTTAGCTATGGGAGCATTAGGTTTAGCAGGAGGATTAATGGCGGCAGGATATGCTTCAGGTAATCCATTGAATGATAAACAAGCTTCACAAGTTGCACAAGAAGGACAACAACCTACACAAACAATGAGTATTCCAGATTTTATGGATAAACAAGGTGGATTTGTGACGGGTAACAGTCAACAAGGCTATATAATAAATATAAAGGCCGACACGAAAAAAGGAAGAAAACACATGCAACAAGTTATGAAACAAGCTGCTCAAGCTTCAGTAGGTGGAGCTGTAAGTGTTAATATGAATATCAGAAACTCTGGAGAAAGAGGAATAACTGATACTGATATAGAAAACTTCCTAGAAAGACATTTTTAAGATTGGTGCTTTTAACAGCACCTTTCTTTTATTTATATATTATTTAACATTAAATAGAGAGGAGAATTATATGTCTGACATATTAAAAAAATACAAACATATGGCAAACACAAGAAGTGATTATAATACAATCAATAATTCTAATTTTATGTTGCCTACTATGGGAGAAATGGTAGAAGAAGATTTAATGAGTGACTTATTAGAACAGTTTGTTAATAATGATAGTAACAATGATTTTAAAGACCAAGATAGATTAGATGCTGCTTATTATGTTGAACAGCCTTTTTCTATACAACCTGGTTATCATCCAGTAGAGGCTGCTTTCGTATTAAAAGTAAGAGCATTAGCTGATGCAAAGAAAGATGAAACATGGGAATTAAATAGATACGATGGAGATACAACTTCTTATTTAGTTAGCGATATTGATGACGGTAGTGAATCATTTACATTTAATGATGGAATGACTTATCGTTCTTTTAAAGATTATTACAATAAAATGAAAGGTAGTTCTAAACTAACTATAAGACATGCAGGTATAAATACTCCTGAAATTCCCCATTTAGAATATCAAGCAGTTCCTAAAGCAGCTGAAAGAGATAGAATATCAACAATGACTTTTAAAGAGCTTAAAGAATTTATGAATAAAAACAATACTGTTTACTACATAAAGCATCCAGTTAATAAAGATAAAACTAAAGTTGTTTCTTGGAAAGATGAAGACGATATAAAGCTATTAAAAGTATATGATGGTAAAAAAGCAGTATATCATCAGATATTAGAAACATTAAATGAAAAAGCAGTAGCAAGTAAAATACCTAATGCTAATGCTCAATACAATTATCATAAAATAGTTGTAACAGATGAATCTGATTATAATTCTGTAGTAGATGGATATACAGCACAAAAAACTGTTAGAGAGATGATAGATAAAGCTAGTGAAATACTATTAGTAGTTGATGCTAATCAATTATCAGTAAATAAAACAGAAAACTATAACAAGACTTTTAACAGCATATATTACATGACTGATGCAATAGAATATTTAATTCAAGAATGGGGCAAATCTTACAGAGATATACCTCAAACAAGCTATACTTACAATGCATATGGTTCAGATAAATATACTCGTTCTATGGGTGTTATCTACATAAGAACTGAACATAAAGGCCAAATGGAATGGATAAACTTAAACAAGTATGTTGCTTGTATGTCTGATTATACTGAGACTAATCCAGATTATAATAGTTCTCCAGAATTACAAGAAATGCAAAATGGTATGTCTGAAGCATTTAAATTATGGTCTTACAATAAAGATAATATAGAATGGTTAGATAGTTTTAATAAACTAACTTCTAAATCTTATAAAGAAAGAATAGAGTTACATAAGAGATTAACAGGTATAGACTTCACAACAGAAAGAAACTGTGCTCTTATGATAGGAGATACTATGATGCTGGTTCCTCCTGAATCTATAAGAAATGTAACTCAAGTTAATTATGAGAAATTACCTAACATGAGAAGTAAGGGTACAATGGCTAAGCAAATGGGACAAAATGAACATATGCTTGAAATAGTATTGTACTTCTATGGAGAGAAAGGTATAAACGGAATAAAAGATACAGTTACATTCCCTAATGGTAAAAAACAAGATTATTACATGAATGGTCTTAGAAGTTTAATAGCTCAATTTAAAGTGGCTCCTTATCTTCCTATAGAGAATGGATACATAAATGATGTTCTAGGTATAGAAGCTGTTACTTTAATGAATATGAATATAGAAACAGTTAAAGGATTCCCTAGATTATATAAAACTGTATTAACTTTAAGAGAGTTTAACTACAGAACATTTATGCCAGACTTACCAGTAGAAGATGTATACGGAGAAACAGAAGGACAATTAGCTGAATTAAATCCTTTATTCGCTAAATGTTTTAACTGGGATATATTCAGATACTATTATCAAAGAGCTATTAATGCAGGGGAAGAATTAGCTGGTATAGAAAAAGAATCAGGTTATGCGTCTTATGACTATAATTTTAAGTTCTATTCTAAAAAGAATACTATAATGCCTTGGGACCCATGTGGACTTAATGGATTAAATAGTTCTAGTGTTAATTTTTATATACCAGATGAAAACTGGTTAGAACAAGCTTTATCTTTAAAGAAAGAAAGAGATGCTAATTATAGTTCTGGTTTTGCTAACGTATCATTATCTTTAAATGCAGAAAATTTCTTAACAGATTTAGAAAGCTTAAATCAAGCAATAGATGATGCTAATAAAGTTATTTATTCAGACCCTACTGTAGAAAGTAATGCATTGCAAAAAGCAGTGAGTAAATTAATATCTCAAGATGGTAAAGGCAATAGAGCAATAATTGCTGATATACCTAACTTTAAATGGGCAGAAAACCCAGGTGAAGACAATGGAGCTTATATAAGAAATATCGCAGATACAACTGCTAACTTCTCTACTGTATATTTACAAGATGGAACAAAGAAGATAAATAAATCTAGTTTTCAATCTGAATATATAGCACCTATAGCAGATGCTTATTTAGACATAATAAATAACTCTAAATATATGACAGGTATGGCTGTTAATGAAGCTATAAGATGGGATAGAAATGCATCAGCTTATAAAGTAACTTGGGAGTTCAATATAAGACTTAATGCACAAGGAATTACTGATGACGACATGTTAGATATCAAAGAAGTTTTATCTAAAGCTTCAGGTCAAAAGATGGAAAAGATATTTAAAGATAATTTAGTTAAAGTAAATTATTCTATGTGGTTCGACCCATGTAACATAAATACTTTTACTGGAGAAATAACTCCTAAAGCTGACGTATCAGGATTAGGTGGAACTAAAGCTAGAATAAGATTAGGAGATACTGGTGAAAGTAATTTATCTACTGACACATTTAAGTATGAAGATACTTACGATACAGTAGCTCTAGATTCTATAAATTCAGCTTTAAATCAACAAGGTGATACTGTTGGAGAAGCTCCAAAGAATAATCAAGATGAAGCAATAGATTTCTATATACACGATTATAAGAATCCAGCTAATATGCCTTTTGTTCCTTATGTAGAAGATGTTCTTGCTGAAGGAATGAGCGGTACTTTATCTAATAGCTTTACTAATATATCTTTAAAAGCTATAGAAGGTGTTGGTCCTCAATACTTAGGTGGACAAGATACAATGATAGAATTAAATTTAATAACTGATGATTTAGTTATTGTATCTGCTTTAAATAATCTTCCTATGATGGCATCAGCAATGGCTAAAAGATATAAAAGAATACTACCAGCTTGGCCTATTAAAGTGAGAAGTGCTTTAACAAATATGTTAGGAGTATCTGAAGTTTTAATAGATGCAATAGAAGTTTCTACTGTAGAAGGATACCCAGGTGTTTATTCTATAGCTATGAGATTAACATCTGTAGATAGAACTCAAAGACAAAGAGAAGCTCTTAGAAAATTAGATGTTGCTCCTCAAGGAGGAAAAATAGATTATAATGGACATTCTAATCTAGCTATGAACAACTACTTTGCAATAGAACAACAATTAGCTCAAGCAGAATTATATCCAGACTTAGATATACCTACAATAGAAGAATTAGCTAAGTTAGGTTATAGATATGTTAAATACACTGGAGCTAATAGAGTTTATCCAGACCCAGATTTTTATATAATGTATAACTATCCATATACTTCTCTTATAATAAAGAAACTTGTTAAAGATAGTATATCTCAACATCTTATGAGTACGGAAGAAAAGCCTGAAGGTGAAGCTTTACAAGAGTTTACTCTTAAAGATACTTTAGGTGCAGAAGTTGTAGGAAAGATATCTGCTTATACAGGAATGTCTATGAAAGAAGATTCAGTTAAGGGTGCTGCTAAGACTTATGAAGAAATATTATCAGAAAACAAGAAGAATGTAGAAGAGAAACTAAAAAATAATAAAAAATTAACAGATGCTCAAAAAAAGCAAGCGGAAGAAACTTATGATTTAATGAATATAATGAAGTATCTTACTATGTGTGATGTTAATGACGGTTGGGAAATAAAGCCTGGTTGGAAAGCAACATTATGTAATGAAGCTACTAATGAAGCTATGAGGGACGCAGAAGTTAAGAATGTTTATACAGAAGAAATAAAGCAAAAAAGAGCTAAAGCTTTAAGATTAATAGATAACATATTACTACAACCATTATCTATGTTTAATAATCTAGACAATGGATTAGGATATAATCCTAAAATAGCAGTTGATGTAGTTAATGAATTATTCTATAACAATAAACATGGTAAAGCATTAATGGAACTATTATTCCCAGGCTTAGAAATAAAACCAGCTGAAGTAACTAGAGGTTCTGATTATTTAGGAATATCTGATAGTGTAAGTTTCGGTAAAGATTATTTTAAGAATGTAACACCATTAAACTTCTTAGTTGGATATACATATGCAGCAGGATGTGCTTTATCTGGACATGAAGAATATAGGTCTAAATCAACATTAGATAAATGGGGACCTAATCATCATGGATATGGTTCAGAAGGAACAGCAGCTATATATGCAGAAGATGAAAAAACACTTATGCCATATGCTGTTGAAGATAGAATAGCTGGTGTATCTAAATTAGCTACTAGAATAGATTCAGCTATTAATAACGGAACTTGTTTTGGAGCATTTAGAATAACTAAATATTCAACTCCTTCAATAGTGTCTGATATAGCAGAAAGAACTGATGAATCTATAATGTATGGAGGTCATTTTTATGATGCTACTTATAAAGACATAAATAATGAAAATACTACTTCTAAAAAGTTAGTTAAAGCAGGTTTCTTAGACCCTTACTACAACTATAGACAAGATGATAAAACTCAAGAAGATTATAAGAGAAAAATCTTATTATCTAAAACATCTAATACAGAAGCATTCTTAAGAATAATGTTAGTTCATTTAAGAAAGTTAATATTAGACGGACTATTAATATCTGAAATGGATATAATAGCTAACGATTATAGTGAAATATATAAAAATATATTTAGCGGAACAACAGAAGTAGGAATAGGACATGTTACAGATACAATACAATCAACTGATTATGGCAAAGCATTAGAGGAATTAGGGTTTAATAAAGAAGAAATGCAAAAGTTAATGTCATCTATTAAAGAAGCTAATGAAAGAGGTTTTTGTTCAAGAATGGTTTATCCTTTCTTAACAGCTATAACTAAATGTTCTTCTGATATATATTCAACTCTTAAACATAGAGATTATGATAAGTTAAATGCTTTAACTGGCTATATAGAAGGCGGAAATCAAAATGCTGAATCTAGAAGTACAGTTATTAAATTCTTATCTGCATTATCTGGGATAGAATTAACTTTACACAAAGAAGGTAAAAATGAATCTTCTGTATCAGCTTCTCAAATGTTAGCTAATAATTTAATGAAAGATGTTTATATCGCAGCTTCAGATGACCCAAGAAGTTATATACTTCATTCATTCTATGATATGCTTGTTAACGACAAAAGAGGTAGATTGGTTAGGGCATTCCCTACATACTATGTAGTGTTTGTAGATGAGGGTAGAAAAGTAGGTTCTTGGAAGCTACATGATAACTTCTATAACATGTCTTCTATAGCAGAGATACAAGTAGTTAAATCTAGAAAGATAGCAGCGGATACTTGTACAATAACAATGAATAATATGTTCAACAGTTATACAAGAGAACCAGATATAACTACAACTCAACAATACATGGATGTATACGGCTTAAGAGATATATTCGATTCTATATTCTCTCCTCAAACTTATTTTGAAAAAGAGAAAAGAATTAGATTAAGACAAACTATACCAGATAAAGTAGTATTACAGCCAGGTATAAGAATACATGTAAGAATGGGTTATTCAGGAGACGGTTCTAAATTGCCAATTGTATTCAATGGTAAGGTAGCTGAAGTTGAAGTAGGAGATGTAGCTCAGATAGTAGCTCAAGGTGATGGACACGAACTTATGAATCCATTAAATGCTTTTGGTGAAATGGAAGTTACAGCTTTAGACCAAGCACAAGATGCTATAACATGGTTTAAAGATATCCGTGGTTCATTAGCTGGAGGAGGAGAAAGTCCTCGTGATTTATTAGCTAAGCTATTAACAGCTAAATACGGTGGTTGGAAGAAAGTCGCTAATAATGTATTCGATGGTCGTTGGTTTAATGATAATCCATTCGGTATAATGCATTTTGGAGACCCTAAGTTTAATAATATATTTGAATTAGGTGAGCCTGTTCAAAACTTATATGAAGTATCTGATGAAAGTTTATTAAAAGGATTCAATGAATTATATGTTGAAGATACTGCTAAGAAATCTACACCAATAATAAACACTAGTTTACAAGATAAAACTATGTGGGATTTATTACACTTAGCAGCTAATACTGGTTTAGAATATATAGGAGCAATAAGAGATTTTGGATTCAGAAGTACAATCTTCTTAGGAAGACCAAATAACTATTATGCTTATGAATATGCTTTACTAGATAATAAGGTTGTTGAGAAGAGAAAGCCATTCCAACAATTCCATTATTACGATTCTTATAATGATATAATTTATAATTCTATAAAAGCATCAGAAGCTCAGATGAAAACAAATGCTGTTGGTTTATGGCAATCATCTTCTATGTTATGGGGAAGAGAGCAATCTACAGTTGGACCAATATATCTAGATATGAATATATATCCTGAATATCAAAAATCTATGACAGTAGATACAGGTTTATTAGCAGCAGGTAATGGTGGTATAGATATACCATTAATTGACCATTTCACTGAAGAGTGGAACTTAAATCCTAATGATAATAAAGTTAATAAGTCAACTGCATGGAGAGTAACTGCAAATGCATTAAAAAATTCAGTTAAAGATATGTATCAAGGAGACATAGGAGTAATAGGAGACCCTTCTGTTAAACCATATGATAGAGTTTACTTATACGATACATATGAAGATATGATGGGGCAATTTGAAGTTGAAGCAGTTATACATACTATGTCTGTTGAAACTGGATTTACTACTTCAATAATGCCAGATGTAATAGCTAGACATGATGATAAGTATGAAGCATCTGTTCAATCTCTTATGAGTTCAATAGGAGCTGTAATGAAATTAACAGTAGCAGGAAGTATAGCAGAAACGTTATGGACATTTACATTCAATAATAAATTAGCTACTTCAATAGCTAAATCTAAATCTTTATATGGAGTTAGTACAAGATTAAATAAATTAGCAGGAAGTATAAGTAATGCTTCTGGTATGAAAGCTTATCTTGAAAAACATCCTAATGCTAAGAACTTATTTTCATCTTTATCATTTAATCCAGGTCAAGCAGATTTAGATATAAGAAGAATGGTTAGTTTAGTAGATGAATTAAGTGATATGACATTAAAAGGAAGTATGACTAATAACATAAGTTTATTCGCTACTATGTTTAGTAAATATAGCGATATAGATACTAAGACATTCCAAAACGCTGTTAATGAAGCTTTAACTAAAGATACATACGGTTATAATAAAACTAGCGTTAATAATGTGAATAATAAAAAAGATAATGCATTCAAAGCAATGACTGAAGCTAAAAATAGCCTAGATAAGCAACTTGACGTATCTAAAATAGATTTACAAGACTTAAAGCATAATATAAGAAATAATGCTGATATAATGAAAGAAATTAAGTACGATACTTCTGTAACTAAGATATTTAGAGAATGGGATGCTTTAGATAAAGTTAATTTAAATGACCCAAAGGTTATGAAGCAATTCTCTCAAATCTTAGATAATAAAGCAGTACAAAAAGCTATAAGTAATGAAACATTAACTGTTAAAGGTTTAGATAACTTATACGATAGCTTCGCTAAGATGTTTGATGGTTCTGGTGGTAAGCATACATTCAAAGCTGCTAAAGCGGCACTTAAGTGTGATGACATAATAGATAATATCTTAATGGTTATAAGAGGAGCATTTAAGTTTAACTGGGCTACAATATTAGTTGATGTTGCTTTAAGTACAATAACTCATATATTCACTAAGAATACTCAATCAGTATTTACTAGATGGATGCAAGGAATACAAGCTATAGATGTTTATCCTCTTAAGAAGAATGGTAAGCCTTTAATAGCTGGTATGAATGGTCATAAAGGTTCTGTATATGGATATCCAGTTAAAGATGGTTATGATTCTATACAAGGTATGGTTCTTCAATTTGTTGATACAATCAAATCTTGGGACGGTAACTTCTTTTGGCAATGGGCAGACGGCCTTGTAGAAACATTTGTTGATAAAGATGTGTTAGCTAATTTATCAACTGAATGGAGAAAAGACTTAGGGATAGAAGGCTCAAATGTAACTGGAGCATTAGATGAAACAGGAGAAGAGTTAAAGCAAAATGTTTATAACTCTGTATCTTCAGCATACGCTGCTAATGCAAATCATGCTTACGCTATTATGACTAAGTATAGAAAGCAAAATTTCGACACTAAACAAAGAACGGATGAAACTTATAAGTATTATGAAATCAAGGATGTTTCTTTATCAAATATAGCTACTAACTCTAAAGTTCAAAAATTACATTATATTGTTAGAGATGATGATATATGGAGAGCAATATGCGATGATAGATTAGTAGTTTCTCATAGTAAAGGTTACAGTAACTTAGTAACTATACCTTTTGAAGGAGGTAGTGAAAAAGTACCTGTATTAGTTGTAGACGGTAATATAATTGAAACACCTTTATTACAAGAGGATGCATTGTTTATCTTAAAGTCTTTAACACTTGATGAGAATTTACAAAAAGGTAAAATACATTTTAAGTCAGGAGCAAGATTAAACGATGTGAATATGACATGGAGAAATACTGGATTCTCATTCACTATAGAGTATAAGGGGTTAGGAGGACGAGATAGTAAAATGGCTGAAGTCCTAGATAGACTAAAAGAACAAATGCAATTAACAGGTAGACCTGTATTTGCTTATCAACAAGTAAAGGGAGTTAATGATAAGTTTGTTATAACAGTTTATCCGCCAATACAAGATAGTGAAGGAAATATAAAACAATAGGAGGTAAGCATGAGTAATTTCAGAAAGAATTTCAGAGATAATGTTGTTGCTCCATATAATAAATACAACTTATCTCAAGAGAAACTTGGAGAAATTATAGACACTAATAAAAATAAGAAAACTTGTACTGTATCATATAAAAATGTAGACGGTATAAAAGTTATAGCCTCTGATGTACCAGTTAAAAGCTACCTATCTGCTACGATAGGTGGCTTCCCTAAAAAGGGAGACTTTGTAGAGATACAAGAGGTAGGTAAATCAGTTAGAATAATTAGTGTTATAGAGAAAAATCAAATAGTTGAGGCTGAACAAACTACAGGAGATATATACTCTAATGGAGCTAGTTTTTCAGGCAATCTAGGAATATAAAATAATTAAAGGAGAGTTTAATATGCCAGATAATAAAGCAGACTTATACAATGATAATAAAGCAAAATATAATAAAGCAGATATAGCTGATGATAAAGGATTTGTAAATAGTAATACTGATTCATCAGTAGTGAGTAAAAGTGACGGTAATAATGTAATGGCAGCAGGTAAATATGCTCAAATAAAAATGGATAAAGAGAGCGGTACTATTACTACACATTCTATACAAAGTAAAGAAACAGCAGTTATAAAAGAACTAGAAGCATCAGACATAAATATTAATAAACATAAGTTTAATAACCAGTTAATAGAGTTAACTGATTTTAGAAATGTAAATGGAAATACTATGGGTAGTATGATGATAGATGGTACAGTTTTAGTTAAGACATGGGAGCATACATTACAAAAATGGGTTTTAATAAGAAGACCTATATCAACACCTATGTTCTCTAATAGATTAAACCTTCCAACAACTCCTGAACAAATGGAAGTAAATTTAAATGTATTGGAGGATATAAGAAAATATTATATAGAAAAAGAAAAGGAGAAATAAGATGAAAGATTTATTTTTAACTCCTAGAGGCGATTTAGCCATAAGAAATATAAGCAATGACTCTAAAAGATTAGAAATTAATTTTATCACATCTAAATCAAATGCTTTAAGATTAAATTTCTATATCGAAGATACATTCCAATATAAGCCTAGTGCAAATTCATTAAGTATCAATTTCTCTATTAATAAACCAGAATATAATAAAGAAATAGAGATGATTTCTGGAGATGCTTATATGGAACAAGCTATTAAAATAAGATTGTCAACTGCTTTAGGTAGCTTAGAAGGAAATAGAGATATAGGTTCAAAATTAGAGCTTGTTATACACGAATTTATAGATATCCAAGCTACTCATATTAATTTAGAAAAACTAATAAAAGAAGCTATTTATGATTTAATTCCAAATGCACAAATATGGGTACAAAAACCTAAAACTAAATACACTGATTATAGTACGAGCTTAACAGTAGTAATAGTTGATGGTGATAAAAAGTACAATATAAATATTTAGAAAGGAGTGATTAAATGAATAGATTCGAAGAGAGCTATACTTCTCTAAAAGATAAATTCTATAGTTTATCTAAAATAGATATAGCAAAAGGTACTGTTATGGATATGATATTTAAATCATTTGCTTATGTTATATCTGAAGCTCATGAATTAATAGAGAAGAATAAAAAGCCTTATCTATTTACTTCTCAAAAAGAAGATGAACTAGATTCTACGGGATACTTTTTACAATGTCCTAGATTAGCTGACGAAACAGATGAAAACTATCTGTATAGACTAATGAAATGGACACAAAGAAATGCGACTAATAATATAGACGCAATAGACGATAAAATAAAGACTTTAAGTTTTTCATCATCTGGGAACTATGTTCCATTAACAGATGGAGTAGGTACAGCAACAGTATACTTAATTCCATATAAGTACGAAGAAGACTATATTAAAAATACATTAGCTGAAGCAGAAGAAGTATTATCTAAAGTTATATCACCTGGAACAATAGTTGAATACATGGTTCCTCAACCAATAAGCGTTAAACTTGTTTGTTATCTAGATGTAAGAGATAATTCTGATTCTAAATACATACAAAGAGAAGCCACTAAGGCTATCAAAGAATATATTAATAATATAGCACCTGGCGAAAGATTAATGTTAGGTAAAATAAACAATATGGTTTTAGACATAGACGGCGTTGAATATTTCAATGTGGTTCAAATATATCTAAATGATAAAGAATCTACTGCTTTTGAAATATTACAAACTGTATCTAGTAAAATGTTATATGATGAAATAATATGGTGGGAGGTAGACAAATAAGATGTTTGATTACTCTAATATGATTAAAAGAGCAATTGAATTCTTCCCAATATGGTCTGATATAAGAAAACGAGGTACAAAGTCTATAGGAGGCATGGTAGTTAACTCAGCTCTAGAAGAAACACTAGAGCTTGAGAAAGCTATCCAAGCTTACAAGGACTTTTATTTTTTAGATAAATATCAAGACAAAGAGGAAGAAGTTATAGCATATGTATATGCTGCAAATGTAGGTACACTAGAAGATTTAGATAACACTTCTATTATATATAATAACCAAGAATACTTTATAACTTTAGATATAGATGAATTCTATTCTAATGAAACATTAGCTTATTATGAAAATGGACTTATATATATCCAAGAAGTTTTATACAATAAAAATAATATTAACTCTATAATCCTTTCTATAGATGATTACAAATACACTTATACTCTAGAAAGAAAACATGTATGGAATATATTCGACGAATTTGCTTGCTTTGTTGGTTTAGAAAGACACACTAATGAATCTAATACAAGCTTAAAAGAAAGAATATTATTCTCTACTAAAAACTTAGGAAGTAACACTGAAGAAGGACTTAAAAATGCAATAATGTCTGAATTAATAGGTATGTTTCCTGAAATGCAATCAGAAGAAATAGAAATAACTAAATTGACTCCTGAGTCATTAACTAAACCTTATAAAGAATTCAATAGCTTATTAGATATGCTTAGTTCTATAAATAGAGATGTACTAAAAGATAAGCGTTGGGATTTAGATAAATGGTCTTATGATTTTAAATCAATAGCATTCTTAGATAATGTATGGGATGATGTTGTAGAAACATATCAAAACGGTATAGGTCATGGAGATGATTTAAAAGTTGTTATAGCAGATAATGATACTACAACTGATGCAGACATTGTTTTATATGATAAGTCTACTGTTAAGTTAGATAAATATGTAGCAGATAAACATATCAAAAAGAATATAAACTTTAAATTAAAAAGATATGAAAATATCTTAAATCCAATAAAAGCAAAATACGCTATTAAAGCTTCAGAAGCAATAGATATAACTCATGAAAATATAGAACTATCTGTATTCGAAAATAATGAAAAGAAAGAATCTAGAAAGATAGAAGAAATATATAAAATGGGTAAAGGTGTTACATCTGTAGATAACTCTAAGATAACAGACGATAAACCATATAGATTAGAATTTTATTCTGATAGTAACTTTGACGGTATGAAAATATCTAAAGCTAAAGTTATTTATAAACATAAAACAACTGGTGAAATTATAGAGTCTAGAAATTTATTAAAAGCTGCACCTGGTTTTAGTTATAATGCTTCAGGTGAATTAGTTAATACCTCTATAAAGAAAACAGTTAAATCAGTTAAGCATTTTAATCAATATGAAAACTTAGCTGATAGTAAATCAGGAATTGTTTTAGCTCCAAATAGAAATGAAGGTAAATCAGTATTAAATGTATCTGGCTTAGGCTTAAATCTAGTTAATATAGATATAGAAAATCAATTAGCAGATATACCTAAGAGCTTAATAAAATATAACCAATTCTGTTTCTGGAGAGAAAATGAATTAGTATTTAGATATGATACAAATAAAGAAAGAAAATTTGAAATAGAAACTGAAGCCAATATGATTAGCTTTAAGTTATTAGAAGGAGACGCAGATGTCTTTATAGAAATAGACGGAGCAACTGAATACTTCAAAATATCTGGAAATAGAACTGTAGAAATCTTTAGTGAAAGTTCTAAATTATCTCCTAAGAAAATGAAAGTAACAGTTATAAGTAACTCAGTTGTTACAACTAAGTTCTCTGAATTTAAATATTGCTGTCATACTGTAGATTTAAAATTACAATATGGAGCTCTTATAAAAGATTCAGAAGGATATAGATTACCTAACTTTGCTGTTAATAGCTTAATAGTATCTATGTTATCTAAGACTTCATCTAGCCCTGTATTAAAATCTATATACATAGGTGCAGATATAAGACAGTTAAGATATAAAACAGAAGTTATAGAATCTAGACCTAATACAAATAGAATAATAGAAATAAAGTCTAATTGTTTAGCTGACTTATTACATGTAGATACTGTAGGAAATACTATAAGTAAGACTGAGAATTATGTGCCAGCTACTTCTTATAAAGCAGTACAAGATGATGCATGGATAAGACTTAATACGGATGAATACGAATCTATAAAAGAAATAACAACTTCTGTTGGAGCTATACATGTCATCGAAGAAAGTGGAAAGTTATACTATAATGTATCTCTTAAAATGGGACAAACAGTTAATAGTGTTATAATAGACGGTGTTAAAAATGTACCTGCTAAAACTATAACATTAGAGAAAATGATACAATCTTATATTCCTCATTTCGATAAAGAAACAGATAGAATATATGCATGTAAACTATGCAAGGGATTACTTGTAGCAGATAATGACCCAGATAATCCTAAGCTAACAATAGTAAATATTAAATCAAATATATTTACAGGAGTTAATGCTTCATATTATAAGTTTACTAAATTACCTAATACTTTAGGAATTGTATTTAATAATGATACTTCAGAAATACATAGTAGTGAAACTAATTTACCTTTTAATAGCATAAGTTTTATGCCAGGTGGTACAAAAGTATATCAAGCTATAAACGAAGCTAATATATACACTGGTGAAGTAAGAGGAATAAAGATACTTAACAATTTTAGTCCTATATTAAATTCTTCAGCTTTAATGTATTATCAAGTAGAACCATTTGAGTCAAATGTTAAATATGAAGTTAAGTTTAGTTCTACAATAGAATCTGATAATAGTTTTGATGATTTACTAAACTGGTCTGTAGGTTTAAAAGATATAGCTATTAAAACACCAATAGATTTAAGCAATACTGAAAATTATGATATATCAGAATTAGAAGTAACTGATGAAGTTCTTTTAAGTAGATATATCGAATTACAAAAGAGTTATAAAATAGGTGATAATAGAGAAGTCTTTACAAATAGATATATGATTATACCTGAAAGTGGTACAGTCTTGTATGAAAGATATTCTGATAATCAAAACCAAAATTTAATAGTTCAAGAAGAAATAATAATGGAAGAAGACGGCTTCACTAAATTAGCTTATTCTAATATAGATGAAATGTTATATACAGGTTTCTCTCCTTACACTGGTGCTAATGAGTTATTAGTAAAAGATTTTGAGCTATTAAAAGACGAAGGTATTATGTTATGGACTAATAAAGACTATATCAATGCTTCTAGAAAAGTTTATCTAAGGTATACTATTAAAAATCCAATAGCAATATTATTAGATGAAGATTTATTATATAAAGCAATTGGATATAATGTAGATGCTTATGATGAAGTTGGTAGATTCAAAATAGCTGGAGTTGATGACGGTTATAGATTTGATTTAAGACAAATAGATAACTACCAAGATGTTGATATGGTTTATACAATATGTTCATCTCCTGCATTCCAAGCAGACGGGTTTAATGATATCCTTACTTTCAAAAAGATAGCAAATAGAGATACTATATTAGTCAGAACAGGATATTATTACATCAATGGTAGAGAATATTACTTATTCCCTTCTAAAGATGAAATAGTATTAGATGAAGAAAAGTATATAGATATGGAGAATGTAGAATTAAGTGGAGAAGAAATAACTCTATTTAAGAGAACAGATAACTATGTAAGAAACTCTGAAATGTTATTTAGAGGTATGAATGAGTTATATAACTTTGATGCAAGTAAGTCTCAGGTTAAAGGAGTATCTGCAATTAATTCAATAACAGCATGTGATTCTTTTAATAGCTGGAATGTATTCGGAACTAAAATGGTATTAAAAGATGGACTTAATCAATTAGGTATAAGCTTTATGCCAGAGATACCTAATGGATATGCGTATATAGAGTTAACTGATTATCTTGAAAAAGGCGATAACTATTTAAGTTTCTGGGCAGAGAAGTCTTTAGAAGTATTTATAGGAGAAGAGAAGAAGTATTTAGGATTAAACTTCCCTGATTCTATATCCATAAAGATAGGTCAAGAAATACCTTATAGAGATGATGAGATAAGAACGATTACTATAAAACAAGATGATAATAAGAAATATTATTTAATAGTGAAAGTTCAAGGAAATATACATGATATAATATTAACTAATAATATAAGTTATATATAAGCTAATAATAAGAATATAGACCAGAAAGGTTTAAGA
>ERZ1023666.32-NODE-32-length-70091-cov-39.248672_pt1 | contig 70091 bp, 32 predicted proteins | sample MGYA00380341_ERZ1023666 | MGnify/ENA primary metagenome ERZ1023666 (study PRJEB33179, sample SAMN07448983) | human gut metagenome | biome: Human-gut; feature: Human associated habitat; material: Faeces | host: Homo sapiens | place: India: Bhopal | collected...
TTTCTTCTACCTGCTTCATAATCATCTGTATTAAAAATCCATGCCGCAAAGTTACAAAAAATATGAGATTACGACAACTTTTAAACGAAAAATCTGTCGTAACCTCAATAAAAAAGCGAGATTGCGACAGATTTCTTTATATGTTACCCCGGAATGCGAAATTTCCTGAGGACTTCAATTAACCTTTTTTCAGTTCCTCGGCATACTCCTTCGGGAAGATGCCGAACTCCTTCTTGAAGCATTTCGAGAAATACTTCGGCGTGTTGAAACCTACCTGGGTGGCTACATCGCTGATCAGAATGTTAGGGTTCGACCGGATGATGCGCTGAGCCTCCTTCAGGCGGATGCTGGTGATGAAGGCAATGACCGTTTGCCCTGTTGTGGCTTTCACCTTATTATATAGAGTGGATTCGCCCATCGCCATATCCTTGGCGAATGCCTCGCGGTTGTAATCGCCATCTGCAAGATGTTGCATCACAATCTCAGTGGCACGAGTGATGAATGCCTGATCTGGGTTGCTCAAATGTAACGCAGCCTGTGCTTCGCTCTCCGTGCTGGTTTGGAGCGAAATTTCAGCCTGAATCTTTTCTATCATCTTCTTGCGGTTGGCAAGCAGGGCATTGATGCGGACTTCCAGTTCATCAAACTTGAACGGCTTGGTGATATAGGCGTCTGCTCCTACGGCATAGGCCTCGGTCTTGTCCTCTTCCTTGTTCTTGGCGGTGAGCAGGATAACAGGCAACTGCCAGAAGCGCTTGTCTTCTTTCAGCAGCTTGGTCAGTTCGATGCCATCCATAATCGGCATCATCACGTCGCTCACCACGAGGTCGAGTTTCTCCTTCATGATGATGTTCATTGCCTGCTTTCCGTTCTTTGCCGTAAACACATGATAGTTCTTGCTCAGTACCTGCAGCATCAGGGCGAGCAGTTCCTCGTTGTCCTCAACCACCAGGATTTTGCTTGCATTCTTTCTGATGAAGATGCTCTGGTGGACAGATGCCAGCTTAGGTTTGTCTTCAGAAGCAGGTTGGGATTCCTGCTTCGTTTCCTGGCTTGCCTGTCTGATGGCTTCCTGATTTACTGCATTTGGTTTGTCAGAATTGTCAATTTCATCTGGTGCATATGCACTCTTCTTGATAGGCAGGGTAATGGTGAAGGTAGTGCCTTCGCCTTCCTGGCTCTCACATTGGATGTTGCCATGATGCAGTTTCACCAGGTCGTGGGTCAGCGACAGTCCGATACCGGTTCCCGGCATGTTCTGCTTGCGGTAGTCGCCATCGAAGAATCGGGTGTAGAGATGCTTCATCTTCTCCTTCGACATACCGATGCCATTATCGGCAATCGTGACGACCGCCTGCTCCTTGCTGAGTCTGAGCGATACATCAATCTTGCCTCCCACCTTATTATATTTAATGGCATTGGAGAGCAGGTTGTAGATGATCTTATCCATCTTGTCAGCATCAAACCATGCCAAGCCTTCTGCCTTCGGCTTCTCCAGGGATAGCGAAATCTTCTGGTGTTCAGCCATCGGACGGATATTCTCGCAGGCTTCTTCTATAAAGGAAACCAGGTTGCTGCGGCTCACGAGCAGATGCAGCTGTCCTGCCTGCGACTTTCTCACTTCCAGAATCTGTCGCAGGAGTCGGGTGGTGCGGTTGATGTTGCTGTCCATCACGAGATAGTCTTCCTCATACTGTGGTGCCACTTCCTTGAGCTTGTAGATGGTAGCAGAGATGACGGTGAGCGGGGTGAGCAGCTCGTGGGTGATATTGGTAAGGATAACTCCCATCTGCAGGCTGTTTCTGGTCTTCACCCGCTCCTTATACCATCTGGCAGCAGCAAAGATGCCGCCTATCAGCATCAGAATATAGAACATGAAGGCTATTCGGGAAGCATACCATGGGGGCAGCACCTGGATGGTGATGGTGTATGGCAGTTCCTGCCAATGACCATATCCGTCGTTTGCCTTCAGATGAAGCCGGTAGTTGCCCGATGGCAGGTTCTGGAAGGTGGCGCGATGAGTGTTGCCTACCAGATATTGCCAGTCGCTATCATATCCGTCCAGCTTATAGGCATAGCTGTTCTTCTGTGCATTGCCATAGGTGAGCAGACTGAAGTCTATGCTGAACTTCTTGATCTGCGCAGGCAGCACGATGTTCCTGGTATAGCCCGGCATTTCCTGGCTGATTTCTTCCTTGAGGTCAGCCTCCAGGGCAGCGAAAGGAATGTCGTCTATATAGAGCTCTCTTACTATCAGTTTGCTCTTGCCCCGCTTGAAATGGATGAGGTCTTTTGTTGGAAAGAACGAGAAGAAATTGGTCTTTCCGCCAAAGAAGAGCTCGTCTTTATACTTGAAGGTGGAGTTGGCTGAGAAGAGAATGTCACCCAGTCCGTCTTCCTTGCCGAAGTATATGATTTCCTTCGGGGTATTCGGGTTGCTGCCCCATACGAGCAATGCCAGGGCACGGTCGGTGGTAATCCAGAGATTCCCGAACTTATCCTCGTTGATGGCTAAGGCACGTTCGCCCTTCAGATGGAAGTCGCGGTTCTTGGGTTCAAACTGGTCTTTCTCCTTATTATATATAAAGAGTCCGCCGCTGTTCGAGATGGCCCAGAGTCGCCCCTTGCTGTCTTCCATGCAGTTGAGCATGTCTTCGATGACAAGATTTCCGTGTGTCGGGTTATATTGCTTGTATTTCATGCTTCCCGGTTTACGTGGATCGCCTGTAGCGCGGATGATGCCTTCATTGTCGGTGGCTATCCATATCGTTCCCTTCCTGTCTTGGGTGATATGGCGCACATCGCAGTTGCTGAAGTCGTAGCGTCCCTCTTTCAGCTGCATGATACGTCCGGTGTTGTCGGGATAAACCACGCTTACTCCTCCACGCTGACCTATCCAGATGTTGCGATTGCGGTCTTCGAAGAGGGTATTCACATAGCTGTCTTTCAGATAAGATACGTTTCCCGTATTGATAACCATGGCTTTGGCATCCTTCTTCTTGATGAAGATGCCGAAGCTGTTGTTGGCAAACCAGATTTCTCCGTTATGTCGCTGGATGATGTGCGTGATGCTGGTAGAAAACATCCAGTCTTTGATATCTTCGAATCCGGGAATCTCCTTATTATATAAGGTGGAGTGGGTCTCCCGGTTATAGAGAGCGATGCCGTATGGGCTGAGTCCCAGCCAGAAATGACAGCCGTCATTGGTAAGGATGCTGTTGATGTAGCAGAGATTCAGCCCCGGATTGAGACTCAACTGCCAAAGTCTGAATGGCGAGGTGTTGGTGTCAATCTGGATGATGCCATTGTTGAGTGTGCCTAGCCAGATGTTGCCATGCTGGTCGGTAGAGATGCTACGGCAGAAGGAGAGCTTGCAATCGTCTATACCCTCATATTTCTGCCATCCTGCCTCAGGCTTCGTTTCGTCAAGAATGCAGATTCCCTCTCTGGTTCCTGCCCATAAGGTATGGGTGGCAGGATCTTCCACTATCTGATAGAAGGTGTCGAAATACCGGTTCTTGTAAGGATACTGATGTATGTTGGGATTCCGGATGTCTGATGGGTTGTCGATGCATGCTACACCATAGCCCCATGAGCCTACCCATAATCTGTGACGATGGTCGAAGAACAGGGAGAAGGCTGAGTTATGCGAGTTGATGGCAGGATATTGATGAAAGGTATGGCTGCCCCCCCCGAGTCGGAGCAGACCGGTGGACCAGGTTCCGATGAGCAGGTCGCCATTGGTATCCTCCAGGATGCTCTTTACATTATAGCTGGGCATCCTCCTCTTTTTGCCGTTGGCATCTATCAGCCAGGAATTGCTTTCCTGATAGGTATGGAATGCTTCCTTCTGTGCATCAAAATATGACAGACCTTCATCTGTGCCTATCCATACCCTACCATCTTTTGTGGTATACAGATAATAGATGATGCGCTGGGAGTCTTTTGGCAGATAGAAAGTCTTGAACTCACCCGTACGCTTATTCATGCGGGTAAGTCCGTTTCGGGTTCCCAACCAAAGACAGGCGTTCTGGTCCTCTGTGATGCATTGGATATTATTGTTGGCAAGAATGTTGGGAGTGTAGGCATTCGACTTGTAAGTTTGCGTGGTATATCCGTCGTATGACTTGAGTCCAGCACTTGTTCCCAGCCACATCATACCCTCCTTGTCGAAGTACATGCAGTTGATTTCTTCTGCCGTCATCGGCAAGATGGGGTCGAAATGCCGATAAGGGAAATTCTGTGCCTGGCAGAACTGCGACAGGGTAAGCAGGGTTAAGAGTAGGAGTATATATATTTTTCTCATGTTCATTATGTTTTGATGATTAGGGAGGCAAAATTAAGAAAAAATATTTAAAATAGAGAAAGAATGCCCGTTTTTGTTGATTTGTTCCCTCATTTTATCGATTTGTTGCCCTTATTTTCAGAAAAAAAAACGAATTTTGCATCCGTAAACGTTTCCGTAGCGAAAAAAGCTATGAGATGTTAAGCTAACGATCAAGGCTATAAATATAAGTGAGAAAGAAGCCATAAATCGGACAAAGATTAAACTAACACAAAAATAACTTAAATGAAAAAAGTCAATCTAATTCCATCGTCAAAGAGAATGTTGGCGTTGGCTGCAATTGCAACAGGAGTTGCATTGCCTCCTCAGGTTATGATGGCTGCCCAAGTTGCGCAAGTGGTTCAGCAGGCTGGTTCTGTTAAGGGACAGGTTTTGGACACAACTGGCGAACCGGTCATTGGTGCTACCGTAAGAGTCAAGGGCTCTAAGACGGGTACTGTTACCGACATAGATGGTAAGTTCACATTGAATGCGAATGCAGGTTCAACAATCGAAATTTCTTATATCGGTTACAAGACCGTAACCGCTAAGGCAGGTTCTTCACCTCTTTCTATTAAGATGGAAGAGGATGGACAGACTTTGAACGACGTCGTAGTGGTAGGTTATGGTACGATGCGTAAGAAGGACTTGACAGGTTCTGTGGTACAGATTGATGCCAAGAAGCTCGCCGACCAGAACCCTGGTTCTGTTCAGGACCTGCTGCGTGGTACTCCTGGTCTTCAGATTGGTTTCGATTCATCTGCCAAGGGTGCCGGTGCATCTATCCAGTTGCGTGGTCAGAACTCACTCTATACAGAAGGCAATCACAACTCACCATTGATTATTCTCGATGGTATGCAGTTTGCCGGTGAACTTTCAGAGATTAACCCTGATGATATTGCTCAGATTGACGTGCTGAAGGATGCTTCTTCAGCAGCCATCTATGGTGCCAAGGCTGCCAGCGGTGTTATCATCATTTCTACCAAGAAGGGTAAGAGCGGCAAGCCAACCATCAACGTTAGTGCCAACCTGGCAGCCAATACAAAGGCGCAGTATCGCAAGGTGTTCAGTGCATCAGAGTACATGACCTACCGTGAGGACTGGTTCAAGGCTACCACTTATGGTTATGACGAGAATGGCAAGTGGGGATATTATGGCGTAGACAGCAAGATTCCTGCCGGCTATTATGATAATGTAGAGAACGCACAGCGCCTGTATGGTATTACTCAGGACCAGTGGGCAACTATGGGTTCCAAGACTTTGGGTGCTGACGAGAGTCTTCTCTCGCTTTATGCCCGCCGTATGGGCTTTGATGCTGATGCCAGCAACGTGATGAAGAACTTCTTGGCTGGTAAGTCATACGATTGGGAGGATGCTACCTTCCGCACAGGTTTCAACCAGGATTACAATGCCAGCATTTCAGGTGCTACCGACAAGGTGAACTATTATCTGAGCTTCGGCTATCTGAACAATCAGGGTGCTATCCAGGGTGATGACTACCATGCATTCCGTTCTAACATGAAGATCAATGCCAAGATTACCGATTGGCTGGAAGTAGGCGCCAACGTAAACTTCCAGGACCGTTCGGATGAGTCTAGCCCAGTGCCACTGGGAGGTAACTATTGGGATGCCAACCAGTTGCGCGAGTCTCCATATTCTTCCCGTTATGACGAGAATGGCAATGAGGTGCAGTATCCACGTAGCGGCAACCCAACCAATGGTGGTTACAACTATCACTTCGACCAGCAGTATATCGACTTGGAGAAGGGTCAGACCATTCTGAATACCATCTTCAATGCCAAGGTTTCCCTGCCATTCGGTTTCAGCTATTCTTTCAATATAGCTCCACGCTTCAAGTGGCATTACGACCGCTATTTCTTGTCAGCAGAGCTTCCAAACAGCGATCCTGCCACCCGTGGTTCCAACCGCAAATCGGCAAAGAACTTCGATTACTCCCTGAACAACACCCTTACCTGGGATAAGACATTCAACAAGGAGCATCACTTCACCGTGACCCTGGTTCAGGAGGCAGAGGAATTCCGCTATTGGAGCGACAATATCGAGGCTCGCAACATCACCCCTACAGATGTATTGGGCTTCCACTATCTTTCGGGTGCCAACAAGTCTCAGAGTAGTTTCTGGGCTAGCGATACCCACTCTACGGCAGCAGCCTATCTGGGCCGTCTGTTCTACGGATACAAGGACCGCTATATGTTCACAGGAACCGTGCGTCGTGATGGTTACTCTGCCTTCGGTTCCAACAATCCTTGGGCCACATTCTGGTCTCTGGGTGGCAGCTGGGTATTCTCAGAGGAGAGCTTCCTGAAGCAGCCATGGCTGGACTATGGTAAGCTGAGAGTATCTTACGGTACCAATGGTAACCGTTCATTGTCTGATACCTATCTGGCTCTTTCCAACCTGAGTGATGGTGGCAAGATGGCTTACTATAAGTATGGTTCTTCAAGTCAGACTATTCTGAATGCACTCTCTATCAGTCGATTGGCTAACCCTAACCTGGAGTGGGAGAAGACATCAGCCCTCAACATAGGTCTTGATTTCTCTGTTCTCGGTCAGCGCCTCTCAGGTAGCATCGAGTGGTATCATAAGATTACCAAGGATATGATCATGTATCAGCGTCTGCCAAACTTCACCGGTTTCAGCAACATCGCTACCAACCTGGGTGAGATTACCAACTCGGGTATTGAGATTACCTTGAACTCCAAGAACATCGATACTCCAAACTTCAAGTGGAATACAACTGTAGGTTTCTCTTACAACAAGAACCGCATCAAGCACTTGTACTACGACTATGATGAAAATGGCAACGAGCGCAGCGATACCTCTAACGGATGGTTCATCGACAAGCCTGTGGGCGAAATCTGGAACTACAAGGTAACAGGTATCTGGCAGGCAGACGAGGCAGCTGAGGCAGCCAAGGTAAACCAGAAGCCTGGTGACCCTAAGGTGGCTAACATCTATACAGCCGACGACAAGATCAACGAAGACGGCACCCGCACTCCAGTATATAATGATAATGATAAGGTGTACCTGGGTACAACCAATCCTCCTATCTATTGGAACATGCGAAATGACTTCACCTTTCTGAAGAACTTCACCTTCTCGTTCTCTATGTATTCTTACATGGGTCATAAGAGCTTGAGCGGTAACTATCTGAATGGTGATAACTCGGGTTCTATGTTCACCAATACCTGCAATACATACAAGAAGGAGTACTGGACACCTCAGAACCCAACCAACGAGTATGGTCGTCTGAACGCTGTAGGTCCTACAGGATGTACCGGTGTACAGAAGCTCTACAACCGCAGCTTCGTTCGTCTGGACAACATCACCTTGGGTTATACCATTCCACAGGAGATTACCCGCAAGGCCAGCATCGAAAGAGTACACCTGACACTGGGTGTGAACAATGTATGCACATTCGACAGCTGGGAGTATGGTGATCCTGAGACAGGTGGTTTCGCAAACCGTCAGTTCCAGTTTGGTATTAATGTTACACTCTAAAAGATTTATCAAAATGAAAAAGAATATCAAGAATATATATAGAGGAGGACTCCTTATCGCTTTGGCAGGTACCATGGTTTCTTGCGGTGATGATTTCTTGAAGCAGGATCCTCTTTCGTTCTATGAGCCAGGTACTACCTATAGTACTGAGGCAGGTCTGCAGGCTGCCATGACACAGTGTGACAAGCAGTTGAAGACTTATATCATCGATAACAACTGGAATAATGTGGGTCTTGCCACCAACTATCTGATGTCGGATGTGGGCATGTATGCCAAGACCGATATGGGTGGCGGTTTCCAGGACAACTTTGATGCCAAGCTGACTCCTACATCCGGTATGGCAGGTGGTGGCGACGGCAACTACATGCAGCGTTTCTGGGATCAGGGATTCAGCATGGTGAAGTATGCCAACTCCGTGCTCTCTTATGTAGATAAGGTGCAGGGCTTGAAGGATGAAATCCGCGATGCCTATAAGGGTCGTGCTTATTTCCATAGAGCTTATGCTTATTACAACCTGACTCTGCAGTTTGGCGATATTCCATTGATTACCAAATTGCTTACCGTGCCAAAGCAGAACTACAAGTCAACCAGCAAGACTGCCATCTTCCAGATGTTGCAGAAAGACCTGGAGTTTGCCGTAGCGCATGTTCCTGCACAGGCTCAGATGACTTACGTAGGACAGGTGAACCAGGAGGCTTGCATGCAGTTGCTTATTAAGGTTTATCTCGTGAACGGCGAATATGCCAAGGCAGAGAAGCTTGCCACCGATTTGATTAACGATCATGGTCTGCACCTGATGACTCAGACATTCGGTACCTGGCAGCCATCCGGCTGCGAGACCACCTGGAAGGTGACCCGCAATGTGGTTTGGGATTTGCATCGTACTCCTAACATCTGCAACCCAGAGAATAAGGAGACCATCATGGCGATCATCAACTCCAATGATGAGGACCACCTCAACTACAACGTGATGCGTGCCATGTTTGCTCACTGGAGCAATGGTGTCATCAAGGATCCTCATGGATTGGGAGGTCCTGGACAGTGTATCGCCCGTAATAATAAGAACTATAACGACACATTGGACTGGACACGTGCTATCGGTCGTGGTATCGCCCTGAACCGTACATCATACTTCTACAACAAGACCATCTGGTATCAGGATGGCGAGACTGACTGGCAGGACCTCCGTCACAACCGTGAGGTAGGTAACTGGGTTGAGATGGAAGACTTGAAGTACAACAACAAAAATTCCGACTTCTACGGCAAGCACTATCAGCTCTATGCCACAGAAGACTACGAGAAGGATGGCAAGGTAATAGTAAAGAAGGGTGACATTCTCTGCGGTGATACCATCCGCAGCTGGTATCCTACTCCTCTCTATCAGCTCTATATTCTGGATGTTACCAACGAGAACAACTTGGGTGCCAACCAGTTCCATGGTGCATCTGGTAAGGGATGTAATGGTGATATGTACCTGTTCCGATTGGCTGATACCTATCTGCTCCGTGCTGAGGCTAAGTTCTATCAGGGCAATGTAACTGGTGCTGCTGACGATGTGAATGCTATCCGCAAGCGTGCCAACGCCAAGAAGATGTACACCACAGTGACTATCGGTGACATCATGGCAGAGCGTGCCCGCGAGCTCTATATGGAGGAGTTCCGCCAGGCAGAGATGGTTCGTGTATCATGGTGTCTTGCCAAGAGCGGAATGCCTGATGAGTGGGGCAATACCTATAGTCTCGACAACTGGGACAAGCAGGAAGGTACCGACCTGAATGGCGGCAGCTACTGGTTCAAGCGTTGTACTACCTACAATGTCTTCAACCGTCCATGCGGCAAGGGCGTTTCAGGCAACCAGTCTTTCGAGTACAAGATCAACAAGCATAACCTCTTCTGGCCTGTACCAAATTCTGCAATCACAGCCAACAACAAGGCTAAGCTTCGTCAGAACTTCGGTTACGACGGCTATGATGAGAGCACCCCTATGTTTACTAACTATGAGGATGCTATTGCTGATGAAGATACAGCAAACTAATAGATTTGGTTTACAATCATGTTAAGTAATGGGGATGCAACATATATATGGTTCATCCCCATTTTTATCAAATAATTAACTCATTATCAGCAAAATGAATAAACTATTCGTATTTATCATGTTGTGGATGATGTCTTGCCTTCCAACCCTAGCACAGGCTCCGATGGACGGAGGCGTGTGGAAGGACAATACCGGCAAGCATATCAATGCACATGGTGGCAACATCTTCAACTACAAGGGTACCTATTACTGGTATGGCGAAAGCCGCTCAGAGGATGGCAAGCCTTACAGCTCTCTCGGCGTAAGCTGCTTCACTTCCAAGGATCTCAAGAGTTGGAAGAACCATGGATTGGTGCTCCCTGTATCTAATGAAGCAGGTAGCGACATCGAGGGTGGTTGCATCATCGAGCGTCCTAAGGTTCTCTACAACAAGAAGACCAGGAAGTTCGTGATGTGGTTCCATCTTGAACTGAAGGGTAGGGGCTATGGTGCTGCCCGCTATGGAGTGGCAACCAGCGATACTCCTTTCGGACCTTTCAAGTTCATCCGTTCTGGAAGAGTGAATCCGGGCATCTATCCTGTAGGATTTGCCAAGCCAGATACCGCCGACCTCAAGCATCAGCTTCTCTTCCCAGAACTGAAGAACTGGTGGACTCCGGAGTGGCGCAAGCAGATAGAGCGCGGCATGTTCTGGATGAGAGACTTTGAGGGAGGACAGATGTCGAGAGACATGACCATCTTCATCGACGATGATGGCAAGGCTTATCACATCTATTCTTCAGAGGATAACCTGACGCTCCAAATCGCACAGTTGACAGATGATTACATGCTGCACAACGGCAGCTATGTTCGTGTTGCGGCTGGTGGCCAGAACGAGGCTCCAACCATCTTCAAGCAGGATGGTACCTACTGGATGATTACCAGCGGATGTACCGGTTGGGCTCCAAATGCAGCCCGTATGTTCAAGGCTAAGAATATCTATGGTCCTTGGGAACAGTTAGCAAACCCTTGCCGCGGCGAGGGTGCCAACAAAACCTTCGGTGGACAGGGTACCTTTATCTATAAGGTGGAAACTGCCGCACAGAAGAAGATGTTCCATGGTGCCGACTATGTGTTCATGGCAGATATTTGGAATCCAAAGCAATTAAGTGACAGTCGGCATCTCTGGGTACCTATTTCTTGGGAAAATGGTGCTCCAGTGTTGAAAAAACAATAAAAAATACGGTCGCTCTGCTTGTTTCTAACTATTTTTGATTATATTTGCAAAATATTTGCAAACACTCATTAAATATTGGCATCTATGTGCCACCAAATGTAAACAGAACAAACAAAACAACAAACATTAAACAACAAACAACAACTGTCTATGAATTATATATATAGAACGATCATCATGGTAGTCTTGGCTGTGGCTCCTTTCATGGGAGTAAATGCCAAGAAGAAAGTAATGCAGCAGAGCGACCGCCAATATTGGTGCTCGCTGGCCTACAAGATGGCTCAGCCAGTGCTCGAAAACATGGCTAAGGGCGAGTTACAGAAGAATATGCAGACTGAGTTCAGTCCTAGCTTCGACAACCGCAACAAGAAGGTGCTCTATATGGAGTGCTTTGGCAGACTGATGGCAGGTGTGGCTCCTTGGCTCACCCTTCCGGATGATGCTACTGCCGAGGGCAAGCAGCGCAAGCAGCTCCGCGAGTGGGCCTTGGCTTCCTACAAGAATGCCGTTGACCCTCAGAATCCAGACTATCTCTGCTGGGGTATCGGAGGTCAGAACCTGGTAGATGCCGCTTATATCGCCGAGAGTTTCCTCCGTGCATACGATACGCTCTGGAAACCTCTCGATGAGGTAACCAAGAAGCGCTATCTCGCAGAGTTTGCCAAGCTTCGCCACATCGACCCTCCTTACACCAACTGGCTGCTCTTCTCTTCAACCATCGAGAGCTTTATGGCAAAGGCGGGTGGCGATTTCGATGAATATCGCGTCAATTCAGCCTGCCGCAAGGTAGAGGAGTGGTATGTAGGTGATGGCTGGTATGCTGATGGTCCTTCGTTCGCATTCGATTACTACAGCAGCTATGTATTCCATCCGATGTATCTGGAAACACTGCAGGCTATGGTAGATGCCAAGGTAAATTCCCGCCTCGACTATCAGAAGTATTATGATAGAGAGTTGAAGCGCTGCCAGAAGTACAGCATCATTCTCGAAAGATTCATCTCTCCAGAGGGTACTTTCCCTGCATTCGGAAGAAGTATTCCTTACCGTATGGCAACCATGCAGCCGCTTGCCTTGATGGCATGGTATCAGAAGTTGCCTAAGGATTTGAGCAATGGTCAGGTGCGTGCAGCGTTGACCAAGGTGCTCCATCGCATGTTCGACCAGGAGAACAACTTCAATGAGAAGGGTTATCTTTCTATCGGTTTCTGCGGAAATACCCAGAAGAACGTAGCCGACTGGTATACCAACAACGGTTCGCTCTACATGACCACCCTTGCCTTCATGCCTCTCGGCTTGCCTGCCGATCATCCATTCTGGACCGATGCAGCACAGCCTTGGACTCAGGTGAAGGCATGGAACAATCAGCAGTTCCCTAAGGATCATCACTGGAAGGACGAGATTGTTACCAAGGACAAGTGGTAATTGATAATTTACAATTAATAATTGATAATTAATCATGCGCAAGATATTGATGATGTTGGCAGCTGCAGCCTTGGCTTTGCCTTTGAGCGCAGCACAGCCAGCCAAGAAGACCGCCAAGGTCAAGAAACAGAATAAGAAGGAGGTGAAGGCTTCCCAAAAGTGGGACCACGATCAGGTGGTGGCACTCATCACAAAGGTGAATAACTACTGGCAGGCTAACAACAAGCCTGAGGTCCGTGCCTTCTGGGATAATGCCGCTTATCATACCGGCAACATGGAGGTATACAAGATGCTGAAGGAGCAGAAGATGCTCGACTACTCCATCCGTTGGGCTGAACACAACGACTGGAGTGGTGCTACAGAGGCTAACCCAGCCAAGTGGAAGTACAAACCATACGGCGAGGGCAAGCAGCACGTTCTCTTCGGTGACTGGCAGATCTGCTTCCAGACTTACATCGACCTCTACAACATCGAGGCAGCCAAGGGCAATGCCGCTGCATCAGAATATATGGTGAAGCGTGCCAAGGAAGTGATGCACTACGAGGCTTACTCTCAGCCAACAGACTACTGGTGGTGGAGCGATGCCCTCTACATGGTGATGCCAGTGATGACCAAGATGTATAAGCTGACCGGTGATACCAAGTATCTCGACAAGCTTTACGATAATCTCCTCACCACCGACGAGATTATGCTCGACAAGGAGACCAATCTCTACTTCCGTGATGGCAAGTACGTATATCCGAAGCACAAGAGTGCCAACGGAAAGAAAGACTTCTGGGCACGTGGTGATGGCTGGGTTCTCGCAGGCTTGGCTAAGGTGCTCCAGGACATGCCGAAGGACTACAAGCACTATCAGTTCTTTGTAGATAAGTTCCAGAAGTTGGCTAAGGCTGTGGCTGAGATTCAGCAGCCAGAAGGCTACTGGACCCGTTCGATGATGGATCCTGAACATGCACCTGGACCGGAGACCAGCGGTACAGCCTTTTTCACCTACGGTATGCTTTGGGGCGTAAACAATGGTTATCTCAACAAGAAAGAATATAAGAAGGTGATAGACCGAGCATGGACTTACCTGACAGAGACAGCCGTTCAGGCAGATGGCAAGGTGGGCTATGTGCAGCCTATCGGCGAGCGAGCTATCCCAGGACAGACCGTGGATGCCAATTCACAGGCAAACTTCGGTGTGGGAGCCATGCTTCTCACCGCATGTGAATATGACAAATATTTAAATTCAAAATAAAGAGAAATGAATAAAAGACTGTTCGTTACATTAAGTATGGCAGGCTTGGCAATGGTGGCTTTTGGTGCTAAGAAACCGAAGGCCGCCATTAAGCCGTTAAATAAGACGGTAGCCATTCAGCAGCCTACTTTCACAGAATGGCACGACCTTCAAGTGAATGAAATCAATCGTTTGCCTTTGCACACCTTGCATTTCGCCTACGATCCTAATGATTTCCCTGGAACGGGTGCTGAGTATCTTGACAAGAAGCAGAGTATGAACTACATGTCGCTCGACGGCACATGGAAGTTCAACTGGGTAGCCAACGCTGATCAGCGTCCTACCGACTTCTACAAGACTGACCTTGATGATTCAAAGTGGAAGAACATCCAGATGCCAGGCAACTGGGAGATGTTGGGCTATGGTCAGCCGGAGTACGTAAATATTGGCTTCGCTTGGCGTGGCCACTTCGACCAGCAGCCACCTGCAGTTCCTACCAAGGACAACCACGTAGGTTCCTATCGTCGTGAAATCAATATCCCATCCAACTGGGATGGAAAGCGTGTCATCGCTCACTTCGGTAGTGTAACATCCAACATCTATCTCTATGTTAACGGAAAGTTTGCCGGTTATGCAGAGGATAGCAAGGTAGCCGCTGAGTTTGATATCACTCCATTCCTGAAGAAGGGCAAGAACCTCATCGCCTTCCAGTCTTTCCGCTGGTGCGATGGTTCCTGGTGTGAGGATCAGGACTTCTGGCGCTTGAGCGGTCCGGCTCGTGAGAACTATCTCTATGCCCGCTCTAAGGATCATCGTCTGCTTGATGTCCGTGTAGAGACTGAGTTGAAGAACAACTATAAGGATGGTGCACTCAACATCACAGCGAAGTTGCAGGGCAACACCTTGGCTTACTTCGGTCTTTACGACCCAGATGGCAAGGAGGTTATCGTAACCGGTACAGATAACGTGAAAAATGGTGTGGCTAAGTATCAGCTCCGTGTGAAGAACGTTCGCAAGTGGAGTGCTGAGACTCCTAACCTCTATACCCTGGTAGTATCTCCTATCCAGAATGGCGGCATGTATTCACCTTACGAGATTATCCAGGTAAAGGTGGGCTTCCGCAAGGTGGAAATCAAGAACAGGCAGCTCTTGGTGAACGGTCAGCCTGTTCTCCTGAAGGGTGCCAACCGTCATGAGATGGATCCGGATGAAGGTTATAACGTAAGCGAGAAGCGCATGATTCAGGACATCATGATGATGAAGCGCCTGAACATCAATGCCGTTCGTACCTGCCACTATCCTGATGATCCACGCTGGTACGACCTCTGCGACAAGTATGGTCTCTATGTGGTTGCTGAGGCTAACCAGGAGAGCCATGGTTTCCAGTATGGTGACGATGCTGCTGCCAAGAAGCCTGAGTTTGCCAAGCAGATTATGGAGCGCAACCAGCACAATGTGTCTATGTTCTACAACCATCCTTCTATCATTACATGGAGTATGGGTAACGAGACCGTGATGGGCGACAACTTCATCCAGGCTTACAAGTGGATTAAGAGCCAGGACAAGACCCGTCCTGTGCAGTATGAGCAGGCTCGCCGTGGCGAGGGTACCGATATCTTCTGCCCTATGTATTATCCTGTAAGTGCCTGCGAGAAGTATGCAAAGGATCCTAACAGTCCGATGCCGCTCATCCAGTGTGAGTACAACCATACGATGGGTAACTCGGGTGGTAACCTGAGCGACTACTGGAATCTTGTACGCAAGTATCCTATCTTCCAGGGTGGCTTCGACTGGGACTTCGTAGACCAGGCATTGCACCGCAACATTGTGAAGCCTATGAGCATCCTGCCTTACAAGATGAACAACGAGGAACTCCGCAAGATTGAGTATACTTACGGTGGTGACTACAACAAGTATGATCCTAGTGATAATAACTTCAACTGTAACGGTATCATCGGTCCAGACCGTCAGCTGAACCCTCATGCTTATGAGGTGGCTTATCAGTATCAGAATATCTGGGCTAAGATGGTGAATGCTGAGGCTGGACAGGTGAGCGTATACAATGAGAACTTCTTCCGCGATTTGAGCAACTATGCCTTGGCATGGAGCCTGGAAGAGGATGGCGTAGAGACTCAGAACGGTACCATCGCCGACCTCGATGTTCCTGCACAGCAGACCAGAACCTTCACCATCCCTTACGATAGAAGTAAGATTACCGGTAAGGAGGTATTCCTCAACATCGATTTCCGATTGAAGAATGCTGAGCCTCTGTTGACAGCCGGTCAGGTGGTTGCTTATGCACAGTTGCCAGTGGTTACCAAGCAGGCTTGCGAGGGTGGCTGCAGCAAGTTGCTGGCTGAGGGTCATGGCAAGAAGAAGATGAAGCTTGCTGCCAAGAAGGACAACGTGATAGCTGTTACCACACCAAACCTCACCTTCAAGCTCGACCGTACTACCGGTCTTATCTCTGAGTATGCTTACAACGGCAAGTCAATGCTCGGCGAGGGCGGTACCTTGAAGCCAAACTTCTGGCGTGCTCCTACCGATAACGATATGGGTGCCAACCTGCAGAAGAAGTTCAAGGTATGGAAGAACCCTCAGATGAACCTGAAGAATATCGACGTGAAGAAGGATAAGAAGGCCAACACCGTAACCATCGTCACATCATTCGATATGCCGGAGGTTCAGGGTCAGATGGACATCACTTACCTCGTATTCGCCAATACAGGTGCGGTGAAGGTAACAGAAGACTTCAAGGCAACAGAAGGTGCCAAGGTGAGCGATATGTTCCGCTTCGGTATGCTGCTGCAGATGCCATACAGCATGGAGAAGAGCACCTACTACGGTCGTGGACCTATCGAGAACTACTCCGACCGCAAGGACTGCATGCGCATCGCCATCTACAATGATGATGCCGACAACCAGTACTTCCCATACATCCGTCCACAGGAGAGTGGAACCAAGAGCGACATCCGCTGGTGGAAGCAGACCGATGCCACAGGCTTGGGCTTGCAGGTGAAGAGCTGCGCACCATTCTATGCGAGCGCCCTCCACTTCGATACCGAGGAACTTGACGACGGCGATGAGAAGGAACAGCGTCACAGCTTCGACCTGAAGAAGTCTAAGTTCACCAATCTCTTCCTCGATGCAGCCCACATGGGTGTAGGCGGTGAGAACTCTTGGGGTGCTTGGCCATTGGAGAAGTATCGCGTACATTATGGAAACAAGACCTTCAACTTTGTGCTGATTCCTCAGACAAAATAGTAGAAAAACAGGCATTTGGACAAAAGTCCAATATATTTGAACAGAAAATCCACCTCATTTGGGGTGGATTTTTTGTATCTTTGCAACCGTAAATCTATATATGATAAACGAATCAATATAGAAAAGATAAACGAATCAATATAGAAAAAAGAATTTCAACCTAAAAAAGACAATAACGAACAATATGAGAAAAGCTAAGTTTTTTGCAGCAGTGTTGATGGCGATGTCTTCTCTTGGAGCATTCGCACAGCATCAGTTTTCAGTTCAGGCAAACAAGCCTGGAGTAGAAATCCAGCCTACCATGTATGGTATCTTCTTTGAGGATATCAACTTCGGTGCCGATGGTGGTCTCTATGCAGAGATGGTGGAGAACCGTTCTTTCGAGTTCCCACAGCGCCTGATGGGATGGAATACATTCGGAAATGTAACCCTCAGCGATGTGAAGCCTGCCTTCGACCGCAATCCTCATTATGTAACTCTCGAGAGCGCTGGTGCTCGTGAGAAGCAGACCGGTTTGGAGAACCGCGGTTTCTTCGGCATGGGTTTGAAGAAGGATATGAAGTACGATTTCACCGTATATGGCCGTCTTCATCTCATCGATGGCAAGCAGGGCAAGATCCGTGTAGAGCTGGTCAATTCCAAGAATGATGTCATTGCCAAGCAGGTCATCAACATCACCAACAACAAGTGGCAGAAGCTTACAGCTACCCTGACATCTCCTCAGACCGATGCCAAGGGTTTGATGCGTGTTTATCTGGAGAAAGGTTCTGAGAGCGTAGATCTCGACCACATCTCTCTCTTCCCATCAGACAACTGGAATGGTCTCCGTGCCGATCTCGTTCAGGATCTTGCCGACTTGAAGCCAGGCATCTTCCGTTTCCCTGGTGGATGTATCGTTGAGGGAACCGACCTCGATACCCGTTATGAGTGGAAGAACTCCGTGGGTGCTCCTGAGAACCGTCCTTTGAACGAGAACCGCTGGAGAGATACCTTCCCACATCGCCTTTTCCCTAACTATTATCAGTCATTGGGCTTGGGCTTCTACGAGTACTTCCTCCTTTCTGAGAAGATTGGTGCAGAGCCATTGCCAATTCTTTCTGTAGGTTTGGCTTGCCAGTATCAGAACAGTGATAAGGATCCTAATGCGCATGTAGCAGTTAAGGATTTGCAGAGCTATATCGACGATGCACTCGACCTCATCGAGTTTGCCAATGGTCCAGTCACCTCTAAGTGGGGTAAGCTCCGTGCCGATATGGGTCACCCAGCACCATTCAACCTGAAGCAGATTGGTATCGGTAACGAGCAGTGGGGTCCTATGTATCCAGAGCGTCTGCAGAAGTTCATGGAGCAGATTCATGCCAAGTATCCAAAGATCAAGATCTGCGGTTCATCAGGTCCATCTGCTGATGGCAAGGATTTCGACTACGGTTGGGAGCAGATGCGCAAGTTGGGCGTAGATATGGTTGATGAGCATTACTACAAGAGCCCAGAGTGGTTCCGCAGCAATGCCAGCCGTTACGACAAGTATGACCGCAAGGGTCCTAAGGTATTTGCCGGTGAGTATGCTGCCCATGCCAAGAACGATCCTAACTCATGGGAGGCTGCGCTTTCTGAGGCTGCCTTCATGACGGGTCTTGAGCGCAATGCCGATGTAGTTTATCAGGCTACCTATGCACCTCTCTTCGCTCATGTAGAGGGATGGCAGTGGCGTCCAGACCTCATCTGGTTTGATAATCTCAGCTCTGTGCGTTCTGCCAACTACTATGTTCAGCAGCTCTACGGCGAGAACAAGGGTACCAACGTGTTGAAGCTTACCGAGAACGGCAAGCCAGTGGCTGGCGAGAAGGGTCTCTATGCCTCTGCTTGTTTCGACAAGGCTACCAAGAGCTACATCGTGAAGATTGCCAATACCTCTAACGAGGCAAAGGAAATCAACGTTACCTTCAACGGTATCAAGAAGTTGAACCCTGGTAAGGTAACCGTTCTCCATGCCGACAATATCCAGGCAGAGAACAAGATTGACAACAAGAACGTGGTTGTTCCTGTGGTATCAGATGCTCAGACAAACGGCAATGTCTTGAATGTGAAGATGAAGCCAAACAGCTTCGTGGTATATCGATTCTAATAGATTCGTTCTTTTTATATAAAAGACTGTTTTTAAGCAGACAAATAAAGGTTATTAAGGTACGAGATTTAAAGGATAATGAAGATCCCTTGCAGCAGAAATGTTGCAAGGGATTGTTTTTTTGATTTTTTTTAATGCCAATGAATGAATAAATAACAAAATATTTGCCCTTTCTACTTTTTTTTATTAAATTTGCACTCGTAAAGAGTTAACTATAAAATAATTGAATAAAAAATAGGAAGTGATATGAGATTAAGAAATCTTATCTTGATGGTTCTTGCTGTGATGTGTACATCCCAGGTGATGGCGCAGAGTAAACGTAATGTGCGTAAGCGCCCTGCCAAACGTACCGTCGTTAATAACACCAAGAAACCAGTTGACAAAACTAAGGACGCAAAGTTGCCTGTAGATTCTCAGGCTGTGGCTCCTGCTGCTCAAACTACGGCTGTTCCGGCTGCGGCAGCACCTGCTGGCTCTACAGCAACACCTGCAGCAGCTCCTGCTGCAACAACTTCTGCAACAACTCCAGCAACGACACCGGCTGCTCCTGCTACCCCTGCAGCGGGTGAGGCTTCATTGTTGCCACCACCAGCTCCTGCTGTTCCTCAGGACCGTGTGGACACCATCTACTACAACAAGAATTGGAAGGTGATTACCAACAAGGCTTTCGCCAGCTATTATCGCTATGCTCTCTATCCAGCGAACCCAACCATGACTAAGGAGTTCAAGACCTATTATATTGATGGTGCCTTGCAGAGCGAGGGAAGTTTCCTGGAACTCGACAAGAATGATGATGCCAACAGTAAGTTTACCGATACTTACATCTCTTATTACAAGGATGGCAATGTAGAGGAGAAGAAGACCTTTGTGGATGGCAAGCTGAACGGTGAATATTCCATCTATTTCAATAATGGCAACATCAACAAGCACTTCCTGATGAGCGAAGGCCGACGTGATGGACTTTCTGCCACTTTCACCGAGGATGGAAAGATCTGCACCCTCACCCCATACGTTTCCGACCAGCCGGATGGCTACTATGTGGTGGTTGACATCGATGGCAACTACTCCAAGTATTCGCTTGCCGACAAGCAGCCAGTGCTTGAAACTCCAAGTCCTTCGGAAGTCGTTACGGAGTATAAGAACGGCGTGGCTTGGCCTTACTATAATAAGAATGGTCTTATCGTGGGTGCCAGCAACACCATAGTGGAAGACATCGGCGGTTATCGCCAGATTGGTCTGTTCCTCGTAAACAAGAGTATGATTAATCTCGACCTCGACCCTAGTCAGATAGAGATTTATTCCATCAAGAAGGACAAGCGCAAGGAATTCGAGAAGATTTCTGCCCAGGAGTACAATGACAAGATTCTGAAATATGTGCGCCGCACTTCCATGATGCCGGCTGCCCGCAATGGCAATGTGAATGCCAACCTGGGTGCCCAGTTCTCTAACTCTTCCAATACGGTGAAGGATTTCCAGGCCCGCATCTGCCGCATGCGCAAGCTGGATGATGGAACCCGCATGAAGTATGCCGAGAAGGAACCTGCTGATTTGGGCTATCTGGAACGTACTACCATCCATCCGGGTGAGGTTGTCTATGGCTATATCTATACCGACGACCGCAAGGGAGTGGATCTCTTCGTAAAGGTGAAAATCAACGGTATCGACTACTTGTTTGAATGGGACGATAGCAAGAAGTAACCAGATATAATCAGATATAACCAGATATAATCAGATACAATCAGACCTAATCAGATGAAAACAAAGAAAATGATAAACCGCTTAATCAAGAGGTGCTCCTGTTTCGTAATAGGAGCACTTCTCGTTGCTGCCTGCCAGCGGCCAGCCGGTTCGGCAGAATCCGACGAGTATCGGGTGGCGTTGCGGAAGGTGGATGATTCCATTGCAGCCCAGTCGCCTCTGGCCCGCAAGTTGGTAGAACAGGGCTTGAAGGAGGCTGAGGACAGCTTTGCCTTCTATGAGTACTATTCCCGAATGGGCAAGTACTTCTGCCTGTCGTCTACACCCGATTCCATGGTTCCTTATATAGATAAGGTAATCCAGTTTGCCAAGCAGCAGCCCGAGTCGCCTCGCCGCAACAGTCTGCTTGCCTTTGCCTACAACACGCAGGCAGCCAACTACCACAACTTCCATAAGAAAGGAGATGAGGCGCTGGCACTCTATCTGGAAACCTATCGCCTGTCGCTGGCCAGCGATACCAAGGACCAGTCGCCTATGATATGTGCCAATGTGGGAGACGCCTATCTTGCCCAGAACCAGTTGCCCGAGGCTGCCCAGTGGTATCGCCGTGCGCTGTTCCTGGTTGACTCGCTCAATTTGCCGAAGAAAGAAAATATCACCCTCTATCTGGGATTGGCTACCATCTACTTGCAACTCAACGATTTTGATACGTCGCTTCAGTATTATCAGCAGACGGAGAAGTATTTCAATCAGATGTCTGTAGCGATGCAAGCCTATTATTTGAACAACTACGGAAATTATTATTATTATTCTAAGGACTACAAGAATTCCCTTCGATTGTTTTTGCGCCTTAAGAATTTGCTGGAAAAGCGTGGCAAAACGGAGACCTTCGATATGTATCTCTGTAAAGTCAATATGGCTGATGTCTATCTCAATCTGGACCAGTTGGCTGAGTCGGAGAAATATCTCGATGAGGTAGAGCCTTATATGCGTAAGAATGCAGACGACGTAGCGGTTTACTATTGTCACACCATCCGCATCGGACTGGCTGTGAAGAAGCATGATATGCAGGCAGTTACCCGCATTCTGGATTCCGAGAAGAATATGCCGGTGATGCCTTTTACCATGCGTCAGATCCGCAATCATTATCTCAGATTGTACTACAGGGCAATGGGAGATTACCGCCAGGCATACGAAAACCTGCGTGAAGATATGCAGCAGAACGATTCCCTGGAACACCGCCGCATCAACATGCGGGCATCCGAGGTGATGGAGCGATTCACACGAGATACCCTCAAGCTTCACCACGACCTGGCGATGGAGCATAAGAATGTGGAGCTGCAGGAGGTGAAGATGTTTGCCATCGCTGCTGTTGCTGCCGTCTTGCTGATCATCATGTTCTTCATCATGAAGACGATTCAGAACCGTCGGCGCATGGAGACCAATAAGTTGCGTATCATGCAGCTCAGAATGGAGGCTGTGCGCAACCGTATCTCTCCTCATTTCGTCTTCAATGTGCTGAATAATAAGATTGTGCATTCGGGCAATGCCGAGGCGGATGAACTGATGCGCCTGTCGAAGCTGATTCGTGCCAACCTCGATATGTCGTGCCGACTGGATGTGAGCCTGGCTGAGGAGTTGGACTTCGTAAAGCAGTATGTGGAGGTAGAAAGACCTCTGGTAGATGGCAACTTCGAGTTCAAGCTTGAGGTGGCTCCGGATATCAACCTCGGCAAGGTGCATGTGCCTTCCATGTTTGTACAGATATTGGTGGAGAATGCCCTGGTTCACGGATTGAGAGGATGGGAAGGCGAAAAGCGACTGCAGGTAAAGGTAGAACGCAGGCAGAAAGGCATGACATCCATCTCCGTCATCGACAACGGACCGGGTTTCGATATCCGAAGCACGGGTAAGAAGCGGACTGGACTGACGGTGCTCAGTCAGACCATTGCGATGATTAACGAGCGCAACCGCAGCAAGATGACCTTCTCTATGCGTAACCTCAAGGGTGAAGACGGAAAGGTGCTGGGCTGCGAATCCAGTTTCTGCATACCAGACGAGATTAATTTATCTATATAATATAATAAGGTGTAAACTAAGGGGAATATGAAAATAGTTATTGTAGACGATGACAAGCAGGCGGCTTACGATTTGGAGGCTCGCCTGCTGAAGAGTTATAAGATTGAGGTGGCTGGTGTCGCCTTGAACGGTTTGGACGGATTGGCACTGGTCAACAAGCATCGTCCTGATGTGTTGTTTCTCGATGTGCAGTTGCCTGATATTTCGGGCTTGGATTTCCTTGACCGTATTGATGATTTTACGGATGGCGACTGTCGTGTCGTGATGTATACGGCATACGACAAGTTTATCCTGCCTGCCTTTCGCAAGAAAGCCTTCGATGTGCTGCTCAAGCCGATAGACAATAAGGACTTGGCGCTGATTATGTGCCGACTGGAAGAGGCGGGCATCGAGAGCCTTCCATCCTCAGCCCGGGGCGTATCACTTGACGAAAACGGCTTGAGCATCCAGAATCCGAAGGATGATAAGTTCCTGCTCTATACCAACAGCACAGACTTCAAGCTGGTTGACAAGCGAGACATCGGTGTATTCAAGTATAATCACGAAGGTCGCTGCTGGGAGGTTGTGGTGGCAGGTGTTCCTGCTCCTGTCCGCCTGAAGCGCAATGTAAAGAGCGAGTCGCTGGCTGGTCTCGACAAGCAGTTTGTGCAGGTCAACCAGAAGTACATCATCAATATGGACTATCTGATAGAGGTGGTCGACAATGTCTGCCATTTCTATCCGCCGTTCGACAACATCGATTATGTGAAGGTGGGCCGCTTCTTTCGCAAGAAGTTTATCGAGCGTTTTTGCAGCCTGTAAATGCGTATTTCCCCCTCGGATACCAACATATTGTATGAAAAAGGCCGGAAAAGTTTGAATTATGCATAAAAAAACGTCCAAGATGGTAGCAGTTAGCCAATTATTTCGTAACTTTGCACCCGCAAACTTATAAATAATAAAAGAAGAATGGCTAATTTGAGATTTGAGGTTGTAGCCGAGGCCTTTAAGAAAAGACCTGTAGAGGTGAAGACTCCCAAGGTTCGCCCTTCGGAGTACTTCGCCAAGTATGTATTCAACCGCCAGAAGATGTACAAGTATCTGCCATCTGATGTGTACGAGAAACTCATCGATGTGATAGATAACGGTAGTCGTCTGGACCGTTCCATCGCTGATGCCGTGGCTGCCGGCATGAAGCTCTGGGCTGAGGAAAACGGGGTAACGCATTATACGCACTGGTTCCAGCCATTGACCGAGGGCACTGCCGAGAAGCACGATGCCTTTGTGGAGCATGACGGAAAGGGTGGTATGATTGAGGAGTTCTCTGGCAAGTTGCTGGTGCAGCAGGAGCCTGATGCCAGCTCGTTCCCTAATGGTGGTATCCGCAACACCTTCGAGGCTCGTGGCTATTCTGCATGGGATCCTACATCGCCTGTGTTCATCATCGACGATACCCTCTGTATCCCTACCATCTTTATTTCTTATACCGGTGAGGCTTTGGACTACAAGGCTCCATTGCTCCGCTCGCTCCATACCTTGAGCGAGGCGGCTACCGAGGTGTGCCACTATTTCTACCCACAGGTAAAGAAGGTGCAGACCAATCTCGGTTGGGAGCAGGAGTATTTCCTGGTAGATGAAAGCCTCTATTCGGCACGTCCCGACCTGATGCTCACGGGCCGTACCCTGATGGGACACGACTCTGCTAAGAACCAGCAGATGGATGACCATTATTTCGGAACTATCCCTGAGCGTGTGCAGGCTTTCATGAAGGATCTGGAAATCCAGGCACTTGAACTCGGCATCCCTTGCAAGACCCGCCATAACGAGGTGGCTCCAAACCAGTTTGAGTTGGCGCCTATCTATGAGGAGTGCAATCTTGCCGTTGACCATAACATGCTCCTCATGAGTTTGATGAAGCGTGTGGCACATAAGCACGGTTTCCGTGTTCTCTTGCACGAGAAGCCATTCGCTGGCGTCAATGGTTCGGGTAAGCACAACAACTGGAGCCTCTGCACCGATACTGGCGTACTGCTGCATGCAGCAGGCAAGACTCCGGAGGATAACCTTCGCTTCGTAGTCTTCATCGTAGAGACCTTGATGGGTGTTTATAAGCACAATGGACTGTTGAAGGCTTCTATCATGAGTGCTACCAATGCGCATCGACTTGGAGCCAATGAGGCACCTCCAGCCATCATCTCTTCATTCCTGGGCAAGCAGCTCACCGATTTGCTCGACCATATTGAGAAGGCAGATAAGGAAGAACTCTTTGCTCTGGCCGGCAAGAAGGGTATGGAGCTGGATATCCCTGAGATTCCTGAGCTGATGATTGATAACACCGACCGCAACCGTACCTCACCATTCGCCTTCACCGGCAACCGTTTCGAGTTCCGTGCCGTAGGTTCAGAGGCCAACTGTGCATCTTCTCTCATCGTATTGAATGCAGCCGTAGCTGAGGCGCTCGAAGACTTCAAGGCTCGTGTAGATGCCTTGATAGCCAAGGGCGAGGACCAGACTTCGGCTATCATAGACATTGTACGCGAGGATATCAAGACCTGCAAGCCTATCCGCTTCGATGGCAACGGCTATTCTGATGAGTGGAAGGAAGAGGCCCAGAAGCGTGGCTTGGATTGCGAGGCATCCTGCCCAGTGGTCTTCGACCGTTATCTGGACAAGGAGAGCATCGAGATGTTTGCCAAGACCAACGTGATGAGCGAGAGCGAGCTGAAGGCGCGCAACGAGGTGAAGTGGGAGACTTATACCAAGAAGATTCAGATAGAGGCTCGTGTGATGGGCGACCTGACCATGAACCACATCATCCCTGTGGCTACCCACTATCAGAGCCGTCTGGCGAAGAACGTAGAGGGCATGATCCACATTTTCGGTGGCGAGGAAGGCAAGAAGCTGACAGCCCGTAACGTGAAGATTATCCGTGAGATTGCCGAGCGCACCGAGTCGATAGAGCGTGGTGTAGAGGCTTTGGTAGATGCCCGCAAGGTGGCGAACAAGATAGAGAGCGAGCGAGAGAAGGCAGTAGCATATCATGACACGGTGGCTCCGAAGATGGAGGAAATCCGTTATCAGATAGACAAGCTCGAGCTTCTCGTAGCTGATGAGCTTTGGACCTTGCCAAAGTATCGTGAGCTGCTGTTCATCAGATAATATTTCCTGGATAAGGAATTGAGATAATAAAAAAAGAGTGCATTGTGTATTACAGTGCACTCTTTTTTTGTTATTTTTGTCATTTTATGACTTCATATTGCTTTAATATGATTTCATATTACTTCACAATAACCTTGATGGTCTGGCCATTTGAAAGCTTTACGAGGTTGATACCCTTTGTTGGGGCATTCAACTTCTGACCATCGATGGTGTAGCGACCCACCTCTTTCACGTCATTCCAGTTGATAATGTTAGAAATGCCGGTAAGGTCACTGTCGCCAACAGCTACCATGTTGGTGTTATCTACCCACAAATCGTTCATGGCAGATGCAAGAGCGGTCTTGCCATCCTTCTCTGTCTCTTTCATAGGACGGCTTACGAACGCAATGATATGCATGTTCTGGCTCTTCCAAGCTTTATCAAGCTCTACCTCATAGTCGTTCTCGTAACTGTTGCCGTTGGTCTGGAGAGCATCACCGAGTGTGCCAGTTACAATCTTGCGCAATACATGGTTGTGGGTGGTAGGCTTTGCCATGGTACCACCGGTGTTCTGCTTGCCTTTCACCTTATCCTCGGTGAGGTAGATGGTGAGGCGTGCATCGTCTCCAATCAACTTCTGGTATTGGTTGATCAGTTTACCCATTACCTTGATGCTCAGCTTCTTGCCTGTTGCATCATCAAGCTTAGAGTCAATGCTTACGGTAGAGAATGATGGATAATATGCTGCAGACTCGTTGATGATTGTGTTGAGCATGCTAACAACGTTCTCCTGGTCGCTTGCTTTCTGAGCAGCCATGTTCACTGTCAATGCCTTGTCGTAATTGATCACGTCATTGTCGTAGAAGTATCTGTTAAAGGCACCGGAACCATCTGATGGAGTAGAGTAGTTGGCCAACTTGTTAGCCTCTGGCACAGTGAATACATCTGATAATGTTTCTACAGATCCATCTTCGTTTACTTGCTGACGTTCTCCGTGGATAGAAACGATAGCAAGATCTTCGTCTTCACGAGCCTTGGCTGTCTTGGTGAGTACCTGGTCTGCAAAGTAGGTGTATTTTGACATTTGGCATGCATAGAACTCTACAAGGTTCTTGGTACGGTCGAAATTCTCCTTATAGACCTTGAAGTTGGTTGTCAATGTATCATTTTTCAATTCACCCTCTGGAGCCTTACCCTCGATTTCTACAGGGTAGATGGTAACCTTGTGGTCACCGGTGGTCCAGGCATCATCTACTTTAAGACGTACAGGGATGTTTGTATAATCTGCGTCAGTGATTTCCTTGTACTGATCAGCAGCTACATTGTCCTTGCTATAGGTGAAAGAGCCGATTCGCTTGCCGTCCATTTCCAGGGCGAACTTGGCATTTGTAATGTTGTCGCGACCTTCATTGTGGCATGTGAACGCCAATACCTGCTTATCGCCCTTCTTTGCAAATGGAACCGCAGCAATCTTGTCCATTACCAAATCGTGGAGAATGAAAGTACCATCCTCTTTTTCGATGATAAGCTGAATCATCAGGTTAGAACCATCGTATCCGGCAGAGATAGGCTCCCACTGCCATTTGGTTTCATCGCGGCCATCTTCATAGATGTCACCAAAGGCGAGGAATCCATAAGGACCTACGTATGTACCAGAAGAGCCAATTGGCTTTTCTGACTCAACCTGCTCTGGTGTGTAATTGTAAAATGGCAACAACGCATAGAAATCCTTGGTATCGATGGTATATGGTTCATCAAACCAAACGTAGTTCCAATGCAATTGTGTGGTAGCAATCTCCTTCTCTGCAATGGCGTTGGTAACATTTCCCTTATCGTCAATCTTGCAGATGGTAACCTTACTGTTGCCGATAGGTGCTGTCAGGAAGAAGCGGGCACCTGCAATCTTGCAGCCCTCATACTTCTTGAAGGCATCATTGTAGAAGATGGTACCCAGAGACAAAGTACCTTTGGCGCCCTTCATGCCTGATGGCCATACATAGCTCTCGTCGTAGCTATAGTTGATATAGCGCTGGTTTGCTTCCAATTCTCCGGCACGGGTTGCTATCTTCTTGGCTGCCTTCTGTGGAGTGGCAGTCTCTACCCATGTCTTGGCTGTTGCCTCCTTGTTGATGCGCTTCATGCTCTGAGCGTTGGCAGACATTGTCATCAAGACAAGTGCTGCTGACATCAAGTAAATATTTCTCATTGTCTTGTTCTATTTATATTTTTATATTTATGATTCTAAAGGATATATCTGTTTACTTTTTATATATCTTTTTTACTGTACCATCTGTGAACTTCACGATGTTGAGTCCTGCGAATGGTACGTCAGACTGAACGCCCTGGGCATTGTAATATGCCTTAACCTCCTTGTTGCCCAACTCGATGTTGCTGATGCCGGAAGTTGCGCCTTCTGATACGTATACCTCATCGATGAAGAATGCATCTGATGCGAAGGTAATCTTCACTCTGCCGTTGGCTGTAATCTTGGTTGTACATTCTGTCCACTGGTTTGGCAGCAGGTTGAATGTGCCGTTTTCTACAGTTCCGTTGCTTACGCTTACGGTCATGGTCTTGTTTAACGTAGCGTAAGGAGCTGCCTTGAATGTAAGAGTTACATCGCCGTTGATCTTGATCTCAGGAGAGGTGAAGGTGATGTTGGTGGCATTTCGCTTGCCTACACGGGCACACTGGAAACCTCCCTTGAAGGTCTGTACATTAGATGTCCAGCCGTTCTTGTCTGATGAGAATGCACCATTGGCAAACTGGTTAGGGTTGCCGTTTGTATAGAAGCCCTTACCGTCGTTACCACCTGTACCCAGACACTTGTCAAATGTTTCCTGGAAGACGTAATTCTCTTCTGTTGCAGTCTTATTCAGGTTCTGGAAAGTGAAAGATGCCGTACCGTCTGCAGCGATAGCCATATCTGAAAGGATGATGTTCATCAACTTGGTGCCATCGGTGTTCAGATTGTAAGATGTGCAGGCAGGAGTGGTGTTGTTTGCCAGGCGGTTCTTGTTGCCGTAAGGCCATGCATCATACTCCTCTGTCTTCTCGCTCTTCACGTTGTCGGCAGGAACGAAGGTCATACGCTCATGGTCGTTGACACCAGCCATCATGGAGTTTGGAATATTGTAATTCCATGCCTTCAGGTTGTAGTCGATGTGGTTGATCATGATACCTGAACCAGCCAGGGCTGCATCCCAACCCTTCTGCTGACGGTTCTCTATCAGATAGTACTCATCGGCATGATTTGGATTTCTGAAGATGTAGGCATCACCACCATCAGCCAGAGGCTTGATTCCTGATACCGATGTGTTCTCCTTCAGCTCGATAGGGGTAATCCAGCCTGCGGCATACTTCTCGTAGGCGGTGTAGCCGGCAGGAGTAAAGCCGTTGTCATTATAGTTACCCTGGCACATCAAGTCCCAGGTACCCATACCATACAGGCCTGTATAGTTCACATCGTATGCATCCGGATAGCCCAGACAGTGAGAGAACTCGTGGCAGATGGTACCGATGCCATCTACTTCGTTAGATACAGAAAGCTCGTTGGAGCAGGCATAATCCACTACGGTCTTCTTGCCGCAGGCAACAGGAGAAACCATTCTTCCCTTGTGTGGCCAGATGGTGTCATCGCCACCGCCTGTAGCTTCGCCACGACCGGCATAGACTACGAATACCATCTCTACCTGTCCGTCGCCGTCCCAATCGTATGGGGCGAAGTCGATACCTTCAGCCACGGCGTTGCCCAGACAGCCTGAAATCATCGCCTGCACGTTCACGTCCTGTGCATCGCCATCGTTCTTGCCATAGTAAGCAGATTCACCAAGGGTGTAAGGACCCACTACGTCGAAATCCATCTCAAACTTGCCGTTGCTCTGCGCCTTGAAGTAATCAGCCACGCTACCCTTGAACTTACCCTCGCTGAAACCTGGCTCGTTGGCCACGCGGTTGTAGAAAGCCTTAGGGTCTTCCATGGTGAACTTCTTGTCGGAGAACTGAGCCAGCAGGATGAGACACTTCTTCTTGCCGGTGTAAGAAACACCTCTTGTGATGCTGGTGCTGCCATTAGCGTTACCGGAAAGGAGGTTCTTCTTGATGATGTTCTCAGGACAAGCCTGCTGGCGCATCACTCTGCTGCGCTCCTGAAGCTGGGCCATGTTGGCTGGCTTCAAGCCATCTGAGGTGTCGTAAGAATAGCGGTTGCCTGCCTTGTCTTCCCAAAAGTGCAGGAACTCATCACCACACAACTGAACTTGGACAGCCTGTCCGTTCTTGAGTGTAAAGGTTTTCCAGATGCCTCGCTTGGCTGGTACTGCATGGATGGCAGAAACCGCCAGCAACATAGACATGAGGACTAACAGTTTTTTCTTCATAAAACGTTTTATTAAAGTTGTCTTATAACTAATTTCTTTATCCGTTGACAAAGTTAAGCATAAAAATTGAGATTCAGCAGATTAGCTTACATTTTTTAAGCTACATTTGCTTTTCAAAATGTTCTTTTCCCCTCATTCTTTCAAATTGTAAGTTCGGAGGGATGAAATCTGCAAAAAAGAGAGAGATAACCCAATGCTTCCATGTGTTATCTCTCTCTTAAATATATCAACTTAATGCTTTCACTTTATTTCACCTTTGTGAGCTTGATCTTCGTTACGCTGAAGAACTCATAGCCGGTGAAGGTTCCACCAGTGGTGTAGATACCACCGAACAATACCTGGTCTTGGTCGAAGACAATCTCCTTGCAGTCTTCACTCCATGTTCCCTTGATAGGGGTTGTGGTGAGTGAACCATTTGACAGGTTGTTCAGTACGATATTACCCATGATGCCCAGATCCTTGGTGAAGTCGTAACCCTCGATGAAGTTATACTTGCCCAGGTTGTCGAATGCCACATAGCCCTGCTTGGTATCTTCGTCATAGTGGAATGACAGACGTGCAGAAGAAGAGCTTACAGCCATACCTGTGAGATACAGAGTATTGTTGTAGTCGCCATCCTCTTCGTCGCTAGCACCGATGATCTTCACTACACTCTCCATTGGTGCACCCTGGCGGCTTACACCTGTGAGCTTCCACTTACCCTGGAGCTTCTCGTAAATCTGAGAGTCATTATCTTTCAGTGAAACCTGGGTTGTTGCATTGCCAATCTTGGCACCCTTGGCTTCAACGATGGTAATCTCGAAGGTGCGGTCGGCGTTGATTTCATCATTATCTACAGGCTCTACCTCTACATAGCCGATGCTGTCTGAAATGCTGATGGTCTTGTCTGTAATATAATAATGTACGTCTTCCTTGGCAGGGTTGCTGCCCACTTCCTTCACTGCGAGGGTAACATACACATTACCGTTGGTCTTGCCCTCTACCTTGATAGGCACATTGGTCAAGCCCATATTCTCCTTGATGACCATGGTAGGATTCTTCATGCTTACTGTTACGTCAGCAGCAGAGTTCCAAGAGTCATCGTCGCTAGAGCAGGCACCGAAGAAGGTGACCACAGCCAGCAACATTAATAATTTGATGTATTTCATATTCAAATGAATTCTTGTTGATTACTACATTATTATATTAATAGCCTGGGTTCTGCTGGCCAGCCAAGTGAGGGTTGGCATCCATCTCTGCCTTAGGGATAGGCCAGGTGAGGCGGTAGTCGTTTGCAGTATATTTCAATGCTCTGCCCTGCTTCACGATGATGTCGTTCAGTGCCTCGTTTTCGTCGTGGTTAGGCTCGCGCTGGAAGCCCTCGCCGTAACGGCGGATGTCGCTCATGCGCATACCCTCGCCGATGAACTCACGCTCACGCTCTTCTTTTATTTCCTTGAGGAGAGTCTTCTGCTCAGAATAGTTCTCTGTTACATAATCCACGATGCGGTTGCTGCGCAGAATGTTGAGATACTTGTTTGCTTCTTCCTTGTGGTCCTGGCGAGCTTCTGCCTCGGCTACGATGAGATACATCTCTGAGAGACGGAATGGCTTGCTCATGTTCATGAGGTTGTTGTTGCTGCCTGTGCGGAGGTCTGAGTTTCCTGGGAACTTGTTGAAAACCATCGCCTCGTAGCTGTTACCCTCTACCTGCAGGTTGTCATACTGCTTCAGGAATACATCGGCACGAACATCACCCTCGAACTTCTCCCAAAAGAGGTTTAAGACGGCAGCTGTTGGAATATAGTCTGCCTTGGTCTCCGACTCACTTACGTAGTATTCTCCGTTAGAGCTGCCCAACTCCTGTGCAGTCATCAGAGGGCGGAAGATGATTTCTGTACCCTCGTCCTTGGTCCAGAGCTTGGCATAGTCGTCGATGGTGGTCAACTTATACTTGCCGCTGTTGATGACAGCCTTTGCATATTTAGCTGCATTAGCCCAGTCGCCCTTAACCAAGGCAACGCGAGCCTGGAGAGCCTGAACGGTCTGTGAATGGATGTAAGCCAGAGGCTGAGCCTCTTCCTTGGCAACCTTCACACCCGATTTCTCGTATGCTACCAAACCATCGTATGCCTTCTGCATATCTTCCTCAATCAGAGCGAAGGTCTCATTCAGGGTAGAACGGCTAGGATAGTCGTTGAGATTACCTGTTGGCTTATAGACAGTGGTCAGAGGCAGACCGCTTGCTGCCTTGGTTGGGTCACACTGTGTATATGACTGGCAGAAATGGTCTGCCAACCAGAAATACATGTAGGCACGAACGAAGTGTGCTTCGGCATCATAGTGAGCGAAGGCAATCTTGTCCTTATTGCTGAAGGCATCGCTTGCCTGCATGTTAGCAGCACGTTCGATGATGGCATTGGCTGTGGCAATCATGGAATAGCTGCCGCCCCACATGCTGGAAACGTCACCGTCGGTGATGGTAATCAAACCGTTAGAGAACTGACCGAGACGGTTACCGTTGCTGATCAGTCCGTGGAACTCGTCCATCTGTACATCTGACAGGTAAAGCCATGAACCAGATGTCACCGTACGCAGGTTGGTATACATGGCGTTGCGGAATTGGCGAAGGTCCTGCTCCTTCTCGATGGCTGTTTTGTCATCCAGCGAACCGTATGGAGCCTTGTCCATGCTGCAGGATGTGAACGCCATCGCGCACAGAAGCATCAATGAAAAATATATTTTCTTCATAATTCTTTTCTAGTAATACTTTTTGTTTAGAATGTTAACTCTGCACCAATCACAAACTGGCGGGTGTTTGGATAGTTGAAATGAACCAGGTTTATGTCTGGCTCTGGATCATATCCGTCGAATGAAGTGATGGTAAAGAGGTTGCGGGCGATACCGAACACCTTGATGTCCTTGATGTAACGGATGGTCTGCATCCAGCTCTTTGGCAACTGATACTGAACGGTCAGTGTCTTCATGCGCAGGAATGATGCATTGCTCAGCATGTGGTCGTCGACGTAGATATCGTAACCATAAGCTGGGATGTCGGTAACCTGACCTGGAGTAGTCCATACGTTCAGCATGTCTACGCTCTGGTTATAAGAAGTACCCAAGTTGGCATTCTTGATGAAGTAGTCGTCGTTGACGAGCATGTACTTGCCCGACTGCCAAGCGAAGTCTGCGATGACGCTGAGGCCCTTCCATGTGAAGTTGGTGCCGAAACCGCCAATCCATGGTGCATAGCGGTTCTTGCCCAGGAACACAGAGTTGTTGGTCTCATCGTATGTCTTGGTGATGTTGCCGTTCTTGTCGTACCACATAGGCTCACCGGTGCGTGAATCAACACCTGCATAGCGTACATTGTAGAACTCACCGTAGGCATGACCCACCTGCAACTTCAGACCAGTGCCTGAAAGCACGTATTCGTCGCGACCTGCAAACAACTTTGTAATCTCGTTCTTGTTGTAGCAGATGTTGGCAGATACACTCCAGCTCATATCCTTGGTCTTGATGAGGTCAACGTTTACGGTTGTCTCGAAACCCTTGTTCACCATGTTACCGATGTTACCCATACCCGAGGCGAAACCTGTGGTCATAGAGTAAGGAATCTCCATCAGCATATCAGATGTCTCGTTGCGGTAGAAGTTGGCATCCACGGTAACGCGGTTGAACAAACCGAAGTTCAAGCCGATGTTCAGCTTGCTCACCTTCTCCCAAGTCAACTTGTCGTTGCTTGCCTGGGTGATATCGATGGAACCTTCGCCATTGTAGTTTTTGCCGGAACCGAAGAGTCCGTAGAAATCGTAAGAACCGGCACCTGAGTCATTACCGGTAGTACCATAGTTGGCGCTCACGGTCAGGTCGTCCAGCCATTTAACACCACGGAGGAAGCTTTCGCGCTTGGCATTCCACTTCAAACCGAGGGAACCGAAGGTACCCCAACGGTGGTCTGGAGCAAACTTAGAGCTACCATCGAAACGGAGTGAAGCATATACGAAGTACTTCTCCTTGAAGTTATACTCGGCAGTTCCGAAGAGAGAGTTGGCTACTTCCTCTGAACGGCTGTCAGTCTGAGCTGATGGAGTGATGGTGGTAGCAGTGTTCAGCAGCATGCGGCGAACGTCGGTCTGACCTGTAGAAGTGATACCGAAACTACGACCCTTCTGGATGCGGGTCTCCTCACCCAGCAGCAGGTTTACATAATGAGGACCGAAGTTATGACGGAACTCAGCTGTATGAGTCAATGTGTAAGCGTAGTAGCGGCTGAAGTCTGAAGCAACACCACCGGTATGAGCATCGATTACCTGACCCATTGGGGTAGTGAACTGCTCGTATGGGAGACTTGCTCTGTCGGATGTGAGGTCGTAGCCAAACAAAGACTGCAGGGCTGTGAAAGTCAATCCCTCAACAGGAGTCAACTGCTCGTTCAGCGACAGGTTGATGGTTACATTCTTGCGGTCCTGTTTTGTATTGGCTACAGTGAACCAAGGCAGCAGGAACTGAGAGTAGAGGAGTCCGGCAGCGCGGTCGCCCTTCACCAGATTACCAGCCTCGTCGAAGCTATAATAATAAGGTGTATCGTATGGCAACGCCATCTTGGCAGCTACCAATGGGTTGGAAGCGTATGTCTTTTTGCTGTCAGCCCACATGCTGTTCTGGCTGTAGTCCTGAACACCGAAGTTAGAGCTGAAGCCCACCTTGAAGAACTTGTTCAGACGAGAGTTGATGCGGGCTGCCAATGTGCTGCGGCGCATATTGGAATCCTCGATCAAACCATCCTCCTGATGGTGGTTGAATGACACAAAATAGTTCATGGTCTGACCACCGCCCTGCAAGGTAGCGTTGATATCAGATGTTGGAGCCGAGTTCTTGATCATCTCGTCGCGCCAGTCGGTGCTGATACCATACTTATTTACCAGGTTGCGGATATTGTCGTTCACAGGCTGTCCGATCATGTCGCGGAACTGGATGTACTGCTGAGAGTTCATCATCTCTTCACCCTTGCTGGTAGCAGAAGAGATACCATACTGTGCCTTTACGGTGAGCTGAACCGACTCGTTGTACTTAGCCTGCTTGGTAGTGATGACAATAACACCGTTGGCTGCACGTGAACCATAGATAGAGGTTGACGCAGCATCCTTCAACACGGTGATGTTGGCAATGTCTGATGGGTTCAATGTGCTGAAGAAACTAGCAGTGATAGGAGAACCATCGAGGATGAACAGAGGCTGGTTAGAAGAACCGATAGAGTTGACACCACGCAGACGGATCTGTGCAGACTGTGAAGGGTCACCGGCAGATGACAGAACAGACAAACCAGATACCTGACCGGCGAGCGCATCAGTAAAGTTAGGGGTTACGACCGTTTCCAACTTCTTTTCTCCGATGTTGGAAATAGCGCCAACTACAGATCCCAACTTCTTGGCAGCACCGTAACCGGTGATGATAACCTGCTCAAGTACATGTGTGTCAGGATCCAAAACAACCTGCATCTTTTCAGATGCCTTCAATTTCTTGGTCACCATGCCGATGTAGCTGAATTCCAGCTCGGCCTTGTTGCTCTCTATATCAAGAGCGAAGTTACCATCGATGTCGGTAACTGTACCAGAAGTAGTACCCACAATCTTTACAGATGCACCGATAATCGGTGAACCGTCTTCAGAAGAGGTAACTACACCAGAAACGTGAGTTTGTGCCAACGCCATTCCCAAATTCAGGAAGACGCAAGCAATAAACATCATGAGCCTTTTTTCCATAGATCTCTTTTTTTCTTTTTATTGTTATTACTTACTATTTTTAACTTTAAAGTGTATTCTACTAATTTTTTTCGTCATTTTTAGCCCTGATAGAGGGGGCGTCGCTGAAATCGGTGCAAAATTAAGCAAAATTTATCTTTCTTCCAAATGTTTTTGGGAAAATATAAAATAAATGGCTATATTTTCTAATAACTTGACGTTTTGTAAACCCGAAAGGGGTGAAATTTACTATTTTTTATATTCATTAATGTATTTTTGTTAGTAAATGTTAGTTTTATGCAGTTTTATGCAAAAATTCTTGTGAGTTTCAATATAAATTATTACCTTTGCCGCCAAAATGGAGGAAGATTAACGCTCATAGGGCGTGATGAGTTACGGATAATAAATTTAAATATTATAATTTTAAAAGTCGAAAGTATGAGAAAAGTTTTACTTTTTGCGACAGCATTGTGCCTTTCTTCAGCAGCAATGGCACAGACATCTATTGAGTCAGCTCTCGATGCCCAGAAGGGTGAGAATACCTATAAGGTAGAGAGCAGTGAGGCTAAGAACACTTATTGGAAGTTTACAGCAGACAAGAACTATCTTGCCAAGGTATCTCCATTGTCTGGATCAAGCAATGTTCCTACTGTATTCACTTCAGTAGAAGGAACAGATTCTCTCACCCTGGGTGGTGCAGGCTTGAAGTATCCTTCTAAAGCGTATGCCTTGGAAAAAGGTAAGACCTACTACTTCATCATGAACATGACGGGTGAGTCGGGCTTCAACCTCGACTTGTCTGAGATGTCTTCTTATGGCAAGGGCCTCTCTCTGGACAATCCTGCCGAGTTGAAGGTAGGTGAGGAGTTGTACCTGGGTAATCCGCTGGGTGCTCAGTATGAGAACACTACTGCCTATGTTACCTATACAGCCGAGAAGACTGCGCAGCTTCAGCTCGCTTTCTCAAGCTATGTTTCAGGTGCCAATGTGAATGGTAATGATGTTTCTACAGTCTATGACCAGGCTACAGGCGGATATGTGCTGAAAGTAAGCGTAGAGAAGGGTAAGACTTATACCATCGCACTGAATCTTCAGGGTAGTGTCGTTGCAGACTCTAAGCTCGTAGAGGTGAAGGCTGGTTCTCTTGAGATGCCATTCGTTTTGAACGAGGGTGAGAACAAGGTGCCTGTTGAGAAGGGCGACTATTACTTTACTTATACTCCTACCAAGACGGGTTATCTGAACATCTCCAGCGATGCTGTGCTGGCTGGCGGTCAGGTAAAGGTATATTCCAGCTTGAGCAATATCACCTATCAGGAGGTAGCGGCTTCTTCTGAGCCTGGTACCTATAATGTTCGCGTTGAGATTCCTTATACAGGTGCTACCTATTATATTGTAGTGAACAAGTTGCAGGATTCTGATGCCGAGGATGTAATCAAGGCAGAAATGCAGGAATACCAGCCAGGTGAGACTGTGAATACAGCCTTCGAATTGACTGAACTCCCTGTAGAGAAGACTTTGCCTAGTGCCAAGGGTACCTATTATTATAAGCTCACGGTTCCTGCCAACACAGAGAAGTTTGTTACGGTTGAGACTGATGCCAATCTCGATGCAGCTACATCTATCATCTTCTACAACCAGCAGAATGGCGAGTATGGTGCTGCTACAGTAAAGGATGGCTTGCTGAAGACTTTCGTTGGTGGCCAGTCTTACGATATTACTTACATCCTGAAGGTTACAGCCAATGAGGATAATCCATTGGCATTCAAGGTTTCATACCTGGATGTAGAGAAGGGTTCTCTTGCAACAAACCCAGCTGAAGCTGTGGAGGGTGAAAACGAAATCACCGTAGATGGCACAGAATACTTCAAATATACAGCTACCAAGAATGGCAAGCTCAATGTGGAGGTTGAACCAGGTGTTACCGTCAGCTTCCCTAGAGGTACAGGCATGTATGATGGTGAATACACAGCCATCAACAAGGGTACCGACTTCTTTATCGAGGCTACTGCCGGAACCACTTATCTGATTAAGGTATCTGGTGCAGCCAAGGGTACAACCATGTATCTGGAAGAGAAGGAGTTCTCTGCCGGTGAGTCTCGCACCAACCCTATCGTCATGGAGGATGATGAATATACATTCACCAAGGCAGGTGCTGCTGACCTCTGGTTGCAGTATAACGTAACTGAGGATGGTGTTCTCGACTTCGCCTGCGACCAAGGCTATAATGGTGGCAGCGACCGCATCGAAGTCTTCAAGAATGAGGAGCCATACGGAACTACCATGATGGGTACTGAGAACTTTGGTAGTGTTTCAGTCACCGTATATAAGGGTAAGGTTATCGTTAGCAAGGGCGATAAGCTCTATATCCACTGCGTTATCGCAGGTAAGGTTACCGGTAGCAAGATCAAGTTTACCAAGCATGAGGCTGAGCCAGGTGAAACTGTAACCAATCCATTGGTTATCACCAAGGGTAAGACCGTAACAATTACAGGCGCTTCCCGCAGTACCCCTGTATGGATGAAGGCTTCACTCCCTGCTGGTACAACCACCTTCCGTCTGAGCGGTTATTTGATGACTACTCTCTATAACAGTCTGGAGGATGCCAAGAATGGTGCCAATGCCGAGGAGGTAAGAGCCAATTACGTACAGCTGCCTGATGGCTCTTACGTTTATGAGTTTACCAAGGAGATGGCAGCAGCTGGTGATGTTTACTTCCAGTTTGTTGATTCATACGGTGCTACCGACTTCACATGGATGGATAACGAGGCAACTGGCATCTGGAACATCGAGGCAGCTGGCGACAGCAAGGTATCTATCTTCAAGATGGACGGTACCCAGGTGAACCAGATTTCAGGCAATGGTGTATACATCATCAAGTCGAACGGTAAGACCAAGAAGATTGTTGTCAAGAAGTAATGGGTCATAGTGTGATAAGACAAAACATTATATAATAAAAGGTGCAAGTGGGGTGTGAAAACTCCGCCTGCGCCCTTTTTCGTCAAAATATCACCTGCTTTCAACCTGTTATTTCTATCAGGAAAAGAGAAAAGAATTAAGTAATTATTATATTTATACACATTAAAAAACGAGAAAACTATGAGAGGTCTCAAAAGACTGCTTTTGGCTTCCGTCTTGTGTGCGGGATATACCCAGGCCACCTGGGCTATCAAGGCATATCCCCATCCAATCACGATGCGGCAGCCTGACGGCACCACCTTGTTGGTAAGAATACAAGGTGATGAGAATTTCCACTTCGTTACTACCACGGATGGATTTCTCCTGAACAAGGACAAGAAGGGTTATTTCTGTTACGTGGATTACGACTGGAAAACCCAGAAGAAAGTGATGACCAGGCAGAGAGCCCACAATGTGGATGCGCGATCTGAAAAGGAGAAGAAACTTCTGGAGTCACTGACCAGCGCGAAAGATGCCACTGCCGACATCTTGAGCAAAACCCCTATCATGAAGAAGGCGCCTAACAAGTTCCTGAGCCGCCGCATCGTTGCTCCCCGCAAGTATGCTGCCGAAACAAGAACCGGAGAGGCTGCTGTCAAGGAATCGCAGTATCTGGTGGTCCTGGTTAACTTCCAGGATAGCGTGCTTCGACACACCCAGCAGGACTTCGACCACTGGCTGAACCAGCCTGGCTACAGCGAGAACGGCGGTACGGGTAGTGTGAAGGATTACTACCGTGACAATTCCATGGGTCAGTTTATCCCTAACTTCAAGGTAGTGGGTCCATACACCCTTTCCAAGCCAACAGCTTACTATGGTGGCAACAGCAGCAGTACCAGCGGTACTGATACCAACCCACGCGACATGGTGAAGGAGGCTGTGGAACTCGCCAAGAAGAACAATCCTGATCTGGATTTCCGCCAGTTTGATAACGATGGCGATGGCATCATGGACAACTGCTACGTAATCTATGCCGGATATAGCGAGGCAAGTACTGCCAATGGTGATGACATCTGGCCACACAGCTGGTATCTGGATGACAACACCACCATCGATGGCATCTTGATTCACGACTATTCCTGCTCTGCCGAGCTGGTAGGTATGCCAGGTGCTCCTGTAGTTCCATCTATGGATGGTATCGGAACCTTCACCCATGAGTTCGGCCATGTGCTGGGTCTCAAGGATATGTATGATACCGATGATACCAGCAATGGTAAGGGTATCGACCCAGGTGCCTACAGCCTTTATGCCTCTGGCAGCTACAACAACGATAGCCGTACTCCTCCTTGCCTGATGGCATTCGAGCGTATGCAGATGGGCTGGATGAAGGAAGGCGAGGACATCGTAGAGGTGAAGAACCCTGAGGATGTTACCCTGACTTCTATCGCCGACAACAAGGCGCGCTTCATCAACTGCCAGCCAGACCGTACACCTGGTACAGGTATGGAGTGGTTCATCCTGGAAAACCGCCAGCAGACAGGTTGGGACAAGTATATCCCGGGTCATGGTCTGCTCATCACTCATTACGACTATACCGATGAGATGAAGAAAGACTGGTGGGATATCAACGGACCAAACAACAGCGCCAAGCATCGCTGCATGTATATCGTGCCAGCCGACGGCATCGACAACGAGGTGACCCGTAGCGGCGATACCTATCCAGGTAAATCAGCCAATACATCTTTCACCGACACCACCACCCCTAATTCCCTGAATTGGGCGAAGGAGCCGGTTAACGTGCCTATCACCAATATCATGGAGCAGGACGGCAACGTGATGTTCCAGGTTAATGGCGGTACCAGCAAGTGGAACTTCATCAAGACACTTGTGCCTGAGAAGATTTACGATACACAGGCAACCTTCAAGGCAAACGTCGAGAGCAACAAGGTAGATGTGGATGAGGTAGGCTTCTGCTGGAAGGAAGGCGCTTCTGCCGACCCAACCCTCACCGATGGCGTGAGCACAGCAGGCAAGGTAGAGGATATCAAGGATGCTTCTTTCACAGCCAAGGGCCTGCAGCCAGGAACCACCTACAGCGTACGCTCTTACATGAAGATGAGCGATGGCAGCGTGGTATATGGTTCACCGGTTCCATTCACCACCGAGTGGGCATACGCCAACGTAACCCTGGATACTCCATTCTACGGAAACTTCCTGAGCTGGACAGACGGCAACCCTGACGGATGGCAGATTATCGACCACAATGGCGATGGTACCACCTGGTATCAGGACGAGGGTGCCCAGGCCGTTCACTATTCTCTGAACTATTGGAACGATGCAGATGATTATCTCATCAGCCGTCGCCGCTTCCACGTGCCAGAGAAGGGTGTGATGTTCTTTACCCGTGGTGTGACAGAGGAGAATGGTGTGGAAGACCTGGAGGTATTGGTTTCTACCAAGACCAACGATCTGAACGATTTCCACCTCGTAAAGCGTTTTTCTTTTGCCGATTACTTCGGTGCTCAGCATGCTGAGGAGGTAGATTTGAGCCAGTTCGCAGGAAAGGATATCTATATTGCCTTCCGTGTCTGCTCAGAGAGAATGCAGAACGACCTCTGGTTGTGGAACGTGATGGTAACCCAGAAGCTCGATACACCTAAGGATTTGAAGCTGGAGAGAACCAGCGAGAGCGTGCTTACTGCATCATGGAGCCCTGTGGAAGGTGCTGATAACTACTATCTCTGCCTGAGTAGAGAGACCAATAAGACCAACTCGCAGACCGTGTTCACCCCAATGGATTTCTATCAGAATGTAGAGGGTGATGTAGTTCTGGGCACAGGTTCTATCCAGTTCCGCAGCAATGGTTCTGTTACCCTGAAGGATTGTCCTGACGGTATCAAGGACTGCAAGTTCATCGTCACAGCATCTGGTCCGCTCGGTTCTTCTGAGTTGAGCATCGAGGGTACTGAGGATGGCAAGACATGGAATGCCGTGGGTTCCAAGATTACCCTGAAGGAATATGATTCAGAAGGTCAGGAAGAGGATTACTCTACCTATCTGGAGAACAAGAAGTACAGACAGCTGCGCTTCAAGTTCAAGAATGGTGGTAGAAATGCCCGCATCAAGTATCTCACACTTACCTATAACGACGGTAAGGTTTATGAGGACTTGGCAGCCGGTTCTGTACCAACCAACGTGATTCCTATTAACAACAAGGAAGACGGTGAGTATGATGAGGGCAAGTACCGTGTTTGGGTAGCTTCAGGTAAGGGCAACCTTTACTACGATGAGTCTGCACCAGTTTACTACCAGGCAAATACCTCTACAGGCATCCACGATGTCATCGAGGGTACCGGCTTCGGCATCAGCGTGAACGGTGGCAATATCCAGGTAGATGGCATCAAGGCAGGCTACACCGTGACCTGTACATCTGCTGCCGGCGTTCAGCTCTATACCGCTGAGGCACGCTCTGGCAGTCTGAACTTCCAGGTTCCTGCAGGCACCGGCATGGCTATCATCAGCGTAAGCGGCGAGGGCAAGACCCATCGCAGCAAGATTATCATCAAGTAATAAATAATAGCATCAAATAGAACATTTATGAAACATTATAAATATTCTGCCATCTTGTTGGCGGCAATGACCTGCGGAGCTGTATGGGCTTCGGTGGATGCGCTGACTGATGGAAAGAAGGGTGAAGGCGAAAAGGTGAAGCCATCGGAGAATTTCGTGGCTCAGTCTCGCAAGGCACCTGTCGTTCGCTATACCAAGATGAAGGTGGAAGGCAATGCCGAAGGTGTGCCTTACGGACTCCAACTGATGGGTGTGAGCGACAAGACGGTGAAGTTGAGCTGGATTTCACCGGAAAAGACCGATGGCTACTTCGATGATTTCGAGAATCATCAGGACTTCGCCATCAATTCAGCCGGTAACGTGGGCTGGTCGTATATCGACGCCGATAATAACAATACCTATACCTGGCAGGCTTGTGCCTTCCCAACTCAGGGTCAGAAGATGGCCTTCGTGGTCATGAACCCTTGGGAAACCTCTCCTGCGGTAAACGAGAATCCAAATTACCAGCCTTATTCTGGCAAGAAGATGCTGGTGGATTTCAGTTCTATCGACGATAAGAACAACGACTACATCATTTCGCCAGAGTTGAACTTCGACCAGGACTTCCAGTTTAGTTTCATGGCTCGCAGTTACAAAATCGAGGGCAACAACTTTGCCGCTGAGCGTGTTCGCGTAGGTTATTCTACCACCGGCAAGCGTCCTTCCGACTTCAAGTATGTGAACGAAGGTCCATACGTGGAATTGCCTGCGGCTTGGACACTCGTGAAGTATAACATTCCTAAGGAGGCGAAGTATGTTACCATCAACTGCGTTTCTGAGGGTGGATTCATGATGATGCTCGACGACATCTTCGTGGGAACCAACAAGATTCGCCCTACCCGGAGCAAGAAACAGCTGGCTGCTGCCAACCCTGTGGTGGGATTCAACGTATATCGTGACGGCAATAAGGTGAACGAGGCTCCTATGGATTCTGCACGCTTCACTGATAATGTGCCAGACTACGCCGACTATACCTATACGGTGACAGCCGTTCATCAGAATGGTCAGGAGTCTGCCCAGAGTGAACCTCTGAAGGTCACCGTTCCGGATATCCGCCTGTTGCCTTTCGAGGACGACTTCGACGATTGGACGCTCCATGCCGACAAGTGGACTACCGTGAACCTCGACAACAACAAGGAGAGCAAGTGGTCTATCGACTACTACGAGTATGGATTGGTTGACCCATCTGCCACCTACAGTTGGTCGGCTTTGACCAATTACAACCAGGCACTGGAGAGCCGCGAGCTGAATACTCCAAACAAGGACAATACCTACCTGCGCTTCAACCTGCGTCTCCGCAACAGCGAGCAGACCAATGTTGACTACATGGAGGTAGAGTTGAGCTGCGATGGCGGAAAGACCTGGGAAGGTCTCGATGTATTCGACAACTACTCTGGTGGCTTCGACTGGACAACTTATACCTATCCTATCGGTGAATATCTGAGCAATAACCTGTTCAAGATCCGTTTCCGTGCGCATGGCGACGATGCCAAGTGGATTAACTATTGGTACGTAGACGATGTGAAGGTATGGAACCCGGTTTGGGCGAAGGGACAGCTGAGTGTCAAGACTCCATCTGGCACCATCTCCAGATGTCCTGTTACCCTGACAGGCGATAACGGCGCTGTAATCAGCGAGACTACCGATAAAAATGGTGTGCTCAAGCTCGACCAGATAGAGGAGGGTACTTATACCGTAAGTATCATCCGTGAGGGCTACAACGAGTATAAGGGTACATGGACCGTCAAGGCCGATGGTACCAACAACTTCACAGCCAATCTGGAGGCTCCAAAGGTAGCGCTTTCTGCCAACACCGTGAGTGCAGACCTGGAGGCTGAGGCTAACATCACCAAGAACTTCACCATCAAGAACGAGGGTAACGGTCCTTTGACCTGGTATCTCAAGGAGAATGCCAACAAGGGCACCGGCGACATCTCTCACCGTTGGGAGACCATGCCATCATGGAACACCTCCGGCGACTTGCAGAAGTCTATCGCCTTCGATGGTGAGTACTACTACACCACCTCTTCCATCGAGTTGGGTAAGTTCTGGAAGTACGATAAGAACGGTAAGTTCATCGAGCAGTTCTCTATTCCAGAGATGTATTACAAGCTCTACGACCTTGCCTTCGACGGCCGCTACTTCTACGGCAGTGACTGGTCAAACCGTATCTTCAAGCTCGATTTCGACAACCGCCGCATCGTGGATATCATCACCGTGGGTGGTGTTTCCGACCTGAAGATTACCCACTGTACCTACGATCCTGTCTACGACGGCTTCTGGATTGGTACCTTTACAACCATCGGATTGGTTGACCGCAAGGGTAAGTTCATCCGTAAGATGTCTGCCTTGACTACTGATGGCAACATCGCTGTATATGGTTCAGCCTACGATGACGTAACCCCTGGAGGTCCATACCTCTGGTTGTCTGATATGACTGCTGAGTCTTCAGATAAGTTTGATAAGTTGCAGCTCCGTCAGTATGACATCGCCAAGGGTACCCTGACCGATGTGAAGCACGTATTGACCGATGTTCCTGGTTATGTAATGGGTGGTCAGACCACCGGTCAGAACTATGTCTGCGGTCTGTTCTCTTCTATGGATGTAGTTCCAGGCAAGTTGGTTCTGATGGGAACTCTCAACCAGAGTCCTAACCTGGTATTCAGCTATACCCTGGCAGAGACCAACAAGTGGCTCAACCTCTCTCCTAAGCATGGTACGCTGGAGCCGGGTGCTGAGCAGGTAATCAACGTAGGTCTCGATGCCTTGGAGGCAAAGAAGGGTGACAGCTATGCTACAACAGCTACTCTGTTCACCAACCCAGAGTTGGAAGCACAGAACATCAGCTTCAAGCTGAATGCCACATCTGAGTCTTCTGCTCCACGTCCGTTGAGCCTGAAGGCTGAGCCTAAGGCTGCTTCTACCGTCCTCACATGGGCTAAGGGCAATGGTGCAGCTGTGGCAGATGGATATAATGTATATCGCAACCACGTGAAGGTGAATGCTGCTCCAGTGAAGGAGATGCAGTTCACGGATACCAAGCTGGTTTACGGCAAGTATTCTTATCAGGTGACAGCGGTTTACAATGGCAAGGAGTCGGCAAAGAGCGATTCTGTAGTAGCCTTCGTCAACGAGGGCGCTCAGTATTATGCTCCTCTCAACCTCACTTCAAGCATCAAGAACAACAAGAATGTTCACCTGAACTGGGATTCTCCATTGTTAGAGGCTGCCCATCGTGATACCATGAGCTGGGCTACCGGCAAGCACGAGGATGAGCTGGGTCTGGCTTCAGGCGGTTATTTCTTCGCAGGTGCCAAGTGGGATGCTGAGGATTATATTCCTTACCGCAACAAGAAGGTTTCTTCTGTTTCCATCCAGTTGGTTAACACAGTTACCTATCTTGCACCTCGTATCTATGAGGATGGTAAGATTATCTACAGCAAGAAATATAGAGGCGAAATCAAGTATGACGGTTCATTCACCGATATTCCATTGGATAAGGATATTATCCTGAAGCCAGGACATTCTTATATCTTCGCATTCCAGATCATGAACGATGCGGATGTACATCCTCTGAGTCTCGACGACAGCAAGGCTGTTGACGGCAAGGGTAACCTGCTCTCTGTGGATGGAAAGAACTGGTTTACTGCAGCTGAATCGGCTATTAGCGGTAACTTGAACATCCGTGTAAACGTGGCTCCTAACAGTAACGATACCGAGGCAACCCCTGTGGGTTACAACATCTATCGTGATGGCGTGAAGGTGAACAGCACTCCTGTGGCTGGTCAGTCATTCGATGACGTTCTCTCTAACGCAGGTACCTACAGCTATCAGGTAACATCTGTATATGCTGATGGCGGTGAGTCTGAGTTTGGCGGCAAGACTTCTGTTGAGGCTTATGCCATCGAGAACCAGACGGCTCCTCATCATCTGGATGCCACTGTAACCCGCAACCGCGACATCTCACTCCGTTGGGATGCTCCTACCGTTTCAGAGATGTCAATCCCTGCAGATTTGGCTAAGCGTCCTGTTACAACCGATGCAGCTATGCCTGAGTTCGTAAGAGAATTCGACGGTGCGAAGTCTTCTATGGCTGTGGCTACCGACGGCAAGTACATCTATACCTCTATCTATAACGAGGATGGTAGAATCGACGTTTACTCTATGGATGGCAAGAAGGTGAAGAGCTGCGTGGTAAGCGATATCGACGGTATCCGTAACCTGGCTTACGATGGTCAGTATCTCTATGCAGGTGACTACAGCACCAAGATTCATGTCATCAATCCTGTTACCATGAAGTTGATGAAGAGCATCGATATCTCTGAGTACTCACGCCACTTGGCTTACATCCCAACACTGGATGGCGGCAAGGGCGGCTTTGAGGTTGGTGACTGGGAGAGCAGCATCTACATGGCTAAGGATGGCAGCAAGTTGGCTACAGGTCCTGTCCTGAAGGGTGCTTCCGGCACAGCTTACTACGATGGCAAGCTCTATGCTTTCGAGCAGGGCAATGAGGCGAATGCCTATACCATCGGCATCTATGATATGGCAAGCGGTGAGCGTGTAGGCTCGCTCGATATGGGCAAGTATCTTGAGATTGACAACATCTCTTCTTACAAGGCAGGTGGTATGTCTTCGTTCGTATCTCCTGAGGGCATCACTTACATGTTGCTCGCTCTGCAGCGTCAGGGTAAGGCTACCAAGTTCATCGTTCTGGATATGGGCGGCTTGAACACAGTGGCTGGTTACAATGTATATCGCAATGGCGAGAAACTGAATGGCGAACCTCTTACTCGTCGTTTCTATCAGGAAACCGTGAGCCAGGAGGGTAATTACGACTACAGCGTAGAGACCGTTTATATTGATGGTACTACTTCGGCTAAGTCGGCTGTTGCTAACGCTACTATCGTGGCTTCTGGTGAGGCTAAGGTTCCTGAGAATGTACAGGCAGTGCAGTCAACCTATGGCTACAACGTGCTCCTCTCGTTCAAGGATCCTGATATGTACAAGGCTGCAGCTTCCGTGAACTCATTCGAGTCTTCTGTAGATGGTACAGAGGTATTCGGTGCTGAGGGCGAGAGCTACAAGTCAAACTGGACGGTAAGTTCCGACTACTCATTCGATGGCAGCAAGTCGATTGTTGCCGGTCAGAAGGCTGAGGCTTTCGGTGTTGTAAAGGCAGAGAATATGAAGTATGTTCGTCTTGCAGCAAGAAATGCTGATGACCATAAGGGTAATGGTACATTCGATATCTATTATTCTGTAGGTGGTACTCACCGTGACAACTTCATCCGTCTGCAGACTGTGACAACCACAGAGCAGTGGCAGGATGTGATGTGCGAGTTGCCTGAGGGTACAGAGTACATCGGATTGGCTAAGGCTGCGGGTAATCCAGACCAGTATATCGACGGTGTAAGCTTCTACAAGGAGGCACCTCAGACCGACTGCTACGGATTCGATATCTATCGCAACGGCGAGAAGATTACCGCTTCTCCAGTACAGGGCATCTCTTATGTAGACCACAACCTGCTGATTGGTCATTATGATTATCAGGTGAAGCTGGTTACCAAGAACTCTGCCGAGAGCGAGTTGAGCGATGCAGTCAGTCTCGATCTCTATTATGACAATGGTAGTCTGGCTCCAACCACCCTTCGTGTGGAGAACAATGGAGACAGCAGAAACCTGACCTGGCAGACTCCTGCCCTGGGTGAGCCTATCTACTTGCGTTGGCACAATGGCAACTGCTACGATGCAGCCGGTCAGCCTAACGGTGGTGCCTTCTTCGCAGGTGTCAACTGGTTTGCTGAGGATTTGAAGGAATACGGTCATCTGGCATTGAGCGATGTAGAGGTTTACATCAATCAGATTCCTGATGCTCTCTATGTATTGGTATATCAGAACAACACGTTGGTTCGCCAGCAGTTTGTTCCAAGTCTGAAGGAGTATGCCTTCAATACCATTCATCTTGACGAGCCACTCCCAATCGACCCTACCAAGAGTCTCCGTGTGGCAGTATATGTAGAGCACAACCAGATTACAGTGCCTCTGGGTTACGATAAGGGCCCTGCTCGCAGCGGTCGTGGTGACCTTTATTCTTCTGATGGTATCACATGGAGTACGATGGAGGATTCAGGTGCTGATATCGATGCCAACTGGAACATTTCCATCGGTTTGAGCCCATACGCTCCTGCCAACTCAATGAAGGCAAGAAAGCAGGGTGCAGAGGTTCTCACATTCAAGCCAAAGGCGAATGCATCTGCTGCATCATTGAAGGTGGCTCATGTGGCACAGGGCGCAACTTCTCAGAAGAATGCCTTCCTGGGTTACAATGTTTATCTGAATGGTGACAAGTTGAACAACAGCTATATCTCTGGTAATTCATACACAGATAAGTCTTCTGTGGTTGGCAATTATCTTGAGTATCAGGTAGCAGCCGCTTATTCTGTTACGGGTGAGCAGTATTCTAACAAGGTAACTCTTGTTGTTACTGGCATTGATGGTGTAACAGCCGATAAGCTGAAGGTTACAGTTGCCGGCAGCACATTGCGTATCGTGGGTGCTCATACAGGCGACAAGGTAGCTGTTTATGCTGCTGATGGCAAGATGGTAGCCAATAGCGTTGTTACCGATGATTACGTTCAGAACATTTCATTGTCATCACTGACAACCGGCACATACATTGTGAAGGTAGGTCATGATACTGTGAAGGTTCGCGTATCTCGCAGATAAGATTCGGGACTAAATAATTCAAAAGGGTGCGTCATGTATTGATGATGCACCCTTTTTCTATTCCGGGAATATTCATACCTCCAAGTCTTGACTGCCCTTGACTTCCCTTAGCTCCCCTTAATTCATGCAGCTCGTTTTCTTCTGAATGATGGTGCAAAGATACGGCTTTTTTCTGAAGCCGCCAAATTTCGGGTGGCGATAAGGGGCGATTTTCAGCAGCTGCTGATTCCGAATTTGGTTAATAAAACTAACTCGTATTTTAGCAAGAAAGAGAACATAGTTTTACTGCACAAGAAACTATGAGTTCTCACCTCAAACAATCACAATAACAGTTATCACAGTTTTTCAAACCACTTTTCCAAATCTCAACCAAAAACTAACTATAGATATAATATAATAATATATATATTATTATATTATATCTATAGTTAAAAGAATTACAATTCCATCTTCGGTGTAGAATGCCCTTGAAAAAACTGTGATAACTGTTATTGTGATAGCTTTGTGATGGCTTGCATTTCACCTTCATAGAGCTTCCTAAGTTCACTCCTCATTCCATCTCCGACAAGCGCATGATGGTATTGTGGCTCCGTTTCCTGACGGAAATCAATGCCAATACGCAGGAGGTTCCTTCCGATCTGCTTCATGACCCGGAGATAGGAAAAGCCGTAGAGGAATTGAAAATCTCCGGCTTTACAGATGCCGAACTCAGACCTATGATAAGTTTTGGGATGCGGTAAGCGTGGAGAGAACCCTTCAGTACGATAGCTATCAGCAAGGCATGGCAAAAGGCGAAGAAGTAGGCAAAAGCCAAAGAAGTATTGAGATTGCTAAGAATATGCTGGCAAAAGGCATGGATGCAGCAATGGTAATGGAGATAACGGGGTTGACTGAGAGCCAGATGCAGCAGTTGATGTAATTACCATTATCTGATATGTTTGTACCATATCTTAAGTGTGTTATGCGAGTGTAGTGTAAAAAGTGACACTACACTCGCTTATACTTTGTGTTTTTTTAAAAAGGAAGGAGGCTTACCCCAGTTCTTTTATTGGTTCAGCTTCTCCTTCAGTTCCTTCACACGGTCACGGCTTACCTCGAATTCTACGTCTGGGAATCTACGTAGTTTTAGGATAAGCTTAGCATTCCATGTACTTTCTATCTTGACGATGTCCTCGATATTGATGAGGTATTGTCGGCTACAGCGAAAGAACATTTTTGGGTCTAGCTCATTTTCCAGTTCGTTCAGACTCTCAGGAATGTCTATTGATGAGGTGTCGCTCAAGTGAGCAATGGCTCCCTTGCCGTCTACCTCCAGGTAGCTGATGGCAAAACTGTTTACTATCTGAAATTGATCACCTTTTGGTATAAGGAATCGCTCACGATATTGCTTGGCAGGAGGCTGAAGCATGGCAAGGATTTTGTCAATCTCGTTTTCTGGAGATAACATTTTCTTGGCTTTCTCTAGAGCTTCTCTAAGTTCTTCCTCTTCCACAGGCTTCTGTACGTAGGCAATGCCGTTGCTCTTGAAGGCTTTAAGCGCATACTCATCGTAGGCGGTGACGAAGATTACTGGCATCTTGGGACGTACCACCTCAAAGGCATTGAAGCAGGTGCCACCATTGATTCTTACGTCGGAGACGAGTAGATCGTAGTGCTCCTCATTCTGCAACGTATCTCTTAATTCTGCTACATTAGTAATTGGACCTGTTATGTCATAGCTGGCATCTATCTTTAAGAGCATCTTCTTGAGATAGTTGTACATTCGCTTTTCGTCTTCTACGATTAATATTTTTATTGCCATGTTTTGTTTCCTTTTTTTTGTATTATTACATTTGTGCCCCTTTCATATTATATAACTTGATTTTACACATATTATTGTGTATGTTACAATTATTTAAGTTCTTTTGTCTTCTTGACGATAGGTATCTGTACCGTGTAAGTAGTATCGGATTGCAATATGATAGGAATCTTGTCGGTGAGCAACTTGTATCGGTCGAAGAGATTCTTGATGCCGATGCCTGTTCCTTCTTCCTTGCTACATCCGATTTTCGTATAAGGGACAAGCTCATTACTTACACATACGAAGTCATCATCTCTATAGATTCGGATGTGTAGCGGATGTTCCTCTGAGTGCTGGTTGTGCTTTACTGCATTTTCTACCAGAAGCTGAAGGCTGAGGGGAAGTATCAATTCCTTGTCATCGTGGCAGATGTTGCTGGCAATATCAAATACGAAATGATTCTTATATCTCATTTCTATATGTTTGCAATAGTCTTTTATGAATCGTATACCTTCTCGTAAGGTAATAGAATCTTGGTCAATATGTGCCACGATGTATTTGTAGATGCGGGAGAGTCGGGACGTGAAGTCTAGCGCCTTTTGAGGATCCTCTACAATGATGCCAGATAGTGTGCCAAGGCTATTGAACATAAAGTGAGGGTCGAGTTGTAATTTCAGGGTGTTGAGTTGTGCACGTGCCGTCTTCTCTTTTTCGCTTTTTATTTCCTCAGTCAGCGTTGTTTTTTCTTCATTTCTTTGCTTGATGATATTGCCACAGGCTTGAATGATAGAGACGGATGATACCAGAATACATATGATGAGGTGGATGTAAAAACCATCTGTTTCATATATTTCTCCTGTTCTTATCAGTTCAAACCATAGGCAAATTGGAATACACATTGACCATGTAATCAGGCAGAATATCAATATTTTGTTGATAGTGATATCTCCTTGCAAGAACTTTTTGGTAGTAAAAAGGCATGATTGGTATGTGAGTAAGCCTAGTGCGCCAAATTCTATGTAATAACCCCAGATATCAAAGATAATCCACCAAAAGTTATTTTCACTGGATATATTCTTACCACTTATGTAGAGGATAAGGATATATAACATAGTTGCAGCTAGAGTGAGTCTACTATTGCCAGGCTGGCTGCAGAACTTATTCAGTTTAATGAAGAATTCTTTTCTTGTCATAGCTTCTTTTTTCCTGCAAAAGTACGAAAAAAAAGTCAGTCGGCAAACTTTTGTGCCGTTGAATCGTCATATTCATGGTGCGAATGGGTATATATAGGGGGTTAATCGTGAGTTTCAGTCTTTATACGGCTTACAATAGCATAATGACGGTTGGGAGTACAAAAATGACGAGTCGTGGAAATGTGATTTTGCTGGCAAATATAAAACAGATACCTTTGCACCAGTTAAACAAAGTATGAATCATTTTAAACGATTGTGATTATGAAAAAGATTATGTTTTTATTTAGTATGATGTTTACCATCATGTTGGCGATGTCATCTTGCTCTGCAGAAGAGACAGAATTATCGGAGACTATTGCTGTAAATCAGATTAATAGTCTTACTATAAAAAAGTTACAGGAGTATAATGAAGTGTTGATGGCACAGAAACCTCATACGAGAGCTATCAACGGAAAGGGGAGAATTGCCTGTGCAGATATTTTTGGGGCAATTAGAGGTATAAGAACTGGCAGAAAGTTAGCTACTATTGTAGGTTTGACTACAGGAGGCACTGGCTCTGTTGCGACTATTGTGGGATGCGGTATTCTGTATGGGGCGCGATCTTCGTATGAAGTTTATCGCTCATTAAATAGATTTCCTGTAAAAACAGATGATTTTTTCAATTATTCACTGAATCTGATTAATCAAAACGTGAAGTCAGATACAATGAATTTTTATAAAAGATATGTTTATGAGCCTAAACTTCAAAGAATCAAATTACCTTCAAAGTTTAAAGATTTGCAGGCTGTAGGGTATATGCACAATCAACTTATTCTCGGTTATGATTATGCCAATCCTTCGCCACAAGCTGCGATGGTTAAAAAACACCAGGATCCTCTTGATAATTGGACTCCGCCTACACTTTCTGACAAAACGAAAATTTTAAGTGTTTTAAACGGTAAGGATTTTAAGAGTGAAGTAGATAAAGAAATGGTTATTCTCAATAGTTTTGTCAGGAATGGTCAGTTTGATGTGGATAACTACATGAAAGCGAATCCCATTGGTGATGTGAAGGTGGAGAATGCCATTAAGGAATACTTTGAACTTTTTACTACTTATCCTGAGAATGTAGATGATTTGGTCAAAATTACTAATGATTATATTGAAATCATAGAGACGGGCAATGAGTTCACTGAAGATGAAAAGGCTATGATATATGCAGGTTTGATGGTGTCAATCTATAGTCCTCAAATTTGGAATGGGTTCAAATAGTTATACTTAAATGGGATTTCAGGCGAGTGCAGTGTAAAAAGTGACACTGCACTCGCTTTTACTTTGTAGCCTTATCATGGCCTTATACTATCTATTTTTTATCATTTTCCTTTTTTTTCTTACTAAAAATATGAAAAAGTGCATATTTTTGCAGATTTTATGCAAAAAAAGATAATATTTCATATTTTTATTGTAATTTTGCAGCCGATATCACAATATTACATAATAATTTTAAATTAAGACGAGAAATTATGGAAAAAAGACTCTAGCTCTTCTTTGTTTGTCTCTTGATGAGCATCGGAGCTGCGTTTGCCCAGATTGACGTATCTGGAACCGTAATATCTGCGGAAGACAATGAACCGGTTATCGGTGCCTCTGTCCTGATTTCAGGAGGAGCTGCCAGTAAGGGTACAGTCACGGATATTGACGGTAAATTTAAACTGAATGTTCCTAACGGAACTAAACTCGTGTTTAGCTACGTGGGAATGAAAAGTCAGACATTGGCTGCTACTGCCAACATGAAGGTGATGCTTCGTCCTGAAGCACAGTTGCAGGAAGTGGTTGTGACTGGTTTGCAGAAAACTGACCGACGTTTGTTTACCGGTGCTACCGACCGCGTAAACGCAGAGGAAGCTAAATTGAATGGTGTTGCCGACATTAGCCGTTCTCTGGAGGGTCGTGCTGCCGGTGTATCCGTGCAGAACGTGAGTGGTACCTTTGGTTCAGCTCCGAAGATCCGTGTGCGTGGTGCAACATCTATTTATGGTTCATCCAAGCCTCTCTGGGTGGTGGATGGCGTTATCATGGAGGACGTATCCGACGTGAGTGCCGACGACCTGGCTTCTGGTGATCCGGAGACCCTGATTTCTTCTGCCATCGCAGGATTGAACTCTGATGATATCGAAAGTTTCCAGATCCTGAAGGATGGTTCCGCTACATCTATATATGGTGCGCGCGCGATGGCAGGTGTCATCGTCGTTACTACCAAGAAGGGTAAGCAGGGACAGGCTCACCTGAACTATACCGGTGAGTTTACTACCCGCCTGATCCCATCTTACGGCAATTTCGATATTCTCAACTCTCAGGACCAGATGGCCATCTACAAGGAGTTGAAGGATAAGGGATGGCTCAATCTTTCTGATATCCTCAATGGCAGCGACTATGGTGTATACGGAAAGATGTATGAACTGATCAACACCTACAACAGCACCACTGGTATGTTTGGTCTCGCCAACACCCAGGAGGCTCAGAATGCCTACCTGCAGCAGGCGGAGTATCGCAATACCAACTGGTTTAAGCAGCTTTTCTCTTCTGCCATCATGCAGAACCACTCTGTTAGCTTGAGCGGCGGTACCGAGAAGAGTAACTACTACGCTTCACTTTCTGCCATGGTTGACCCAGGATGGTACAAGGACAGCAAGGTGAACCGTTATACCGTGAGCATGAATATGACCCATCATATTCTGGATAATCTCTCTGTCAACCTGATTGGTGGCGGTTCTTACCGTAAGCAGAAGGCACCAGGTACTCTGGGACAGGATGTGGACGTGGTATCAGGTCAGGTGAAGCGTGACTTCGATATCAACCCATACTCTTACGCCCTGAACACATCACGTGCGCTGGATCCTTATACTTATTATCATGCCAACTATGCAGCATTCAACATCCTGCATGAACTGGAGAGCAACTACATCGACCTGAACGTGGCTGACGCCAAGTTCCAGCTGGAGCTGAAGTGGAAGCCTTTCAAGGATCTGGAACTCTCTACACTGGGTGCCGTCAAGTATAGCACTTCTTCGCAGGAGCACAACATCCTGGAAGATTCAAACCAGGCGTTGGCTTACCGCGCCATGGACAACTCGCTGATTCGTGATGCCAACAAGCTGCTCTTCACTGACAAGGACGACCTCTATGCCCTGCCAGTATCCGTGCTGAAGCAGGGTGGTATCTACCAGCGTACAGAGAACCGTATGTTGGACTATGACTTCCGTGTCACAGCCAACTACAACCATACTTTTGCGCAGAAGCACATCGTCAACCTCTTTGGTGGTCTTGAAACTACCGGCATCAGCCGTAACCGCAGTTGGTTTAACGGTTGGGGTATGAACTACCGTGGTGAGACAGCTTACTTTGAGTATCTCTATTTCAAGAAGTTGGACCAGGAGAACTCCAACTACTACAGCCTGCGCAACACCGATTCACGTAGTGCCGCATTCTATGCCAATGCAACCTATTCTTTCAATGGCAAGTATGTAGTGAACGGAACATTCCGCTATGAGGGTTCTAACCAGATGGGCCGTACTACCAAGGCACGCTGGATGCCTACATGGAACGTGTCTGGTGCCTGGAACGTACACGAGGAGAGCTTCTTCCCTAAACTCAAACCATTGTCAAGCCTCACCTTCCGTGTGTCTTACAGTTTGACAGGTACTCCTCCTGATGCATCTTACTGCAGTGCGCTCACCAAGCTCTCGATGAATACTCCTTACCGTCCTACAACTACCGACAAGGAGTTGGGATTCGTGGTAGCAGCACTCGGTAACGATGAGCTTACCTACGAGAAGAAGAACGAGTTCAACTTCGGTGTGGATGCAGGTTTCTTCAATAACCGTCTGAACGTGACATTCGATGTATATCAGCGTCGCAACTTCGATGAGATTGCTCCTGCCGTTAGCCAGCTTTATGGCAAAGCCTATGCCAATGTGGGTTCCATGAAGTCATGGGGTGAGGAGTTGAGCATCTCTTCTACCAACGTGAAGACCAACGATTTCAGCTGGCAGACCAGTCTGATCTACTCTCACAACCGCACGAAGATTACCGACCTCTTCAATCAGGGTCGTGTCATCGACCTGGTACAGGGTAACGGTTTTGCGAAGCAGGGTTATCCAGCCCGTGCCTTGTTCTCAATCCCATTCGTGGGCATCAACGAGAAGGGTTATCCAGTATGCATCAACGAGAAGGGCCAGGCAACCGTGGGTGACCTCAACTTCCAGAATCGTGACAATACGGACTATCTGATTTACGAGGGTTCTACAGACCCTATCTACAATGGTTCCCTGGGTAACACCTTTAACTATAAGGGTTTCCATCTGAACCTGTTCCTTACATACGCCTTCGGCAACGTGGTGCGCCTTGACCCGGTTTTCAAAGCCAAGTATAACGACTTGACATCAATGACCCACAACTTCAAGAACCGCTGGATGCAGCCTGGTGATGAGAATGTTACCAATGTGCCTGGTGTACTGAGCCGTTATGAGTATGAGCAGAACCATACATTGCTGGCCACAGCCTACAATGCCTACAACTATACTTCTGTGCGTACAGCCAAGGGTGACTTCATCCGCCTGAAGGAGATTTCACTGGCATACGACTTCCCACACCGCTGGTTCGAGAACTCACCAGTGAACAACATCTCATTGAAGCTTCAGGCTACCAACCTCATGCTGCTCTATGCAGACAAGAAGCTGAACGGTCAGGATCCTGAGTTCATGAATGCGGGTGGTGTGGCTTCACCAATGCCAAAGCAGTTTACTCTTACATTGAAACTTGGACTTTAATTATTGTAGAAAATAAAAATGAAAATAAAGAAATTATATATCGCCATTGTAGCGTTGGCACTGTCGGCTGGCATGACTTCCTGCAACGATTATCTGGACAAGCAGCCAGATAGCCGTCTGGACCTGCAGAGCCCTACCGATGTGTCGAAGCTTCTGGTTAATGCCTACCCACAGGTGCATCCAGCCTATCTGCTGGAGATGTATTCTGACAATACCGATTGTAACCTGAATACCGGTTGGGATGCTGCCAGTCGTTTCCAGCAGCAGGCATACGAATGGGACGACATTACAGAAACCAGTGATTATGAGGCTCCTTCTACTTATTGGTCAACCTACTATGATGCCGTCACCACAGCCAATATCGCTTTGGAGTACATCAACAGTCAGGCAGACCAGAGCTCTTATTCTGCCCAGAAGGGCGAGGCGCTCATCTGCCGTGCCTATGCCATGTTCCAGATGGCCAATGTATTCTGCATGGCTTACGATGAGACCACAGCAGCCACAGACCTGGGTCTCCCTTACCCAGAGGTAGTTGAGACCAATGTACACGTGAAGTACGACCGTGGTACCCTTGCCGAACTCTATGCCAAGATTGACAAGGATTTGCAGGAAGGCTTGAAGCTGGTAGGTTCTACCTACGACAAGCCAAAGTTCCACTTCACATCAACTTCTGCTGCCGCTTTCGCAGCCCGTTTCTACCTCTATTACCAGAAGTATGACAAGGCTGTGGAGTATGCCAACAAGGTGTTGGGCAGCAACGCCAAGGGTATGCTGAGAGACTGGAACACCTGGGGTGCTCTTTCTGCCAACAAGCAGATTCAGCCTAATGCTTACATCGACTCATCTGTGAAGGCAAACCTGCTGCTGCAGGTGGTTGCTTCTGAATGGGGAGCCATCGGAGGTCCGTTCCAGTATGGTGACAAGTATGCACACAGTGCCATCGTAGCAACCAAGGAAACCGTTCAGTCAGAGGGCCCTTGGGGTATCAGCGACAAGGTGTTCAACTACACCGTGTTCTCTAATGCATCTCTTTCAAAGTATATCGTGCGTAAGGTTCCTTACGATTTCGAGTATAGTGATATCCAGGCAGGTATCGGTACTCCTCACGCAGTATATGCAGAGTTTACAGCCGATGAGACCCTGCTCGTAAGAGCTGAGGCACAGGCATTGCTCGGTCATTATGCAGAGGCTCTGAACGATTTGAACACCGAGTTGGCTGCCTTCTCAAAGACGGGCGTGCAGCTTACCCTGGATGACGTGAAGAAGTTCTACAGCGACGCTGTTACCGCTTATTATACTCCTGAGAAGCCAACTCCACGCAAGGCGCTGCACACCAGCTTCGCCATCGACAAGGATACTGAGGAGCCTATACTGCAGTGCATCCTTCACCTGCGCCGAATCATGACCATTCACGAGGGCTTGCGCATGCAGGATGTGAAGCGCTACGGCATCACCATCTATCGCCGTGACGTGAAGAGCAACTACAAGATTACAGACATCACCGACACCATGGAGGCACGCGACCCACGTCTCGCCATCCAGTTGCCACAGGATGTAATCACTGCGGGTGTTACACCAAACCCTCGCAATAAGTAAAAAAACATAAAGTAATAGTAAGAAATGAAACATAATATATATATGTTGATGTTGGCATTGGTGATGGGCCTGGGCTTCGTGTCTTGCTCAGACAATGACCCGGATGATCCAACCATCTTCCCTGTTACCTCTCCGCAGAGAGACAACCTGGACTTGTGGTTGCAGAAGAACTACACCAGTCCTTACAACATCGATTTCAAGTATAAGATGGAGGACATCGAGTCTGACTATACTTATACCCTGACTCCAGCCGACTCGGCAAAGTCTGCCAAGCTGGCTATCATCATCAAGTATCTCTGGCTCGATTCATACGCCGAGGTGCTGGGTCCTGATTTCGTGAAGCACAATGTGCCAAGAGTAATCCACCTGATCGGTAGTCCGGCTTACAACAGCAACGGAACCTATGTTTTGGGTACTGCCGAGGGCGGCTTGAAGGTAACACTCTACATGGTGAACAACCTGACCGATGCCATGCTTGAGAGCTATGCATCGATGACTCAGTATTACTTCCACACCATGCACCACGAGTTCACCCACATCCTGAACCAGAAGAAGCCTTACGACACATCTTATAACAAGATTACCGAGTCGGGCTACGTGAGTGGTAACTGGTATCAGATACCAGATTCTGTGGCTCACGGCAAGGGCTTTGTTACTCCATACGCCATGTCAGAGGGTCTGGAGGACTTTGCCGAGATGCTGTCTACCTATATCACTTATACTCCTGAGCAGTGGCAGGCTATCCTCGACGATGCCCAGAAGGTAGGTGGCGACAAGGCTGTATCTGCATTGAACCAGAAGCTTAACATCGTGAAAAACTACATGCTGGATTCATGGGACGTGAATATCGATGTGTTGCGTGCAGCCATCCTGCGTAGAGGCAGTGAGTTGAGTTCTTTGGATTTGGAACATTTAAAATAGAATAGATTTATGAAACATATATTTATAGCTATCGTTTGCTTGTTGGGCAGTATGAGCTTGCAGTCGTGTCTGCACGATGACAAGGAATTCTTCGACGAGTCGGCTGCCAACCGCATCGAGAGCACCGTTGAGAATACCCAGAAGATTCTGGAATCTTCTGAAAACGGATGGCAGCTTCACTATTTCACAGGCAAGGGAATGACCGGTGGCGGCTACACCTTCCTCATGAAGTTTGCCAATGGCAAGGTGACCGTGGCTGGCGATACAGCCGTTGCTGCACCTACCGAGCGCGCCACATCCAGTTATACCGTTGACCGCAGCATGGGACCTGTGCTTTCTTTCAACACCTATAACGACATCTTCCACTTCCTGGGAGAGCCTACATACGGCGAGATAGAAGGTGAGCAGGGCGACTGGGAGTTCGTGATTACCAAGCTTACAGAAGACAGCATCTTCGTAAAAGGAAAGAAGTGGGAGAACGAGATGGTATTCACCCGTATGGCTGACGGCGTAGACTGGACTTCCTATCTGGACAGCATCGCCGACGTGCAGAAGCGCCTGGGCGTGAACTACAGCGTGGGCAATTCTTCGGATGCCAGCAAGATGGTGGAGATTAATTCCGCCACACGCCGCATTCTTTCGCGCACTGCCGACGGACAGATGGTAGAGCAGCCTTTCTATGTTACTCCTACCGGTATCCATGCCGTTAACGAGCCTGTGGCTCTGGGTGAGGATAAGGCACAGGACTTCCTGGTAAGCAAGGCTGGTGTGATGACTGCAAAGGGTAACGAGAATCTGACCTTGAATTCCTATGCTCCTGGCATCGATACCTGGGTAGGCAACTGGACACTCTCAGCTATGCAGGGCTCCTGCGATATGACCATCTCGAAGGTGGAAGACCAGGAGAACATGCTGAAGGGTACATTCACCGCTGGCGGATATACCTATAATATCGGATTGAGCTTCAACCCGGAAACGGGTGCCCTCAACCTGCCTTCACAGCTGATTGATGACCCTAGCGGGAGATATCCTGCCCTTTGGCTGATGAACGCCGACCTGAATAAGGGAATATTGCTCGGACAGGGTGGTATGAACATCGTATGGCACGGCGTATCTCAGGAAGGTGACTTCGAGGACGATGGCACACTGGCTTCTGAGGGCTATGCTTCTGATACATTCGTTGCCCTGGCTTGTACCGCAAAAGGAGAGCCTATCAAGGAGAACAACCAGTACGTGTTTGTCATCGAATGGTATTATCTTTCTAATTTGACTCCAAACAAATAATCAAGCAAGATGAAGAAATCTATATATATAATAGGTATGGCTGCCATGGGGCTGATGGCCTCATGCAGCAGTGACAGCGATTATCAGGCTGTGGCCGAGAGCACTATCAACGTGCTTTCTGCCCAGACTTCGCTCGGACCTAATGCCAGCGAGGGTGAAGTAACCGTGGACTGTACTCCTGCCAAGGCTTACACCGACGAGCCTTCATGGCTCAGCGCCAGCATCGAGGGCAGCACCGTGAAGCTGGCTGCTCTTGCCAACGACTCACGCCAGTCGCGCAACGCCAAGCTGGTTATCAAGAAGACAGAGGCTGACTCTGTGGTAATCAATGTTTCTCAGTATGGTCTGGTGCTCGAGATGAACAAGGCTGATATGGTTTTCAGCAACGACGAGGCTACGGAGTTCGTCAAGGCATACAATTCCAACGCTGATGTGAAGGTTATCTATGCTCCTGAGTGGGCAAAGGCTTCGGTTGATACCGTGAGCAAGGAATTGAAGGTATCGCTCAGCGAGAATACTACAGGTCATCTGCGTGCCGACTATATCAAGTATCAGGTGGCAGCCGTTACCGACTCTTTCGTGGTGAAGCAGTTTGACTTCGACAAGGATATTGCCGGCGAGTATGTTTATTCTTACTACGATTTCAACGAGGATGACAAGCTGGAGCAGCAGGTCGTTTATGCTACATTGAGCCGCACCGAGCTTTCTATTCCTGAAATGGGACTGGTATTCCCAATCACTGTGAATGAGAAAACAGGTAGCGTGGAGACCCGCAGCAGCCAGTGCCTGGGTAAGGTGGGTAAGTACTTTATCTACGATACCTTCCTCGACGAGGATGCCGCTTACTACATGGGTTCAGAGTCTGGAGTTATTTCTGCCACATTCAAGTATAGTGAGCAGTATGGCACTTACGGATTCTTTGGCGGTACTGCCTATAATGTCAACAATCAGACGGGCAACTTCCTGGCTATGATTCTGCAGGTGTTCAAGGCGAAGAGTCCTTCCAAGTCTAACTACGTGCTCGATCAGGGTTGGATGGTACAGCCATTCCTCAAGGAAATATCAAAGGGCGGTGATGCATCTTCTGCCAAGCGTCAGGCTCCTGCCCTGGCTCGCCAGATGGGTCCATCTGCCAGCAGCATGGCAGCCAAGCTTGCAGTATGGCAGTCGTATCGCAAATCATCTATCATAAAATAAACTTAATAAAATAAGTAATCATGAGATTATTATCTACACTTTGCCTTTCTTTGCTCCTGGGAGCAAGCGGCACAGCGGCGATGGCCTCCAGCAAGGCATCGTTTGCCAAGAAGTTTAAGAATGCTGATATCCATCGCCTGGTTTCTGTGCCAGGCATGGTGGATCGAAGCAACAGTGCTTACCAGATGCGCCAGGCTGGCTTTGCCAGCATCGGCAATGCTCCTACACGCGTAGGCGATACTCCTACCAATTCGGCTTCGGGCGAGGCTTACGGATGGATTACCGGTTCTGACGGCGGCAACTGGTATTTCACCCAGAGCATCGTTTCTAGAGACTCAGTATTTAGCGAGTATTATACTGCTCACTTCCATGAGTCTTCAGAAATCACGCTGTTCGATAACAACCACAAGCAAGTGGGCTCTTTCAGCGTCAAGGTTCCTGAAGGATGGAAGCATGTACAAAACATCACTCCATACGGTCCTGTTACCAAGAAACTTTTCGATAAGGACGGGAAGTCTAACGAAATTCTGGTGGAGTTCCACGATGCCTTCAACGGCGAAAACAAGTATCTGACTCGTGCCTACGATGTCAATACCGGTGAAATCAAGTTCGAGATGGAGGGTACCGGTCTGGTATTCGACGCATCTAAGGGCTGGAACAGCTACCAGCGCCTGATCATGACTCATGAGTCTGACAGCCTGTATAACATCGATGTCATCGCTCCTCCTGCCTCGGGACAGGACAAGTGGTACGTGGAGCATACCTTCAGCTTCAACATCGATAACCGAATCAGCTATCTGCAGGGTTCCTGCTTCAACTGTATGAACGTGGATGGCACTCCTTACTATGTTCTGGCACAGTATGAGAAGCCATATACCGATACCGATGCAGGTGATGGTAACCTGGATATTACACAGAATCCAGACAACTTCTTGGTGTTGAAAACTTTGGACAAGAACTACAAACAGGTGGATAGCCTCCGTGTTTCCATCAATGCTCCTGAGGGCGTTCCTTACCGTTCTGCTGCCTTCGGTCTCTTCGGTAACAACGACTTGTCAAAGGGCTACTTCAGCAACAACGGCAAATTGAACTACGTGGTAGAGCTTCTCGACTATACTCCTTCTCTGGATGCCGACCTGGCTTCTTTTGCCGTTTACGATTCAGAGCATGGTAAGTTGAAGGATATCTGCGACAATGTGACAAGCAACCAGTGGGCTTTGCTGAACACCATCCATGGCAAGTCTGACCAGATGTGGTTCCTGCAGACCCTGGGTACAGGCGAGAGTGCTGGCCAGCAGATTCAGCTGGTAGATGTTCCTTCCTGCGAGAAGGCAGGTGTGTTGCCACAGAACATCGACGGTAACAATATCTCATCTAACTTCGACCGTTACCCGACTTCTGCCAATGCGCAGGGCTATCAGTATGTCATTGCTTTGGCAAATGCTGAGGGTAACGAGGCTGGTGAGGTTCTGGCTCCTATCGCTTGGGTGAACCCAGACTGCACCATCGATCATGTGGACAGACTTAACCTGGGTACAAAGGCTGAGCTCTTCACCCCATTGCTCAACAGCACATCACTCAACCCATATCTCTTTAACACAGATGATGATATGGAATATGTATACCTTGCCAAGAAACGCCGCGAGGATGGTACCAAGCTCGACAACGTCTTGGAGGTTGCCAAGGTTGACGGAACCGTCCTGAAGTCATGGCGTGGTGATGATACTCATTCTATCTCACAGGCAGGTTTCCCTGTGATGAACGAATTGGGCAAGTATCAGATGTTCGTTGTGTTCAGCGATACTGAGAACAACAAGTATGACATGAGCTTCTACGACCTTCCTTTCACCAAGTTTGAAGAGGGCGGTAAGGGTACTGTAGAGGATCCATACCTGATTTCTACTACGGGTGACTTCCAGCAGATGGCTTTGGAGCCAACCAAGAGCTACAAGCTGGTGGCTGACATCGATATGGCGAAGGCTGCACAGTGGTGGGCTCCTATCAAGAGCTTCACTGGTTCTTTGGATGGTGATGGTCATACTGTATATAACCTCGGTATCAAGACTACAGATGGTCATGTAGGTTTGTTTGGCTCACTCGATATCAATGGTGTTGCCAAGAACCTGAATTTTGTGAACCCTACTGTTGATGTAACTAATACCAACCAGTATATAGGTGTGTTGGCTGGTGAGACCAGCTATTCTACTGATAGCAAGGCTGAGGGTGCCAATGTGGATAATATCTCTGTTTATGGTGCCAAGATTGCTGGCGAGGATGCGATGGTTTCAGCTGCGGGTGGTCTCGTAGGTTGCGCTAATCTCTATACCAATATTGCCAACAGTTCTTTCCAGGGCAAGATTTCTTTGCCTAACTCTGAGAATGTGGGTGGTATCGTTGGTCAGACTCGTACAAGTTCTGGCGTAAATGCATGCTATGCAAATGTAAATGCCACAGCCAAGAGCAATCTGGGTGGTATCGTAGGTATTGCCGGTTCTATTCAGGATAAGTGTGCGTTCTCCAACTGCGAGGTTCGCGGTAAGTTGACTGCAGAGAATACAGTAGGTGGTTTTATCGGTGATAATTACTTCAACAATATCTCTAATGTTATCAGCCATGCTGATATCGTAGCAACCAACAAGTCTACCTGGAACGGATATGCAGCAGGTGGTATCCTTGGTGTGATGGAGAGTGACTGGTCTGGTAAGGCTGCCGGATCTGTAAAGAACTGCGTCTTCGACGGCTCTATCAAGGCTTTCGAAAATGGTGAAGAGGTAAGCAACCCTGCTACTACTCATCAGATTGCCGGTAGAACTATCGCTGATGAGGACTATGCTGAGGGTGAGACTCCTAAGACAGAGACTCGCCTTTCTAACAACTATACTACCAACAATGTGGGTAGCACAGATGCTGCCAGCGTAGAGGGTGCCTACAAGGCAGCCAAGGAGATGAACAAGGACTTCTTCACAGGTTTGCAGTATGCTTACGGAAGCACTTCTGCTGAGCCTTGGAAGGAGGATGGAAGCAAGATTCCTACTCTTTACTTCAACAATATCGCAAAGGCTCTCGCTGTTAGCGCAGATGATGTAACTGTAGGTACTGACGATGAGGGTGCTGTTGTAGTTCAGGTTTCTGTATATGGTATGGAGAACCCAGACCTGGAGTCAGACCTGGAAGTTTCTGCTGTTGGTACTGCTACTGCTACTCTTGGTGAGGCTCATGGCAACAGCATCGACCTGGTTATCAAGGGTACGAAGATGGGTGTCGGTGTGGTTACCGTTAGCTATGGTGATTTCTCTGCTACAATCAATGTAACAGTTCTCAAGAACTATGTAAGCGGTATCGAGAACGTAGAGGATGCTGCGGCTTTGGTTATCAAGGCAGCTGACGCTCAGATTTCTGCCGAGGGTGCTGACGCTATCTATGTTTACAGCGTAAACGGCAAGCTCGTAGGCAAGACTTCTGGTGCTGCATTCAGCACAGCAGGTTTGACCTCTGGTCTCTACATCGTAAAGGCAACTGATAAGGCTGGTCATAAGGCTACAGCCAAGTTTGTTATCAAGTAAGTATGAAAAAATTAATCATATTCAGTTTATTGGTGGTCTGCTTTGTGCAGGCCACCTTTGCTATTCCTGCTTATCCGAAACCTTTGAAGGTGAAGCAGGCTGATGGCTCCTGGATCACCATCCAGATGCATGGTGATGAGCATGGCCATTATGTGATGACTTCCGACGGCATTCCGCTCGTGTTCAATGCCCAGCTGCGAAACTACGAGTATGCCGACTGGAAGAATGGTGGGGTGCAGGCTAGCGGCATCAAGGCTACTGAGGCTTCTGACAGAAGTGCTCAGGTCAAGAAGTTCATCGAAAGCCAGGACAAGTCTGCCATCTTGGAATCTTTCAAGCGTGCCCGTCTGCAGCAGTTGCAGCAAGTCTTCTCGTCTCGCAGAAATGCTTCTCTAAAAACCGGCATCAATTCTGCGTCCCCGCTCTCAGCGGTTTCATCGCTGGTCTCCCGTTCCAGCAGCAATCCGCAGGAAGAAAAATTAAATAATTTCCCTACCACAGGCGAAGTTCATTCATTGGTCATCTTGGTGCAGTTTGCTGATACGAAGTTCTCTACCGTGGGTAGCGATGCGCATCAGTTCTTCAACAGTATGCTCAATGAACCGGGTTTTACTTATAGCAATGGTGCCAACGGAAGTGCGAGAGATTTCTATGTGAACAGCTCCAATGGCAAATTCCAGCCTCAGTTTGATGTCATCGGCCCTGTAACATTGCCAAAGAAGTATTCTTATTATGGAGCCAACAAGGGTTCTTCTACGGATAATCCGGTAGCCCTGGAGGAGTTCGTGAGAGAGGCTTGTACTCTTGCCGACCCATTGGTGGATTTTTCTCAGTATGATCACAACCAGGATGGCTTCGTCGACAATATCTACTTCTTCTATGCCGGAAAGGGTGAGGCTGATTCGGGTGATGGCAATGCCATTTGGCCACATTCGGCCTATTATGCTGATATCGCCAAGGAAGCTGGAGCTACCCAGAAGTCGCTGAAGCTGGATGGCATCGAGGTGGGCAACTATACCTGCAGCAACGAAATCAATGGTACCGTCATCAAACCTCAGCCTGCGGGCATCGGTACCTTCGTTCATGAATTCGGTCATGTGCTCGGTCTTGCCGATCATTATGATATATATTATGGCATGGCAACCTTTACCCCTGGTTCCTTCGATACCATGGATAGGGCTTCCTACAACAACAACGGCAATACGCCTGCGGCATTCTCTGCCTACGAGCGTGCCTGCCTGGGATGGCTCGACCTGACCGTGTTGAACAGCGGAGTGGATACCCTCAATGTTCTGCCAGATCTGAACGACAGCAACAAGGCATACGTGGTGCCTGTGGGTGGAACCAACGATGAGGAATACTTCATCATGGAGAATCGCCAGCAGAAGGGATGGGATGAGTTTATCCCTGGCCATGGCATGCTGCTCTGGCATATCGACTTCGATGCCAAGACTTGGGAAAAAAACGAGGTGAACATCACGGGCTCTCATCAGCGCATTGATATTGTTGAAGCTGATAACAAGCGCACCGACAATACCCGTACGGGAGATCCGTTCCCTGGAACGTCGAAGGTAACCCAATGTGATTTGACTTCCTGGTCGGGCGGCAAGGTGATGTCGCTGGATGATATCGAGGAGAAAGATGGCATCATCAATCTTATGCTCGGCGGACTGGACCTGAAGCTGAATACGCCGGAAGTGAATATTGCCGAAGTGAAGGACAGCAGCGTTGTGGTAGGATGGGCTGATGTGCCTGTTGCCAAGAGATATGTATTGAATGTCTACTCTGTGGTGGATGGACAGAAAGAAGTTCTTCCGTTCTATAATAATAAGGTATATGCCGAGGCGCAGTCTTCTCTCCCTATCGAGGGCTTGAAGCCTGAAACCACCTACGAGATGACCTTGAAGGCTGATCGCGGATCTTATTCTTCTGACGTCTACACCCAGCAGTTCACAACCACCGCAATACCTTTCAGCAAGTATTATGTGACGGATGTGAAGACAACAGCTGTGGATGAAACGGGCTTCACGGCTTCATGGACAGGTATGGATACCGTAGACGATTACGTGGTGACCTTGCATAAGTTGGTTTATGCTTCAGAGGCAACCCAGAAGGGCTATGACTTCGGCAATGAACTGGAGGGCATGCCATCACTTTGGGAAACCAATGGAAACCTGAGCATGACTTCGTATGGCGAGGAAGTGCCTTGTCTCCGTCTGAACAAGATGGATTCCTATCTGAAGATGGCATCTGCCAAGGAACGTATCTCTTCTGTGAAGTTCTTCGCCAAGTCTTCTTCTTCAACCAAGGCAACCTTGGCAGTAGAGGCTTATCAGGATGGAGAATGGAAGCAGATTGCCGCCTTGCAGGGTGGTACCGACATGGCTTCGGGCAATACTTACAGCTATGAATTGCCGGAGTTGGCTGATTCTGTAAGACTGAAAGTCATCCAGCGTACTTCCGGTGCCTTCTATATCGACGATGTTCTTTTGGGATGCAATGCCTTGATTCACGAGCCTGTGGCTGCTTATCAGAAGGTTTCTACCAATGGTAAGACTGAGTTTGCATTCTCCGGTCTGGAATCAGGATCCGCCTATGCTTTGGTAGTAAACGCCAAGAAGGAGGGTGAGCTTTCTTACGATTCAAAGGAACTCATCGTGGTACCAGCAAGTTCTACGGGCATTGGCTCCATCACTACTGACTACACTGATAAGAGTCAGATGAGATGTTACGATATCAATGGTCGCCTGGTATCTGCCAAGGAGATGCGCCACGGCATTTACATCGTGAAGCAGGGAAACAAGGTATATAAAATCGTGAAATAATAAATATTAGTATTAACTTTTTAAAAGAGAGTAAAATGAAGAAACAACTACTTTTTGCCGCTATGCTCATGTTGAGCGCAGCACCAGCAGTTTCAGTATCAGCTGCCCAGCCATTTGCTGCTGCAGCAGAAGAGGGCCAGACACTTGCAACACAAGAGCAGTATGATGCACTGCAGAAGTCTATCAGTGACTTGCAGCAGAACATCGACGCCATGTTGAAGGAAATCAACGAGAAGTATGCGGATGCAGAAGATACAAAGGGCTCGTTGGAATTTAATAAGAGCAGTCTTTCTGATATGGCTGCTGAAGTGAAGGATAAGTTTGCTGCAGGGACTCTTACTGCTGCAGAGGTTGAAAGCTATCAGGCTCAAGTAGCAGAGATGGCAGAAGGTCTCAAGGATGCAGTGAAGAATGCAGAGCAGGAGGTTTATTCTTTCCAGGTGAATACTCATTATCAGAATGCTTCTATGCATAAGTCTGAATGTTTGGGAAAGGTTCCTGAGAACGTGCAGAATTATTATGCGCCTTCTTTCGATGACCTGGATGCCGAGATGATGCAGGTTTACATGCCTGTCATGATGGGTGGTCCTATCGAGTCTGCAGAAAAGGCTAAGGAGATGTGTGATAAGTTTGATGCCATCAGTGCAAAGGCTGATACCCTCTTGGCTGCATCAAAGAAAGCCAGCACTTTGCTGGATGACATCACTGCAACGCTCGCTTCATTGGATGCTGATATGGTAAAGGTTAAGGCTGATTTCCCAGAGTATGACCTTTCTATGATGCAGGAGAGTGCTGAATATTGGAAGAATTTTGCTGCTGAGTTTGCTCAGGCTCCTGCCGAGGGCACAGCTCCTTATACAGAGAAGCAGATTGCCGAATATGCTGAGAATTTCGGCTATTTCAAGGAAAGTGCTGCTGGTGTGTATGCTGAGGCGCAGAAGGATGAGTGGATGGCGCAGTTTAATGCGAAGTATTATCCAGCTTCTCAGAAGATGGATGAGTTCATTTCAACCCTTGATACTCAGTGCCCAACTGTAAAGGATCAGTTCTTTACTAAGTTGGATGACCTCAATGTAGAAATGACCCAGATGTACACGAAGCTTTATATGGGTGAATTGACCCAGAAGTCTTTCGACGAGATGATGGCTAGAATTGACGCTATCCTGCTTGAGGCTCAAAATATCGTAAATCAGGCTCTTGAAGCAGAGAAGGTAGCTACTGGCATCAGCGACATCACTGTCAACAAGGCAGCTAAGGCTGGCAATGTTTATTCTCTTGATGGCAAGCGTGTAAGCAAGTCAGCCAAGGGGCTTGTCATCATCAATGGCAAGAAGGTGGTTTTGAAGTAATTCAGATTTCTCGTTATCCCTGAAAAATGGGTTTAGAATAAGCTTTAGATAAGCTCCCTCGGCAAAAGTGCTGAGGGGGCTTTTTTATTGCTTATCATGAGTAATAAAGCGTAAATTGAGTTAAAGATTCATAAAAGATGGGGTGCAGAACTCGTAACATTCACATAATCAAATAAAAATGTGTAATTTTGCAGTCCGATTATTTCGGGGATACAC
>ERZ1023666.35-NODE-35-length-68437-cov-26.951946_pt1 | contig 68437 bp, 45 predicted proteins | sample MGYA00380341_ERZ1023666 | MGnify/ENA primary metagenome ERZ1023666 (study PRJEB33179, sample SAMN07448983) | human gut metagenome | biome: Human-gut; feature: Human associated habitat; material: Faeces | host: Homo sapiens | place: India: Bhopal | collected...
CCTGGGCTATGTGCTCCATTGGGCTTTCAGCCCGCCCTTGCTAAATCCGAAACTTGAGTAATATTACATTTAAGGAGTTACATGAATAGACTCTGCCTTTGGCAATTTGATGGTATTAAGGTTTCGGATTTTGAAGATGTAAGGGCACCATTCACATTATTGCCCTTATCACCTTCAGCCTCCAAGCGTATGTAAAAATGTTTTTGTGTGTTTGCCGTGTTATCACTTGGGCAAAATTACAATCACATTGCTCTGTTTGCAAGAGCTTATAATTAAAATATAAACGTCAGAAAAGCGTTATTCGCTGAAAGTCAATCACTTAACGAACACAAGCCACGATAAAAATATAAATAGTTATTTATTTTTCTTACACCGCATAAGCCCTATTTTCGAAAAAGAAATTAACTTTGAAGCGACAACCAATCCCATTTATGCACTTTTACAGACGCATTATCATGAAGCAATTCTTGCTGATTACCCTACTTGTGAGCCTTTTCACCTCAATATCAATATCCACCTCAGCGCAAAGCAAGCCTCTGGTGCTGAATGAGCCTACACAAAAGTTGCTGCTCACGCTTGACAACATGGTGAAGAACAAAGCACAATACCATGCCAAGCACTACGAGCGAATACGTCAACTCAAAGCACTGGCACGCAAGGCAAAGGGATACAACAAATATAACATATACAAGAACATTTTTGACCTGTACGCACACTATCAAACGGACTCTGCACAGGTGTACATTGATGCCATGACCCGTTTGCCCGAATACAAGAGTGATGTTGTAATGCAAGCCACGCTACACATTGCTCAAGCTGAAATATATGCGGTTTCGGCCTTATATACTGAAGCTATCAGCGAACTTGAAAAGGTGCCACACTCCCTCATCAACCATGAGCATGCCGACTTGCAACTTTACTACTTTCGCACCAAACGTACGCTCTATGGGTGGATGAGCGACTACACCAAAATTCCTACGCAGCACCATCTTTGGGCCGAAAAAACCATGAATTACCGCGACTCACTGCTCTCGATTAAAGCGACACAGGGAGTACACAGAGCCATTATACAGGCCGACAAGTATAACGCTCTTGGCCAGCCTCAGAAGGCCATTGCGTTGTTGCGGCCTTATGTGAATAAGATGAGCGAGAGCCACCCCATGCCCTATATATGCTTTACCATGGCACATGCCTGCTTGCTGGCCAACGACTCAACACAAGCTGCCTATTACCTCACGCTCACCGCCATTGCCGACTTGCGCAAAGGCACTTGCGAATATCAAGCTTTGCCCATATTGGCACAAGTGCTGTTCCGCACAGGCAATGTGAAACGTGCCTACACCTATTTGCTCTGCTCTATGGAGGACGCCAACTTTTGTAAGGCCGGACTGCGAGCCATTGAGGTTTCCAACATTTTCCCTATTATTGACAAGCAATATAAGCAGCAAGAGAAGGCGCAGCGCCATCGCGACCGGTTGCTCATATACTTGCTCATTGCCTTACTTGTTGCTTTGAGTGGCACGGTGGTGTATTTGCGCAAGCAAATGATAAAGCTGAGAGTGATGCGTCGCAAGCAAGCTTTGTCTAACCAGCAACTGGCGGAGGCCAATGAGCAAATGAAAGTGGCCAACCTTAAGTTGCAAGAAGCCCTCGACGAGGTGGGACGCACCAACGAGGAGTTGCAACGCACCTACAGCCAACTGCGCATGACCGACAAGATGAAAGAGGAGTATATAGCGCGCTACCTGAATCGCTGCCGCATGTATTTAGACCAACTCTCTGAGTTCCGAAGCACTACTCTGCGTCTTATCAAGAACCGCCGCTATGACGACATCGCACAATCGCTGCAAAAAGCTCTGAATGCTAAAACTGAGCAGGCTCAATTCTATGCCGACTTTGATGCTGCGTTTCTCACACTCTTCCCCAACTTTGTTGAGGCATTCAATGCTTTGCTTCAACCAGACCACAACATTCAAGTGAAAAAGCATGGTCAACTCAACACTGAGCTACGCATTTACGCGCTCATTCGCTTGGGCATTCACGACACATCACGCATTGCACACTTCCTTGACTACTCCACTGCCACCGTTTACAACTACCGGTCAAAAATACGCAACAAGGCGCTCTGCGCTCCCGAACTATTTGAACAACAAGTAGCCACATTATAACGCGAGTTCGGGATAAAGAATACAGAGAAACAGGTGGAGAGTTGATAGTGTAAACGAACAAGGAAAGTTCGTTTACCCTTTACTGATTCTTTGATTATTAGCAACTAAAGTTTCCCACCCCCAATAAAGAGGGTGGGAAACTTTAGTTAGTTAGAAAGTTTGCTTCATCATAAACAAATGGCATGTATTTATTCGGATAGACAATTTTTGGCTTAGAAAAATCCTCCTAATGTATTAGAACCTAAGCAGCCATTTCCATAAAGGAACGAGTTCTATATGGTATCCATCTTTTTCAACGGAACTTTCTTCCTCCATGGTAACAACTATCATTTTGCTGATTGATTGAACAGAAACAAGTTTTATCAGGGCATCTGTTTCTCGTTTGAACGTGTCTGTATCTGCCATAGAATAGGACACCTGCACAGCCAATTCCTCTTCAGGAACGACAAAATCCACTTCTGCATTTTTGCTATTCCAAAAATAGCTTCCATCACCATATTTGCGTCTGAGAGTTATCGCTACAATATTTTCAAGCAGGGAAGTATTGGCGTCAACAAGGAACAGATGCAGTAAGCCGTTATCCGTGAAATAGTATTTGCGATTCGTTTCCTTATCCTGCAACTTTCCATATAGATTCTCGTAGGGCAGTATGAGCCAAGTTTCAGTCATATATTCTACATAGTCTATCGCTGCGTCTGTACTTAATTTTTTGCCTGTGCTACTGACGATGCTTGCAATCCTGTTATATGAAAGAGGTTGCTTTACACTCTCAGCCATTTTGCGTATCATCACCCGCAATGCATAATCGTTGCGTATCCTGTATCTTGCAACTAGGTCGCCAAAGAATATTTTACTAAACAGATTGCTCATCCATGAACGAGGTTCTTTCATACCCACCGTTTCAGGCAAACCACCATGTTGAAAATAAGTGTTTGCCAACTTTACAATCTGTTTGCCGAATGTAAATAGTGCGTTTTTTTCATATATATCAATACCACTGGCATTCAAATACTCTCGCAAGGAATAAGGATACACTTCATGTATCATATATCTGCCGCCAAGCGTAGTCGCAATCTCACTACTCAGCATTTTGGCATTGCTGCCTGTAATATATACTTGATATTTTTGGTCTGCTAACCTACGGGCAAACTTTTCCCATCTATCAACCAATTGTATCTCGTCCAGGAAAAATATCGGACGAGTATCATACATCTCTTCATAGCACGTTTTTATCAAGTCAAGGTCTTTGGCATCTAAAGAATCTATTCGGTCATCCTCAAAATTGAAATATAATATTTCCTCTCTCTTATGCCCTTGCTCTATCAATTGTGCTATGCGTTGGAACATCAAGTAAGATTTGCCGGCATGCCTCAATCCAACAAACACATAATTAAGGCCGTCCACTAGTTCCACATTACGAGGAATGAGTTCTACTTGTGATACGTATGCTTGATATTCAGAGATAAGCAATTTTATTAAATCTTTTGTCATATCCTTTTCGTGATAATACTAAAAACTATTGCAAAGATACTTTTTTATCGTTTATGAAAGATACAATCGATATAAGATTATCGTCCATAAAAGATAAAATGCAAAAAAGGCTTTTATTGGGAGCATTGCTATTCACATAATGATTAGCAATGCACCCTCTTTTTTAGTAACACGAGGTGGGGAGAATATGTCACTTCCAACGATTTCGGCTGAGAACCCGCTTGAATACAGCAGGTGCTCCTTCCAATGAGGCGAACAACAACATACATGAGCGGAATTTTATGACATCAGCTCCAAATATTTCATAAGGGTTCTTGTCACTATCAAGAACAGCCTGTGTTATTTCGCAGAGATTCTTTCCTAATATGGGATGTTCAAGAAATAATTTTGCTTGTTTCCTGTTAAGGATACCATAGAACCGCGACCGTTCTGACTTACCCAGCCCTTTCATTTGTGGAAATATCCACCACATCCAATGTGTCTTTTTCTTACCATTCTTTACCTCCTGAAGTGCTTGGTCATACGTTTGCTTGTGCGGCACGACATACCTGCTAACATAGTTATATTCCCATGTTTGCAACTCCTCTTCGGTTAAATGATTAAAGATAAGATCCGCTAATGGTATATGTCCAATATACCCGTATGTCAACCAGTATTCGGGATCGAGAGAGCTGTCAGGCAACATCCTAAGGTCTTTAATACAATCTTCTACTATTTGCTTCTTACGTTCTTCTGATTGTAAAACCATCATTACATTCTTATTATTAAGCAAACTGTAGAGGTCGTCACGGAGTTCTTGCTCTAATTCTTTTGAAATTGTTTTCATAGCTTGTAATATTTACTTTATGCCAACGTGAAAGATGGCGTTTAACGTTTTTCGCTGTTTTTCTTGTCCTTGCTGTTTTTTGACGCGGCAAAGATATGAACGTTTTACTTGATTAAAAAAGCCAACACTGCGGCTTGTATAAAACACCACTGTTAATGTACGAAATACACGTTAGCAACCTATATAACCAACAAATAAAGCGTGCATCCTCTAAAACGTATACAAAACAGATATCACGAATTAGGGCTGACACCTGGTGAGAGGTGTCAGCCCTAATTCGTGATATTTGAAATAGTTGTATCCGACAGCTATATAGCCGGGGAATGATGTTTGAAATAGTTGTACCCCATAGCTATATTAGCAAGGGGGAGTAAGAAATAACAGCAACGGGCATCGCCTTGCCACTCTGCAAGCCCGGCCTCAACCGGGGAAGGGCCGCGGTGGTTATTTCTTATAGCTCTTGTTCAGACCGGCAATCACATCTTCGGTTATGTCTACCGAGGGGTCTGAATACAACACATTAGGGTAATCACCGCTCTTGCTGATGATAACCTTAAATTTGCCGTCTGAATTGTATGATTTCAAGAAAGTGTTCAAGTCCTCGCGCAACTTCTTTTGATAGTTCTGCGTGGCTTGAACCATTTCGTTTTGTATTTTTTCTTGGAAAGCCTGTAAAGCCTGTTGTTGCTTTTGCAACTGTGCCTGTGCGCTTTCGGCCTGTTGCTGCGAGGTGAATGCGCCGCTCTGCACCTTCTTCTGGAAACTGACCATTGCGTTTTGCAAAGCCTGTCCCTTGCTGTTCAGCTGTTCGCGATATTTCTTTTGCTTGTTCTCAAGTTCCTTTTGTTTGTCCTTGCAATATTCGCTTTTTGCTGCAAGCGTGTCAATATCTACCACTGCCACCGACGATGCCGCACCAGCATTGGTTGCAGCAGCCTTGGGCAGGCCATTAGGTTTTACTTGTGAGTCTTTTTTGTCGCATGCCACCAACGACAAGCCTGCTGCCACGAGCAGCATTGCGGCATTTGCTTTAATAACCATTCTGCACATTTTCTTTTACTCTTTTTCTGTTTTCTATTCTTGCAGCTGCATCTTGCGATTGCACACACCCAATGCCTCGTTGCCGCATGGCCTTGCTTTGGTCGACATGTGTCTTGACAAAGCCCTTGCCAAAGAAAAGGCGCACTGATAGTAATGCCATGCAAATAGCAACAATTAGCAATGTAATGATGAAATAATTCATATCTTTTTCTTACTTTTGCTTTGCGCTGTGCGCCAACTGCGCGCATGAGCGCGGGGCAAAGTTAGCACAAGCCCGCTGAAAGGCAAAATAAATTGGGCGCAAAAGTAGCTTTTTGTTATTGTCTGCACCCGTCCACGAGGAGGGTAGCCAAGTGCAACAGCCTCTACAACAGATTTATATCTACGTAAAATCACATAGTGAAATGAGCGAAAAATTGCAATTACAGCCAAGCATCGTATTCGACTGCTTTGCTGAGGTGAACAAAGTTCCACGTCCTTCGAAAAAGGAGGATAAGATGATAGCCTTCTTAAAGTCGTTTGGCGAGGGCCTCGGATTGGAAACTAAGGTAGATGAGACGGGCAACGTTTGCATTAGCAAGCCTGCCACACCTGGATATGAGGACCGCAAGACTATCATTTTGCAAAGCCACATGGACATGGTGTGCGAAAAGAATAAGGACGTGACATTCGACTTCGAGAACGATGCCATACAAACCTACGTTGACGGCGAATGGCTCAAGGCCAAAGGCACAACGCTTGGTGCCGACGATGGCATTGGCGTAGCCATGGAAATGGCCATACTGAAATCGAACGACATTGAGCACGGACCTATCGAGTGCGTATTTACGCGAGATGAGGAAACTGGCCTGACGGGGGCTGTAGGCATGAAGAGCGATTTTATGCATGGCGACTATCTTATCAACCTCGACTCTGAGGACGAGGGACAGCTGTACGTGAGCTGTGCCGGTGGTGTAAGAACTACTGCCACATACGACTTCCCGACCTCGGAGGTGCCATCGGACTATTTCACTTTCCAAATAACCATCAAGGGTTTGACCGGCGGCCATTCGGGTGACGACATCAACAAGAAGAGGGCCAATGCCAACAAACTGCTTGTGCGCTTCTTGGTGAACGAAATGCAGAAGTTCGATTTGCGGCTGATTGACATTCAGAGCGGTGGTTTGCACAATGCCATTCCACGTGAGGGACACGCTGTGTGCGCGGTTCCGGCAGCTGAAAAGCAAACACTCGAAGCCGACTTGAAAGCCTTTGAGGCTGCCGTGAAGGACGAATTTGCCACAACGGAGAAGAACGTGCACATTGCCATTGCCGAGCAGCCCTGCCAGAAGGTGGGCATGGAGCCTGCTGCCATGCGCCGCATGCTGTTGTCGCTCCACGCTGTGCACAACGGCGTCTATGCAATGAGCCAGGACATTGACTGGCTGGTCGAGACATCGTCGAACCTGGCAAGCATACGCAAGGAGGGCGACAAAGTGGTTGTTACAACAAGCCAGCGCAGCAGCGTGGCAAGTGCCTGTCAGAACATGGCAAGCATCATACGTGCTGCCTTTGAACTGGGCGGAGCCGATGTGCTGACCAATGAGGGTTATCCTGGTTGGAAATTGAACCCCAACAGCGACATTGTACGCATTGCCAAGGAAAGCTACGAGCGTCTGTTTGGCAAGGAACCCAAAATATTGGCTATTCACGCCGGTTTGGAGTGTGGCCTGTTCTCTGAAAAGTACCCCAAACTCGACATGGTAAGCTTTGGCCCGACGCTCCGCGGAGTGCACTCGCCTGACGAGCGCTTGCTTATTCCAACCGTACAAATGGTGTGGGACCACTTGCTTGACATACTGAAGCATGCGTAACCCGTCATTTCGACGGATTCAGATGGCGGCGGGTTAGCAGGTGCTGACAGGTTGCGCGGGCAGATGTGCCATATACTTGGCTCCGTGTGCTAAAGATTACTACACATGGCCAAGAGCGTTATGGCCACTCCCCGTTTTGCTATGTCACCCCGCTAACCCGCCTGCCTGTTAGCTTATATGCGGTTGCGTGAGGTATAAATTTGAATAATCAACACCCGTTAGTGGAATTTGGATTTACTTGTTAACTCGTCAACCAACTCCACCAACACAAAATAATCAAGAGTCTGTTTTATGCAAAAAGTGGTATTGCTGCTCATGTCCTTGTTGTTGGTCACATCATGCTTGAAAGATGATGATTACACCACCTCGGCCAACGACAAGCTCACATTCAGCCGCGACACTGTGGCGGTTGACACCATTATTAGCGGCACACCGTCAAAGACATATTCGTTGACCATTTACAATCAAGCCGACAAAGCCATACGTATACCCCAAATCATGCTTGGCAAGGGTGGCAGTTCGCCGTTCTATGTCAATGCCGATGGCACACAATTAGTCAATGGCGTGGCCAACGACTTTGAAATTGCCCGCAAGGACAGCATGATTGTTTACGTAATGGCCAACATTCCCTCATCTGATGCCGATGACGCGGTAGCGGTTGAGGACAAATTGTGTTTTCAAACGGAGTCGGGTCTCATGCAGGAAGTTGTGCTTACAGCTCAAGGGCAGAATGTCATAACGTTGAGCGGTATGCGCATCAGCCAGAACACCACGTTGGACGCCACCAAGCCTTACCACGTTATGGACAGTCTGGTGGTGGAGAGGGGTGCAGAACTGACTTTGGCGCCAGGCACACGCTTTTTATTCCACAACAAGGCGGCCCTTATTGTGCATGGCACACTGCACATTGACGGTTCGAGGGAGAAGCCCGTAACACTACGTGGCGACAGACTTGACTTGATGTTCAAAAACCAGCCCTACGACCGCACACCAGGCTTGTGGGACGGCATTGTGCTGAAATCGCAATCGTATGGTAACACCATCAACTATGCCGACATACACAGCAGCACCAATGGCCTTTGTGCCGACTCGTCGGACATAAGTCGCTCAAAACTTAAGATGGAGAACAGCATCATTCACAACACTACCAACCATGCACTCAATCTGCGCATGGCGAATGTGTTTGTGGGCAACAGCCAGATAACGAATGCCGGCGGCGACTGTGTGCATGTGCGCGGTGGCGACGTGTCATTGGTGCATTGCACGGTAGGCCGCTTCTACGTGTTTACGGGAGGCTATGGCCACGCCTTGGATTTTGCCAACTTTGATGGCGATGTCCGCCTGCCGCTGCACAACTTGTATGTGGCTAACAGCATCGTTACCGGCTACCAAGATGATGAGATTATAGGCGGGCAAAACACCGATTTCGAGAACGACGCTTTTAATTATAACTTTGCTTACAGTCTGCTTGACACGCCGCAGCCCAAAGAGCCTGACGACAGAATTGAGAGTTGCCTGTGGGACACACGGTCGACAGACCAAACCGAAGCTGACAGCATCGTGCACGACAAGAATTTTACACCTGCCTTTAATGTAGACCACCTGCTGTTCTACTTCACACTTTCGCCTTACTCGCCTGCCGTAGGCCAGGCCTCGCCAAGCATTTCACAACAGTATTATCCCTACGACAGAACGGGGGCGCCAAGAACCGCACGCCCCGACATGGGCTGCTATAACCATGCCGAAACTACTGAGACGCCGAAGCTGACAACAACAGCTGCCCCGCGCGCGTCTTCCCCCCATTGTGTACAATCCCTTAAGCCAACGCGTAAAGAATAAAGCATATGGCAACAAACGAAAAGACAAGCGGCAACCGCCGCCCTACATATAAGAAGAAAACCTCACCACAGACCGATGACTTCGGGCATCTGCAACCTCAGGCCGTTGAGCTTGAACAAGCTGTGCTCGGTGCCTTGATGATTGAAAAAGACGCCTACTTTCAAGTAAGTGAAATACTGCGCCCTGAAAGTTTCTACGACAACCGTCACCGCATTATTTATGAGGCCATACAGCGGCTCAACCTTGAGGAGAAGCCTGTCGACATTCTCACCGTTACCGAGGCGCTGCGCAGCACCAACCAGCTTGAAGAGGTGGGTGGCCCCTTTTACATCACCCAACTTAGCGGTTTGGTGGCCTCGTCGGCCCACATCGAATACCATGCACGCATCATAGCCCAAAAGGCTACGGCACGGGCGCTCATATCGTACACGAGCAACATTCAGACCAAGGCTTTTGACGCCACACAGGACATTGATGTGCTCATGCAAGAGGCCGAAGGCAAACTCTTTGAGCTGTCGCAGACCAACATGAAGAAGGACTATACGCAAATAGACCCTGTCATTAAGGAGGCCTACGAAATGCTGCAAAAGGCTGCTGCTCGAACCGATGGTATGAGCGGTATCCCGTCGGGATTTCATGCACTCGACAAAATTACTTCGGGTTGGCAGAACTCCGACTTGGTTATTCTTGCAGCACGTCCGGCCATGGGTAAGACGGCCTTTGCACTGAGCATGGCCAAGAACATTGCTGTGGACCAACAGGTGCCCGTGGCGTTGTTCTCTCTTGAAATGGCTAACGTGCAGTTGGTTAACCGTTTGATTGTAAACGTTTGCGAGATTAAAGGTGAAACCTTAAAGAGCGGACAACTGAAGCCGTATGAATGGAACCAGCTCGACTTCCGCATCAAGCAGCTGATGGGTGCCCCACTCTATGTGGACGACACGCCATCGCTCTCGGTGTTTGAATTGCGAACAAAGGCACGACGCTTGGTAAGAGAGCACGGGGTTAAAGTGCTGATGATTGACTACTTGCAGCTGATGAATGCCTCGGGCATGGGCTTTGGCAGCCGCCAGGAAGAGGTGTCAACCATATCGCGCTCGCTTAAGGGGTTGGCCAAGGAGCTTAACATACCAATACTTGCCCTGTCGCAGTTGAACCGTGGTGTTGAAAACCGTGAGGGGGGCGACAAACGTCCGCAATTGTCCGACTTGCGTGAGTCGGGAGCCATTGAGCAAGATGCCGATATGGTGTTGTTCATTCACCGACCCGAGTACTACAAGATTTACCAAGACGAGGCAGGACGCGACTTGCGTGGCAAGGCCGAAATCATTATAGCCAAGCACCGTAATGGTGCCGTTGGCAGCGTGCTGCTCAAGTTCCGCGGCGAATATGCCAGATTTCAAAATCCCGAGGAGGACGAAGTGGCTACAATGGATTCGGCCGCAACGGGCAGCAACGACCAACCTGGCACCGATGCTCTTGCTGCTACCCAGCCACCTGTCGACAACAATCCCTTCCCTCCCGAGCCAGCGGGATTTCCACCATTGCCCGATTCATTTCCGCCTGCGCCTAACGATGCGCCACCATTCTAAGCACGAACACCGGCATTGGCATAAGGGGGGGCTAAAAATTCTGTCTTTAGAACCACTCAATAAATTAACCTATGTGGCGTGTCACAATTAGCTGCCACTATTTACAGACCATTCGCCTGCTAACAAGCAACTATCAATCATATATCATGAACAGAATAACAAAACTTATGCGCCAAGCCCAAACTCTGGTCGTTGGATTGCTGACTGCCGTATGTATGTTAGCTGCGTGCTCGCCAAAGCCACCTACCCCCGAAGAGTTGTATAAAGACGAAGCCTCAGGCGTGGTGATGGTGCTCAACAAATACTACTACAACGCTTCCATGCCGAATGGCGAGCATCTGTACTTTACGGGCATTGCCGAGGACGGCTCGCTCGAAGGGCTGACGGACGATGTGAACGAAGTGCGCCGCAACTGCGGGTACCTGACGGGCACTGCCTTTTTTATTGACGACAAAGGCACCTTGCTCACCAACCGTCATGTGGCATCGCCCACCATTGACGAGGCACAAGTCAAGCAGTGCTTGATGAACATGATTGAATATGTCAAGGCACTGTACGAAGCCCGCATGAGTGAACTCACCTCGCAATATAATGCGCTCGAAGCACAAAAGTCTGACTGCGTCACAACCGACTATTGGGGCTACACGCAAATAGACCAAATGCGGGTCAGCCAAATAGAGAGCCAGCAGAATGCGCTGCAACAACAATTCAGCGAGCTTGCGCAGGAGCGCAGCAACCTTGACGCACAACTTGATGTGTCGAGCATCAGCATTCACCCCATCTGCCAAATGGGCATAGCCTACAACGACTCGTATGTTACAACCGAGGCCGACTTTCTGCAAAACAACCCTTGCAACACTTTGCGCATAGCGCAAGACAAGGATACTGACCTGGCTCTCATACAACTGCGCAGCGGACTGACGCCTAAAAAGTGCCACATATTTGCTGTTGATGGCAGCAACACAAATGGCGGCTTTTGGAGCCGGCTTTTTGGCAAAGACAAGGCGGCCTCGCCCACCAATCTTAAAATTGACCAACCGCTATACATGATTGGCTTCAATGCCGGCATTGTGTTGGCTAATACGCGCAAGGGCATCAAAGTGCAAATGACGAGCGGACGCATAACCCAAATGCCTGATGGCAACCGGCTGCTCTACAGCATTCCTACCATGCAAGGCTCAAGCGGCAGCCCTGTTGTGAACGAGTGGGGCGACCTTGTGGGTGTGAACTTTGCCAAGCTTAACGGCTCAGACAACTTTAACTTTGGCATTCCACTGCAAAAGGTGCGCAACTTTGTGGGTGAGTAAGCAAGGACATTCAAGCACAAAACGCAAGCACAAAATGCTGCCACTAAACGCTAGCATCAAGCGCAAGCACTAAACGCTAGCACTAATCGCTACCTCTAATGGGGGCGACGCGTCTCGCGTCGGGAAAAATGCAATACTTATACACTTAACAAAGGCTCACAGACAGCACTAATTACATAGCTGTCTGTGAGCCTTTGCCTTAAAGCCCGACGCGAGACGCGTCGCCCCCATTAGTGCTTGCGTTTAGTAGTAGCGTTTAGTAATAGCGTTTAGTAATAGCGTTTAGTGCTTGCGTTTGCTGCTTGAGTCCCTACGCATATTTACGTTATACCGGACAGCAATAAAACAAAAACAAGCAGGCCAACTGAGGCATTACATATTTCTCAGTTGGCCTGCTTGCTTTTATGAATCGGCTCACAATTAGAGTGTCTAAGCGCATGTATACCTGGCTCATAACGCGCCTAAGCATACAAGGTGCGCGGCGCACACGTCACACTTACTTGCCAATGCTCTGCACATTACGGCGTACATTCTTGTTAATTTCGACAAACAGATAGTTGGGCTTGTTAGCCTGCACCTTATCCTTCACACGCATATACTCGCGCAGGGCGTACTCTTTCGATTTTTCAAACGTCAGACGCGACATCTCGCCCTGCGACTTTGTGGTGCGTGTAGAGTCAAGTTTCTCATCGGGGAAATAGTCGTCAAGGTCTACATCACCAATCATTGTTGTTTCAAGGAATGTGAGGTTCTTCTTGGCAGAGTCAGTATAATATCCCACAAACATGTGGCCGGGCATTTGCACCAGTACCGGCGTTATGTTGATGGCACGCAGCAATGAGGCAAATAGCACACTGCCGTCCACACAGTTTATTTGCGACGAGTTCAACGCGTCTTCAAACGTGCGCACACGCTGTGCGTATACCACATTGCTCGACAGACTTGAGTACGACACCGAGCTATACTTGAAATTGCGCTTTTGCAGTACATACCACAGGGCATACACTTGCTTGTCCACCATTTCGGGCGTACTCTGATAGCCCAAAAAGCGGCGTACGATGCGGGTGTTGAGCGCCTCACGCAGCACTTTGTCAATAAGCGGGTTTTCCTCATTAACGTAGGCTGCATAAAACAAACGTGTACTCACATAACGCGTGCGGCCGTCGGGCAACTGCTTGTTAAACCCTAACAGGCATTCGTTGATGCTCCGCACCGAAAACGTGCGCACCTTCTGCCCCAGGTCCTTGCCATCTACCTCCACATTGGCCACCACACTGATAGGTTCGGCCTGCTCGTTGTCGCGCAAAGCATTGTAACGCCACAATATGTCGGGATAGATGATGTATTCGGTACGCTCCTTGGGCAATACAAATGTCGATACCGAGCGGGCGTAGAACGGTGTCTCGGCCAGTTCGATGCGCACCACCGTGTTGGCGTGTCCGCTCTTCAGTTTGATGGCCACACACGATTTGGGATTGCCCACATACTCTCCGCTCATGGGCGGAATAACCTGGGTGTTGGTTGTAGCTACCGACAATATGGCAGACGGAAAGAGGTTGCCTCCAAGCTGGTCTACCAATTCGTAGTCGTCGGCAAACGGGCGCTTCATCACCACATAAGTTATGCCACCCACCAGCATGGTCAAGCTGAGCACAACCGCCGTTATGCGCCACAGCAATTTGCGTCTTTGTATTCTAATTTCCAAAGCTGTCATAGCACAACACAATTATACTTACCTAAAAGGCTTGTACCGAATACAAGTAGAGCACCGCAGCCGGAATGGCTAACAATGCGGAGTCGAAACGGTCGAGCATGCCGCCATGCCCTGGCAGCACGTGGCCACTGTCCTTTATGCCGAGCTGGCGCTTGAACAAACTCTCCACCAGGTCGCCCCAGATGCCAAACACACAGACTACTGCACCAAGACCAAGCCATTGCGGCAAGGTGAGCAACGTGGGGTTGAAGTGCCACAGCACAGCGGCCACCACCAAGCACAGCACGCCACCGCCAATGCTGCCCACCCACGACTTGTTGGGCGATATGCGCTCAAACAATTTGGCCGGGAAATATTTGTGCAGCAACGAACCGCAGCAATAGGCCCCCGTGTCGCTCGTCCACAAAAACAGGAACACGCTCAGCGGGTAAATTGGTTCAAAGGCAGTCTTGTTGGTCATGGGGTCGTACTGGAAGGCGAGCACATTGAGCAGACTGAAAGCCAAGGCCACATAAATTTGCGATGCAAAGGCATAGGCCCAATTCTTGAGCGGGTCGGCCTTCTGCAAGTAGAGTTCGCTCACCAGCATATAAATGATTGACACTAAATAAGGGATAAACGCACGCGAAGGCACGAGGTCGGCACAAAAGCCGCCGAAGGCTACGAACAAATACACCGCAGCTACCGTGTTTATCAACTTGTTGACCGAGGCCCCCGCATAGCTGTTCACATTATGCGAAAACTCCCAAGTGGTCAATCCCGTCACCACTGCAAACAGCAGCGTGAACGTCATAGGCGAAAAAAGCGTGCCGCCCACAAGCACGGCCACAAAGACCGCACCTGTGAGTGCACGCACAATCAGGTTATTCATTGTTGTTATTGTCAGATGAAGTTTTATCTGTATCTTGCTGTTTACCCAAGCCGGCAGGCACAGGTGGCGGCACACAACCAGCGGCTGCCGGTTCGTTGTCACATTCCTTTTCAGCAGTCGGTGCTTCCTCGCCGGCAGCAGCCTGCTTGTCAGCCTCCAACTTCTTGCCACGCTCTTCGGCCAGTTTGAGTGCCTCTTCTTCCATCAACACATCGGCGCGGCTCTTCCACGGGCGCGGGCCGAATATGTGTTCAACGTCCTCGGTAAATATCACCTCGCGCTCAACCAGCAAGTCGGCCAGTTGGTTGTGCTTGTTGGCATTTTCAACCAACAGTTTTTTGGCACGTTCATACTGTTCGGCAATCAGGCGCTGCACCTCGGCATCAATCAGTTCGGAGGTACGCTCAGAGTAGGGCTTTGTAAAGTTGTACTCATTCTGCGCATTATAGTAGCACACATTCGACAGCTTGTCGCTCATGCCCAAGTAGGCCACCATGCCATATATGCGTTTGGTCACACGTTCAAGGTCGTTAAGCGCACCGCTCGATATATGGCCTACAAACAGCTCCTCGGCTGCACGCCCGCCAAGCAGCGAGCACACCTCGTCAAGCATTTGCTCGCGTGTGGTGATAGTGCGCTCCTCAGGCAGATACCATGCGGCACCAAGAGCCTGTCCGCGCGGCACAATCGTAACCTTTACCAGCGGGTTGGCATATTGCAGCAACCACGACACCGAAGCATGACCAGCCTCGTGTATGGCTATTGAACGTTTCTCGTCCTCGGTCATCACCTTCGACGTCTTTTCCAAACCACCGATTATGCGATCAACAGCATCAAGGAAATCTTGCTTGCCCACCTCCTTGCGGTTGTGTCGTGCAGCTATCAAGGCCGCCTCGTTGCACACATTGGCAATGTCGGCGCCCGAAAATCCTGGAGTCTGACGTGCAAGCATCTCAATATCCACCGTATCGTCAAGTTTGAGAGGCTTCATGTGCACCTTGAATATGGCCACACGTTCAGAGAGTTCGGGCAAGTCTACATGTATTTGTCGGTCAAAACGTCCGGCACGCAGCAGTGCTGAGTCGAGTATTTCCACGCGGTTGGTGGCAGCCAGCACAATCACACCCGTATTGGTGCCAAAGCCGTCCATTTCGGTGAGCAACTGGTTCAGAGTGTTTTCGCGCTCATCATTACCACCCATCGTAGGATTTTTGCCACGGGCACGACCAATGGCATCAATCTCATCGATAAATATGATGCAAGGAGCCTTTTCCTTGGCCTGCTGAAACAGGTCGCGCACACGACTGGCGCCCACGCCCACAAACATCTCAACAAAGTCGGAGCCGGCCATCGAGAAGAAAGGCACCTCTGCCTCACCGGCCACAGCCTTTGCCAACAGCGTTTTACCTGTGCCCGGAGGGCCAACGAGTAATGCGCCCTTGGGTATCTTGCCACCGAGTTCGGTGTATTTCTTCGGGTTCTTCAAGAAGTCCACAATCTCGCGAATTTCCTGCTTGGCACCTTCTTGTCCGGCCACATCCTTAAATGTGATGTTCGTCGTGTTCTTGCCATTCTTCTCAAACAAGCGTGCCTTGCTCTTGCCCACGGTGAAGATGCTGCCCATGCCGGCACCACCGCCACCCATGCGGCGCATCAAAAAGAAATAGAGGAACACCAGCAGCAATAAGGGGAATATGCTGCTGAACAAGTTTGAAAAGAAATTGCTACTCTCCTCATAGCGCACCCCACCCTTGTAGTTATTGTCAAGGAAGGTGCCCACGGCATCGACATTAGGATATTTGGCCGACACGGTAGGGGCCGTGCCCGTCTTGTCACTGCCCATGTTGAACACATCGCGTATGTGTTCGGGGCGCACCACAAAGCGCACGTTGCCGTCGGTCTTGTTCACCACCACCTCGCGCGCATAGCCTTGTTTTACATATGTGCGGAAAGCCGTGTAGTCCACCTCCTTGTTTTCACCGCCAGCCTGGTTGTTGCCATTGTTAGTGTACATCATAATGCCCAACGAAATGATGGCAAGGACGTAGAACCATGTTAGCGAAACAAATGGTCGCCGACGCCTGCCCGGTTTTTTGCCTCCGGGTTGCGGCGATGGCGTACTTGGTATTTGAGCCATTTTGTTTTCTGTTGTAATTTAAGTATAACGTGTTATGAGAGTCAGTCCAAATCTGCCACCTGTGTCAGTTCGGCATCGTCCCAAAGATTTTCCAGATCATAGTGTTCGCGTGCCTCGGGCAGGAATATATGCACCATCACCGTGCCATAGTCCATAGCCACCCACTCACCATTTTCGCGTCCGGCAATAGCCGCAGGCTTCTCGCGCAGATGTTTGCCTGTAAATTCCTCCACCGAGTCGGTTATGGCGTCCACCTGTTGTGGCGAGCCGGCAGTACATATAACAAAGTAGCTGCAAGGTGCTGTAATAATGTTACTCAAATTGGCTGTTACAATGCTGCGGCCTTTTTTCTCCTGAATGCCGTCAATGATTGTATTTACTAACTGTTGTGTTTCTTCCATGCGTTATTTATCTGTTTGTTTTTGGTGCAAAGATAGTGCAAACTGAGCGCAGAAAGTCAAGCTTGCTTGAACTTTATGCCGAGGTGCAGCCTATCTTATTAAAAGATAGTGCAAGGTGAGAGCAAAGATGCAAGTTTACTTGCAATATTTGCCGAACCGCAGCCTATCTTCTGCAAAGATAGTGCAAACTGAGCGCAGAAAGTCAAGCTTGCTTGAACTTTATGCCGAGGTGCAGCCTATCTTATTAAAAGATGGTGCAAACTGAGCGCAGAAAGTCAAGCTTGCTTGAACTTTATGCCGAACCGCAGCCTATCTTCTGCAAAGATAGTGTAAACCGAGCGAATAAAGTCAAGTTCACTTGCAATCTTTGCCGAACCGCAGCCTATCTTCTAACAAAGATTATGCCAAAAGTGCTTGCAGCCACAAAGGCACGGCCGATTTCAGCACATTATTCCTCATATATAAGGATTGTGTACTTGACACATGCCACGTAACTTTGCACCCATAAAACAATACAACACAACCAACTATGCTATTTTTACCACTTCTGCTATCGGCAGCACCCGTTTGTGCCGACACCACCAAGCATTTTGACATCGAAGAGGCCGTAGTAGTAGCCTCACCCAAAGAAACCCGCCAACTGCGCCAGCAACCGCTCAGCGTCAGTTTGTTCGACGCAGGCACGCTCAACAACCGCAAGGCCGGTGCACTGAAAAACCTCTCGGCCTATGCGCCCAACTTCTACATGCCACAATACGGCAGCCGCCTCACCTCGGCCTGCTACATTCGTGGCATTGGCAGCCGCATCAACACTCCCGCAGTAGGGCTGTATGTTGACAACGTGCCCTACGTCGACAAGTCGAGCTACGATTTCTCATTTCAAGGTATCGAACGTGTCGACATCATGCGCGGCCCGCAAGGTACTCTCTATGGCCGCAACACCATGGGCGGACTGGTGCGCGTGTTTACAGCCGACCCCATCACCCACCACGGCACCGACGTGTCGGCCGGCATTGGCACGGGGTGGCAGCAGCGTGCCATGCAGCGCCATGCAGCCTTCACCACCTATCTGCACCCGGCCAACCGCATGGGCCTCAGCATAGGCGGCTATTACGAGGGCGAAGACGGCTACTTCAAAAATCAGGCCACTGGCAAAAAGCAAGATGCAAGCGAGGCCGGCGGTGCACGTCTGCGCTGGTCGTGGCGCCCTACCGATGTGGTAAAGATTGACTGGACCGCCTCATACGAGCACAGCAACGAAAAGGCTTGCCCCTACTACCTGTTAGGCAACACAAGCGACTTTGCCCAAGGCTATAACACCGCTGCCAACGGCGCCGCCATCGGCACACTCGAGCAGAACCGTCCAAGCACCTACCGCCGCGGCGTGTTCAACACCGGCATTGGCGTGGAGCACCGTCTGCCAAAGCTCACTTTGAGCAGCATCACGGCCTATCAGCGACTCGACGACCGCCTGTTTATGGACCAAGACTTTACACGTCAAGACATCTTCTCGCTTTGTCAAAAGCAGCACGCCAACACCGTGTCGGAGGAGATTGCACTGAAAAGTCCCGCCAGCAATAGCCGTTGGACATGGACTACGGGCGCATTTGGCATGTACCAGTCATTGCGCACCGACTGCCCCGTCACATTCTACAGCGAGGGCGTTGACTACCTCAACACGCAAATTGGCGCCAACTTGCCCACACAACCAGCCATCAGCATAGCCTTTACAGGCAACGACATACCATTTGCCGCACGGCTCAAAACGCCCTCGGTCAATGCCGCTTTGTTCCACCAGAGCACGGTCAAGCTGGTTGGCGGACTGAGCATGACGCTTGGCTTGCGCCTTGACTACGACTACCGCAAACTCGACATGACATCGGGCGCCGAGGGCAACGGCACCATTCCCTACCACTTTGGCATGAGCATGGGCCATATTGCCACCGACCTCGAGGCCGATGCCTCGCTTAACAGTTCGCTGAGCCACCACAGCTGGCAGGTGTTGCCCAAGGGCGCACTCAACTATGCACTGCCGCGCGGACTTGGCAACATCTACGTGAGTGTGGCCAAAGGCTACCGCGCCGGAGGCTACAACATACAGTCATACTCCGACTTGTCGCAACAGTTGTTGCGCCGACAAATGATGCTGGGCGTACGCCAATACAGCGAGCAGGCCATACGCCAAATTCCGCACATGCCTGATGCCCAAAAGGACAAAATCATTGCTGTCATGACGGGGGCGCTCGACCGCGTCACACCACAAGCCCCCGATGCCAGCACGCTCTACTACAAGCCTGAGTACACCTGGAGCTACGAAGCAGGCATTCACCACAACCTGGCCGACAAAATGCTGCAACTCGACCTGGCCGTGTTCTGCATGAAAACGCACGACCAGCAAATAGCCCGCTTTGCCCAAAGCGGCATGGGGCGCGTCATGGTCAACGCCGGACGCAGCCGCAGCACAGGCGTTGAGGTGGGATTGCGTTCACAACTGGCCCACGACCGCCTCACGCTCACGGCCAACTATGGCTACACACACGCCAAGTTCACCCGCTACGACCTTGGCACTTCAGCCAGCGGCGCAAGGGTTGACTACACGGGCAACCGCGTGCCTTTTGTGCCCCAGCACACCTTCAGTGCATCGGCCGATGCCGAACTGCCCGTGTCGCCCGACAACTTTGTACGCACATTTGCCTTTGGCGCCGATGTAAAGGGAGCCGGCAACATCATGTGGGACGAGGCCAACACCTTCGGACAAAAGTTTTATGCCACACTCGGCGCACACGTCGGCGCCACGCTGGCTGGCAATGTGCAGCTTAACCTTTGGGCACGCAACCTTACCGGCACGCGCTATGCCACCTTTGCCTTCGACAGCATGGGCCACCGCTTTGCCCAATATGCCGCACCACGCTCATTTGGATTGGACGTAAAGTGGCACTTCTAAAACGCGTTGGTGGGGGGGCTTGGTTAACGGGGTAACCCGTCAACATGCCCCTCCCACCATCTGCTGCTACTGCAACATTGCAAGTATCATGCGCCATGCCAAGCCTCAAGCATATAAAATGTTTGAGGCTTGGCTTTTTTGTACACACAATTTGACTATATTTGCACTCATAAACAGATAACGACCCTTTACACACATCAACTATGAAAAGATTACTGAGCATCATGCTGCTTGCAGCCGCCACCACCCTGACGGCACAAGCCGACAAAGAAATAAAACACCCCGACAGCTACAACTACAGCCGGGGTGTCGAAGCATACGACAACGATAACATCAGCGAAGCCATCGACTACCTTAACCGTGAAGTGGCGGTCAACAAAAAAAATGGCTATGCCTACACGTATCTGGCAGATATCTACCGCCAGCAAGAAGAACCCGGCAAGGCCATCGATGCCGCCAACCTGGCCATAAAGTACATACCTGGCAAGGACAAGGATTTTATCACCGTAAGCTACTGCATCAGAGCACAAATTCAATGTATGCTCAAAGACACTGTAGCAGCCCTGTCCGATTACACATCGGCCATCAAGGCCTCACCCGATGAACAGCGCCCCTACGAGGAACGCGCGCAACTTTATTATGAGATGGAACGCTACAACGAGGCCGATGCCGACTACCGCAAAATCATCAAAATTGCATCAGGCGATGCCGCAGGCTATATGGGCTTGGGGCGCAACCTGAGTGCGCAAAAGCAATGGACCGAGGCCATCAAGCAGTTCACCTACGCCGCCAGTTTGGGCTCAGACAACGCTTATCCCTACGCATTTCGTGCTGAGGCTTACAAGGAACTTGGCGAATGGGACAAATCTGCCGACGACATCATCACCGCTTTGAGCATTGAGTTCAACAACAAAGCCGTATCGTTGCTCAGCGACATAAAGGAACCCATGCTCTCTATCTTATTGGCAAAAATGAAAATACAAATGGCCAAGTCGCCAAACAGCATAGACTGGCCTTTCTACTTAGCCGCCACCTACGAACAAAGCGAGCAGTACGCCAAGGCCATCAGCTACTACAAAATTTTACAAGACAAGGACGCTTCGCTCAACCTTGGCCAAGGCATTGCACGCTGCTACCAAAAGATGGGCGACTATCAAAATGCGCTCATTGCCATCAATAAGGCCTGCGACACCGACTCAGTAGATACCGATGTGCTCGGAATGCGGGCCGACATATTGTACAACCTCAACCGTCCGCAAGAGTCCATACAGCAGTATGACGAAATAATTAAGATGGAGCCCGACAATATGGGTTACTACTACGCACGTGCATGGACCAAATTGATATTGCGCGACTTTGAGGGAGCTGTCGAAGATGCTACCATGTGCATGGCCGCAGGTGGCAACGTGCTTGCTCCCGCCTACAACCTGCGCGGATTGTGCTATAAGGCACTTAACAACAACGACAAGGCGCGCCCCGACCTTGAAAAGGCCATCGCACTCGAACCCACTCCGGCCGACTACAGCTGCAGCCAATATGCCTACCTGGCACTCGGACAAAAAGACAAGGCCATGGAGGTGATGGACACCATTCTGAACCGCGACAACAGCTGCGGCAACAACTACGATGCGGCTTGCCTGTATTCTCTCATGAACAACACGGACAAGGCTTTGAACTACTTTAAGACGGCACTCGAAAAGGGCTATGTCAACTTTGCACACATCGGTCTTGACCACGACCTTGACAACATACGCCAACTGCCCCAATTCAAGTCGCTTGTCAGCACCTACAAGCAAAAGCTTGAGCAGTCGCTCACACCGGCCGACACTGTGGTGGCTGTACACCCTAATGCTGGTAACACGGTAACTACTGAGGTGCCATTTACCAAGGAGTATGGTGTATGCACTATCAAATGCAAAATCAACAACCTGCCGCTCTCATTCGTATTCGACACCGGGGCTGCCACGGTATCACTGTCAATGGTTGAGGCTACCTTTATGATGAAGAACGGCTACCTGAGCAAAAGCGACGTGGTGGGCAGCCAATACTTTCAAGATGCCAACGGCAACATCAACGAGGGTACCATCATCAATCTGCGCCACGTAGACTTTGGCGGTCTTAAACTCGAAAACGTGCGTGCTTCGGTGGTACGCAACCAGCGTGCCCCGCTCCTCCTCGGTCAGTCGGTGCTCGGCCGCCTTGGCAAAATCGAAATTGACAACTCACGCAAAGTGCTGACTATCACAAGCAAGCAATAAACGCTTGTTGGAGTTGCAACTAAACATTTCAATAACGCTACCACTAAACGCAAGCTCTAATGGGGGCGACGCGTCCCGCGTCGGTTTTTTCAGCAGCCTCGTCCCACGGGAATTAAAGCAAAGGCTCACAGACAAACGTGTAATTAGCGCTGTCTGTGAGCCTTTATTTAGTGTATGAGCATTGCATTTTCCCCGACGCGGGACGCGTCGCCCCCATTAGTGCTTGCGTTTGGTGGTAGCGTTTGGTGCTTGAATTTGTTCGCATGGTTGCGTTTCACCGAAAAGCAATAAATTACTCAAGTTTCGGATTTAGCAAGGGCGGGCTGAAAGCCCAATGGAACACATAGCCCAGGGCAAGCGAAGCGACACCCTGGGGCTCCCGCATAGTAAAGTCTCCGCGCCCTGTAAGGGCAAAAGCTTTAACCCTTTATGTTGTTATCCTTGCTTGATAGCTGATTTAGCGATCTTAAAGAGGAACATCGTATGTATATTTTGTTCAATACCTGCGCCATGTCTTAAAGCTTTTGCCCTTACAGGGCGCGACTACTCCAACACGCGATACCCAGGGTGCCGCTTCGCTCGCCCTGGGCTATGTGCTACATTGGGCTTTCAGCCCGCCCTTGCTAAATCCGAAACTTGAGTAAATTACAAAAGGTCCACGACGAAAAAGTGGTACTTGGGACCTTTTACCATACTACAATAACTTACACACCGAGTATCTTACATCTTACACTAACACATCACAACTCATTGATTGTCAATGCTTTACTTAGTGTAAGATGCTACAAATTTCACCTACACGCATCCTACACAACATACACGCTGCCACACGGCACAAGCACGGGAGGAAGATATTACGGTATCGGGGAACAGAAAAGTCTGTTGCTCCGACAGATTTCTCTACGTCCCTATGGCGTATTATCTACTGCATACGTCCATGTTGACTGCGAGGCAGCGGAGTAAGGTGTGTAAGATGTATGCAGGGGGGTGTAAGATACTTTGAAATCATCTTACACTCTTGAAACATTTGAATATCAACTTGTTATGTACATAAAGTGTAAGATGGCAGTAAAAACACTCGTACTCATTTACATGTAGGCAGACGGGGAATGAGCAAATATTTGTGTACAAATTGGTTAGCCGCTTAGCACGGAAAACATAAGCAACATAAGTTTTCCGCGTTAGCGGCAGATCTCATAACTCACAAACTATGAAGCACCATAATCTAATCTCCTGACTTCATCACTTTTCTGCGCCATCACATAGCGCATATTGATAAACGATGAGTTGCGTCATTTGATTGGGTGACGCATTGGTGAAGTCAGGAAATAAATGCACTGCAATATGCCGTAAAAGCGCACTGCATGCACCATAAAAATACACTGCCGCCTGCAACACGAGTGCAGACGGCAGTGTATATAAATTTCGGGGTTGTCTACACGCTTTTAGCAGTTGATTATCAACGCGTTGACATACTAAAGTGCAGAGTGTAGGCAAAACGCTAAAAAATGGTTTATAGGTAGGTGTGCAGGCATTGCTTGCACACAAACAAAGGCGTCAGCTGTGGCGCAAGAGCAGTTCATGCTCCACCTCGTCGAGGGTTACACCCATTTGTTCGAGCATTACAAGATAATGATACATCAGGTCGCCAGCCTCGTAGATGAAGCGCTCGCGATTGCCATCAACGGCCTCGATGATGCTTTCGGTGCACTCCTCACCCACCTTTTTGGTAATGGCCTTTATGCCCTTGATGAACAAACGTGTGGTGTAGGAGCCTTCGGGCATCTCGGCATGGCGGCGACGCACAAGGGCCGAAAGCGAACGTATGAAGCCCTCGGCGGCAGGGGTGTCAAAACAAGCCGTGGTGCCACGGTGGCAGGTGGGGCCTATGGGATTGGCCTTGATGAGCAAGGTGTCGGCATCGCAATCAATGTACATGTTGTCAACCATGAGATAGTGGCCCGAGGTTTCACCCTTTGTCCACAACTGCTGGCGGGTGCGGCTAAAAAAGGTTACACGCCCCTCACGCTGCGTCTTTTCAAACGCCTCGCGGTTCATGTACCCCAACATCAGCACACGCAGTGTGACAGCGTCCTGCACCACTACGGGCAGCAGGCCGTCGGCGCATTTGTCAAGTTTTATGTTGTCCCAACTTAATTGTTCCATATTTACAGTCTTACGGGTATGCCCTCGTGACTGAGGGCCTGTTTGAGTTCGGGTATGGTTATTTCGCCATAGTGGAATATGCTGGCGGCCAAGGCGGCATCGGCATGTCCTTTGGCCAGCACCTCGGCAATGTCGTGCGCCGAACCGGCGCCACCCGATGCTATGACGGGAATGCGCAAGCCTGCGGTGAGGCGGGCATAAGTGGTGCACGGGTAACCATGCTTGGTGCCGTCGTGGTTCATCGAGGTGAAGAGAATTTCGCCCGCGCCACGCTCCTGCGCCTCGTGTGCCCACGAGTAGAGTTCGCGGTCGGTGGGCTGTGTGCCGCCGTGGGTGCACACCGTCCAAAGGGCATCGGCCTCAGCCTGGGTGGGTGCGAGCGGCTGGTGACGGGCATCGATGGCCACCACCACAAACTGCGACCCGTAGCGCGCGGCTATTTGGTCGATGAGCTCGGGGGTGCGCAGGGCAGCACTGTTGATGCTCACCTTGTCGGCACCGGCATCGAGCAGACGTGCAGCATCGTCGATGGTGCTAATGCCTCCGCCTACGGTGAAGGGTATGTTTATGCCGTCGGCAATGCGGCTGACGAGCTGCGTAAAGGTGTGGCGCCCCTCGCGTGTGGCACTGATGTCGAGGTAGACCAGCTCGTCGGCGCCGGTGCGGGCATAATGCTGCCCAAGGGCCACGGCGTCGCCCACGTCCTGCAAGTCCTCAAAGTGCACGCCCTTTACAGTGCGTCCCTCTTTCACATCGAGGCATGGTATAATTCGTTTGCTCAGCATAATTGGTCAAGTGTTATACGTCCTTCGTAAATGGCCTTTCCCACAATCACCTTTCGCAGGCCGAGTTGGCGCAGTTGTTCAATGTCGTTCATGCCCGATATGCCGCCCGACACGGTAATGTCTACTGTGGGATACTTTTGCTGCAAACGCACATAGAGGTCGGTGTCGGGGCCTTGCAGCATGCCGTCGCGCGATATTTCGGTGCAAATTACCTGTGTCAAGCCGTGTGGCACAAAACGGTCGATAAGGCTGTCGATGGTTTGGTCTACACTGTCGAGCCAACCATTCACAGCCACGAGTCCGTTTTTAACATCGGCACCGAGCACCATGCGCTCAGCCCCAAACTGGTGGAGCCATGCCTCAAAGAGTTCGGGTTTGGTGGCAGCCACACTGCCCACCACAGCATAGCGCGCCCCAGCCTCGAACACCTGTGTGAGCGCCTCGGCACTTTTTATGCCACCGCCCCACTCTATCTCGGTCCCCGGCACGGCCGCCAGCTGGCGCAGTGTGTCGAGGTTTTGAGGGGTGGAGGCTTTGGCACCATCGAGGTCGACCACATGAACGCGGTGCAACCCATGCGCCACATATTGGCGTACCATGTCGACGGGGCTGGCGTCATATTGTTTTTTCTGCGCATAATCGCCTTGCGACAGACGCACACAGCGGCCGTCTATCAAGTCTATTGCGGGAAGTATGGTCATAAGCTGATAAAGTTTTTAAGTATGCGCTCGCCCACATCGCCACTCTTTTCGGGGTGGAACTGTGTGGCATAGAATTGCTCGTACTTTAGTGCGGCACTGAACATCAGGCCGTGGCGTGTGGTGGCTATGGTGTCGGGGCACAAGGTGGGGTAATAAGAGTGTACATAGTACACGCTGTCGCCACTGTGTATGCCGTCGAAGAGTTTCTTTTCAAGATTGCCAAGGGTGTTCCAGCCCATGTGTGGCACCTTGAACTCGGCGCTGTCGGGGAAACGGCGCACATGGGCGTCGAATATGTTCATGCAGGTGGTCAGCTGGCCATTGGCAGCGCCCTCCTCAGAGTCGCGGCACATCACCTGCAGCCCCACACAGATGCCCAGCACGGGCTGGCGCAACTGCTTGATGACGGGTATGAGTCCGCTCTCGCGCAGGTTGTGCATGGCCTCGGCACAATTTCCCACCCCGGGCAGCAACACGTGGTCGGCACGACGTATGGTGTCGGCATCGGCCGTTACCTCGAATGTGGCGCCCAGACGCGACAGGGCATTCTGCACCGAACGCAAATTGCCCATTTTGTAATCGATGATTGCTATCATAATGTACCTTTACTGCTTGGAAGTTCGTAACTGAACACATTGCGGTGAATGGCCTGGCGCAAGGCGCGCGCAAAGGCTTTGAACACCCCCTCGATAAGGTGGTGATTGTTTTCGCCACGCGCCTTGATGTGCAAGTTGCACTGCATGGCGGCGCACAACGACTGGAACACGTGCTTGAACATTTCGGTGGGTGTGTCGCCCACATACTCGCGCGTAAATGGCACGTCCCACTGAAAGTCGATACGTCCGCCAAAGTCGAGTGTGACCATGGCATCGCATTCGTCCATGGGCAGCACAAAACCATAGCGGTCGATGCCGCGCTTGCTGCCAAGAGCTGTGCGCAGGGCTTCGCCAAGGGCTATGGCCACATCTTCCATGGTGTGGTGCTCGTCCACCTCGAGGTCGCCCTTGCACACACAGTAGAGCGATATGCCGGCATGGTGTGGCAACTGGCTGAGCATGTGGTCGAAAAAGTGCAGTCCGGTGTTGACCAATGTGTCGCCCCCACCATCGAGGTCGACTATCACGTGAATGTCGGTTTCGGCAGTGGCACGCTTTACTTCGGCACGGCGCTCTGTGCGACGCAGAAATTCGGCTATGTCGGCCCAATCGTCGGTGGCAAGAGCCAGCACGTGCTGCTGCACCGTGTTGAGCATGGTGGCAGCCACTTCGGGCTTTTGCAACAATATGGCACGGCACCCCATGTTGACAGCCAGTTGCACATCGGTGGCACGGTCGCCTATTACATAAGAGTGTTTCAGGTCGTAGTCGTCCGTCATATACGCGGTGAGCATGGCCGTGCCAGGCTTGCGTGTTGGCGCATTGTCGGCGGGGAATGTGCGGTCTATATATTCGCGGGCAAAGGTTACGCCCTCGCCCTTGAGTGTTTGCAACATTTTGTTGTGAGCGGGCCAGAAGGTGTCTTCGGGAAAACTCTCGGTGCCGAGGCCGTCCTGGTTGCTTACCAACAATGGCAGGTAGTCGGTCTGCATCACCGAGCGCAGTCCGCTGATGGCACCTGGCACAAACTCGAGTTTCTCAAGCGAGTCAATCTGCTCGTCGGCCGGCTCTTTTATAATAGTACCATCTCGGTCAATAAATAATACTTTCTTCATACATATTGCTTTAAGGCATCTATTACGTTCACATTCTCGGCAGGTGTGCCAACGGTAATGCGCAGGCAGCCTTCGCAGCCTTTCACCCGATTGCGGTTGCGCACGATGATGCCATTAGCCACGAGGTGGTCGTAAATGGCATCGGCATCGGTCACTTTGACCAGCAAGAAATTGGCATCGCTGTGATACACCTTCAGCACACAAGGCATTTTGGCCAGTTCGGTGGCAAGCCACTGGCGCTGGCTGCACACCTCGGACACATGAGCGTCGTGCGGCTCGGCATGCAAGCGCTTGGCCACTTCGGCCTGGGTGGGCGCATTTACGTTGTAGGGATATTTTACGCGGGCAAAGATGTCGGCTATCATGGGACTGGCAAAGGCCAATCCAAGACGCAGTCCTGCCATGCCCCACGCCTTTGAGAGCGTTTGCAGCACCACCACGTTGGGGTGTTTGCTGAGCACGGTGAGCATGGAGGGTTGCGACGAGAAATCGGTGTAAGCCTCATCAACCACCAACACGCCGCTGAAGTTGTCGGCCAAGGTCTCTAACTGCTGCAGGCTGAAAGCATTGCCCGTAGGATTGTTGGGCGAGCACACCCACATGAGCCTTGTGTTGGCATCGGCTGCGGCCAGCATGGCCGGCACATTGAGCGCATAGGTTTCGGCCTCGAGCGGCACCTCGCGCACGGCCACATTGTTGATGGCTGCCGCCACCGCATACATGCCGTAAGTGGGGGCTATGGCTACCACATTGTCGACACCCGGCTCGCAAAATATGCGGAAACAGAGGTCGATGGCCTCGTCGCTGCCGTTGCCCACAAACACCTGTTCGGGCGTGACGCCCTTGAGTTGTGCTATCTCGCCCTTCAACGCCTTTTGGTGTGGGTCGGGATAGCGGTTGACGCCATTGTTGTAAGGGCTTTCGTTGGCATCAAGCCATACTGATATGTCGCCACCTTTGTAGTCGTCGCGCGCTGTGGAATAGGGCAAGAGTTCCTTTATATTATTGCGTATGTACATGGCTATCGGTCGTTAATTCGCACATTGACAGCCTGGGCGTGTGCATGCAGGCCTTCGGCTTCGGCCATGGTGACTATGGTGCCAGCCAATGACTGCAAGCCCTGTTGTGTGAGCGTCTGGAATGTTATTTTGCGCATAAAGCTGTCGATGTTCACGCCACTGTATGAGCGCGCCCAGCCGCTTGTGGGCAGGGTGTGGTTGGTGCCCGAGGCATAGTCGCCGGCCGACTCGGGCGAGTAATTGCCCACAAACACGCTGCCGGCCGCAGTCACATCGGCCGCTATGTCCCATGGGTTGTCCATCGATATGATAAGGTGTTCGGGCGCATAGGCATTGCTGAAGTCGAGCATGGTGCCGCGGTGGGCAAACACCAGTATGCGGCTGTGGCTGAGCGACTGCTCAACAAGTTCCTTGCGCGGCAGCAGTGCGGTTTGACGCTCCACCTCGGCGGCTACTTCATGGGCAAAGTCCTCGCTCTGGCACACCAGTATGGCCTGGCTGTCAGGACCATGCTCGGCTTGCGACAGCATGTCGGCGGCCACATAGCTGGCCTTGGCGGTGTGGTCGGCCATGACAAGCACCTCGGAGGGGCCGGCTGGCATGTCGATGGCCGTGTCGGTGCTCACAAGTTGCTTGGCATGGGTAACGAAACGATTGCCAGGACCAAATATCTTGTCCACACGGGCTATGCTCTCTGTGCCATACGCCATGGCGGCAATGGCTTGTGCACCGCCCACGCGGTAGATGTGGTCTACCCCGCAAGCATTGGCCGCATATATTATTTCGGGGGCGATACGGCCGTCGGCACCCTGGGGCGTGCAAAGCACCACGTGCTTGCAACCGGCTATGCGGGCCGGGGCGGCCAGCATGAGCACGGTGCTGAAGAGCGGGGCGCGGCCGCCGGGTATGTAAAGTCCCACACGCTGAATGGGTACCGCCTTTTGCAGGCAGCGCACACCGGGTTGGGTTTCGACCTCGACAGGCTCGGGCATCTGTGCTTTGTGAAAGGCACTGATGTTGACAAGGGCCGCGTCGATGGCCTGTCGCACTTGGGGGGTGACCTTGGCGGCCAGCTGCTTGCGCTCCTCGGCCGACAATTCGATGTCGGTTATGTCGGCATGGTCAAAGTCGTGTGCAAAACGGCGCAGGGCTTCATCGCCACTGTGGCGCACCTCGGCCACAATGCTGCGCACGCTTTCTATCACCTTGTCGTCACTCGGGGCGTTGCGCTCGCACATTTTGTCCCATACGGACTTATCTGGATTGATGATTATTTGCATGTTGAGTGAGTGTTTTTCGGCAAACGTTTTTAAGGTATCATATTTTCGAGATTGAGCACGAGTATGCCCTCTGCACCGAGTTCCTTGAGGCGTTCAACCTTTTCCCACAACACGTCCTCGGCTATGACCACGTGCATGGAGCACCACCCCTCGGCTGCCAAAGGCAATATGGTGGGCGAACGCATGGCGGGCACTATCTGCACTGCCTGGTCTACCAGCGCGGTGGGTATGTTCATCAGCACATATTTGTAGCCGCGACTGTTGACTATGGAGTTGAAACGGAACTTGAGCTTTTCGATATCGGCCAGCTTGTCATCGTCAAGTCCTTGACGGGCTATGAGGGCGGCTTCGCTATAAAACACCTCCTCTACCTCGCGCAAACCATTCTGCACCAGGGTGCCGCCCGACGACACAATGTCGAATATGGCATCGGCCATGCCTACTGCAGGGGCTATCTCTACCGAACCGGCTATTTCGTGAATGTCGGCATGTATGCCTTTGTCGGCAAAGAACTGGCGCAACACATGTGGGTACGATGTGGCCACTGTGCGACCTTCGAACCATTGCAAACCGGGATAGTCCACCTCACGCGGAACGGCCAGTGATATGCGACAAGCGCCGAAACCAAGGCGCATCACCTCGTCAACCGCCATGCCACGCTCGGCTACCTCGTTAAGGCCTACAATGCCCACATCGGCCACACCCATGTGTACGGCCTGGGGTATGTCGTCGTCGCGCAAATAAAGTACTTCGATGGGGAAGCCCTTGGCACGTGCTATCAACTTGCGTTTGCTTTGCGCCACATCAATGCCGGCATCGGCCAGCAGGGCCATTGTGTCTTCGTTAAGCCGTCCCTTGGCTTGTATTGCTATACGTAGCATAGGCTGTTTAGTATTTTCGGTTTTGTATTAAGGGTGGTTCTAAAAATTCTGTTTTTAGAGTTCTGCTATTCTGAAATGTGATTTGCACGCTCTCGAAAGCGTCTTTTTGAAAGTTTGTTCGGTCACATAGCCCGCTATGCTCCCTCACAAACTTTCAAAAAACACTTCCGATAGCGCACAAATCCCTATTTCAGAATTATTAGAACCACCCTTAAGCTGGTGCCTGAAAAGGTTGTATCTGTAATAAATTGACTGCAATATTCGGCATTTTAATTGATATATGCAAGCATTTGCACGTTTTTCTAAGACACGATGCAATATTATGCAGCATTTTAGCAACACGCGGTTTTAACAGATTAACGGATTAACAGGCAGGTATGCCATACACTGCTTATCGTGTTAAGTCTAAAAGACAGAAAGCCTGAGAAGGCTATGCTAACTTACCCGTCAACCCGTTTACTTGTCAACTTGTTTACCAATTCTGCCAACATGTATATTACACACTATAACCCGCAATAATGCCGCCGGTAACGGCTGCGTTGCGGGTTATTTTATGTTTTAGAACACCTCAACCGGCCATACGCCCCCCACTACGTTTGGTCAATCAGACTAAATGCGATATATTTGCATTACTAAGTAGGTGGAGCAGAGTTATTTTACACTGGAAACGCGCACCTACTCACATACCACCCACACAACATTTTGACAATTATGAAACTGAAAAAGACACTGCTGCTGACAGCCGCAATGGTTTTCACTTGCTCAACAACTGCCCTTGCAGATGACGGGCACACTTTTCCCGAAAAGGGGAAGGTGTATGTGATACACCGCTTCAATAATCAGAATTCGTACATCTACGAGGATGTCAGCGCACTCTACGCTGCACCAAAAACCAATACGAACAAACAATATTGGCAATTCGTTCCCACCGAAAAGGCTAACTGCTATTACATACAGAACGTGACGTCGAAGCGTTATGTACAAAGTTCGAAAACAAATGAGAAACAAATCAAGGTAGGCAACACCCCCGTCGAGTTTGAAATCAAGCAAAACACTACCGAAGGGGCTGCACCCAAAGGCTATTACTATATGTGCAGCACCGACCAAGCCATCGATAATTCGAAAGACGGCACACTCGGACTCAACTACCAGGAGAGCACTGGCAAGGTGGTAGCATACCACATTCGCTACAACCGCGGCAACTCCTATTGGGACATTCAAGAGTCTGCATACGACTACGAGGCACCGGCACCCATCGAACGCTCAGAATACTGCAAACGCCTGGGCATCTACGTACTGCCCTGTGGCGACAAAGGTGCGGCCTACCTCAAGAGTTTGAGCATTACCGGCGAGAATGGCAACGTGACCAACGCCCTCAACTATACAGCCAGCGCACAGCCCGGCAACTATTACAACATGGTGCGCACTGACTCTGCCGAGGTAATAAAGGGCAAGACCTTCAACCTTAAATACGAGGCTGAGGGCATGACATCAGACTACACCGTAACTGCATACTTTGACTGGGACAAAGACGGTGTGTTTGAATCTAAACACGAGTTCCTTAACAACAAAAGCGGCTCTGCCGAAATTACCGTGCCTGCCGAGGCCGCCGAGGGCAAATCGCGCATGCGCATTCGCGTCAACGACAACGGCCTTGATGATGCCGACGACGATGTGAACGGTGCCACCTACGATTTCCAGATATTTGTAACAAACGACCCTACCGTCACTAAAGTGAACGATATCGTGGCCAACAACGGCACTGACGCAACGGCAAGCAGCGCGGCCTACGGCATTGACGGCCGCCGTGTCAACCCCAAAACACACAAGGGGGCTTACATTCAAAACCGACAGAAGAAGATTAAGTAACAACACCACTACTCCTATTATTATATACATATATTACAACATTCTATGAGCTATACCAAGCAACTACTTCTGGGCAGTGCCGCCATGCTGGGCATGGGTATGCACGCACAGCAGGCAAGCAAGCCTAACATCATATTTATTCTTTGCGACGACATGGGTTATGGCGACTTGGCCTGCTATGGCCAGCCCTACATCTCAACCCCCAACATCGACCGCATGGCCAGCGAGGGTATGCGCTTTACACAAGCCTACGCCGGCAGTCCGGTGAGTGCCCCATCGCGCGCCACACTCATGACAGGCCAGCACACAGGACACACCCATGTGCGTGGCAACAAAGAGTATTGGAAAGGACGCCCCGCAGTGAAATACGGCGTGACCTCAGAGCCCGACCGCGTAGGTCAGGAGCCTTACGACACGGCACACGTCATACTGCCCGAAATAATGAAGGCCAACGGCTACACCACAGGTATGTTTGGCAAATGGGCCGGCGGCTACGAAGGCTCGGTGTCTACCCCAAAGACACGTGGCGTTGACGAGTACTATGGCTACATCTGCCAGTACATGGCGCACCGCTACTTCCCCAACTTCCTGAACCGTTATAGTCCACGGCGCGGTGATACCGATGTGGTGCGCATCACCATGGACCAGAATGTGCAATACAGCGATGGCTGCACCAACCCCGACTATGCCAAGCGCACGCAGTACTCGGGCGACATGATACATCAGGAGGCACTTGAATGGATTGACCAACAATCGGCCGACAAGCCTTTCTATGGTTTATTTACCTACACACTGCCCCACGCCGAGCTGTACCAGCCTAACGACTCGATACTGCAAGCCTACTACGGCAAGTTCTGCAACGACAAGACCTTTGCCGGTGTCGACCGCTACCATGCCACCATTAACACGCACGCCCAGTTTGCGGCCATGATTACACGCCTCGACGCCTATGTAGGCGAAATTCTCGACAAGCTCAAGGCCAAAGGGCTTGACAAGAATACCATTGTCATATTCTCATCAGACAATGGCCCGCACGAGGAGGGTGGCGGCGACCCCGACTTCTTTGGACGCGACGGCAAACTGCAAGGCAAAAAGCGCTCATGCCATGAGGGCGGCATACGCATTCCGTTCATTGTGCGCTGGCCCGGCCATGTGCCAGCTGGCAAGGTGAACGACCACATAATGGCCTTTTACGACATTATGCCTACCTTCTGCGACCTCATCGGTCAGGACAACTACACCGAGCGTTTTGGCAACAAGCGCCTTGCCAACGACTACTTCGACGGCATTTCGTTTGCCCCCACCCTGTTAGGCGACGACGCCAAGCAGCAGGAGCACGACTTCCTGTATTGGGAGTTCCACGAAACCAACCAAATGGCTGTGCGCAAGGGCGACTGGAAACTCTATGTGGAGCGCGGCAACTGCAAGTTGTTCAACCTTGCCACCGATGTGCACGAGGATCACGATGTGGCTGCCCAACACCCCGACATCGTGAAAGAACTGGTACAAATCATCCATGAGCAGCACACCACCCCCGATGTGAATGAGTTTAACACTGTGACGCTGCCTAAATAAGCCGCTTACATACATTTAATTAGCAAAAAGCACTGAAGAGAATGTTGCTTCTCTTCAGTGCTTTTTTGTGCTTGAAGAAACGCAAGCACTAATGGGGGCGACGCGTCCCGCGTCGGGCATTAAGGAAAAGGCTCACAGACAGGCGTGTAATTAGTGCTGTCTGTGAGTCTTTATTATTAGTGTATGAGTCTTTGCCTTAATGCCCGACGCGGGACGCGTCGCCCTCATTAGAGGTAGCGTTTGCTGCTTGAGTTTGGTGCTTGCGTCCGATAGCATATTTACGTTTTGCCAGACAGCAATATAATTACATATTATACTGATAGCGGCCCTTCTTATCAGCAAAGAAATACGATCCTTGCGACGTAAACTTGATACGATACACGTCATAGCTACTTTCTCTTAACGCCTGCTTCAAGTTTTCGGGCACATTGCCGAGGAAACGATACCCTCCCTCGTAACACAACACAAGGCCATCATCTGTCAAGTGAGCTGCAAGCAAGCCCCCATACTCATCCATCTTTTCTTTTATAAAGTCTTGTATGTCTGTTGATGAGGCACAAATGTGCTCCGTCGACACGATTATCCAATCTCCTTCGTCATTAAAGGTTATTGAAGTGACAACCTCATTGTTCTCGTTATACTCCTTCATCTTTTCTTCCAATTCATCGGGCAGCCCCTTATATATCATGCCATTATTGCCGTACAATATCAGATAGCGCCCTTCTTCCGTCAGCTGTATATCATCTATATATTCACCTTTGTCGTGCAATTCATCAATAGACTCTGCAAGGTCTGAAGGTATGTTTTTATACGCATATGCGTTGCCTTGATTTAGTGCAATTATCACCACCGTAGCTTGTTATCGCCACGTTGCGGCATGACCCCCATTTACTTATTGTACGACGAATATATTCGCGGCTGCTTACTTCATCTGTGTTTGTTGATGTAGCAGGTCGCCGGCTGCTCGTTGTAGTTGTACGCCTATACCTTGTGGGCGTAGATTTCTTAACGGGTGCCGCTTTCGTCACCGTTTTCCGTGCACGCGAAATAGTACTTTGCCCCGACATACACGCCGGTGCGAGTGTTATTAAAGCTGATAGTATTAAAGTTCTCAACATAAGGCTAAGGTTTTGTGAGGTTAGTAATTCTACTAAATAAGTTTTGCGTTTGGCTTACACATTCCCTCGTCAATACACGCAGATGGTAACCAATCATCATAACATATTGCAAATATAGTGAAATTCCACCGACATCGCCACAAATTCCGCCACATTAAATTTGTAAAATACATTTGCCAAAATCAAGACAAGGGCTGACACCGGAGTATGTTGAAACCATCAACCAGTATCAGCCCTTGCACTACCACACTGCGCCACCGCACAGCCTACTTATTCTGCAATTCGTCAATATTCACGATTTTATTAACGATGGCATAAATGGTGAGCCCCGCCACAGAGTGAATATTAAGCTTGCGCGCAATGTTTTTGCGGTGGGTCAGCACCGTGTTGAGCGAAATAAAGAGTTGCTCGGCAATCTGTTTGTTTGACAGGCCGCACACCACACAATGCACAATTTCGCGTTCACGCTCAGACAGCGTATCCTCTGGGCGCTTTTCCTCTTCCTCGGCAGGTACATCGTTTTGCTGCACGCCAACCTTCTCCTCCAATATCTCTACTGCTGGCACAAATATGTCGTCCTCCACCTGGCAGTGTATGCGCAAGTCCGTTTCGCAGGTAAAGATGTCGAACAACACGTTGTTGAGCAATTCGGCCTGTTCGGTAGGCGCATAATACTTGATGATGATATTCTTGAGTTCCTGCAATTTCACATCAATGCTGTTGTGCCCACGCGCAAACTGCGATATGGAATATTCGCCCGTGCGGTGCCCCTGCAGCAATTGCTCAACGTAGCCAAAAACCTTGCGGTTCTCGTGCTGCATGTGCTTGCGCACCTCGCTCATATAATCGTCATAAAACTTGAGTATGAGGTACGACACCTCGCCCGGCTGCGAGCAGTCGAGTGCTTCGAGCAGTTTGCGGCGAATGGCCGGCAGCTGGAAGTCGAGGAAATAAGAGTGGGCATGTTTAAGATAATTAGTCAAACAGGCCACCGACACATTCTCTATACTGTCGGCCGCACCACGCGCACCACGGCGTATAAAGTTGGCCACGGACAGGAAGGTTAGCGTGTCAACGCCATGTGCCTCGCACACCTGCCGCACAGTTTGGTCGCCCACACCAAGCGGAATGCCAAAACGCGATATCATTTGCAGCAATGATGGTTCATCGCAAATCACATCGCACATGTGATCGGTTTCCTTATATCGATAGGAGTTATTGTATACCATCTTTTCTATTGTTAATGCTTGTTGTCACAAGCGGGGCAGCATCACCAAGCAATGCCATGCCCACGCCCCATTCATTACACGCCTGCAAATTTACACATAACGCTGCGTACTGAAGTACCCACATTTGGGTATTTTGACACTGCTATGGGTTAGAATAGTGTAAGGAGGCTTAACCACATGGTACCTATTTTTGCTATATCGGGGTGATTGTACCCACTTTCAGCACACCGTAACTTTGCACTCGAAAAATTAAATAACGAATGTAATGAAACATTTACAAGAGAAATTGCTCCTCGGCGCACTGCTCTTGACACTGGCAGGCGCAGCCCCATTGGCTGCCGGCACTGGCCGCACGGCCAGCCAACCAGTGGACGGCATAACCTGCGCCACACCGCCCGCCCAACCGGTCAAAAAGAAAGAGAAGACCAAGAAGCAGAAAAAGGGCAAGAGCAAAAAGAATAAAGACAACAAGCAGAACGGCCGAACTGCCACAAGCAAGCAGAAGGCCGCCTGACTCCCCCCCCATAACAGGCCCGCGGGCAACGCATCGATGTGGACACAGCGCACAGTCTGGCATGACATGGCGTTATCACACACAACACCTTGACCAACTCATCACGCACACTACGACTGGAGATTGGGAAATACAAGGCTACACACCAAAGCCAGCTGCCAAGTGATCACACTTTGCACCCATTCATTCTTTATTCACACTTTAGCCCCTGTTGCCCGCGCCTGTTTTTTTTGAAACATACACATTCGCAACGTGGCCACCCTATCACCCCACCCGCCTGCCGTGGCAGTGAGGCGCACGTTACAACATCAGCAAGTACCTGGTTGACAGGTTAACAAGTAAGTATGCCTTACACTACTTATTATGTTAATGTCAGAATGGCAAGGAGTTGAACAGACTGGGCAAACATACCCGTTAACTCTCGTCAACCCGTCAACCTGTTTACTAATTCCACCAACGCATAATATAACACAATAGAATAAAGAATGAAAACTAAATTAGCCATGCTCACCCTTGCTGCCCTGGCAGCAGCCAACGCCCAGGCCGACAACGAGGTTGCCCCCGTCAAGGCCGACAGCGTGATGATGGTGAGCCAGACACAAACCAAGACCAAGAAACTCAAGGCCGTCAGTGCCGACGACGACTACCAAAAGCTGCGCTTTGGCGGCTACGGCGAAATGGTGGCAGCCTTCAAGGACTACGGCATCAACCGTTTCCGCGGCAGCAGCACAGGTAACAAAAAGGACCACCGCAACACCATATCCATTCCGCGTTTTGTGTTTGCGCTCGACTACAAATTCTCACCCCGCTGGACCCTCGGCACCGAGATAGAGTTTGAATCGGGCGGTGTGGGCACAGCCTACGAACTTGAAAACTCTGAGAATGGCGAATACGAAACCGAGGTGGAAAAGGGTGGCGAGGTAGCCCTCGAGCAGTTCCACATCACCTACAAAGCCTTCGACTGGTTGCACGTGCGTGCGGGTCACCTCATTCTGCCCATTGGCCTGACCAACGAGCACCACGAGCCCATCAACTTTTTCGGCACCACACGCCCCGAGGGCGAAACAACCCTCATACCCTCAACGTGGCACGAGAATGGTCTTGAGCTTTTCGGCTCATTTGGCCAAGGCTACGCCAACTTCGACTACCAGGCCATCGTGTCGGCCGGCCTCAACGCTTGCGGTTTCGACCGCAACAACTGGGTGCAGGGCGGCAAGCAAGGCATATTTGAGGAAGACAACTTTACCTCACCCGCCTACACCCTCCGCCTCAATTACAATGGTGTGCCGGGCCTGCGCGTGGGCGCATCGTTTTACTACTGCGCCAACACGACTGCCAACTCCGACAAACTGGTAGAATACAGTTTCCGTGCCCCGCTGCGCATCTACACCGTCGATGCACAATACAAAAAAAGTGTGGTCACAGCGCGTGCCAACTTTATGTGGGGCAGCCTTACCAACTCCGACCGCGTGAGCTCTGTCAACACCAAGCTGTCCAACCAGTCGCCTTACACCCGCGTGGTGCCCGTGGCACACAAGGCTGTGAGCTATGGTGCTGAGGTAGGACTCAACCTGGCAGGCATCTTCCGCGGTGCCAACGTGCCGGCCATCTACCCCTTTGCACGCTACGACTACTACAACCCGCAGAAACAATGCGAGGGCCTGTACATTGAGGACCACCGCTGCGAGGTGAGCAAATGGACAGCCGGTGTCAACTGGTATGCACTGCCCAACCTCGTAATAAAGGCCGACTACTCAACCCGCCAGATTGGCACCAGCAAGATGTTTGGCAAGGGCAAGTATAACAGCGAGAACGAGTTCTCTATCGGTGTGGCCTACGTGGGCTGGTTCACCAAGCGATAAGCCTGCCGGCAATCGACCAAGCTACGAACACAAACAAAACACAATATACAACACACACAATGAAAAAGACAATCCTTTTCGGCTCACTGTTAGCCGTAGCCGCTTGCGGCATCACATCATGCAGCGACGACCCCGACCCCTTCGAAGGCGACGCTGTCAAACTCGAGTACAACGCAGGCAACGCCAGACAGTGGGGCAACTACATGGCACACACAGCACTGCTGCTGAAGAATGATGCCGAAACGCTCTACAACCAATGGGCCACACAGTACACCAAGCACGAGAATGGCCAGGACGTGGCACAAGGCGGTTCGTACGCCACCTTCTTCAAAAACCACGATGCACGCACTGGTTATGGCGATGTTGACAACTGCATTCAGGAGATGGTTGAAAAGATGGGTGAAATAGCCAACGAGGTTGGCTCGGCCAAGATTGGCGACCCCTACCAAAAGTGGAAGGACGGCGACGAGGCCAATGCCGTGTTGGCCGTTGAGTCGTGGTACAGCTGGCACTCACGCGATGACTATACCAACAACATCAACTCTGTGCGCAACGCCTACTATGGCACACGCGACGTGTACACTGCCGACTCGGTAGCCCCCAACTCACTGGCTCACGCCATGTCGGTGGCCAACCCCGCCCTCGACCGCAAGGTGCGCGACTGCATCTGGAAGGCTAAAGACGCCATTCAGGCCATTGTGCAGCCCTTCCGCAGCCACATCGGTTCTGACCAGACGGTTGTAGCCATGGACGCTTGCGAGAAGTTGCAGAAAATTCTTGGCGAAATCGAAACTGACGAGGAACAGAAGGGAGGCGAGGCCACTAACCTGAAGGACGAGGCCATCAAGCTTGACGATGCCACAAAGCAGGCTATCATCAACAACTTTGTCGACAACATCGTAGTGCCCACCTACCGCGAATTGGCTGAAAAGAATGCCGCCCTCTACAACACCGTGCTCGCATTCCAGGCCAACCCCAGCAACGACGGATTTGAGGCTTGCGCCAAGGCTTGGCTTGCTGCTCGCCAACCGTGGGAAACAAGCGAGGCTTTCCTCTTTGGCCCGGTTGACGAACTCGGCCTCGACCCCAACATGGACTCATGGCCTCTTGATGCTGAAGGTATCAAGAATATTCTGAAGTCTGAAAAGTGGGCCGACATCACCCAGAAGGGCGACGACGGTAATGTAACTGAGTCTGCACAAAACGTGCGCGGTTTCCACACACTCGAGTTCCTCATCTTCAAAGATGGTAAGGCACGCACCGTGAAATAAACAACGCGCATCACGCGCAATACGCATTACGCACAGGAGTAAAGGTTTGGTAAAAAGCCTTTACTCCTTCTGTGCACTATAAATAAATCGGTTTATCATGACAAAAAATATCATAGGTTTATCGTTGATAATGAGCGGATTGCTGTCGCTATCGGCCTGCACCGACGACGATGGCATTGATGTGGCCGACATCAAGGTGCCCGAAGGGTATGCCTTGTCGGCCGACATATCAACGATATTCAAAAACTCGTCTACCGCCTACGACATTGAGGCCGACTGGGTGGCTGGCAAATACATGTCGCGCTTCAACGCTGGCAACACGCTCTACGACAACGCCATACCGAGCGGCAAGGACAACGCCGCCGGCGGCCTCGGCCCGCTGTATGCCGGATTTTCATGCCGCAGCTGCCACATGACCACCGGCCGCACCGCACCATCAACTTGGACCAACTACGATGTGTCGAAAGCCGACGCCGATGGCTTTGTACAGGTGTCGGGCGGTACTGGCTTCACCTCTGGCCTGATATACATCACGCGCAAAAACGGCTCCTTCTTCCCCGACTACGGACGTGTGCTGCACGACCAATGTGTGCAAGGCACCTACACCGACAAGGACGGCAAGCAAATTGAGATGAAGGCCGAGGGCAAACTCAAGGTGAAATGGCACATGCAGCAGTTTGCCTTTCCCGATGGCGAAACATACGAACTGGCCTACCCCGAATACCGCATCAGCGAATGGTACACCAACGGCATGAAAAACTATGGCCAGCCCATAGCCGATGCCGTCAAGCCCGAGGACCTCATTATCTCGGTGCGCCAGCCGCTGCGCCATGTGGGCATGGGCCCCATGATGGCGCTCGACCCGGTGGAGATTGAGGCACTTGCTGCCAAGAGCAACTATCCCGAATACGGCATCAGCGGACGCTGCAACTATGTGACCGAGAAGGGCGTGACGGGCGTTGGTCTGTCGGGCAATAAGGCGCAGCACCTCGACCTCACAGTAGAGCTCGGCTTTTCGAGCGACATGGGTGCTACCAACAGCCGCTTCCCCGAGGAGGTGTGCGAAGGACAAATGCAGCAAATTTACGGCAGCATGATGGGCCTGTGCTACTCTAACCGCCTCGATGTGACGACTGAGGCTATGGAGAATGTCGACCTGTACATGCAGTGCCTCGGTGTGCCGGCACGACGCCTGGGCAGCACCACACAGATGGTGCAGTACGGCGACAAGATTATTACCGAGCGCGAGATGGTGAGCATTGGCGAGCAAAACTTCTACAAGGCCAAATGCCACTTGTGCCACGTGACCACGCTGCACACCAAAAAGACGGGTTCGACGCTGCTCAACGGCACCCACATACCATGGCTCGGCGGACTGACCATTCACCCCTACTCCGACTACCTGCTGCACGACATGGGCTCTGAAATAATGGGCGTGGGCCTCAACGACAACTATTGCAGCGGACTGGCCCGCGGCAACGAGTGGCGCACCACACCGCTCTGGGGCATTGGCTTGCAACGCAAGGTGGACGGCCACACTTACTTTATGCACGACGGCCGCGCACGCAACTTTGTCGAGGCCATCATGTGGCACGGCGGCGAGGGCGAAGCTTCAAAGAATCTGTTTAAGAAAATGCAAAAGAAGGACCGCGACGCGCTCGTCAAATTCCTCGAATCATTATAAACCAAACACAGCTATTCACTCATGAAACATTACATACTCAGCCTCGCTGCCATGGCAGCCGGCACACTTACAGCATCAGCTAACAACACTACCCCTGCAAGCACCGACTCGGTGGCGGTGAGCACCGAACAAACTGCCAACGAACACCACGACGGGCCACGCATGAAGTATGCGCCCATCGACCTCGACACCGACAACGGCGTGGTGTCACTGGCTGGCAGCAAGGGCTTTACCATACAAACCAAAAAGGGCGACTTTGTATTCAAGCCCTACATGTTGGTACAAACCAGTGCCAACTTTAACTGGTACGACGATGAAGGTCTTGACAAGGCTTACAACCAGGACAATGTTGAGAACTCGGGCTTTGCCATTCCCAATGCCATATTGGGCTTTACGGGCCGCGCCTTCAACAAAATTTCATTCAACCTCTCGCTCAACGCTGCCAAGTCAGGCGGCAACCTGCTGCAGCAGGCGTGGTTTGATGTGAAGTTCAACACACCGCTGCAACTGCGCGTGGGTAAATTCAAGACACCGTTCTCACACGCCTACCTCACTACGCTTGGCGAGACGCTCTTTCCGCAACTCCCCACATCGCTCACCACTGCCACCATCATGCCCCACGTGCTTAACGCCGTTACGCCGAGCATGAGCACAGGCTTCGACCTCGGTGTTGAACTGCACGGTGTGGTCAACAACAAGTTTGGCTACGAGGTGGGACTGTTCAACGGCACGGGCTCTGCCGTGAACACGGCCAACAAAACCATCAGCGACGATTGGCACATTCCCTCATTGCTCTATGCCGGACGCCTCACCTACATGCCTTGGGGCGTGATACCGTCAACCCAGGGTAACCCCAACCTGCTCAACGACCGCAAAATGCTCATCGGACTGTCAGGTTCAATGAATGTGGAGAGTGAGAACGAGAGTACCAACGATGCACGCATGGGACTGGAGTTTGCCTTGCTCTACAACCGTTGGTACTTTGCAGGTGAGGCTTACTGGATGAATGTGGGCTTTACCAAACGTCAGAAAATCAGCGAGCACTACAACTACCTTGGCGGTTATGTGCAGGGCGGCTACTTTGTAGCACCGCGCTTGCAGGTGGCTGCACGCTACGACTTCATGAACCGCAACAGCACGGGCAAGGACGGTTTCCTCAACATGCCGGCCGTGGGACTTAACTACTTCTTCAAGGGTTGCAACCTCAAACTGCAGGCCATGTACCAGTACACTGGTCGCAAGGGACACGACACGCAGCTCGACCGCGACAACGACAACCTGGGCCTGGCCACTCACTCGGCCACCGTACAGTTGCAGTACTACTTCTAAAAAATAATTACTGCTACAAATGAAACGTATTATATATATAATGTGTATGGCCCTGTCGAGCCTGACGCTTTGCACCGCGTGCGACGACGGACGCATACCCGAAAAGGTGCGCGACATAACCGAAAAGGGACGTGTGGCCACACTCGATGCCGACATTGCCGGCACTGGCTCATGGGCCAAAGGCTACACCGTGGCCCTGGCGGGATTTACCGACGATGGCACATATGCCGAAATATCGAAGGACATCAAGCCCGACGCCAATGGTCATGTCAATCTGATACTGCCGGGCATACCCGACGAGGTGACCAAACTCGAGGTGTGTGTGATTAACAGCATTCGCAAACGCGTGGTGACGCTGTACACCACCGCTGCCACCGACAATGGCGACACCATTCGCATCAAACCCGATGCGACCATCAATGCCGGCATGTTGGCGGCCATTCAGGCCAGCTTGTTCGACAAGCAGTGCGCCCACTGCCACTCGGGCAGCGCTTGGGCGGCATCGCTCAACCTTAACGATGGCAAGAGTTATGCGCAGCTGGTCAATGTGGCTTCGACCAAGGTACAGGGCAAAATGCGTGTGCAGCCGGGCCAAGCCGACGCCAGTGTACTCTACGAGGCGCTTGCCACCAACATGAGCAGTCCCGACGAGGGTAACTGGAAGCACGACCACTCCAACATCATGGTAACCGACCGCACCGGCCTGCAACTGCTGAAGGACTGGATTGACAGCGGTGCCAAGGAGTAAAGCCCGCGGGCAGTAATGCCTCCTGTGCTGACAAGTGCAGACACAGTGCAAAAAGTGCAGATGTGCAGACAAATACGCCACGTTTTATGTGGCTATTTGTCTGCACTCTGCACTTTTTGTATGCACCGCGCTGATATGCAGCCTGTGATACTATAAAAAAGCGCAAGCAATAATGGGCGACGCGTCTCGCGTCGGGGCATTTTTCAGCAGCCTCGTCTCGCGGAATATACAAAATTATGGCTTCTATATAACAAAGTTCAAATATCATCTTTGTTATTATCTCAACTTGTTTGCCATTCTGGCAAAGGGAACTGTCCGGTAAAACACCATTAGGGAGTGACAAGAGCACGAGCCAAAGTCCAAGTCATTTCACATCGGACGTAGTAAGCACGTTGAACGAACGTAGTGCATGTTTACTTCGAACGAAATAAGCACGTTGAACGAACGTAGTAAAACGACTTTCTGCACGTTTCACACAACATCATGGACTGTTTCTAGAGAAATAATCGGTTGGCTTCATCAGGCACGCCCCCCTTTCGCGTAGTTGTAACGCGCTAATATAAATACTGTGCCTCAAAACGAAATCGAAACTTTTGCCTAACTTTGCAGCCGTGAATAAGGAATATGTTTTTTGCAAGGGCGCACGCACAAAGATGGCGTCCTTACTGCTGGCTGCCATAAGTGCCGCAACCAGCACCTATGCCAGCAATACGGGGGCCAACAGTGCCGACAGCACCGATGCCCCAACGGCACGCTTTGACTACAGTCTGTCGGCCATTACCGAAGGACAATGGAACATGACCACCGGACGCGGTGCATGGGCCAACCGCCTTGATGCCTCGCTGGGCATCGGGCTGTGGAGGGGGGCACGCCTCGAAGCTGGCATTCTGAGCACCTGGCAACCTACCGACTACATTGCCGAGGTGTGTCAGGACTTTTCAAACATCAACGCACCAAATCGTCCGTTGCGGTTGGTGCATTTCGGACTTCAACAGCATTTTATTGACAACAAGTTAGGAGTGTTTGTCGGTCTGCGACAGGCCGACGAGGACTATTTCAACACCCCGATGGCCGGGTTGTCAACGGGTGCTTCGTGTGGTTGTGTGCCCACGGTGAACGACAATTTTCACATCAACGTGTTTCCGCTCACCGCATTAGGCTTGCACATTACCTACACCCCCACCCCTCAATGGCTTGTGCAAACCACCCTGTATAATGGCAACGCCTACGACACGCTCGACCGCTCGTTCCGCTTCAGGCCACATGCCGACGGCATAATCAACCTGGGCTCGGTAAGCTACACCCGTGAGGGTGCGCACGCCGACGACTTCAGTGCCACCTACCTTGTGGGCTGGAACTTTGGCAATCATTACCGCGAGGGCACGCAGCACCGCCACTCGCAGGTGGGCTTTTGGGCCACGGTGGAGCAGCCCCTGGCCAAAGTGGGACGCGTGGGTTTGGCGGCAGCGGCCACAGTGTCGCACCAATTTAAGGACCCCGAAGTGGCCGTGGGCTACTGGAACGGTACACTGGCGGCCAACAACCTTACACGCCGTGGCGGCACGCTGGCCCTGGTGCTGAACCGTGCCTACTACAACGATGCACACGAAACCGACACCGAGCTGACCTTTGCCATGCCGCTCGGACAGTACTTCACACTGCAGCCCGCCATTCACCATTATTCTACCAGCGGACACAAGCAATGGCTCGGACAACTGCGCGTGACGGTGAGCCTGTAACCCGCATACCCAAACATGGTGATTTTGCCCCCGAAACGTCATCGGGACAAGGATAGCTGCACCTTTTTTAGTACCTTTGCACGTAGAATAAAGAATAACAAACAGTATGACTAACGTACAGCAAAGGTCGGCCATAAAGTTGGAGAACGCATTGGCCGAAATTTCAAAGTTTGAAGTTGAAAACGGCGTGACAGAATTTCACGTCATGATACACGCCACACGTCCCGAACAGACATTTCAGGAGCAGCTTGACGCAGTGCTCAACACGTATTATAATTTGCTCGAAACGGAGTTGAAAGGTGCCTCATCGGTTATCAAACGCTACTTTTTGAGCGATGCCGCCAACCAGTATGAAACCTTGATTGCCTCGGTGCCCGAAGCACCGGCCTGTGCCTGCTCGGTAATAGAGCAAGCACCGCTCAACGGCACCAAGGTGGCGCTGTGGGCTTATTTGCAAACGGGCATTGGCTGCGGCACCTTCAGCAATGGGTTGTACCGTGTGCAGCATGGTGCTTATACCCACTTATGGGGAGGCAGCGCCGTGGCTCAGGCACCAGACTCTGAGGAGCAGACAAGCCTGTTGCTCAAGGACTACGTGATGCAACTGCTGGCCAATGGCGGCCGTCTGGCAGAGAACTGTGTGCGCACATGGTTCTTTGTGCAGAATGTTGATGTGAACTATGCCGGTGTGGTGAAAGCACGCAACGAGGAGTTTTACACACAGAACCTTACGAGCAAGACGCATTTTATTTCGAGCACGGGCATCAACGGCCGCAATGCCAACCCTGATGTGCTTGTGCAACTTGACACATATGCAGTGCTCGGCATCAAGCCCGAACAGATGCAGTACTTGTATGCGCCCACTCACCTTAACCCTACCTACGAGTATGGGGTGAGCTTTGAGCGCGGCACACGCATGGATTATGGCGACCGCCGCCAGGTGTTCATTTCGGGCACGGCAAGTATCGACAACAAGGGCAACATTCTGTACCCTGGCAACATTCGCAAGCAAACCGAACGTATGTGGGAGAATGTGGAGGCACTGCTCAATGAGGCCGAATGCGGATTTGAAGATGTGGGGCACATGATAGTGTACTTGCGCGACACGGCCGATTATGCCGTGGTGAACCAAATGTTTGAGGAGCGCTTTCCCGGTGTACCCAAAGTGATTGTGCACGCACCAGTGTGCCGCCCGGGCTGGCTCATCGAAATGGAGTGTATGGCCACCAAGGCCGTTATTAACACCGAATTTGAGAATTTATGATACATGCTTGCTATGGCCTTGCCCCGCAATAGGCGCAAAGCTATAGCAAATATCTTTTATGCACCAGACGCTACCTCTAATGGGGGCGACGCGTCCCGCGTCGGTTTTTCAGCAGCCTCGGGACGCGCCGCCCCCATTAGAGGTAGCGATACTTATAATAAAAGAATATTTACACCTGTCATTATGAAACGCATATTCATCATACTTTACACCTTAATGCTCATTGTGCTGGGTGCTGCCACTCTGATTGAGGACAGCAAGGGCACGAGTTTTGCCACCGACTACATATATGGCGCCCCGTGGTTTATTGCCCTGTGGGGGGTGCTGGCAGCCGGCATGGTGGCAGCCATTGTCAAGTGGCAACTGTGGCACCGGTTCTCGGTCATGATGCTCCACCTGTCGTTTGTTGTGATATTGACGGGGGCATTCACCACTTTCGTCACTTCTAAAAAGGGGGTGGTGCATTTGGTGAACAGTGTGCCCGTACACACATTTCAGAGCGAGGATATGAGCGAGAGCTATCCACTGCCATTCACACTGGTGCTCGACAGTTTCAGCGTGCAGCACTACCCTGGCACTATGGCTGCCGCCAACTATACCAGTGCCGTGAGCATTACCCCCGACACGGGCGAGACGGTGCACGCCGACATTTCGATGAACAACATTGTGAAGCACAGCGGCTACCGCTTTTACCAATCGTCGTACGACGAGGACGGACAGGGCAGCTGGCTCAGCGTGAACTACGACCCTTACGGCACGGGCATCACCTATCTGGGCTATCTGCTGCTTGTGGTGTCAATGCTCATGGTGGTGTTCGACCGCCGCGAGGAGGTGCGACGCCTGCTCAGTCACCCGCTGCTGCGCAAGGGCGGCTTGCTGATGCTTGGCATAATGCTGGGCACCATGCCGGCCCTGGCCAACCGCACGCTGCCGGCCTTTAACCGCGCCAAGGCCGACTCGCTGGCCATGAAGCAGGTGGTGTACAACGACCGCGTGGCACCCTTCAACACGCTGGCACGCGACTTTGTGCTGAAGCTCTACGGCAGTGCTTCGTACCATGACCTGACGCCCGAACAGGTGGTGAGCGGCTGGCTGCTGCGCCCCGATGTGTGGCAAAACGAGCCTATGATATTGGTTAAAAACGCCGAGCTACGCCGCATTCTGCATCTCGACACAAAATATGCACGGCTGACCGACCTGTTCGACAACAATGGCTACATTCTGCAACGCTACTGGCACGGCGGCCAGGCTGCCACGCCCAACGACCCGCTGCAAAAGGCCATTGCCGAGGTGGACGAGAAACTGGGCCTTGTCATGATGCTGCAAAAGGGCACGCTCATCACACCACTGCCCAAGGACGGCAGTGTGCAACCGCTCTCGTCCACTCGCGTCGAGGCGGAACTGCTTTACAACAAGGTGCCTTTTGCCAAGGTGCTCTTCATGGTGTGTCTCACACTGGGGCTGGTAGCATTTGGCCGCCTGGTTTACCGCAATTTGTCTGGCCGTCCGGCGCTCAAGCATGAGCACGCGGTGTGGAGCGGTTTGCTTTATGCCGTCACCCTTGCGCTGCTGTTTGCCTTTGGGTTGCGCTGGTATGTGGCTGGCCATGTGCCCATGAGCAATGGGTTTGAAACCATGCAGTTTATGGCACTTGCCACACTGGTGGTGTCGTGTCTTACCCACCGTCGTTTTGGGGTGATGCTGCCTTTCGGCCTCATTCTGTCGGGCTTTGCCCTGTTGGTATCGTTCATGGGGCAGAGCAACCCGCAGGTCACCAACCTCATGCCGGTGCTGGCGTCGCCGTGGCTCAGTCTGCACGTGTCGGTGGTCATGATGGGGTATGCGCTGCTGGCCTTTACGATGCTCACGGGCATCATGGGGCTTTGCCTGCCACGCCAGGCCACACAACTCATGCTGCTTGGGCGGTTGCTGCTCTACCCCGCCGTGTTCTGTCTGGGCATAGGCATATTTCTTGGTGCCGTGTGGGCCAACCAGTCGTGGGGCGCTTACTGGAGCTGGGACCCCAAGGAGACGTGGGCGCTCATTACTTTTATGACTTACGCCATTGCCTTTCACAACCACTCATTGCCTTGGCTCAGCAAGCCGCGCCACTTTCACTGGTTCTGCACCCTGGCTTTCCTGACCGTGCTGATGACTTACTTCGGCGTAAACTTTGTGCTGGGGGGAATGCATTCTTATGCGGGATAAGTAGCGAGGGGTGCGCGCGAATGTGCAGATAAAGCATTGATGTGTACGAATTAAGTTTCAGATATAGCAAGGACGGCCTGAAAGGCCAATGGAGCACATAGCCCAGGGCAAGCAAAGCGACACCCTGGGTAGGCATGTAAGAGAAGTCGCGCCCTGTAAGGGCAAAAGCATTACCTATGGGCGGATATGAACCATTCCAACCATGTAGAAATGTAATGCTTTTGCCCTTACAGGGCGCGAACTTCTTTTATACGATTTTGCCTACCCAGGGTGTCGCTTCGCTTGCCCTGGGCTATGTGCTCCATTGGGCTTTCAGCCCGTCCTTGCCATGTCTGAAACTTAATTCGTACACATCAATGCTTCATCTGCTCATTTGTACATCTGCACATCAGTGCAGCATCACTGATCCTCCTCGGTACGCTCCATGATGCTGGCTGCCAGACAGTCGGCGGTGTGTATAATCATGACCAGAGGGTAGAGGGAATGCGCAGTGTCGTAGTTGCGCTGGTCCTCGTAAGAGTTCATGTTCACACCCCACGGGCCCATGTGCCAACGTATGGCCAGCATTTCGGCATCGGTCAGCTCAAGACCGCTGCAAAGGAGCAGCACCAACGACTTTTCGCCGTGTCCCATCGGAAAATTCTTGTAGCTCACATTGTAACCCGGCACGTCCTCGTACACACCCATGGCATTGCGCTTGCGCTTGGTGGTAGGCTGGTAGATGTCGGTTTTGCACACATCGTGCAACAAACTGGCCAAGATGACGCTGTCGCGCGGCACCTCACGCTCGAGGGTGGGTTCGAGCTGTTTCATGCCCTCCCACACCTTGAGGGCAGCCTTGCAGGTGTTGAGTGAGTGCAACACCAGTCCGCCCTTGACATTGAGGTGGTGTCCGGCCGATGCGGGCGCATCGAAAAAGCCCCATTCCTCAAGGTCGTTAATCACATCGTCAATGCCGTCGCGCTTGCAACTGCGCAACAGGTCCAAAAACTCTTGTTTGTAAACGGTTATGTCTATGTCCATAGATATTATATTTGTGTTTTATTGAATTGCTCACTCATACCATTTCTTTATCTGTAAAAGTCGCTTGCGCGGAGCTTGGTATTGAGAACAAGATGCAGATGAAATACGACAAGGCTGCATAAAAGCAGACATTGAACAAGGTTGCAACTACCGCCTCCCACCATATTTGCCCCCGAAGCATAAACAGTTCGGGGAGCATCAGCAAGAAGGTCATCGCGGCACATACAATGGGATTGATGCCTTTGTGGTTGTGAATATTTGGCATGTTAGAATGGGGTATTGAACACCGAGGGAGAATAAATGTCCTGCAAAGAGCAGCACGCTCTGTAATACTTGGCATCTTTATAGGGTGGTTCTAATAGTTGAACACCTCCTGCTTATGGTGATTACTAAGGACAAAAATACCGAAATCTTTCGTATTATTGACGACTTGTGTCAATAATATGACAAGCAGGCATTCAATATTAGTTCTTCTAATCACGTCCAGCCTCAGCCGATAGGCCTTGCCCCATCATTGGTCCCATAAAATCCAGGCCTTATCGCCCGCGTAAGGAGTTAGCTATATATTAACGACAAGATACAGACGCATTTAGCAGGTTGAACCGCAACTATCACACTGCGGCATGGCCCCACGTTACAACTTTATAAAAATTTAATAATCGGCATAAGTGGTCCATTTCCGTGCATAAGTGGTAAGATAACGCGCATACATTACATTTCAGTATTAAAACACCTTTATTCTGAGGGTATTGCGAATTGTGCACACTTGCGAGACGAGGGCTTTCTTTTTAACTTTGCATTACAATATGTCAAAAAAACGAGAACATTGTTTATACTCACTAACACACACATGATATGAAGTTTTTACACAAACTATTAGTATTCGCGTTGCTGTTTGTTGGCGTCATTACGCAAGCATCAGCCGAATCCTTTACTGTGAATGGTGTGGTTTACCGCATTACAGACACAGGTGTAGCTGTAAATAATCTGGCCATTGATAACGACCTGAATGGTATTGTCTATGTGCCCGAGGAGGTACAGTACGGCTCAACCACCTACAAAGTTACGGGCATTGATTACTTGGGGAATAAAGACATCAAAGAGATTTCGCTTCCTGGCACCATCAAAAAGATAGCCGATCGGACATTCATGAACTGCAATAACCTGCAGACAGTCAAGCTTGGTGAAGGCATCAGCTATGTAAGTGAAGAAATGTTCTACAACTGCACAGCCCTCAAGTATGTTTCATTGCCAAACTCATTGCAAAACATTGGCCGCCATGCTTTTGGTGTTTGCAAAAGCCTCAAAGCATTACAACTACCCAAAGCACTTGACAGTTTGGGAGATGGTGCGTTTTCTGGCTGCGAATCTCTTTCAAATATTGAACTACCTGAGTCCTTACAAACTATTGGCACTCTCTGCTTTTATGGTTGCTATAAATTAAGTACAATCAAAGTCAACCCAGCTAATACATATTTAGCAACAGACGGCAAAGCCATTTTCAATAAAGACAAAACTGTATTGTACACTGCCATACCTGTTACGAGTTACAACGTTCCCTCAACAGTGCGTGAATTGAGAGATCATGCCTTTAGCGAGCAAGAAAGCATGACATCAATAACCCTACCCGAAGGACTTGTAAATATTAGTTCTTCCGCATTTCGTTATTGTAGCAAGTTAGAGCATTTGGTTATTCCGTCAACCGTTGACAGCATTGGCGACGAAGCCTTTTATGGTTGCTCTGCACTCCAACAGATAAATATTCCGCAAGGCATTAAAAGTCTGGCTTATGAGGTATTGGCATACACTGGCATCAAGACATTAGACATTCCATCCTCAGTAAACTACATTGGCGAGAAGGCTTTTCGTAATTGTGAGTCCTTGCAATCAATCAAATTGCCCGAAGGACTTACCTTATTAAATGATGAACTGTTTGATGGGTGCAAGCAACTTTCTGACATACAGATACCCTCAACCGTTACGACGATTAAAAAAGCTGCTTTCAATGACTGCAAAGCCTTAAAGACTATCACATTGCCAGCATCACTCAACACATTTGAAATTCCGTCGAATAATGATATTAGCATTTTTTCAGGCTGTAGTGCCTTAAAATCTATTTTGGTTGAAGCAAACAACAAGTATTTCGAATCAGATGGCACTGCCTTGTATAATAAGGCAAAGGACACTTTAATATGCTTTCCTGGCGGCGTAACAAGCTTTGTTGTTCCGCAATCAGTCAAGACTATCGGTGTAAAAGCTTTCTGCAACTGCGACAGTCTGCAAAACATTATGTTTGAAGACGGTGTCTCTGACCTTGTTATAGGAGAATATACCTTCAAATATTGTAAGAATATTAACAAGTTGGTTATTACATCAGGCATTAAAGAAGCAAAATACGAGGCCTTTTATAAAGCCCACATCAAAAAGTTGGTTATAACTACAACCCACCCCAAAAGTTTCTATGAATACTATTTGCTGAAGGACAATTCTATCGAAACAATATATGCACCAGTCTCTGACCTCAGTATAATAAGGAAATTGACATCGAGCACTTTAATACCACTTAACGCCATCTATGTGCCATCTGACATCACAATAGGCTCACGTTCAATCGTGTTCAAACTCATAAAGAACGAAGAACTCTCAGGACTTGACGACCTGCCTGCCAACACATACCCTTGCGTTAAAATTGGTAATACAGAAATTGAAGCAGATGAGAACGGACGCTACGTGCACGCAGGACTCGATCCCGGACAAGCATTTACATTTACCATCTCTGCCAAAAACAGTTTGGGGAATATGGTGGGTAGCGCATATTCATTTACAAAGAGAACTGCCAACTATTTCAAATCATTTACGCTCAACTCTGGTCAGACATACGTTGCAAGTTCTGACATTAGACTCAATGTTGACCCCGAAATGGAGCAACCGGACGTATGCCGATTTGTGTATGGACCTTCTTACACGAAATCATGCGATTTGAAATATAACGATGAGGAGCAAAGCATAAAGCTTACCGGGTTTTGGCCCTCGACGACTGTCACTCTGAAATATCAAGAACTGAAAGGCGGAAGAGTCACGTACTCTAAAGAATACGACATCATGACGAAAAGCATGGGGCTCAGTACCGAGTATGGCAAGATTACGCCCACAACTTACACCATGACAGGATCGCGCGACATGACACATCATGATGCTGAAATAGTGGACGAGGGGTGGACACTTGACCGCAAAACCATAACCCAACACGGAAAAACGCTACATGTAACAGGCTGCGAACCTGAAAGCTACATACAAGCTGAATATGCCGTCATGGTGAAGAATGGTCGCGATACTAAATTGTACTGTTCTTCAAGCAAATCGATGCAGCTGCCAGCTCTGACGCTCGAAACTGTGGCCGAAGCGAAAGCTACTTCAAACACCGTGGCACTGATATGCGCTACTACTAATATTGAAGACGAAGAGGCTAACACAGGATTTGAATGGCGACGCTATGACGCGCCCGACCTTGTGCCAAGCTCGAAGGCTAACTGCCCCGTTGTAGATGGTGTAATGACTGGTGCCCTGCGCAATTTGAGCGCCAGCACATACTACAAATTCCGCCCATTCTATAAGGCCGAAAGCGGCAAAACATGGTATGGCGAATGGTCGGCCTTTGGCACTGCCGATGCTTATGTTTACTTTGACCCAACGGTGCGCACCTATGCCGCTGTGTGCCACGATGAGAACTCGGCTACAGTGAGCGGCTTTATCATTGCCGGTTCTGACGACATTAAGGAGCAAGGTTTTGAATACTGGAAACGCGACGATGCTTATGCCACAGCCAAACACACCACTGCCACCACCGACGATAATACGCATCAAACTGTTGTGGCTACGGGACAGCGCATGAGTGCTGTACTCCAAAATCTTGAGCCGAACACTACCTACATTGTGCGCGCTTACGTTACAACCGAACACGGCACAACTTATGGCGAGGAGCAAATATTCTCAACACCATACTCTACTGCCATTGGCGAGGTTGAGCTTGACGAAGTATACAGCGACCACCTTGCGGCTAAGGTTACCAAAGTTGGCAACAACGATTTGCATCTGGCCATCTGCGGCACCGCACGCCCCGTGGCCATACGCTTGACTGCTGTGAGCGGCATACAAATGGCTGCAACCACACTCGGAAGCAGCCTTGAAAGCACCCGCCATGCTTGTCTGCACACCAACCGCCTGCAACCAGGCATGTATTTATTGCACGTTACCGACGGGCAGGATGCGCAAACCATACGCATAGCCATTAAGTAAGCACCCTACAACTATATTTATAGCCCCGCCCAACTTGTGTGCAAAGTTTGCACACCCGATGGGCGGGGCTTTTATTTGTAAAAGTGGTATACGTCATGGCTGCAACTTTATTTCTAAATTTGCAGCAGCTGCATGTAGCATATTATCAGCGCATGCGTCTAATAAACAGAGACCAAACAACCATACACACGAATGACCGAACAAGAATTTTCACAATTGGTCAGTGCACACAAAAGTACCATCTACACCGTTTGCTACATGTTTTCGAAGGACGAGGACGAGGTGAATGACCTGTTTCAGGAGGTGCTCATCAACTTGTGGCGAGGCATAGACACCTTTAAGGGGGAGGCGAAACTAAACTCTTGGATTTACCGCATCAGCCTTAACACCTGCATATCGGCCGAACGCAAAAAGAAACGGCAGCCTCAAACCGAACGCCTCAACATGAGCATCAATCTGTATGAAGACAACGACACTGACTCCCGACAAATACAAATGCTCTACAAACGGGTGCACCAACTGCGCCCCTTCGACCGCGCCCTGGTGCTGCTGTGGCTCGAGGGACTGCCCTACGACGAGATCGGCGCCATTACGGGCATAACGGCCAAGAACGTGTCGGTGCGTCTGGTGCGCATACGCGAAGAGCTTAAACACATGAAATGAGGCCATACCTCCACCCCCTCATCACCTCTACCGAATAACAAGCATTACTATTATGGATAACACCTTGAACGAAATAAAACAACAGTGGAAGTTGCTGCAAGACAAACTTGAAAGCCAGTCCATCGTCAACGACAAGCTGATTAGACGCATTATCAACAGCAACGCACGCAGCATCAACCGCCACGCGCTGTTAGTGACCGTCATGGCTGCCCTGGCCATACCCTACTGCATCTGGTTGCTGCTATGGCTGCGCATATCGTTGGCTTTCACCATTGTCACCGCCGTATTTTTACTTGCAGCCGTGTGTTACAACATTTACACTCACCGCCGCGTGCAGCCTGCCCAACTTGCTCAAAGCAGTTTGGCCGAAGTGACATGCCGCGTGGCACGCATGAAAATGCTCTATGCCCGATGGCTGCGCTTCAGCATTCCATTCATTATATGTTGGTTCGCGTGGTTTGTATACGAAATCATGACCCTTGCCGGCATGAGCCATGACGAACGCACGGGCATACTCGTGGGTGGCGTAGTGGGTGGCATAATTGGTGCTGCTTTGGGCATATACACTTACCGCCGCACCCAGCACTTGGCCAGTGAAATTCTTGACCAAGTACGCGACTGTCAAGCCCCAACCCCTTGATGCACTTTAACGCTTAAGAAATGCACATTTACACACTCTCAAGCGTGTTTTTACCCCTTTTGTTGCACAAAAATGCACTTTTTCGCAAAAAAAATGGCGAAACACTTTGCAGTTTCAAAAATAAGCCGTACTTTTGCATCGCTTTCGGAAAGAAAGACACTCATTATGGTGCTTATAGTTCAGTTGGTTAGAGCGTCAGATTGTGGTTCTGAATGTCGTGGGTTCGAATCCCACTAAGCACCCCACCAAACAGAGGATTGTTCGTAACGAGCAATCCTCTGTTTTTGTTATGTGTTCGTGAGAACATAAGAACATAAGGACAGAAGTCGTAACGTGTATTAGCCGCTAACGCGGGAAGCATAAGGACATAAGAACAGAAGATATAACGTTAGCGGCTGCCAGGGCACGCTACGGCGTCAGCCCTTATGTCTCTTGAGGCCACCCGGACGTTAGTCCGTGGCCGTCAGCCGCGCAGCGGCCTTATATGTATCTTATGCAAACTTATGTTGCTTATGTTTTCCGCGCTAAGCGGCTTATACAAACGTTTCTTCTGTTCTTATGTCCTTATGTTCTTCTGTTTCCCGCGTTAGCGGCAAATCCCATAATTCACAAACAATGAAACACCACATTTCCAAACTTCACCACTTTTTTGTACGAGTTACGTTATTGATTGGGTGACACACTAACAAACTTTACAGAGAATTGTTCGTGAAAACCATGCCCCATTTACGGCAAAACAAAATTAGCGGAACTGGATAAGTGTAACACCTATCCAATTCCGCCAAAACAGATGAACTTAAAGAGATGAAATATTACCCATATGGGCTTTACCCCTTACACTTTGGCCAAAGCCTGGTCGAGGTCGGCAATGATATCGTCAATATGCTCAATGCCGATGCTCAGGCGCACGGTTGAGGGAGTAATGTGCTGCTGTGCCAGCTCCTCAGGCGTCATTTGCGAGTGAGTTGTGGTGTAAGGGTGAATAACGAGGCTCTTTACATCGGCCACGTTGGCCAAGAGTGAGAATATCTTCAAATTGTCGCAGAAACGCCATGCCGCGTCCTTATCGCCATTTACCTCGAAGGTGAAAATGCTGCCGCCGCCATTGGGGAAATACTTCTGATAGAGAGCATGGTCGGGATGGTCGGGCAACGAGGGGTGGTTCACTTTAGCCACCTTGGGGTGGTTGGCCAAGAACTTGACAACCTTCAGCGCATTTTCGACATGGCGCTCTACACGCAACGAGAGCGTTTCGAGGCCCTGCAAAAGTAAAAAGGCATTGAACGGCGAGATGGTGGCACCAGTGTCGCGCAAAATGACGGCACGAATGCGGGTAACAAAAGCTGCCTTGCCAGCCACATCGGCAAATACCGCACCATGATATGAGGGATCGGGCTTGGCCAAGGTTGGAAATTTGTCGGCATTGGCCTTCCAGTCAAAAGTGCCACCGTCTACTATCACACCGCCAAGACTTGAACCATGTCCGCCAATAAACTTTGTGGCAGAGTGTACCACCACGTCAGCGCCATGCTCGATAGGACGAATAAGGAAAGGCGTGCCAAAGGTGTTATCTACAATAAAGGGTATGTTGTGACGGTGAGCCACTTCGGCCACTGCCTCAAGATTGGTCACATCGGAATTAGGATTGCCAAAAGTTTCGGCATACACCACCTTGGTATTGGGCTGGATAGCAGCCTCGAGCGCCTCAAGGTCGTTTACATTAACAATGGTGTTGGTAACACCCTGTGTTGAAAGCGTGTGGGTGATAAGGTTGAACGAACCACCATACAAATTGTCGGCTGCCACAATGTGGTCGCCAGCCTGCACAATGTTTTGCAGTGCATAAGTGACAGCTGCAGCACCGCTGGCCACAGCCAAACCTGCCACACCACCCTCAAGGGCTGCCACACGGTCCTCAAACACGCCCTGCGTAGAGTTGGTCAAACGGCCATAGATATTGCCGGCATCGCGCAAGCTAAAACGGTCGGCAGCATGTTGTGAGTTGCGGAACACGTACGAAGTTGTTTGGTAAATAGGTACGGCACGTGCATCGGTGGCGGGATCGGGCTGTTCTTGTCCTACATGTACCTGGAGTGTCTCGAAGTGGTATTTCTGTTCGCTCATAATTATATTGTGTTTTTGTGTTATTGTTATCGTTATTAGCGGTGGCGGTTGCCATGTGGCACGCCTCCTTGTTTTCGATTGCAAAGTTACGGCAAAAGCTATTTATCAACCAAATATTTGCGTAAAGTTAGAATAATATTCTATTTTTGCATCCATATTAGAACAAACACATAGTAAAATGACCCCAGACGATAGTTCGGTAGAAAAATATGCTATTGATGCCACCGACATCAAACTTTTGCGCGCTTTACAAGCCAATGCACGCCTTACCGTCAAGGAGTTGGCAGCGCGTGTCAACCTCAGCACCACCCCCGTGTTTAAGCGTGTACAGCGCATGGAGCGCGACGGCATAATCAAGGGCTACATAGCCGTGCTCAATGCCGAAAAGCTCAACCGCGGTTTTGTGGTATTCTGCCAAGTTAAGATGAATCGTTTGGGGCGCGACATTGCGGCCGACTTTGCCAAGACCATCGCCCACATTCCCGAGGTGACAGAGTGTTACAACATTTCGGGGCAGTACGACTATCTGCTCAAAATCCATGCCCCCAACATGAAGTACTATCAAGAGTTTGTGCTCAACGTGCTTGGCACCATTCCCCATCTTGGCTCGCTTGAGAGCACCTTCGTGATGGACGAGATCAAGCACGATTATGGTATTACGCTTGACGAAGGTGCTATATAATAAGATATCCGACTAAACGGTTGACCAAATATCTAACTAATTGTCTGACTAATTGGCAGATATCCCGCATTTTCACAACCACGTTTGCGCAATCCAAATTAGTTTTCTAACTTTGTCGCTCTAAGTAATAAGCCATTAAAACAGCAACGGAAATGAAAAAGACCATTATACTCGTGTCTGCCGCATTGACCATGGCGGCCTTTGTGCCAGTTCACGGACACCAATCTGCCACCAGCACCCAAGTGGCCGAGGAGCCCGACACCGCCGTGGTAGACACCGACATGTATGTTGAAGATGACGATTGGGCCGGTACGGCCGATGCCGACAGCATGGTTGCAGACAGCGCAGATGTTGACAGCGACAACACCGAGAACTTTTGCGACTACAACGACGAGTTGTTGGCCGACTTCAGCAGCAAAAATGCCAATTACAACCTGCAAAACTCACAAGATGCCAATGCTGGCATTTCATTCGACGCCACACTGTTTGTGCCGGGCAACGACGATAAGGTTGAAGTAAAAAAGGGCGGTGGCTACAGCCTGATGGCAAGTCGTGTGCTGTCGGCCATGATTGACTCTGCCGCTGCAAGCAAATGGGAGGTGTCCAAGCTCGACAAAATGCTCGAGGCCAAGTGGAACGCTGTAAAGCGCAGCTACACCGACGACCAGAATGAAATGAAAAAGATGGCCGCACAGGAGGACTTTGAATATACCCCCCAAAACTACTCATTCCGCACCACCATCACGCCCGTGTGGCAGTGGAAGGACAAAGGCGTAACCACCTACAGCATTGAGGACGAAGCCTACACCGGCGGCGCACATGGCATGCTCTACCACTACTTTTTGAGCATGAACGAAAAGGCCGACAGCGTAATGGGACTCACCGACATTTTTAAGGAAGAAGCCCTGCCCGAAGTGTTCAAGCTCGTGGGCGAGAAGCTCAAAACCGGGCCACAGGCTGCCAACGACGAGGAGGCATGGCCTTCGGTGGCCGAGGTGCTGCCCGCCCCCAATGCCAACGACTATTCGGTGCGCAGCGGACAGATGCAGCAGTACAAAGGCAAGTGGTATCCACGTCCCGCCCTCACCGAGTGCGGCATTGTGTTCACCTATCCCCCTTATGTCAAGAACTGCTATGCAGCTGGCACCATTCACATTGTCATCAATTATGCCGAGGCCAAAGATTGGCTGAAGTAAGCGTACGTAAACTGTACCAACTGGAAGATTTCTTGGTTGACGGAGTAACGGGTTGACAAGTTAACGGGTAAGGTTGCCTTTGACACAATAATGTATAGCAAACTTACCTGTCAACCCGTCTACCAGTCAACCCGTCAGCCAAGAAACGGATATCCACTAATTTAGAGCACTAACTCGATTAGAACGTCATTTTATGAAACATACAATAGCCACCATGATGATAGCTGCCACATCGGCCCTTGGCGCACAAGCGCAAACTGCCGATAGTTTTAAGTATACCGACGAAAAGTTTGCCGACATACAAATGCTCCGCTACAAGGTAGAGGGCTTTGACAAACTCACGCTCAAAGAAAAGACATTCATCTACTACCTGCAAGAGGCTGCGCTCGATGGACGCGACATTCTGTTCGACCAAAACGGGCGTTACAACCTGCGCATACGCGCCCTGCTCGAGGCCGTCTACACCAACTACAAGGGCGACCATAAGGACGCATTCTACCAGGCACTCTCAGTATACCTCAAGAGGGTGTGGTTCTCGTCGGGCATACACCACCACTATGGTTGTGAGAAGTTCCAACCCGAATTTACCGACAAGGCCCTGCGCACCGCCATCAACCAGGTGCCGGCCGACAAGCTGCCGCTAATGGGACAGACCATCGACCAAATGTGCGCCGAACTCTTCCCCGTCATGTTCGACCCCACCGTCATGCCCATGCGCGTCAACCAAAAGGACGGCGATGACCTCATCAAGACATCGGCCTGCAACTACTATGCACCGGGCATCACACAGGCCGAGGCCGAAGAGTTCTATGCGCAGCGCAAGCCCACTGCCGACCCGCGTCCCGTGATGATGGGCATGAACAGCCGGTTGGAGCGCAACGAATACGGTATGCTCACCGAGCGCGTGTGGCGTGTGGGCGGCATGTACACAGCAGCCATTGAGCGCATAGTCGACAATCTGCTCAAGGCACGTCCCTTTGCCGACACCCCCGCACAACAAAAGGTTATCGACCTGTTGGTCGAAACCTACCGCACGGGCGACCTCCGCACCTTCGACGACTACTCTATACATTGGCTCAAGGACACCGAAAGCCTTGTCGACTTTACCAACTACTTTACTGAGTCGTACGGCGACCCCCTCGGCATGAAAGCATCGTGGGAGGCCATTGTCAATTTCAAGGACCTTGCCGCCACCGAGCGCACCGAAAAGCTCTCGGCCAACGCCCAATGGTTTGAAGACCACTCGCCCGTAGCCCCCGAGTTCAAGAAGGACAAGGTCAAGGGCATCTCGGCCAAGGTCATAACCGCTGCCATATTGGGTGGCGACCTCTACCCCTCAACAGCCATCGGCATCAACCTGCCCAACTCCGACTGGGTGCGACGCGAATTTGGCTCAAAGAGCGTAACCATAGGCAACCTGACCGACGCCTACAACAAGGCTGCACACGGCAGTGGCATGGACAAGGAGTTTGTCATCGACGAGGCCACCCGCCAGCTTATCAACCAATATGGTGACGCTTGCGACGACCTGCACACCGACCTGCACGAATGCCTGGGCCATGGCAGCGGACGTCTGTTGCCCGGCACCGACCCCGACTCGCTCAAGGCCTACGGCTCAACCATCGAGGAGGCACGTGCCGACTTGTTCGGCCTGTACTATGTGGCCGACCAAAAGTTGGTGGACCTCGGCTTGACACCCAACCTCGAGGCATACAAGAGCCAATACTACACCTACATGATGAACGGCCTCATGACGCAGCTCGTGCGCATCAAGCCAGGCAACAACATTGAGGAGGCGCACATGCGCAACCGCGCCCTCATAGCCCACTGGGCCTACGAGCAAGGCAAAGCCCACAAGGTGGTTGAACTGGTAAAGCAGCATGGCAAAACGTACGTCAAGATAAACGACTATCCCGCTCTGCGTGAATTGTTTGGCAAGTTGCTCGCCGAAATTCAGCGCATCAAGAGCGAGGGCGACTACGAAGGCGCGCGCCGTCTGGTTGAGGACTATGGCGTGAAGGTAGACCCCGTGTTGCACAAAGAGGTGCTGACACGCTACGAAAAGCTCCACCTCTCACCCTACAAGGGCTTTATCAACCCCGTTTATCACGCCGAGCGCGATGCCCAGGGCAACATTACCAATGTGACACTCGACTACACCGAGCCTTACGACCAGCAAATGCTGCGTTACAGCCGCGACTACGCCACATTGCCCTTGGTCAACGAGTAATGATTATGTTACAAGCAAGTTGAATATGAGCACAAAACGCAAGCACCGACAGGGAGCAGCCCCGTTAATGCTTGCGCTTCGTGCTCATTACCTTTTGTTTCAATCAGGCACTACAAACACCTTTCCTAAAAAAGAACACACGAACTTTTCCTTACAGTGAACAAACACACCTTACAACTAATACAGCACATCACCCACCACATCATGCTGTCAGTCTGCACACTATTGTCATGCAGTTTGATAGCAGCTTGCCATGGTACAGAGCACAACGACGAGGCCGAAAGGGCCGACAGCATCATAGCCGCCTGCACCGACTTGATGTTTTCAGCACCCGCCCAAGCCGACAGCACGCTGGCCGCACTGCAAGGCACACTGACGGACAGTGCGTCGTGGTACAAGGCCGAGGTGTTCAGAGGCACCTCCCACCAGCTGCTCGGCGACACCCTGCGTGCGGCACACCACTATGCCCGTGTCCAGCATTGGTGCCATACCCACACCGGCAGCCACTACATTGAGGGGCTGCTCTGGAACCACCGAGGGGTGAATGCCATAATAGGCGGCAAGCAGCACGAGGGCAGAATATGCTACGAGAGGGCCTTCACTCTGCTCAACCACCCGCCCAAGGAGCGCGAACTCATTGCCGTCACCATCAATCTGGCCGACATCTACATGCAGTCGGGCAAGATGCCCCGTGCCGCACAGTACTACCGCTACGCACTCTTCCTGTGCGACTCGCTCCACGACACCCGAAGCCGTGCATCAATATGTTCAGGACTTGGCCAGGTGTACATGGAACTCGAAAACTATACCGAGGCGCACAAATTCTTTGCACAGGCAGCACAGCACATCGACAGGGAGTCATTGCAAACGCAGTTCTTCTACCACTTCTCGTTAGGTAATTGCTACTATTACGAAGAGCAGTACAACCAGGCACTCAAGAGTTTTGCCAAGGCCAGACAGCTGGCGGAAAAATTCAACGACAAAGTGTTGCTGATTAACTGCGATGCCAACATGGGCGAAGTGTACCTGATGCAAGACAAACTGCCACAAGCAAGGTTTCACCTCAACCGCTGCCAAGTAGCCGCAATGCAACGCATGCAGCCAAAAGAGAAATTCTACATCAAGAGTCTGCTGGCCGACCTCAGTCTGGCCGAAGGCAACATATCGAAGGCGGCCACCCAACTGCAGGCCATCAACGATTCGGCCCTTGCCACAGGCTCGCCACGCTACCTCATGCTGCACTACCGCCGTCTGCAACGCTATGCTGCCCGCTACGGCATGTGGCAGCGCGCCTACCACTATTTGCAGCAGGCCAACCGCTATGCCGACACACTCAACAGCCAACAAACGCGCAACAATGTGACCGAAATGGGTGAACGCTACCAACGCGACACCACACTGCTGCACCAGCAAGTGGCCCTGGCCGACTATTCGGCCAAAACCGCGCGGCAGCAAAACTTCATACTGCTCATTATCGGTGCACTGATTATGCTGGCTCTGGTGGCCACACTGATTATTGTAACCTACCGCCGCCGCACACAGGAGCGCATAAAACGGCAAATGCAACACATCACCGAACTGCGCATGGACATAGTGCGCAACCGCGTGTCGCCCCACTACATATTCAATGTGCTGGGCACGGTACTGCCCAAGCTGCAGCGCTACCCCGAACTGGTCAAACCCGTCGAACTGCTTATCGACGTGCTGCGTGGCAACCTGCTCACATCGGGCAAGGTGGCCGTGCCCCTGTGCGACGAAATAGCCCTTGTGCGCCACTATGTAGAGCTGCACCATTACAGCAAGGGGCCCCTGCCGCACGTTACCTGGCAAGTGACGTCGCAACTCGAGCACAGCCAATGGCTGGTGCCGTCCATGTCGCTGCAAATACCTGCTGAGAATGCGCTGAAGCACGCTTTCCCCACGCTGACAGATGAGTGCGCCATTCACATTGCCATCGAACTGCACGACAACATGCTGCATCTGTGCGTCACCGACAACGGCCAGGGCTACAATCCAGGCAAAGTCAAACGCACCGGCCGCGACACCGGCACAGGACTGCGGCTCATAGCACGCACACTCGAAATTCTGAACCAACGCAACCGCCACGCGGCCACCTTCAGCATTGTCAATGTGCCACCACCCCATCATGGCACACGTATGCAACTGTGCATACCCACCAACTACGACTTTGACACTTCAACAACTCGAAAATGAACGAACTCACACCATCATTTCCCCCCGCTGCTGCCCCCTCGCCCCGCAAGGTGGCCCTTGTACTGTCGAGCGGCGGCGCACGCGGCTATGCCCACATTGGTGCCATCAAGGCACTGCACGAGCGTGGCTACACCATTAGTTCCGTGGCGGGAGCCTCGATGGGGGCACTCATTGGCGGACTGTATTGTGCCGGCCAACTCGACACCGCCACAACATGGTTTTGCCAGCTCACACGCCGCGAAGTACTGTCATTGCTCGACTTCTCACTGAGCAAGAGCTACCTTGTCAAGGGCGACAAAGTGATGCGGGCCTTGAAAGAAATGGTGCCCGACACCAAAATAGAGCAACTCTCCACGCCCTTCCGGGCCATAGCCTCCGACCTCGTCACACAGCGCGAAGTCGTGTTCAGCAAGGGCAGTCTGCACCGCGCCATACGTTCGAGCATCTCCATGCCGTCGGTGTTCAAGCCCATCAAGGTGGCTCACCATGTGCTTGTCGACGGCGGCATAGTCAATCCGCTGCCGCTCAACCGCGCCGTGCGCACCGAGGGCGACTTGCTCGTGTCGGTCAATGTGAGCGCACCCGCCAGCGAGGACATTGAGGAGGTGCGCGACTTGGCCCGCAAACGTGAGCGCGAGCGCAGCAGTTTGTTGTCGCTCCAACGCTTCATATCGGCTTTTGCGCCCGACAGCACCACCAGCAATTACATGACGCTGCTGTCCACCGCCATGGCATTGCAAATTCAACGCAACACGGTGCTCATGCAAAAACTCACACCGCCCGACATTGCGATAAACATACCCATGAACCGCTTTGGCGTATTCGACTTCGACAATGCCGAGCGCATTATCCGTGCCGGCTATACCGAGACACACAAGGTGCTCGATGCCTTTGAAAGAGAGAATGAGGGGGCACTATAGTTAACTATTGCTGCCCGGTAAAAGTCTAAAGCACATTGTAATGCTTTTGCCCTTTCAGGGCGCGACTGCTCCAACACGGGGGGGACCCAGGGTGTCGCTACGCTTGCCCTGGGCTGAGTGCTCCATTGGCCTTTCAGGCCGCCCTTGCTAAAATCATAGTGGCCATTTCTATGCTCGTGGTTGAGAGGCTATATTATAACCAATGCACAGCCTCGTTACTAATTGTAGTGTAGTAGAAGAGTGTGTGCAAGTGCGGGCTGAAAGCCCAATGGAGCACTCAGCCCAGGGCAAGCGAAGCGGCACCCTGGGTTTACGCGTGTTGGAGCAGTCGCGCCCTGTAAGGGCAAAAGCATTACAATGTGCTTTGGACTTTCACCGGACAGCAATAATTTTTGAACAATATTGCTGTCCGTCAACCCGTCAACAACATGGCTGAGTGTTGAAAATATATCAACACGCCAACCCCAAGCCCACCTAATCCATACTTCATCAGCCTCCATCTACTTATAAAATAATACCACATAAGCACAAATTTGCACCACTTATGCACTAAATCATACCGCTCATGCACACAAGTATAAATATGCTGATAAAAATATAAAATAAACATTGTAATTTTGCAGTAGTTCTTAAATCCGTAGACAACTGACAGATAATCATGAATGTAAACAAAGGCTATACGGCATTTATTGTCGATGACAACCCTGCAGCACTCGAGACATTGGCCACTGACCTGCGCCAACAACCAGAGTTTGCCGAGGTGTATACCTTTGCATCATACGCCGAAGCCACGCTGCCACTGCTTGAGAAACAACCCGACGTGCTGTTTCTCGATGTTGAAGTGCCTGGCAAAACGGGGTTGGAGTTTCTCGACTCCATACGCTCGAAGGTGACATTCACATTCAAGGTAGTGTTCTACACCGGCTTTTCCGACTACATGATTGACGCCATACGCCAATCGGCATTCGACTATCTGCTCAAGCCGTACAAGCAAAGCGAGCTGCGCCTCATCATCGACCGCATGAAACAAAGCGAGAACGAGCGTGTACTGCAACGCATAGGCAGCGACGCCATGCAACGCAAAATAGCTATGCAGACAGTGAGCGAACTGTTGCTCATAAACCTCGACGAGGCACTGATGTTCAACTACTCAAGCGAACGACGCTCGTGGGTGCTCACCCTGACAGACGGCACAGTACACGTGCTGAAAAAAGGTGTTACGGCCGACGATCTGGCCAACTTCAGCCAGACCATGGTGCGCATAAGCAACACTTGCATTATCAACCTCAACTACCTTGCAGCAGTTGAGAATAACACGCAACACTGCCGCCTGTGCCCACCGTTCGACGACATCGAAATTACAGCATCGCGCCGCTACTTCAGCAAGCTGAAGGAAAGGCTCGATTTACTTTGATTTACCTCTCTTATACTATACATATAGACTGATGAGAAAACACAGGAGCGACGTTATTTTAACCTAACCCTCTCCACATAAGCCTCAACCGTACCCCCAGCCAAGCTATCCTGACAATGTTCCATACTCATGGTGGTAAAGGTTGGGGCTTTTTCGTGCCTGTACGTGCAAACAATGCGTGCCACGTGCCAATACCACGTGCCAATACCAAGCAGGTGGCACTTTCAGTGTAAAAATAATTTTGAGCACTTGCTTAAAGTTGTAACTTTGCACACGACATTTCACCACCATTGACACAATGCACAAGTATCAGCATTGTAACAAGCTGGGATTTGAGGCCGTGGCCGACTACGTGCCGGCCTACGACCGCTGCAACCTTTACATGATATGCAAACAGACAAGAAATACGCACTTTTGATTTCGGGCGGCGTTGACAGCGCCGTGGCCTGCCACCTGCTGTGTGAGCAAGGCATCAAGCCTGACCTTTTTTACATAAAGATTGGCATGCAGGGCGAAGGCACAACCTGCACTGCCGAGGAGGACATCGAACTCTCCACACTCACTGCCAAACGCTACGGACTGCAACTCAACATTGTCGACTTGCAGCAGGAATACCACAACCGCGTCACAGCCTATGTGGTGGAGCGTGTCAAGCGCGGCCTCACGCCCAACCCCGACGTAATGTGCAACCGCCTCATCAAGTTTGGTGCCTTTGAGGAGAAGGCTGGCTATGCCTACGACTACATTGCCACCGGCCACTATGCCCAAACCTACCACGACGCCGACGGCCAGCTCTACCTGGCACCGGCCCCCGACCCCGTAAAGGACCAGTCTGACTTTCTGTCGCAACTGACCGATGTGCAGGCACAAAAGCTCTGCTTCCCCATCGGACATCTGCTCAAGCACGAGGTGCGCGACATTGCCGACCGCGAACACCTGGCACCGGCCCACCGCCGCGACAGCCAGGGCATCTGCTTCCTTGGCAAGATTAACTACAACGACTACTTACGTATGCTGCTCGGCGAGCGCGAAGGCGAGGTGATAGAGCGCGAAACGGGCAAGGTCATTGGCAAGCATAAGGGCTACTGGTTCCACACCGTGGGGCAGCGCAAGGGGCTTGGTCTTGGCGGTGGCCCATGGTTTGTGACCGACAAGGACATTGAGCGCAACATCATCTATGTGTCGCACACCGATGCTTGCCACGGGCTCTACGGCACCGAGTTTCACCTGACGGGCTTCCACTTTATCACGGCCGACCCATGGAAAGGGGCCCCCGAGGTGGACGTGCTATTCAAAATTCGCCACACCGAGCGGCCGCGCCCCGGGCACATGGTACGCCAGCCCGACGGCCGTTTTCTCATCACCTCGCCCACCCCTGTACAGGGCATTGCGCCTGGCCAGTTTGGGGTGCTCTACACTGCCGATGGCAAGATTTGTGCAGGCAGCGGCGAAATCAGATTTTGACAATTAAAATTGCCACGCCTACACCCCCTGCACATTTGTTTGGCATTTATTGTTGTCTGGTAAAACCATTCTGATATTATAGAATGCTCACGGATCACACCGATTGCACGGATTTTTTTCGCTCATGCAACGTGCTTTAGCACCACGGAGATGACGGATTTGACGGATTTTGTGAG
>ERZ1023666.39-NODE-39-length-62406-cov-16.925037_pt1 | contig 62406 bp, 32 predicted proteins | sample MGYA00380341_ERZ1023666 | MGnify/ENA primary metagenome ERZ1023666 (study PRJEB33179, sample SAMN07448983) | human gut metagenome | biome: Human-gut; feature: Human associated habitat; material: Faeces | host: Homo sapiens | place: India: Bhopal | collected...
CAAAGGTAACACTTTTTTCTGAAAGAGCACATTTTTTTATGGTTTAATTTGCATCCAAAGTAAAAAAATACAAAAAACTGCCTGATTCATCAGTCAACAGACAGTATTAACGAAGGTTCGGAAACAGAGAAAACGAGCGTATTTTGTACCAAAAAAGAACAGAACAGTAGGAATTTTTATCCAAAATACGTTAAAAAGGATTAAGCATTGAATATTTTCCAAGGTTCAAGAGATTATAACAGAAAAAATATGTATCTTTGCACACGCTAACCGGGTTCTGTCTAGAATAGGTTGATATATAAAAGCATTTGCGATTACAATGAAAAAGGATAACTGCACTCAGCATGCAGATAAAGATTCTTGCGTTGGACTTATCTCCAGCGCCCTCCCCGAAGCTAACAACAAGATTCATGCGGTTAGCTCAGATACAGGGGTGTCCACCCATTGTATACCTGCGAAAACAGAATCTATCACGAAAAATTCCAAAGAACAACAGAACTGGTATGCGCTCCGAACTACCTACGGAAGAGAGAAGAAAGCCTACGACTATCTCGTAGCAAAAGGCGTTTCTGCTTTCTACCCTACCATCCAGGTGATGAAAGAAATAAGAGGTCAACGTAAGGTTGTAACGGAATCCCGACTGCCCAACATCTTTTTTGCTTTCGGTACCGAAGAGGAAATCAAAAGTTATGTGTATGATAATGTGAATCTGCCATATCTCCGCTTCTATTACCGACACATGCATGAAGGGGCAAGGATTACGAAATCTCCTCTAATTGTTCCCCAGAAACAGATTGAGGGTTTGAAGATTATCTGTGAATCAGAAGCTGAAGATATCCTCTATGTGCCAGAAGAGGTACAGAAGTTCAAGGAAGGACAGATGGTCAGGGTGATAGACGGTAAGTTTAAGGGACTGACAGGAAGAGTGGCACGGTATCAGGGGCAGCAGCGCGTTGCCATCATCGTCGACGGCGGCTTTACCATGGCTACTGCTTATCTACCTACAGCCTTCCTGGAATATATTATAGAATAAACTAATTTAGTAAAAAGGCAAAAGTGCAAGGAAAGATTGTTTTAATCCCATTTTTGATATGCGCAACGATGAATGTATCTGCCCAGGTGAAAACCACAGACAGTACGTTCATAAATAACTCGCGCCCTATTGTCTTTGTCGTCAACCGAACTGATATCAGCGAGAGTGACAAAGACTGGATTAACAATTTTCTGATTCCTGAGCTGGAAGCACTGGGAGACAGGGGCATCATCCTTGGGCGTGCTACGGCGTCACCAGAAGGTCCTACTCCCAACAACGTGCGACTTGCCCGGAGCCGAAAGGCTTCCATGGACGCCTTGCTAGGCAGATACGGTATCAACACCAAGCGCATCAGATATGATGTGGTGCCAGAAGATTATCCGCTCCTCCTCTCGCTGATGCAGATGGAGCACGACAGGTACCTGCCTACAGTAAAGGCCATCATCAGAAAACATGACGGAAAAGGTGACCGGCTGAAGGCGGAACTGAAACGGCTGGAAGGAGGAAAAATCTGGAAGCATCTGCTCAAGAAATATTTTCCCCAGTTGCGTGCCGTCAGAATCATGCCGATAGACGAACGGCTCGCAGATACCATCCGGTTGCCCGAGGCAAAACCTATCCATACGGACTTGCCGTTTCCTAAGCCCAACATCTATGTGGAAATGCCGCTACCAGAACCGGTTGAAAGCAGCAGGAAACGCCGTGAGTTGCTGAGCATCAAGACCAATCTGCTCTACGACTTCGCCTATATGCCGGGCTACGACCGCTTCTGCCCTATCCCCAACGTGGCTCTTGAGTATTATCCGCTGTCCGGACATTTCACATACGGTGCCAGTTTCGAGGGACCCTGGTGGCAAAACTACAAAGAGCATAAATATTTCCAGTTGCGCAACTACCAGTTGCATACCCGATATTACCTGCAAAGCGGTGAAACGGGTTTCAGGGGTTTCTTCGTAAGTGCTTACGCGCACGCGTTCCTATATAATATATGCTTCGACGAAAAACGGGGATGGGAAGGTGAAGGATGGGGAGCCGGACTGGGACTGGGTTGGGCGATACCGCTAGACCGCTCCAAACACTGGCGACTCGACATCGGTCTGCAGGCAGGATTTCTCAATACCCGCTACGACCCATACCAGTGGCTCTGCCCTGTGGATGGAGATAAAGACAAACAGGTATATTATTACAAATGGTATGGAGATGCCAAGGATTTCAAAAAGCGACAGTATCGCTATAATTGGTTAGGACCAACCCGACTGGAGGTGAGTTTGAGTTACGATATCCTCTACCGAAAAAGTAAAAGAAAGTAAATAATGATTCAGTTTAAGCAGTTAACATATCTCTTCAAGGATTCTGTAAGCCACAGAGTTTACAGAACGGTTACTGCTATCTTTTTCATTTCATCAGTTCTGCTGCTTGCAGGCTGCGAACGTGAGCCGAATCTCTATCTGCATCAGGGCGGTAAGGAAACAACAATGGATCTGCCGAAGATAGACCTGGAGCTGAAAGTGCTCTGGGATTATGTATTCAAATATGATGTGGTATACGACTGGGAGGCGGAATGGAAATACGGATGGGACGATGATGACAACAAACTCTTCGGAAAAATCGGATATACCGAACCATCTGTTTTCGAGATAAGAAGATACTTCACACAGGATGTGCAATATGGTGCGCACGAAGCACCCTATAAGAACCATATCCAGTCAAACCAGCTGACAGCCAATTACGACTTCGGTTTCTGGGATATCCTGGCGTGGAACGACATCCAGACAGCGGATGGTATTCAGAGTGTCCGCATAGATGAATCTTCCACTTACGAATATGTAACGGCAAATACGGGACAGACAATGTTTCCCTCAAAATACAATGCTCCCCAATTCAGCAACTCCTTCTATCAACCGGAAGAACTGTTCGCGGGATATGAAAAGGGTATTGAAATCAACCGTAACCTTGACGGATTTGTATTTGATGAGAATCGCAACTGCTGGGTAAGGACCCTGGAAATGCAGATGCAGCCTGTTACCTATATTTATCTTACGCAGATTATCCTCCACAACAACCGTCAGCATACCCGCATCGTGACGGGTATTGATGGTAGCGGCAACCTGAGTGGTATGGCGCGCAGCGTGAATCTGAATACCGGTGTTACCGGAGGGGATGCCATCACGGTAAACTATAATATGAGGATGAAGTTTGACCAGCAAATGAAGGATGGAGAGAAGGTGGATATCATTGGAGGCAAGGTCTTGACCTTCGGTATGCCGAAGTTGAATCCCAGCCGTTTAGATAACCATTCTTATATGGAATCTTTAGCAAAAGTAAGAGATGCCGACCTTAACAACCGACATTACTTGGATGTAAAGATGCAGTTTTATAATGGTAAGGACTCCACATTGGTCTTTGATGTAACCGACCAGGTCCGTCGACTGTACAAAGGTGGTGTTATCACGATAGATTTAGACATGACGAAAGTCCCTGTTCCTGTTCGTCCCGGTGGCTCCGGTTTTGATGCCGTAGTCAAGGATTTCGAAGAGAAGCAATGGGAGTTTGATATGTAAATGATGATTATTAACAAAAAAATATAATAAACAAAAAAAAGAGAATTAAGAATTAGTATTTAACATTATCAATTTACAAACTTATATGTATATGAAAAGATATATTTTTCTTGCAGTTTCTGCATTAGCTCTTGCAAGCTGCTCTAACGAAGACTTCGTCGGAACAGAAGGCGGAAATGTTGTGAATGGTGCCAATAAGGCGATTAACTTTGGTGGTGGAACGGGTAAGATTACTCGTGCAAATAGTGAAGGCGAAGCTGCTGCTACCCTTCTTGACAACAACTTTGTTGTTGTTGGTTTCAAAGGCAGCGCAACTGAGGCAGCTAATACCAATTTGGTATTCGACCACTACAATGTTAACTATGTTACTGGCACAGCTAACACAACTGCATCCAACACAAAAGGCTGGGAGTATGTAGGCCAAGATCAAGATGTTCATGGTGCACAAGGAAAGCTTGCTGCAGATGCAACAAAGGCTCAGACCATTAAGTATTGGGATAACTCTTGCACTTCTTATGATTTCCTTGCTTTCTCTATGGGAAAAGGATATCCTGGTGATGGTAGTACTAAAAAATACGCTACTCCAACTGCAGTAAATAAAGAAAATTTGAAAGATGCAGCATATACTCTTACGGGAGATGTTAATACCCTTGGTGAGTGCTACATCTCAGATATGGTTACTGTAGCAAAAGGCGATAAAGGCTATAAAAACGAAGCTGTTAACATGCAATTCCGCCATGCAAGCAGCAAAGTACGAATTGCTCTTTATGAAATAGTTCCTGGCTATGTTATCAGCGATGTTAAATTCCATTCTGATACTTATAGTTCTGGCAATTACACTGTAGGCGAAGCAGAAGGTGCCCTCTTTGGAACTTTCAACAACAAAGGAACTATGACTGTATATTTCCCAACAACCGGTACAGCCCAAAAAACGAATCCAGATTACAACAAGGCTCACATTAATTTTACTGCTGATCAAGTAGATGGTACTGTAAATGTACAGAAATTTGGCAAAGTAAATTACGGAAACCAAGTTGAGGATGCCATTGCCGAAGGTAATAAATACCTTAGCCAAAGCGCAGCCAACCCATCATATTGTGGCACAGGAACATCATATTATCAGTCTGTACTTCCAGCAGAAAACGCTAGCCAACCAGCTAACCTTCGAATTGACTACAAGTTGACAGCAACAGATGGTTCTGGCGAGGAGATCAACGTAAAGAATGCAACAGTAACCGTTCCTGCTAAATATACAGCATGGAAACATGGTTATGCATATACCTATATCTTTAAGATTTCAGAAAATACCAACGGAACAACAGGTAAACCTGACACTGATGACAAAGGTTTAACTGCAATCAGCTTCGATGCTGTCGTTCTTGATGATGAAGTAACAGGAAAGCAGGAGACAATCACTACTGTTTCTGATCCTTCTATTACAACTTATGGATTTAAGGATGGCAAGGTAACAACTGGCAAGGATGAGTATGAAACAGGAACTGATATCTATGCTACTGCATTTGTTCCTGAGACAACAAAGACGACAGAAACTGGTTCTATAAAGGTTCCTGCAACAACTGCTGCACCTCAGGCATTGTACACTGTAATTATCGAACCAGGAGCTGCCCAGACTATTAATGAGGCTAGCATTGCCAATGCTCTTACTAAGCAGCCGGATCAAACAAACGGTAACACATGGACAATTACCGATGCAAACAATAAGAAGATGATAATCACAAAGGTAACAACAGGAACTGAGAAGGTTACATCTGTTCCAACCGAAGATGGTCATAACCTTGAAGTTAACGCCCTCAAGTGGACAGGTACAACAAATATCTACGCTGTTGAATATACTTACGGAGATAACGCCAAGAAGGCATACAAGATTGTTATCGTTAAGTAACAAAATTCTTTTTGCCCCCAAACCCTGGGAGCAAAACAATACTATTAAGGCCGGACGGGGTTGAATGTTCCCTGCCCGGCTCCTATGATATCTCGCTTGAGGCGGATTGCAAATCCGCGTCAAATAGGTCGAGCCTTTTTTGTCTGCGGATTGCAAACCCGCAGGAACGCCTAGCGGACTTGCGTATCTCCATAACGCCTAGCGGACTTGCGAAAATTCAGTAAATGATGATTATTAATCAATAAAAAATATAATAAACAAAAAAAATAGAGAATTAAAGAATTAGTATTTAACATTATCAATTTACAAACTTATATGTATATGAAAAAATATATTTTTCTTGCAGCTTCTGCATTGACCCTTGCAAGCTGCTCTAGCGACGACTTCCTCGGAGAGAATCCAGGAAACGTACAGAATGCTACAACTGCTATCAACTTCAGCGGTGATGCAGGAAAGATTACACGTGCTACATCGAACGAGGGAGATGACCATGTGAAGCTTGATAACCAGTTCAAGGTGTATGGTGTAAAGAAGACAAATGAAAAGCTTGTAACTGTATTCAAAGATTATTCTGTTTTGTATAATGAAAATTTGACTACCTCAAACACTAATAAATGGGAGTATGTAAAAGATAATCAGACCATTAAGTATTGGGACTACTCAGCTTCAGAGTATCGCTTCGTTGCAGGTTCTCCAATTGACGCTTTCAAGTTTAATGTACCTGTAGAATCTGCAAGCAAAGATATTAAGTCTGCAACAGTAAGTAAACTTGCAGGACATATCTATGCCAACAATACAGAAACAGCTCTCGAGACAAATCCTGTATATATAGCAGCTCCTGTAAAGGTTGAAAAGAAAGACTACAAAAAGCCTGTAACATTCACTTTTATTCGTCAGCAGGCTATGGTTCGCGTAGGTATTTATGAGACTATTCCTGGATATGCTATTACTGCCATAAAATTCTATGCTTACGATGATAAGGGCGATTTAAAAGTCACTGATAAAAATAACATCATCCTTACTTCTGGTACAGCAGACTACTTTGTTGGTGGTAGTAACGTTACGGGAACCATTAATTATGATTGGACAGGAACAACTCCTTCATACACCTACGCATATACAGAAGGTATTAAAAAGAGCCAGAACTGGTATGCAGGTTATTTTGAACCTCATAACGCTTTGGCTACAACATCAGCAGAGACCGTTGCAACACTCTATGGTAAAGACAAAGACATGTCAGATAAAGGTTATTTCACTGTACTCCCTACACCTTCTGCTACTACAGCTGCCCCAATCATCATCAAGTGTGACTATACTCTGACTGCAGATGATCAGTCAGGCGAGACTATCGAGGTTACAGGCGCTACAGCTGCTATCCCTGCAGCATATAGCAAGTGGGAGCCAAATACACGCTATACATACCTCTTCAAGATTTCTGACAATACTAATGGTACAACAGGTGATCCTAACAACCATGACGATCCAGCAGGTCTCTACCCTATCACATTCGATGCAGTAGTAACAGAAATGACAGATAAGACACAGGGTACAACAACAACCGTTGCAACTCCTTCAATTACAACATATCAGGAAGGTTCTGTTGTAGATAATACTATCAAATACGTAGCAAAGAAAAAGATCGATGTTACTGTTACAGAAAGTAAAAGTGGAACTAAACAGAACTTGTCTACAACAGGCTCGGCTGTAGGTCATATTGCAGTTTATAAGTTCACTGATCCTATTACCGAAGCTGAAGTTCAGGTTAAGGGTACAACAGGCGTAGGCGTAACAGAAGTAACGGACGGTTCTGTTGCCGACAATGTATATTCATTTACCCCAGATGGAGAAGGCTACTACGCTATCCAGTACTTAACAACTGCAGCTAATGGAGATAAACCAGCTGCATATACCTATAAGGTTGTATATGTAGCAGCAGCTACAAAATAACAGATTTCTCTTTTGCCCCCAAAAACTCGGGAGCAAAACTATACTATTAAGGCCGGACGGGGTTGAATGTTCCCTGCCCGGCTCCTATGATAAAAAGCAAGAAGAAAATGAAATTATATCGCATCCTGACCATACCATTCTTGGCTCTCTGTCTTTTTTCCTGCGCTGGATCTGGGCAGGAAGAACCGGATGTGCCTACTCAACCGGAAGAACCGAAGGGAGTAAGTATCTCTTTCGGAGGAAATAGCGGAACATGGCAAGATGCACCTACTACCCGTGCTAATAAAGAAACAGGACTGGAAACTATTTCCAAAACCTTCAAAGTATGGGGATATAAAACCACAGAGGGAAATTACACCAGCGGATTCGACAAGTCCCAAAACGTAATGGATGGATATACCGTCAACTGGACACAACAAACCGCCAATACTACCTCCAGCAATACTGCCGATTGGGAATACGTGGGTATCGCTAATCAAACTATCAAATACTGGGACTATTCCGCTACCAGCTATCGCTTCTTCGCCTATAGCATCCCGACAGCAGCCGGTAACAGTTCAGCCCCATCTTTCCAGGAACCTACATCGATAGAAGGTTCCACAGCAAAATATGCATCCTTCTCTATCCCATTCACTTACAATAAGGATGCCACCGCAGTTACCACCCCATATATCTCAGACCTCTGGCTGTCAGACAACCAAAACTTCGAAAACAGGAAATACGGGGCATGCGTAAAACTCACCTTTGCTCCTATTATCACAAAGGTAAGATTCAGATTCAATTATCTGAAAGATACCAAAATCTCTATCACCGATATTGTTTTCAAAAATATAAACGATGAACATTCACCTACAAAGGGAAATATCATCGTCAGTTACCCTATTACAGGAACAGAAACCAAAGCTTCTTATAAATGGGAAACTCCAGAAACAGAAACAGGAACTGAGCCCATCAAATTCACCATTCCTTACGAGGAAGATGAAGATTTGAATCATCAGGCTACAGAAAGAAAGAAATGGTATTACGTTCCACCATTGGGAGACAGTGACACACCGCAGGGCGCTTACATCATCAGCGCCACCATAGACGGAAAGAAATCTACAGCCACCATTCCGGCAGAATATATGCAATGGAAGGCAGGCTACCAATATACATACATCTTTAAAATAACAGTAGCAGGACCCAACATTGCCTTCACCAATATGCAGGTGGAGAAATGGGTGGAAACTCCTATTAAAAATAATGGCGGTACCGAAGACTGGTAACGCCCCACATGACTCATTATGAAGAATAAAAAACTGATGATACCCCTCTTTGCCTTCCTCGCAAGTCTCACTGCCTGCGAAAGCAACGACCTGCCTATCCAGCACGCCGACAGTTACCGATATATCACCTTTGCTGCACGGACACAAAAGATGACGACACGTGCGGATGACAGATATGAAAGCTATGATCCGGTTCAGCGAATGCACCCAAAAAACATGGGCGTCTTCGGCTATTACAACTTTGCCACTCATAGCTTTGAAACCACTGGTACAGAGACAGGAGGCAAAAACCACGCCATCTTCGACAATATCCTGGTAGATTACGATACATCGACCAAGACCTGGAGCCCAAAGGAAGAAAAGCGATGGGATGCTTACCCAGACAGCAACTTCGACTTCTTCGGATATATGCCGCATTCTGAATCAGCAACCCTCAGTAAGCCATCGGCAACAGAAAGCACCTATCTCCTGACGATTCCTTTCTCCATGCCAGAAGTCAATGGCAACCCATCCCCTATCCTTGCTCAGAAATATTTAGGACAGGCGCCAATCATCTGCGCCAAACCGGAACATAAGGGAAGTACAACGGCAGGAGGTTCAGATGCAACCTTTGGACGAGTAGTTACTTTCCTCTTCGACCAGACGTTGACGGGCTATAACCTCAACTTCCAACTGGACCAGAAGATGAATGCCATCCGACACTTCCGCATCAAGGGTGTCAAGATTTACGGCAAAGGTCTGGCAACGGAAGGCAACGTAAGCCGCAGCTACACATGGAGTAACAATGAGTGGACGGCAAAAGCCATCCAATGGAACAATCTGAAAAAGGTAAATATAACGGAAGAAAACGCCATCAAGCTGGCAAGGGATGAAAATTCAGAAAAACCATTTACTCCGGAAGACAAAGAATCCATGGATATTGACGACAGTAAGTATCACCGTTGGGGCACCACCTTCTATGCCATCGCCGATGCCTCTTTCGTACCCACCATTGCCGTCACCTACGATGTAATCCTGAAGGATGAAAAGGGAGAAACGGTTACCCGTAAGGACGTAACCTCTACCATCATCCTGGGAAATAAATATTTCGAAACACTCAATCCTGCCCAAACGGCAGCGATTTACAACATCAATATACTCATCCAGCCAAGATACCTCTATGTACTGGCTGACCAGGATGCCTATACGGGGCATCTCCTGATACAGTAATAACAGAATACCCTCATGACCTATACCACGAAGAAACATCAGAACAAAAAAAAAAGAATCGCTTATAAATGAAGACTCATGAAAAAGCAACAAGATAACAATACACAAAACAAAAAATTCAGAATACTTCTTGGCATTCTGACCCTATGGCTCATGTGTGGACAAACCTTATGGGCTCAGACAACAAACAAATACTATTCCATAGATATCTATGCCGATAGCTATGCAGGGGGTGATGGAAGCAAGACCAATCCATACGAGATTGCTACGGCAAAACAGCTCGCCAAACTGGCACGTGATGTGAACAACGGAAACACACCGCAGGCTTTCCTTGGCAAATACTTTAAGCTTACTGCCGATATCGACCTGAGTGGCGGTATCTGGATGCCAATCGGTAAATACTATAACTACGGCAATGGCAACAACCGTTTGTTTTTCGGAAAGTTTGATGGCAATGGTCATGTCATCAAAAATATGCATATACAATGGGAAGATGTCGATGCCAGGAAAGCCAAGAGTGTATGGGGACTTTTCTCAACACTCCAAGGTGAAAGCAGCACTAACCTTACTACCGTAACAAACCTCATCATCGAGAATGCTACGGTAGAAAAGGAACCAGGATTCAAACCTTATGGTCCCGATTATAAAGTGGGCGTAGTAGCTGGTGAGATATACGGCAATACAGAACTCAGCAACATCATTATCCGTGACTCAGAAATAAAGGATAACGACGAAACATACGAGATTAACAATGAAAGCAAAATTGGCGGTATAGCAGGAAATGTACAGACCGAGAGTAAGAACGAAACTTTCAGAATCTTCAACATAGCAGCTAATACACAGATAAATATGCTGAAGAATACAAGCGTGCATAACGATAAGTTCCACATAGCCCAAGGTTTCGGTAGCTTCAGCTATGACATGAATGGAGGAGGTAACTCCATACAGCCTACCAACATCTACCTCTTTGGCAATGGGCTTAATATCGAAAATACAAGTCCAAAAATCAACAAAGGTGGCATCACTGCCGGTTGTCAAAACGAAAATGCCAATAATTATGCTTCTACTTGGTATTACACCCAGAACGTAACAGGTGGTAAGAACCTGGGAACCCAGAAGACTGATGCCTCGTTTATGAAAGAATTTGTAGATAAAGCCAATGAGTTTATCAACAAGAATCCACTCGTTGAAGACAAGCTCAACTGGAGCTATACTTCTGGTACAGGCTTTAACTTCGGTTCAACAAAACTGACAGTGAAGCGTGGCTATAATACTATCATCACAGCAGAAACTATTGAAGGTAATGCAGCCAACGAGAAATATTTTTGGTATACATCTACAGACAAGAAAAATTGGACTCTACAGAACAAGAACAATCCATATAACAATTTCAGCATCTCGCTCGAAGACTATAACCAGTATGTTTATGCAGAATTGGAAGATGGCAGTTCGCTATCGGGAGTGGCAAAGATTGAAGCAAGAAAAGTGGATGCTGTGATGAAGCACAAAGAGAATACAATCTACATTGACATAAATAATAATATTTGGGACAACAACGATAATCTTGATATCAAATATTCGTGGGTAAAGAATGATGATGTAGAAGTAAGCACAGAGCCTACTTTCTACAAGTCATCTCTTGGCTCTACCGACAAGCTGAGCTGTCATGTGATAGTAACAACCAAAGACGGAGTTGAGCTATTAAACAAATGGTTGGTTTATACCAAGAGCGTGGTATATCTATGCCCTGCTGGCGCTACTGGAACAACAGCTGAAGGAAAGACTATATCATACAATGCCGGAAACGACAGTAATGACGGTCAATCTCCAGAGACTGCAGTAAGGACATGGAAGGGCGCATATTCCAAGTTGGAAAAGCAAGGATCATGGGACGACAACACCATCGTGCTGATGGGAACGAGTGACGAGAATGTCACCAATAATACAGATAACGGCTTTAGTTCTACAGGTTATTCATCAGAAGACGCAATTGATAAGTGGAATGAAGCTAAAGCGAAATCGCCATTATTCAAGAATGCGACTATCAGAGGTAGTTGGGGAGATGTAGACTATGCTGGCGAAATAAGAATAAAAGGTGGAAACTTGTGGAATACAGGCTTAACAATCTTTGGAGATACTCGCTTCCAGTATATTACGTTTAGGCGTGCAAACGATAATTACGACGTCTTGTATTGCAATTACAACAACCTGGAAATGGGCAAAGGCATACAGATGAAAAACTATAATCAGAAATTTAATGGTGACGGTACTCTTGATGGAGCAACATCTACATCATTCGAAATATTTGGCGGTACACTAAACGATGCCCGTTTTCGTCCACTTTATAAAGATGACAATCTAAAGAAAATGGAAGATTCATATCCACACGGACGTGAAGGTTTCAAGATTAAAATCAAGTCAGGTCATTACTCTACAATCTGTGTAGGCGATCGACAAACAAATGGTCACATGAATGGCATTATGGGTAGTCCAAATATGCCTATAAAGTGTACCATAGATATAGATATAGACAGAGAGTACAATGATGCACATACTTCTGACAATGGTAATATGACTCCTACTCTTGATGTTGCCGTAATTCTTGCAGGCAACCATGAGGGTGCTATGGTTGGTGATGTAGACATAGTGATAAAAAGTGGAAAGATAGGTCGCGTTGTTAATGGTACTCTCGGTAACAGACGTAAAGTAGATGGATATGATAATGGATATAATAATGTTCCTTTCAACACCTTCATGGGACGTGCCAACATTCTTATAGACCCAGCACTGTCAAAAAATAACCAAAACAAAGATATAAATAGCAGAGTTGAGATAACAGAGATATATGGTGGTAGCACCGGTCGTGCCTTTGATACTAATGGATTTATAGAAAACCCATTCTATGGACAAAGTACAATAACCATAAAGGGTGGTACATTCTTAATTCCTTCAACTTGTAACCGAGATAGAATCTTCAGTGGCATCTATGGTGCTGGAGCAGGCGGTATGAATGGTGTAGGAGACGATACACACAAAACACCTGATACCAGAATACCATATTGGGAAGACAGTAGCAAAATGTCTGTAATGAAGTTTGGCAACTATGATGCTGCCATAACTAATCTATGTAAGTATAAATGCTTCAATAACAGCACACAAGAACAGGCGAATACATATACAGAAATAGACCCAAGAGAAACCAGTACTAAAATCATTATAGAAGGTGGAATATTCGGTTCAGAGAATATGCCTATCGACGGTATCTATGCTGGCGGTAGCGGATATATGAGTTCAGACCTTTGGAAGAATTCTGGAGTAAAACCAAGTAAAGAGGGTGGAAACATATACGGAAAAGCAGGAGAAACCGTAGCATCACTTACCATCAATGGTGGTGAATTCTATTGCAAAAACGGCATCTTTGCTGGTGGACGTGGAACTGATTATTACTATGCTACCAATGCATACAATGGTAATCCTGACGATTATAAAGAGCTTGGTAAGATATATGGCAACGTTGAACTGACCATTAATGGTGGCAAATTCCATTGCCCTATATTTGGTGGTGGATATGGTGTGGCTGATGCCAAACGACTCAACTCCTCTGACATCAACACCCTCGAAAACATGGCACGCCTCTATGGCTCGTCTACAGTTAAGATTAATGGTGGTACATTCTTCGAGAATATCTATGGCGGTGGTGACATGGCGGTAGTAGAGCAAGGCACCAACGTAGCCATCAGCGACAATGCCGACATCAGAGGGGATGTATTTGCCGGCGGTAATGGAAGAAAGAAACGATTGGAAAGCAATACAACCATCGCTGACGATACCAAGCATCCAGAACTCGTAGGAAAGGTACTTGGCGGCACCAACCTCAACTTCTACGGCACCTCTGCACAGGCACCATCCATCTATGGCGACATCTATGGCGGTGGAAACAGAGCACAGGTAGAGGGAGATACACATATTAATATATATGCAGCCAACTTCGCAGGAGAAATCTATGGCGGAGGAAAGGGCTTGATTACGGACAGCATCGGCAATCTGCTTGCCAAAGACCTCTATACCTATGCCAACGTAACAGGTAATACCTTTGTAAAACTGGCTCAAGACCAGGGCGCACAGACAGAAGGAGAAAACGGAAAGAAGCAGGACAACTTCTCCATCAACGTAATCTGGGACAAGAAATGGAACGGAACAAAGTGGATCAAATGGAATGACAACAAGAGCAAGTTCTTCAATGACGGTCAGTTCGTCTGCTCTCATAACATCTATGGTGGCGGTAACCAAGCCTGCAACGTAACAGGAAAGGCTACCCTTACCATCCTGAAAGGTATGACCCCATTCGGACTCCTGAAAACAGCAGAATGGAAGAAAGCATACGACGACAGCGACCATCCTCACTTCGCTGTATTCGGCGGTGGCTATGGTATCAATACAACCGTGGGCAGCACCGACGTTACCGTGAACGTGAATGGCGACTACGGAATCTACAATACTGAGATAGAGGATGATACCGAACAGTTGGCAAAGCCTCACCGTCCTTTCTCCAAGAGCAAAAACCGACGCAATGCCGCATCATCAAACAAGGAAGAGATTTCTATCTTCGACAACTCAAAGGGTATTCCTAACTTCACCATTCTGAGTGCTCTGGGCGGTGGATATGCTGGAAAAGTTAACAAGAGTACAAAGGTAACCATTGATGGCAAGACCTTCCTGCACCGTGTATATGGCGGTGGCTTCGGTGACCCATTCTCTACAGTGAACAACGAAACGGGTCAGATTGGCGGCAACACCGAGGTATATATCCAGGGAGCCAAAATCTACGGTGACGTATTTGGTGGCGGTGCCGGTGTAGCACCTAAGGATAACACCTACTTTACCGATGTAGCAAAGGTATTAGGAACCACCAAGGTAGAGATATCGGGTGAAGCCAAAATATATGGCAATGTATATGGTGGCGGTGACATCGCCAACATCAAATCAGACACCACCCTGACAGGAGCAGAAAAGGAAGCCTATTACAACACGAAGCCAAAGAGCGAATCAAAGCTCGACCAGACTACAGGCAAGTTCCTTAGCTATGAGGCAAAGGACTATACCACCTTCGTCAATATCACCGGTGGCGACATCTTCGGAGAAGTATTTGGCGGTGGAAAGGGTCTCAAGAAAGCTGAAGCTACTGAATATTATAAGGTGGGAAGAATCAACGGCAACACACTGGTACACGTGGTGAACACGAATGCCACCTCCCTTGCCGACACCGACAGCCAGGGCAACATCGTGCCATTCATCTGGAATAATATCTATGGCGGATGTGCCTTCGGTACCGTAAATGGAAGTACCCTGGTACATATCGAGGGCGGCAAACTGGGCCACAACATTTACGGCGGTGGATACGGAAATATCAAGATAGACCTCACCGGCAATAAAACCGAAGAGGAAGAGGAGGAAATTACCCGTAACACAGTACTGGGAAAAGTGGATAAAAACAAGGAGGGAACCTACGCCAACATCCTGGGTAACACCAAGGTACAGATAGACGGTGGAACCTGGATATGGAACCGCAAGGCAGACATCAACGGCAACATCACCACCTGGCTGGCAGTACAAAATAACGAAAAGATCTGCGAGAACATTGATGAGTTCAAGGAGATAACCGCTGCCATCCTGAAAGCCAAGACAGCCAATGAGATTACCAACGAAAAGGCAAAGGCTGCCATCAATCGCATCATCAGTGATGAGAATACCCAACAGTTCTATGCATTTACCAAGGGAACGATGAACTCCGGTTCCTTTAAGCGAGACCATAATATCTATGGCGGTGGAAACCGTGCCTGCTATGTGGGATTCGGACAGGACGGAAACTCTACCATTGGCAACGGTACTTCTGACAGCAACGGTCTGAGTGAGGTAATTATCAACCACTCTCCTCTTGCCGACGTCATCACCAAGGATGGCAACCAGATCAGCGTGTTCGATGAAACCTCGCTTGCCGGCTTATGCTGGTATATCAGCAGCAAGAACACAAGCGACCCGGAATTCTCCATATTCGGAGCCGGCTTCGGTGCCAACACCAAGGTGGTAAAGACCGAAGTATGTGTGCAGCCTGGTAACAAGATGAATGACGATGGCGTCATCACCGTCAACGGCATCAAATACCGCTATCTCAACCAGAATGCAGACCTCAAGACATACGTTGACTTCGAGAAGCAGATATACAATGACTTCCTGAAGGTTTCAAAGGATGACAAGAAGCTCTATTTCGGTAGTGTGACGGGCAGCAATCCGGGTGATGCCGACTTCGACCCGATGACCTTCAAGCGCTATCATGCCAGCCGCTGGGCCTGGACCCTCGGTTTGCCAGGCTTCACCTTCCAGGCTATCCACGGTGGTGGTTTCTCAGGATATGTAACAGACAGTACCTACGTAGAAACCGACTGTCAGCCTTTCTGCGAGAACATCTTTGGTGCCGGTGTTGGTGCCATGCCTATCGGTAACATCACTGCAAACCCGGGAGAAAGCTATGACTTCGGAAAGGTAGGTACCCTGTCGAGAGTATTCATCAAATCAGGCTATGTAGCACAGAATGTATATGGCGGTGGTGCCGGTATCGAATCAATCTATGACAAGAACCAAAATACATGGATTGACTTCCCGAATATGGCACGCGTCCCTAAAACGGAAGTTTACGTCTATGGCAGAAACATCAAATATAGGTACAACCTCGGCTTGATAGCCCGTACCATGATATTGGGCAGCGTATATGGCGGTGGCGATGTTGCCAACGTGGGAAATACAGATGCAACGGAAGAACCGGATGTCTTTACCTTTGAACACCCCCAGGTACCAGCCAGATACACTTCGCTCGTCAACATCCGTGGCGGCGTTGTTTTCTCTCAGGTTTTTGCAGGAGGTAGAGGACGCCTAAAGTCTGAATGCAAGGACTATAAGAAGCTGGGTGGCATCTACGGCAATACCAGTCTGGTCATCGACCGTCCAAACATCACCTATCCATACTTCGACGAAAAAACGAAAGAGTATATCAAGCCATGGAGCCCCGATGCCATGAAGCACCCAGACAATGACAAGAACAAGGATATCATGCCAGCATTCCTGGAGAGAATCTACGGCGGATGCGAAAACGGTACGGTATATGGCAATACCTTCATGAGCATCTCCGACGGACAGATAGGCCATGGTATCTATGGCGGCGGTTGGGGTAACTGCGACACCCTGACCGTGAACGGAACCGATTCCGTGAACGTGACTTCGGCAGACGTAACCGGCAATACCAATATCATGATCAATGGTGGACAGGCACTGCTCTCCTCTTACTGGAATCCGGAAACCCGTTCATGGCGACCAGCCAGCATCATTGACGGTATCATCTACTCACCACAATACGACCACGAGGCACTGAAGTTCAAGGTAAACCACAACATCTATGCCGGTGGCAACGAAGCATGCGTGGTAGGCAAAGATGCCTATCTCACCATGGAAAAGGGATTGCTGCATGATAGTACCCAGATGGCATATGGAGTGAATAAGAAATTCTTCGAAACCATGGCATGGAAGGAGATATATAATAAGGTGGGATCCCCTCACTTCTGCGTATTCGGTGGCGGCTATGGAGAACATACCGTCATTCAGGGTGATACCCATGTGAAAATCAACATGGAAGAAAATAACAACAAAGGTCACGTAGACGATATCAAGAAGGGCGAAGAATACAGGCACTTCTTGAGCGGTTTTTCCGTGATGGACATCGTGGGTGGTGGCTACTCCGGCAAGGTGGTGGGCAATACCCACGTAGAAGGATCCGGTGGTATCTTCTGTCGCCGAGTCTTTGGTGGCGGATTCTACAACTCTGTAAAATCTACCACCGTCAATATCAAGGCTATTGACTGCCATGACATCTTCGGTGGCGGTATGATGGGTGATGTCATCGATAGTACCGCAGTAAATATCGGAAATCCTTCAGCCCAAAATAGCAACAAAGCCATCTTCATCCATGGCAATGTTTACGGCGGAAACGATGTTTCGGGCTATGTTAACGTAAGCGTTAAGGATGGTGATTTTACTGACAACAACGGCTCCGGTACACATATTAATATATATGGCGGTAAGATTTACGGTAACGTGTATGGTGCCGGAAACGGTAACTACCTGTATGCACTCGACAAGAACCAGAACCAGAAGGTGACGGTGAACGAGTATTACCCTATGAACCCGGAGGATCCAAACTCAGAGACCGTTCCTCTGGTATATACCGTACCGATGAGAGAATTCATGCCTTCCTACAAGGGGGCAAGCGATGCGGCTAAGATTGTGAACATCAATTCATGGCGACCACTCACCAACAAGGTGAACATCGAAATCAAGGGTAACTCTACATCTGAAAAGGTGAATATCGCCGGTGACGTTTATGGAGGAGGAAACTCTGCCACCGTACAGAAGGTGAAGAGCAAGGATAGCAAGGCTGTAGAAAAGGTAGGAAACATCCATATCAACATTGGAAGTCATGTGAACATCGGACGTGTCTTCATGGGTTGCAACGGAGATGAACTCTTCGCCAAATCAGAGGACAATGACTTCATGAACAAGTTCCAGAAACTCAATGGAAACGTGGAGGACTATACACAGGAACTGAACCTTGCCGATACCATCGACTGGTTCTTCAATCCTTCCAACAAGGCTATCGGTACCCTCTATCTCCCTACCAAGCTGGAAGACCGACCAACCGTATATCCTCACCTCATCGACCTGTATTTCCAGCCAGTGGAAACAGATATCCAGGGTGAACTGCTATGGAACGGAAACCAGACGGGTAAAGGACTGGAAGACTGTACCATCAAGACTTTCTATTGCGGAGGAAACCGTGGTAACATGAATATCTATCCAAATCCAAATGCAAAGGGCAATGTAATCAATTATATCTTCCCGGAGGGACTCACCATCACCGACAAGATTGTGGGTGGCTGCAACAATGCCAACTACAACTATAAAGGACTGGTGAACCATGAGGGTGGCTATCTGCTGGGACGTGCCTACTCTACCGAACCTTTCATCAAGCTTACCATCAAGAACAAGTTCCAGCCAGAGGAGAAGAACAATGCCTATGTGGGAGGAAACGTATTCGGCGGCTGCTACAAGACGGGAACCGTGAGAGGCGACGTTACCATCGACCTCCAGAGCGACATGCTTGCCGGTAAGGATAAGAAGAAACTGGAAAATTCGAACGATTCTCTGGCTACCAAACCGGAATACGCCAGCCTCAACGTTTATGGTGCCGGCTATGGTATGGAGAGTTATGTTTACGGCAAGACCAATATCATCATGGGTAAGGATATGAAATGTTCTGAACCTAAGACCACTGAAGATGGTAAGTTCCAGTCTTGCGGTGTAAACGGAGCTACAGGTGTATCAGCCAACTTCATCTATGGTGGCGGTCAGCAGGGTAATGTCATCGGACTTACCGATGTGGATATCCTCAATGGTCACGTCTTCCGTTCGGTAACAGGCGGTTCCTATTCTGGCTATGTATATGGTTCTACCCAGGTAAAGGTGGGCTACCCTACCTACTATCAGGTAAATGACGGGCATTCCGGCATCTATCTGCTGGACCGTACCGACAAGAACAACCTGTATATTGACCATGAGAATAAGAAAAAGGACGGAAAGATACGGCAAGACCTTGCCTCAGAAACCATCAAGCAGAGCATCAGACTCATCAGTGGTGACAAGGTTTCGCAGGCTGTTTATGCTTCCATCATCGGCAAGCAGGGAGTTACGGACTTCGTGAAGGAGAAGGAGAATGACTTCACCACTATCCCTACAGCCCCGGCTTCATGGAACGACATCTATATCAAGATTGGAGAAGCTATCTATGGTGGCGGTTACTCCGTGGCACAGGGTACTTCTGTCATGGCAAACGACTCTACCGTTCTGAAATTTACTCGTCAATACAATATAGACAAGGTTTTCACGGAAAGACAGGAAAAACTGTCTGATCTGCCTAATGGTACCACAACAGGATTCGGCGGTAACACCACCATCCTGGTTGCCGACAATTCTGCAACCGACTCTGACCGTGACCATATCATCATCTCCCATCAGAAAATGAAGTCGGTCGTATTACCAACAGGTACCGACCTCTTCGGCTACTATTACATGGACCAAGACGGCAACTACCGTTACATCTCTCTCCAGGACAGCTATTTCTATGGAGGATATAAGAAGCCGGACCATCAGTCGAAGACCGACAAGAATATATATGCCTACGACAGTGAAGGTGGCATCTTCGGAGACGGACACCAGTCGTATGCAGCCGGCTTCCGCAGTGCCGACCTGACGGGTTACGGCTTTGCAGGAACCAATATCAACAATCCGAAGATCATCAATACCTTCCAGCGTATGGACATACTGCGACTGGAGGATAACTGCTTCAACGTACTTGGAGCACGCGACTATGCCACCAACCAAACCAACAAGACTCCATATTCAATAGCACGAGTGGGAGAAATCCAGATGTTTGCCAAGAATATAACCTTGACCGACAACAAGTTGCAGGACAAATCCACAAAGCGTGCGCGCAACTATATGGGTCTTGCCAACAACATCCACTACGTGGGAGCCGTAAAGTCGAATGTTCCTTTCAACGATCCATGGCGCAACAATACCGGTATGGAACCTGCTGATGGCGAATTCAAAGGCAAGTCATATATGGATGTAAAACAGGATTACATCGACAAACACGACCAGAACTTCCAGAAGCGCAATGATGGTACGGCAAAGAACATGATAGGTATCGCCTCAGGCTATGCCCTCAAGATTCAGAACGTACAGGAGTTATACGATGACAGCAAGAAGAATGTCATCGACAGTATTTTCTACGGTCCTATCTACGGCGTAGTGGAGATGAACCTCATCGACGTTCGTGAAGACGAAGGTGGCGGCTATGTATATGCCGACAATGTGCATAAACGGGCAACGGCAGAGGGAGAAAGCGGACACAAGGTAGACTTCCTGGAAACCACCGGAAACTTCGTCTTCCCATACGATGCCAAGCAGAACCGCTTCGTTGTTGACGACTGCTTTCCTACCGGATTCTATGGTATGGATGAAGCAGGAAAAGCAAATCCGGATGACAAGATTGATGTTCACTATTGGTATGTAACAGGTTTCAACTACTATTACAATGCCCACATCACTGGCTATACCTACAAGGACAAGATGACCTTCTTCAGTGACAACAAGGACGGTCTCACCGTGCTCTCAGGACTGAAGCCAAACCAGCCTGTAACCATTCAGAGCTGGAAGATGCGCAGCGGACATCCTGAAGATAAGACTAAATACAGCTGCGACCTGGAAGAGCGCAACTATCAGCCAGCCGGTACAAAAGGCAACGTGGATATGGACAATCAGGACGTATCCGGCAAATACAAGCTCAGCATCGGTGCCTCTTCTTCAGAGGAATATGATGGCAAAGGATTCGCTGCCGTATTGCCAATGAATGGAAAATTCAATAAAGAGAACTATGTGAACCCAAAGCTCCCTTCCAAACTGACAGATGGCGATGCCAAGATTTCATTCCAACTGACAGACTCTGTCAACAATACGACAACCGACTATTTCAAGAAGCATCTCTCTGAAAAATGTCTTGCCACCGTTGTACTGAAGGGACGTGCATACGAAAAATATACAGATGAGACCAACAACAAGCCTATCATCAGTAAGGTGGCCTCATCCGACTTCTTCATCCAAGAAGGCAATGATTACAAACAGGTAGCAACAGGAACCAAGCTATCTGCCGGCATTGTTTATTATATCAAGAACGGCATTGCTGGAGAATACACCAAGATAGACCCTGAGAGAATCTTTAAAAAGGATTCCACTGCCGAAGATGGCTATGCTAAGGTCAACATCACAGACGTAAAAGCAGGATCATACAACTACTACTGTGAGGTGGAACGTATCTACACTTACACCATCTATCTCACCATAGAATATGTGCAGGGTCCTAACATCAACGGTAAGATAACTATTGACAACTGCGCCTTGCCGGGAGAGATGGTCAGACTCAGGAAAAACCAGATTTCCATTGAGGCAGACGAATCGTTCTCTGCCAACGGATACTACTGGCGCATAGGAAAGCGCAAGCAAAACGAAAAGGGAAACTGGGTATTTGAAGACGCTACCGAATGGGACATCAACAAAAAGGCTACAGGCTACGACACCTACAAGCAGGGAAGCAGCGAAGCACAAGGACTCTTCAAGGACTGCGTATATGACAAGACCAACGACTATCTGGATATTCCAGCCTACTACTTCATGAACGGATATGGCGTACAGCTGGGTATCACCATGAATGGTCTGAATAAGATCTTTACGGTGGATATGGCAGACGACAGCCAGTTTACCGTACACAACTACCACCGCATGAATCCTCATCAGAAGGGTGTGAACCTGCATCTTTCAGAGGCTATCCAGCGTACCCAGGAAGACAAGACGTTTGCCGAACCTCGCATCTATATCTCTGATGCCAGCGACCTGAAGGCATTCATCAACTTCGTGGATACCATCGGAACCGGTACGGGAAACAAGGCGGAACAATATGGAAAGAATGCCCAATTCATCCTGCAGAACGACATCACCGTGACCAGCGACTTTGATGGAAGCAATGCTGTATTTGCCGGCACTCTTCATGGCAACGGACATGTCATCAAGGGTCTGGCTCAAGGCAAATCATTCCTCAAAGAGAACCGGGGCAACATCTATAACCTCGGTATGGAAAGCGGCAATATCGCTGCCAGCAATAAGGGTACTTACCACTGCTGCTTCGAATATAACAAGGGCATACAGCCTATCGTCTATCACATGGACGGCAAGGCTGATACCCATTATACGGCAGACGACTTCAGATACGGCAAGGTTGGCTACGACCTCAACGAATACTATCTGCGTGCCCGCTACAACAACATGAAGAATGCCCAAGACAAGGAGGCATTGAAGTACGTCTACGATTACTATGCCAACGGCGACTACCAGTATGCCCACCGTACCGATGCCATCACCGGCAACAACACGGGTATCACCTATCTGAGAAAAGGTTCAGACAGTGACCAGCCTAACTACGGCAGCAACGAAACCCGCCATGACCAGAGTCACGCTATCGATGCGGCTCGAAAGGCATCGCAGGGTACAGCATCCGCAGTCAGCTACGTTCCACTGTTCGACAGAAACCAGGCAGACGAAAGTCAGCCGATGAACGACTTCATCTTCTGGGGACAGTCATTGCAGAAGCTTCCAGACCTCTATCCTTCCCAGATAGCTTCCCATCAGAACAGCTATATGAGAAACCGCATATATCGTACTGCCGGCTACTATGGCGACACGAAGCTCGATGCATTCCACTATAATGCCAGCAACAATGCCAACAGCCTCATGAGTACCTACGTACACCAGACGACAACAACGGCTATCGACTTCACCTGCCTGAACGACAAGGGGGCAGCCATGGGATTCAACCAAGCGGCAGACATCAACCAGAACGGCATCTTCTACCCACCGGTAGATGACAATGCCAAGGTATTCAGCGACCTAAGCATCCAGCAGGGAGTAAGCCAGAACCTCCTGGTATATACTGCTGCCAATGGCAACGACATCGACAACAATACAGAGGCTTACGACATCGCAGACAATGCACTCGGCTACAAGGAGAACACGAGTGAGACTACCATCTACGGACATCATATTTTCAAGAATAATGCCGGTAATGGCTATACCACCTCTCTCCTCCACCTCGTAGAACGCACCCCTGAGGATAAGAACAGCGAGGGAGACAAGTGTGAGAACAACGACTTCTGTGCCCCTATCCCATTCACGGTAACCAACCATGCCTGGTATGTGCGCAAGCCGATGCTTTATGCAGAAAATACAACAGGAGCATGGGAAGGCATCAGTCTACCGTTCACCGTACAGAAGGCAGTAGCTTCGCTCAATGGCGAGATTACTCATTTTTATGGCACACCAACAGAAGATGAACTGGATAACCCAGCCACGAACACGCACACCCTGCACCATGAGTACTGGCTGCGAGGATTGACTAGTGTGAATGAAACGGAGAAGACTGCCACCTTCCAGCGACCTGATACAACAACTGGACTCTTCATGAATGAAAGTGCGAATGCGGCAAAATGGAATTACCAGTTCTCTAATTACTTCTTTGGCAACACCTATAAAGACTGGGCTTACCGATGGGATGCAGATTCGTATTATGCCAAGGATCACGAATACCAGGATTACATTCCGCTGACAGCTGGAGTACCTTATATCATCCGTTTCCCTGGTGAGCGTTATTATGAGTTCGACCTTTCCAGCAAGTTCTACAACAGTATTTTGAACAAGAAGGAAGATCCTCAGACTATCACTTTCCATGCTTATGGTTCTGCGAGCGAAGAACCTCAGAAGAAAGCCATCGTGATTCCTATCACAAAAGATATGAAGACCGAAAGCAATGGCTATGCCCACCGGGGAACCTTCGCTGCCAAGGAAGTGGCGAATGGAGGTATCTATGCGCTCAATACAGAGGGAACAGCATTCAGCAATACGGCAACCTCACAGACCGTAATGCCTTTCCGTACCTATCTGACTACAGAAAGTACGAACGCCGGAGCCCGTTCTTCAGAGGTTCCTTCTGTAATCCGCATCAGCGAAACCACGGGCATCGACAGGATAGAACCGGAAATAAACGGTAACGATGATACACCAGCCGGCGAATCACTCTTCATTCGCCCTATCGGCGCTCACCGTGTCCGCATAGAGAGCACCTACTCCACCCAGTTGCAGGTATTCTCAATCACCGGTCAGCTTTATCGCATTTTGGACGTCCGTCCTGGCACCGCCACCTATAGTGGTTTCCCTGACGGCATCTACATCTTCGGAAACAGAAAAATCATGGTAAAATAACAGAAAGATATGAATAGAAAGAATAAGATATCAACCGGCAACTTCCTCCGTTCCCTCATCCTCCTCGTGATGATGGGATGGATGGGGAGTGCATGGGCACAGACAACCAACGACCAGGACCATACCATCATCGCCCACTTTAAAGAGGGATTCATGGGTAATGTGAAATTCGTCATTTCTGACACTATCCGTGTCAACGGTAAGGACGAAAAAGGCAACTTCAAGAATGCCATCAGCATCAAACCGGACGATATGCTCAACGTCCGCTCCTTTACCATCCCTACCAACTATACCCTCTTCAAGAGCATTGATGATAAAGGAAATGCTGTTGAGCAATATTATACCCTCAAATACTGGACACAAGAAAACGACACAACCAAATACGAACTCGGCAATACCTATTCTTTCAGTAAAGAAGGAGAAACCATCAATCTGATTCCAGTATTCAAAATGAACAATGCCACTCAGGACAACCGTACCAACAACCCTGTTATCCGATATGACTTCGCCAGAAAAGTGAAGGAATATAATGATCCTACAACGAAAAAAAACAGAAAGGTATGCGCTCAAACCGTGAATATCGGAAAGAACCAACAGGTGTTCTGGACCACAAAAGTATGGGTGGAGGTACGCGAAGGTGGACACGATAAGCCACACTGGAGAGATGTTGCCCTCTGGTGCGACACTGGCAAGAAGGGATATATCAGAAACGAACAGTTTGACAACTGGTGCGCCTTCGGACCGGGTACAACCTTCTGGTTCCCATCCGGTACAGGTACCAAGATTTCCCTGCTGTCGTATTCCAAGATTACTTCTACCACAATAGATGATTCTGTTCCTACACTCGACAGAGAACGTACCAACAGCGAACGAAAGAAAGCGGGATTGCCTACACTCGAAGAAGAAGAGAACGGAGCAAAATCGTATATGTATGTCTATACACATACTACAAAGAATGCAACCCTCCGACCTGCCATCAAGATTGGCGATGATTACTCCTACTACCAATGGCTGGAACTCAGTATACTTGCAGCCAACTGGGTAACCCTGCATACAGATACCAATGATGACACCCGTGGCGTCATCAGCAAGGACGATATCCAACCGGTTATAACAGGTGAAAGCCACAAACGCGAAGAACTGGAAGATGGCGGTCTGGCATTCCATAAGGGTGAACGCATCAAGATGAAATTCAACAGAAAGAAGGGATATGAACTGGATAAGATTGTAGACCTTGACAAACTGGATGAGAACGGAGAACCGATTGCCGTATTGAAGATGAATGATAACGGTACGGTAAACATGGTAGGATTTGATGATGGAACCACCACGACGCCTGTTAAGCAGAATGCAGACGGTTCCTGGGGTAAAGCCGACTCTACCGTCTTCGTACTCAAAAAAGCAGAGGCATATCAGTCGGGATATACTCATTATCTTACATCCGACAGTATCCGTACCCAATATGAATTGGAATTCGACATCACCACCCACCGCCGTCTGCAAATCTGCTTCAAGGAGATGAAGAATACCTATTACATCACCTACAATGCCGGAGATAAAGCGGAAGGTACTTCACCGGAGGCTACATGGGTGGAACATGGTGACCAGTTTGTCATTCCAAAGAACAAAACCCTTTATTACGAAGGTAATACGCTCGACCATTGGGTGGATGGCGCAGGAAATGAATATAAAATAGGTGTAGCCTACGAGGCTCCAAAGGAATTCATCCGTATGTTCCCGGTATTCAAGCCAAATGAATTCAATATCCTCAACCTCACGAAAGAGGCTACGGCAACCTGGCATTTCGCGAAAAACGATGGTGCACCTACCATCAACTATGAGGGAACAAAGGGTATTCTCGTTACCCAATTGGAGACGGAGGAAGGAAAGAGTATCGATCTCAAGATAACCCTGGATGGCAGTAAAGGTAAATTCAACAACGTATCGAGTGTGGATCTACAGATAAACAAAGGCTCTATCGTTGAATTCCCATCTACAAAAGACTGTGTAGCTAAATGGACGGCAACAGAAGACAACAAGAAGTTGACGATAGCAGACCAAACCGTTACGCTGAGCAATCAGGAAGCTTCGGTAACCTGTTCAGGTGCATCTTCTATCCAGAAGGTAGAATTCAATCAAGGAGACGGTGCTTACAGCAAGAGTTTCAGCGTGACATACAAGCCGCAAAACAATACAAAGCCAACCATCGAATCGCTGTCCTGCAAGGGGGGTACGACTTTAAATGCTACTGAGATTCGGGAAATGATGAATGGTACCGACAAATGCGTCACCTTCACAGTAAGTCCATGGGAGAATGACAATACGATACCAGCGGTTACAGGTAAAGCCACAGAGAATGGTACGGTTACAGTGACCAAGGCAACCGTTCTTTCGCCAGAATGCGTTGCTACCGTCAAGACACAGAGCGGTATTGTCGTGGAGACCTACCCTATCAAATTCATATTTGAAAAGCCTACGGTTGCTCCTACATTAGATTCGCTGACCGTAAATGGTACTACCTATACCGGAAATACCATCGAACTGAACAATGTACCAAGAAGTGGTGTCGTCAAGCTGAACTTCAACCGTCCGATGAAAGCTACCAGCTATCAGTATGGAAATGTCAGTTCTTCCACCGATATAGGCAAGGAACAGATCATCAAATACTGGGATTTGCCGTCAGAAGGAACTGTAACTTTAAAGATTATGCCAACCGGAGACATCTACGGAGGTACTTATGGACAGGAAATCACCCTTACCTTGCATGTTGCAAAAGATGATACTCGTTATCACCACCACACCTTCAACTTCATCGTAGGCAAGGATGGAAACATGGATGAAGCTATCAAGGCAGCAAACGAATATACCAAGACGGATCACCGTTACTATATCTTCGTTCCAGACGGCGAATATCAGCTGACAGGAAATACAACGATTTCCTTTTCAGAAGATCCGGTAGATGAGAACGGAAAGCCTCGTAAGGATATGAACGGAAAGAATAACGGTAAGACAGAAATCAGAAAGTCGAACATCTCTCTTATCGGACAGAGCAAGGAGGGCGTTAAGATATGTAACCATCCAGTAGTGGAAGGTATCAGCTATACGGCAACCATCCAACTGAATAATACAAACGACTTCTATGCTCAGGATCTTACCCTGGAGAACCAATTTAACTATTGGGGAGCTCATGGTGGTTCCAGCGGTGCAGGTCGTGCGGTAGCATTCTGGGACCAAGGCAACAGAAGCATTCTGAAGAATGTAGCACTCATGAGTTGGCAAGATACCTATTACTCTGACAACTCAAGTCCTGACTATCGCGGCTATTTCGAGAATTGTGACCTGGCGGGTGTGGTAGACTGGATCTGCGGAAACGGTGACATCTGGTTTGAAAAATGTAATCTCATCGTTCGTGACCGTACAGATAACAATATCGTGGCTTCTGGTACAGAAAAAAGTCAGGCATGGGGATATGTCTTCAACAACTGTACCATCAGACCGGAGACAGACAAGCCAACACAGCTCAAAGGCAATGACTGGACACTGGCTCGCCCAAGGAACAATTCACCGGCATGTACATTCCTCAATACCAAGATGTATACCCAGCCACGAACCTACGGCTGGAACAAAATGACAGAAGGACTGAAAGTAAGATTCCACGAATATAACAGTGTGGATGAGTCAGATACCCCTATCCCATTGGGAACCCGTTCGCTTGCCGCCTGCTCACCTGCTCCTGGTTCCGACGACTGCATCCTGACCAATACATCAGATTACAACATCCGCAACGTGATGGGTGGTACGGATGCCTTCGAACCTCAGGAACTCTGCAAACAGATAGATGCAGAATCGGGATTGCAATCGAAAAAAGACGAAGAGTTGGAGGATAAGGAAAAGGTAGATACGAAAAACCATATCATCTGGAAAGACAGCATCTCTACCAACGACAACCTTCTGCAGTGGAAAGATCAGAAAGAGGCGCTCTGCTACTTTATCTTCAAGCTGGATGAAGAAACAGGCAAATGGATCTACAAGGCAAACACGACAGAGAACCAGATTAATCTCAATGACTATGGTAATGGCTTCTACTGTATACGTGCTGCCAACCAGCGTGGCGGACTGGGAAGTGCTACCAAGGCTATAGAATATGTATTGGTAGACCCTTACAAACTGGAAATCAAAAAGATAGAGGGCTATAAGGAAGAAAAATATGGATGGAGCACCATCTGCCTGCCTTTCAATGCCAAGGTACCTGAGCAAGTAACGGCGTATGCTGCAACGGCTCATAACATGAGTGACTCGACGAGCCTGATTAAGGACCTCACCATGACGCTTACACCTGTTACGGTCATCAATGCCAACAAAGGCTATGTGGTTTACGGTCCGGTAGGCGAATATAACTTCCACCCTACATCGAGCGAAAGTAAGGCAGCTACTATTCTGAAGGGTAATCCGAAGTATGAAGCGATTCCTGTTGAGAACAACAAGGGTTACGTCTTGTCATACAAGAGTACCTGGGGTATCGGTTTCTACAAGTATAACGGTTCTACGCTGGCAGCTAACAGAGCCTGGTTGCCAAAAGAGATGGTAAATCAGAGCAACCAGGATAATCTGGCATTGGGCAAGCATTCCATCCGCTTCGCCATTGCTCCTGGCACGACTTCCATCGCCTCTCCTACCCTGCATAAGAAGGATGAGAAAGAGATTATCTATAATCTCAATGGCCAGCAAGTAGATAAGAGCTCAGCCAGAGGCGGCATCTTCATCTCTAGCCAGAAAGGTAAGTTCTATAAAGCTCCCGGCTCTTCCGGAGGAAGGAGATAGTTCTGCTGGCGTATTCAGATGTTTGAATAAGCGAAAGAATAAGATTGAATAAGCGTATTCAGATGTTTGAATAAGCGAAAGGATATGATTGAATAAGCAAAAGGAGACGTTTCTTTGAGTTCAAGGAAACGTCTCTTTTAGTTTTAGGAGACTGCTTCTTGAGTTCAAGGAGACTGCTTCTCGAAGATTGCCACTAGGCTCAGCAGACCTGCTGAGCCTAGTCAGCAGCTCTGCCGACTGCAGTCAGCAGGTCTGCTGAGCCTAGTGACAACACCTTTTAATCGTACAACTACAACCCTTATAGTTGTACAACCATACACCCTTTAGTTGTACAACCATACACCTTTTAGTTGTACAACCATAAACCTTTTAGCTGTACAACCATAAACGCAAGCCCGCCAGGCGTTCCTCCTTTGACGCCTAGCGGGGTTGCGCTTTTTACTTTTTTACCTTTTTACTTTTAAAAGCCCTTTAAACCTCCTTTTCAGCAAACAGGCCGAAGAGCTCGGCATCTATCAGGTCGGTAACCTTACGGAAATCTTCAGGATTCTCTCCGAACTCCAGATTATCACCATCTATGATGATGAGGCGACCTTTATAATCCTTGATCCAATCCTCATAACGCTTGTTCAACCCCTGGAGGTAATCGATGCGGATGCTCTTCTCGAAATCGCGGCCACGCTTCTCGATATGCTTCACGAGCGTAGGAATGCTGCTCTTGATATATATCATCAGGTCAGGGAGTTTTACCAGACTAATCATCAGATCAAAGAGATCGGTATAGTTTTTGAAATCCCTATCGCTCATCATACCGATATCATGAAGATTAGGCGCAAAGATACGCGCATCCTCAAAGATGGTTCTATCCTGCACGATGGTCTGCTCTGAACGTGAAATCTCCACAACATCATGGAATCGCTTGTTCAGGAAGTAAATCTGAAGATTAAACGACCAACGCTCCATATCCTTGTAATAATCAGCCAGATATGGATTATTATCTACCGGCTCGAAATTAGCTTTCCAGCCATATCTCTTGGCAAGCATCTTGGTTAATGTTGTCTTGCCGCTACCTATATTTCCTGCTATTGCTATATGCATCTTTGGTAATGTTGAATGTTAAATGTTGAATTGGGCTTAAGAGAACAGCCCGAAGAGCTTGGCATCTATCTTATCTATGATTTCACCAAACTGCTTGGGATTGTGCTCGAAATCGAGATTATCAACTTCTACGATAAGCACCTTGCCCTTATACTTGTTCATGATGAAATCTTCGTAAAGCTTGTTGATACCTTCCAGATAATCCAGAGGCATCTTCTGCTCATAATCACGGCCGCGCTTCTGGATATTCTTCACGAGGTGAGGAACTGAAGAACGGAGATAAATCATCAGTTCTGGCATCTCTACCACTTCCATCATCGACTCGAAAAGCTCCATATAAGTCTCGTAGTCGCGCTGGTCCATGTTGCCCATCTTCCGGTTGTTGGCCGCAAAGACATAGACACCTTCAAAGATGGTGCGGTCCTGGATGACCGTCTCTTTACTGTGCTGGATCTCTAACAGATTCTTGAATCTCTGCTTCAGATAGAATACCTCCATATTGAGTGCCCATCGCGAGATATCCTTGTAATAGTCATCGATATAGGGATTTTCAGCCACGGGCTCCAAGTACTGTTTCCATCCATAATGTTTAGAAAGCATCTTGGTGAGTGTTGTCTTTCCACTACCGATATTTCCTGCTATTGCTATATACATTTATTAATACGAATAATTTACAATTTAATAATGAATAATGGGGCTGGCGCCGCATTGGCTGCAAAAGTACAATAAAAAATCGGGATAAACAAAAAAATCCAAGCAAATATATGATTTGCTTGGATTTTTGTATTCTATTCCTGCCTTGCAGGGGAGCTGTATTTTAATAGTCACGTTCGATGAGTTCGAGACACATGCGGGTGTTGTGGTAAGGACATTTCCAGAAACCCGCCTTATCATCCTCCTTGTTCACCGTACCATCTTCCAGTATAGCCCAGTGCCACTCACCGTTCTTGGCATCCAGCAGATGCTTGGCTACATAGTTCCAGCAGGAGATGGCAACCAGAAGATTCTCTTCGGTGCGGAAATACTGGTAGAGGTCGATATGGCCGATGATGTTCTCGCACTGCACCCACCACTGGCGCTGGAGATCATACTTATCTCCATCTTTCCAATGCTCGTAAACCATACTGCCATCCGGACGTAAGCCTTCATCTGCAGCATCGGCTATACGACGGATGATGTGCTCAATCTTATGCAGCAATACCTTATCACCCAGAACAAGAGCGGTTTCGTGGAGCAGCCAGGAAGCCTCGATATCATGACCATAGCTCTCGATGTTGCGCTTGCCCTCCCACTCGTCATTGAAGAAGAGATCAAGATGATAAGTCTCCTTGTTCAGAAGCTTATCGGTGAAGATATCGAGCAGATTACGGATGCTCTTCTCCAGTTCCGGAGCCTTCCATACACGATAAAGATTGGTATATGGCTCGATGATATGCAGATGGGTATTCATCGTACGGGAACCATTCTCATCCTTATCAGAGAGACGCATGTCTGCAATCGGATTCCATTCACGGGTCAATGCTTCGATATATCCGTTGTTCTCGGCATCAAAGGCATGCTTCTCGATGTCATGATACAGGGAGATGGCGATATCCAGTGCCTCCTTGTCGCCTGTTGCACGGGCATACTCCGAGAAACCATAGATGGCAAAGCCGATGGCATAAGTCTGCTTCTTGGTATCGAGCGGATTGCCCTGATAGTCAACACTCCAGTAGATGCCGCCATATTCCCTGTCGAGGAAATAATCGCGCACATACTCCTTGGCACGGGTGGCAGCCTCAAGATATTCCGGCTTTTTCAACACACGGTAGGCAGCAGAAAACGCCCAGAGGATTCGGGCATTCATCACCGCACCCTTCTCGGCTTCAGGATGTACCTGGTCGTTACCATCTACACGTCCATAAAAGCCGCCGTTTTCTTCATCTTTCACTTTCGTCAGCCAATAGCTGAGGATGTTATTCTCCAGAACATCCCGCATCGTTTCTTTAAGATTTTCCATGTTTCCTTTCTTAATAGTGATTATTAGTTATGTTAAAACAATTATTTGCGGATAGGGAACTTCCAAGACAGCACCATCAGCAAGAAGGCGATGACGGCTGGGAAGAGAGAGAACAACGACCATACCATCGTAAGCACAGAGTCGGTGACACTGGCTGGGTCGATCATCGTATTACCCATCTTATCTGTTATCATGTTGGCACCTGCCCAGCCCAGGAAGAGGGCGATGAGAGAACCGGAAATGGCGGTACCAAACTTCTGGCTCATCGTACCGGAAGAGAAGATAAGACCTGTAGCTGATGTTCCGAAATGCTCGGTATGATAGTCGGCTACATCGGCATACATAGACCACATCAATGGCGAATAGATACCGATACCCATAGAGGTAAGGATAACGATAACTATCATCACCCAGATATACGATGGGTCCATCGGGATGAAGAAGAAGACAACCGAGAGAACCAGACAGAGTGCTGCAGCCCAGAAGAATGCCATGCGCTTGCTGCCTACCAGACGGGTGAACCAAGGAGATACACCACCGAAAATCATACAGGTTACTTCACCGAACGCCATGAAAACGGTATAGTTGATAATCAGTCCCTCGATGGTTACATTGCCATGCAGACAGTAATCGAACATATAGCCGGCAACGGCATAACGGAATCCGTTGAAGAAGTTGGTACACACGGCGATGGCTGTCATATAGAGCCAAGCCTTGTTGTGAACGAGGTCGGCAAACTGATGGAATGAGAACTTCTCAGCGCGCTTCGGCTTCAGACGTTCCTTGGTAAGAAGTCCGCAAGCCAATGTCATCACAGCAGCAATAATACCGAGCACGGCACCAATGACAGCATACTGATGAGCGGCAGAACCACCTACCATCTTCTGGAGATAAGGGAAAGAAAGCAGGGTGACGAATCCCATGGCATAAGCACCCACCATACGGAAAGAAGAGAACTGGTTCTTCTCATCATCATCCTCGGTCATCACACCGAGCAATGAGCCGTAAGGCACATTCACCATCGTATATATCGCCATCATCAGGAGATAGAGGGCATAAGCATAGATTCGCTTGCCCACAGGACCGAAGTCTGGGGTATAGAGCAAGAGGGCGAATATCAATCCGAAAGGAATGGCACCATAGATGAGCCAAGGACGGTAGGTACCGAAACGGCTCTGGGTACGGTCGGCAAGAGTACCCATCAGCGGGTCGGTAACCACATCGAACATGCGGGCTACGAGCATCAGTACTGCCGCATCCGCAAACGAGAGTCCGAAGACATTTGTAAAAAACAGAGGAAAAGCGATAGACATCACCTTCCATACAATACCACCAGCAGCGGCATCACCCAATGCATAAGCTATTTTTTCTTTTAAACGAGCCATTGTTTTACTTTGAACTTTGAATTTTGAACTTTAAACTTTATGATTAGCAAAAACTATTGAATTCTTCATTCTTCGTTCTTCACTCTTCACTTACTAAAAAAGGGATTCGCTCCCCATCTATAACAATACGGATGAGGAGTACGAATCCCTACAATCTTAATACCTAAAACTATTTACTTAAAGTCTGTTTATTTTTTGCTACCAAAGCCTTGATCTTCTCTACAGAGAACTGAGTGCGATAATCATCCTTTGGTGTATTCATGCAGTAGTCTACCAATCGGTCGATGGTAGAAGTTGCCACATGCATGCGGGTATCAGAAGAAGCATAGTAGATGAATACCTTACCATCCTCATCTGCAATCCAGCCGTTGGCGAAGACTACGTTCATCACATCACCGATATACTCAGGACCTTCCGGTACGAGGAGATATCCACCTGGTTCTGCAATCACCTTTGTTGGATCCTCAAGAGAAGTCATGTACATATAGAGCACATAGCGGAGACCGCTGGCACAGCCACGAACACCATGAGCCAGATGCAACCAGCCCTTATCAGTCTTGATAGGATGAGGACCCTCACCATTCTTCACCTCCTGGATGGTGTGATAGTGACGGGCATTGATGATCTTCTCTTCCTTGATTTCGGCATGAGTGATATCATCAACAAGAGCCCAACCGATACCACCACCAGAACCTGTATCGATGAAACCATCCTGTGGACGGGTATAGAAAGCATACTTGCCATCAACGAATTCCGGATGGAGAACCACATTGCGCTGCTGGCTCTTGGTCTTCAAATCAGGAAGACGCTCCCAGTTTACCAGGTCCTTGGTACGGGCGATGGCTGCTGTAGCAGTAGCAGCACTGAGGTCGCCAGGCTGTGCATCATCATGACGCTCAGCACAGAACACACCATAGATGTAGCCATCCTCATGAGCGGTGAGTCGCATATCATAGATGTTGGTAGCAGGAACAACATCCTCCGGCATGGTGATAGGCTCATCCCAGAAACGGAAGTTGTCAACACCATTAGGACTCTCTGCTACGGCAAAGAAACTCTTGCGGTCAGCACCCTCTACACGAACAACGAGGAGATACTTACCATTCCACTTGATGGCACCCGAATTGAGCGTAGCATTCATCATGATGCGCTGCATGAGATAAGGGTTGCTCTTCTCATCGAAGTCGTAACGCCACTCCAATGGAGTATGTTCTGCGGTGAGGATTGGGTTCTTATACTTTTCGTAGATACCATTTCCCCACTCTACGGGTTCATTCTTACGGCTCAACAATTCCTCATGATGAGCGCGAAGTGCTTTCACTTTGTCTTGAAATGTTGTCATAATATATCTTTTTTACCTTTTTACTTTTTTACCTTTACAATGTCTTTGGCAAAGAGGACTTTCTTTTCCTTCTTGAATGCCTTGAAGTCCTTGACGATATCACCATCACCGACACCAGGGAGGTAAGCCTCTTCCTGAGGTTTATCCCAGGCATTACGCCAGAAGAGAACATAACTCAACTGATACTTCTGAAGTACAGGCCAAAGGGTTTGGGTAAACCAGTTCTTCTTGCTGGCGATACCCCGGCAACCCGTTTCGGTGAGGGCAGGAATCTTGCCCACCTTCTTGGCTGCTTCCATCAGCACATCGAGCGTTGCTGCAAGGTTCTGCTGATAGTTGGCATCGTTGTTATCAAACTCATAGATATCAACACCCACCATATCCACATACTTCTCACCCGGGAATCGCTCCAGGAATTTTTCAACAGTCTTCTCGCTGCCGAGATTAGGTGACCAAGCCCAAACGATATTGTTGCACCCTGCTTTAGTAAGCATATCTAGGGTTTTTACGTATAGTTGGTTGTATTGTACAGGTGTGCAACTGTTTACGCCCCACCAGAACCATCCGCCATTCATTTCATGCCATGGTCGGAAGATGACAGGAACCAGTTTACCATCGTTTGTCTTCAAAGAAAGGATGAAATCGGAAACCTTCTTGAGCCAGCCATCAAACTTCTGTTGTTGGGCGCCTCCATCCAGAACAGCAGCTACAGCATCACCTTTCGGATCCCAGGCATTCTCGCCTGTTACCGGATTCCAAGGATGCCAGCTCAATGTAACGATGCCTCCTCTCTCATTTTGGGCAATGATTTCTTTTCGCATACGGTCGAAAGGAACGCCGTCGAGATTTTCCTTGCTGTCGAGTTCTATCTTACCGAGGTCGAATCCCATCACAGCAGGATAATCACCTGTAGTGAGGAATACATCGCTCTTTCCTTCATCCCATTTCCAAGTAGTACCATACACCGGATCGTCCTGATGTCCAAGCATGATTCCCTTGTTCAGTAATTTCTGCAGTCTGACCTTCAATTGCTCTGCCGGAGTATTGCAACATTGCTTTTTACCCTTGCAGCAGGAAGTATTGGCTGTCTGGACTGATGCGCCCGTAACGCCATCAACCTGTGCCATTGCTCCTTGCATCGCCATGAGGCAAGCAGCACCAATCAAAATTCTTTTTCCTATCATATATCTATTTCTTTAATTGCTGAATAATCCAAGCCTGCCATTCATCCCACTGCTCCTGATACCAGTAATGACCGGTCATCTGATACAGACTCAGGGTCTTTGGCGCCTTCACACTATTATATAATCCATAAGAAGAAGTAGGTGGAACCACCTCATCATTATAACCGAAACTGTACCAGCCAGGAACGGTGATACGACGGGCGAAGTTGACGCCATCATAATAGCGTGCACCTTCGAGTCTTGCCTTTTCCAAATCAGTAAGTTTCTGCTCTTTCCATGCAGCCCCCTGCGCCTTGTTTTCCTTATAGAAATAGTGAGGCCAGCCGCCTGCAACTCCGTGAATTTCAGCTTCATAATCACACATAGCATCATGGACAGGAGCCAGGAATGTGATTCGCTTGTCGAGAGCTGCCACAGCGATGGAAAGGAATCCACCCTGTGATGAACCCGTTACACCGATAGTCTTCCCGTTCCACTCAGGGAGCGAAGCGATATAATCCACACCACGGACAGCACCGGTTACTACTCGTCTGTAAGCATTGCGATAAGGATTCTCGAGATTGGTATCCCAGTAACCATTCAGTTCGCCATTGGCAAGATCATCATAAATCTTCTGCTGCATGGTAACAGGAACACCGTGAATACCGATTTCCAGTACGATGCACTCAGCAGGAGCCGTATAAGTATCACCGGCATAAGGGCGGACACCCGCACCAGGCACACGGAGCAAAGCCGGATACTTGCCTTCTTTTACCGGTACACTCAGGATGCCATACATCTTAGAGCCCCATCGGTTGTTGTTATAACTGATTTCATATACATTCTTATCCTTGGTACAACGCTCAGGCAGAAGCACCTTGGTAGGATTGAGGTCATTCTGTCTTGCCTCATCCAGTGCCTTCTTCCAGAAAGCATCGAAATCCTTAGGTTCCTGTGCGAAAGGCTGAATCTTCTCTGGAGAGAAACCTGCCGTGCAAAGTCCCTCGTAATCCTTGCCATCAACATGAGCGATAACCTTGAAGCGGTAGAAGCCCGGTCTGTTCAGACTGCCGCACCATTTCATGGTTCCGTTCTTGAGAGTGGTACTTTTCTTCACCTCCGGAAACATCGCCGGTCCAGCTTCGTAATCTACCTTCACCTGATTGAGTAGCGTACCGCTCTTTCTCACATTCACCGTGAAGTTAGCCTTCTCGCCTACCCGGTAATTCCAGTCCTGATGGTCAGGAGTTACCGTTACAACGATGTTGTTTCCTCTGATTTGTGCGCTGAGGCTTGAAGTCCCCAGCACACTCGTCAGAACACTTATAATTATTAACCTAAAAACATTTGCAATTCGATGATTCATATTGTCGTTGTTAATCTTGTTAGTTAAACATTCAGTTTTACGGTTGCAAAGTTAACATAAATCTTTCTATAACCCTTGTACTATTTTGCTAAATGATTACACTTTCTTTTCAAAGCATAAAAAAAAAGGTGGAAAATCTAGCCGCCGCCAGATATTTCCACCCAATTATTATTAATTTAAATATGATTTACTTAACACGATTCTTCACCAATGCATCAACAATTGGAGCCTCGTCCTCAAGCCATGTATTAGTTTTGCGGTCGAGCAAGCCCATCCACCAGAAAGCAGTAGTCTTATACTCATTGCACAAAGATGTGACATAATCCGCATACTTAGCACGCTCCGTCATCTCCGGATGATCACCGATAGCACCAAACTCGCCGAAGAAATAAGGAATGCCGAGAGAACCGCACTTCTTATCTATACGATTGAAGACAGCCTTGATTTCAGCCTTCTGGTCATCACCGAAATCATAGATGTAAAACTTCTCGTCTTCATCAATCTTCTTCTTTTCAGCAGCACTTTCACCCTCTTTATGGCGGTTTCCGTTACAGAACCAGTAAGGATCATAGCTATGGAATGTAGCACAGATATGGTTTGGATGAGTATCAGTAGGAACAGACAGTGCATTGACAGCGACATCAGAAGTACCTGTATCCGCATAATTAGAAATCAAAAGATTTCGATACTCATTGTTTCCACCAGTAGCTCGAACCACGTTGACAAAATCCTGCTGCAATTTATTGATTGACTCGTATGCAACATCTCCTGCAGCTGGTGCAGTCCAGCTAGAGTTGGCATTCAGAATTTCATTAAACGATTCGAAGATAACCTTGTCATCAAAATCTTTCATTTCTGTTGCAATCTGCTTCCAGATAGCCTGATAGATCTTGGTTACATTCTCATAGTCATTATCAGCGTGGAGCCATGCTGAGTTAGGGTCACCGCTACCATTGTTAGCACCGGCATCGTGCTGGATATTAACAATGCAGTACATACCCTCATCATTAATCATTTTCACGATTTCCTTTACACGAGCCATCCATGCAGCATCGATAGCATAATCCTCATCCTTGGTATAGGTCTTAGAGAACTTGGCAATGTGAGGATACCATGTTACAGGCAAGCGAAGCACATTGAATCCCTTTGCCTTGAGGGTCTGGATAGTTTCCTTAGTTACCTGTGGCTGTCCCCAAGCCGTCTCCCAGTCGGCAACGGTTTTCTCCTCTGGCTTCCACCAGCTTGCATAAGGATTAGAATCCATGGTGTTACCCAAGTTGTAACCGAGAACAAAATTCTCAACCATTTCCCATACACTCTCATGACCATCATCAATTCCGGAAATACCTGCCTGATTTACGGTAATAACTTTAGTCAGACCACCAGCAGTGATGGTAAGAGTAGAAGTACGTGGAGCTTCTGTATTCTTTTGGGTAGTGACCTTAAAATAAGAACGGTAGTTGGATGCTGTAGAATCAGAAATATTCCATCCGTAACCTTCGTGAGGAGTCACACTGATCCAGCTGGCATCTGCCTCGGGAACAGAAACTGTCCATTCAGCATCAGTATTGACACCGAGCATCACAGACGACTCACCCAAAGGCATAGAGAGAGACTCTATTGTTACACCATCATTGGTGATGGTTAATCCTGTAGCAGCATTATTAGCATCGCTGTCGCTGCAGCTCATGAAGAGAGCTGCAACGAAGAGGAGTGCGAAACTAAATATATTTTTTAATTTCATAATTTTTCAGTTTTTATTTTTTTGGAATGTAAATCACACGGATATTATCAAACTTCACATCAAGCTTACCAGAAGTAGTACTCCGGTTGATGCTCTGGATGCGGAACTGATTCAAACCAACAGACTTGATAGCAGAGAAATCCTTGCCTGCATAGCAATTGAACTTGCTCAATGGAACAACGGCACGATACCACTTTTTCTTGTAGAACTTACCATTGATATCCTGAAGTACAGGACCATCAGGGTATTTACCTACCTGTGGATTAGAGTCATAACCACCTTCAGCCCAATCAAAGTTGTCATACTGGTTTTCAGCATCACCCAATGGCTGTATCAGATAACGGAGATAACCCCAATAAGAACCATTGTTGTAATCACCTGCATCATAAACATTCATGGTGAAATAAAGTTCGTCAGCCGTAGCTGAAGCAGGAATATTATCAGAGAATGAGAAAGAATTACCACTCCAATCCTTGCGGAAATAGATCATGGTTCCCCACCACTGCTGATATTCTGTAGCAACATTAATGTGAGCATACTTACCATCGGCATTACCAGCATCTACATAAGAAGCATCTGGGTTCCAAGCATTATCTGTAGCATCGCCATCGAAGGTGGTCAGGATGGTTGAATAATCGTAGAAACGGTCTACGCTAGCAGAACCTGCAGGGTTGGTTACAGTCAATACCATATTATTACCCTCTACAGCTGGTTTTTGCTTGAATGGAATAAAGATAGAGTCTTCTGATTCTGCAACAGTATAGTCACCATCAGCCTGCTTCAATACCACATTACCATAAGTAATCTGGTCAATCTGAGTAAAGTCACGACCTGTCAAAACCAAGGTCTCACCAATCTCTGGCATATCGTTAGAACAGCTATTGATTACAGGTTTGCCTGGCAAGTAGTTGAAGTTAAGATAAACAGTACCAGCTGCACACTGCAAAACCAGAGCACCGTGTTCAGGTGCACCCTCAGGAACGGTTACATCAACGATAGAAGTTGTACGATAAGCCTGGTTTTCAGGATTGATGGCGTGATCAGCCTTTTCGATTTTGAAATCACAAGCAATATGATTGCCAGGAACCTCATTATCTTCCCAAACCATTTCATCAAGTTCATCGCCTGTTACATCAGTGATATATACCTTCTCGATATCCACGAGATTGTAACCATAAACCTTCATCACATTACCAGCCTCACGAGGATAAACAGCTGCAATACGTGAAGCAATAGGACCAGGAGCCAGCACCTTGAACTGATAGGTCGCAGAACCATGAGAGGTCTCGATACGAAGCTCATCCTTCAAATCGCTGTTGAAAGCAGTCAACTTAAAACCTTTTTCCTCTGTAGGAATGGTAACAATGAGACTGTGAGGAGTATTCATTGTAGAGTTGAAACTTACATTCTGGTCATTGATATATACATTACGTACATCACTGAGATTATGACCCATTACAGCAATGACCGAACCGCAACCCGCCTTGCTGAACAAGCTGTCAGCCTTAGCCGGATCACAAGCACGGACACCTGTAATCTCAGGAGTACCATAGCCTTCCTCATCATCCTTACAAGAAGTAATGGTGATGGACAACATTGCCAGCAAAAGCAATGCTAACAAGCCGAATCTATGTTTAATTATATTCTTATTCATAAGATAATTATCTATTAAATATTGTCTTTACTCTTATTTTTCTACATCCCAGGTGAAATCATAAGGCTGGGCAGGCATGCTCAAGTACTTATTCTGGATAACATCACTCTCAGGATAAGGCATGAAGATATTATTCTCAGAGAGAACAACAGGCTGATAACCTGAAACATACTTAGCAACCAACTCGTTGACATTATAGGAATATTTGTCACCAGAAGCCATGATTGTATTATCACTTTCGCTCACAGTTAATCTGTCATTCCAATATACATGTCCCTCCTCATCAGCGATGTACCAGGTTCCTGTACCAGGTGGAATCACACGATAAGAGAAGGTGCCGTTAGAATTTCTATAAAGAGAATTTTCACGAATTTCAAAAGCACGATGCTGCTGACGGTTGAAGAAGTTCAACATAGTCTGTGGTTTCCAGCGATACCATGTCACCATATCCCACCAGTTGAAATACTCCATACAGAATTCGATGCGACGCTCACGGATAAGATCCATCAATGTGATGCTTGTAGGATGAACAGCTTCAACACGAGCTCGATTATGAACGGCATCAAAAGCAGCCAAAGCCTCAGGATCAGAGGTACTCTCATTATTACCGAGAATTGCTTCAGCCTTCATCAGGTATACATCAGCCAAACGCTGGATATAGGTATTCAATGGTGAAGCCATCTGAGCAAGTGCTGCCGGCTCTACATCATTCTTAGTTCCAAGCACACCCTTCTTGCACTGCATCCAATTGTGCTTGTAGGTATAACCACCATCAGCCTTCTTGATATAGCTATAATAGCAATTTGGAGAGAACCAGGTAGCCTTGCGACGGATAGAATCAGCTGGATCTTCATTGTAATAGTCAATCATATCGCATGAAGGTGACAAGTTACCACCCCATACATTCACATCTGTTACTTCTGAGAATGCCAAATCGGAATAAGTAGCATTCATTGCGCCCCACTCTCCAGAATTTGGACTAGCCCAACGCATGGCAAGAACGGTTTCACTATTGTCATTGTTCTGAGCCTTGAACAGATCCTCATAGTTTTTCATCAGAGAATACTGGCCGCTGTTGATTACCTCATCGCAAAGTTTCTTTACCTCTTTCAAAGTCTCTTCATTGCGCTGATGATCAACGGTAGAACCCTCTTCCCAACCACTCTGTGCCAGGAGAGCCTTAGCCAAAGCTGCCTTAGCTGCATATTTAGAAGGGTGATGACCGCTTCCAGCCTCAGGCAACAATTCTGCAGCCTTACGGAAGTCGCGGACGATAAACTTCAGTACATCAGCCTCTGTATTCAATGGCTGGTTTGGATTCTGAATCAACTTATTGTTGTCCTCAAAGAGAATGTTGTCACCCCAACCACGGAGCAGATAGAAGTAAGCCCAACCACGCATCAGATAGCATTCGCCCTCAGCAGCTTCCTTCACTGAAGGGGTAACGCTACCAGTACAATACTCCTGCAAATTGGAAAGGGTTGCATTACTCATGGTCACAACATTATAGAGTGCAGACCAGGCAAGGCTAAGCTCCTCTGTCAGGGCAGTAACCTTGAAATTAGCAAATTCTGCATTTACATATGGATTCCATCCGTCATTGGCGCGGAAAGATCCCATACCAATCAAAGCACGACGGTTAAAGTTAAACCATGCCTTGTTATAAAGAGGCTCCACACCTTTTCTCACAGCTTCATCCGAAGAATAATAAGTTGGCGCTGTGTAATTGCCGCTAGGTGTCTTGTCCAGGAAGTCTGAGCTACAACTGGTAGTCATAAGCGCAGAAGCTGCCAAGGCAGAAGCCAGAAATATATGTTTTGTATTCATATTATATCCTATTTTAATATATATATAGATGTATATTGATCAAATCAGAGTACTTAGAACGCCAACTTCAGACCGAAGGTGTAGATTCTCTGTGATGGATAACGGTAGTTATCAATGTTCTGGAGAAGTACGCTCTGACCATTGGCACCAATCTCAGGATCATAGCCGTCGTAGCCCGTGATGGTAAACAAGTTCTGAATATTACCATAGATTGACAAACTTTGGATCTGCAATGGAGCCAACCACTTCTTAGGGAAGTTGTAAGTCAGAGAGATTGACTTCAAGCGGAGATAAGAACCATCTTCTACAAAACGGCTACTTACACGGTTGTTGTCGTTCTGATTCTGACCAGCAGTACTGATACGCTGCGCCGTAGCCAAATCAGGATTGGTGACATATACATTATTAATATCTGTAGCCGAACCATTAGGGTCAATCAGACCAATCTTTGCATAACCGGCTACTTCCTTCATCATGTTACCATACTTCTCTGGATTGGTATGTCCCTGGCGAACATAGTTATAGATGTCACCACCCACACTACCATTGATGAAGAAGCTAAAGTCGAAGTTCTTCCATGTAATGGTGTTGTTCAAACCGAAGGTAAAGTCTGGGTTAGGATCACCAATAAAGGTACGGTCGTTGTTATCAATCTTACCATCGCCATTGACATCCTCGAAAATATAATCACCTACCCAAATGCTGTTAGGAGCAATAGGATACATGTTGCCATCGCCATCGGTAGGACGTGGAGTAGGAACCTTGTTGCCAGCAGCATCAAGCAAGAACTCACCCTTGCTGTTCTTCTGATAGAAGTCGTCGGCTGTCTTGTACATACCGATTACATTATATCCATAGAAACGCCCTACAGGTCCACCGATCTTTGACAAAGTCAAGGTCTCTGTACCGATTTTACCAGAGATGGTGGCATCGTCACTGTTAAGGGCAGTCAACTTATTGCGGTTGATAGAGAAGGTTGCACCTGTACGCCAAGACCAATCACCCTTGTTGATGTTTACAGTATTCAGAGTAAACTCGATACCCTTGTTTTCAATAGAACCAGAGTTCACCCAAGGAGCACTCATACCCTGCCAATCGTTATTGATGACGTATGAAGGAAGAGCTGCCTCCATCAAGAGGTTATCGGTTTTCTTCAAATAAGCATCTACGATGAATTCTATGCGGTTATCGAGGAACGCAAAGTCCATACCCACATTCCATGAGTTGGTACTTTCCCACTTCAAGTCAGGATTTGGGAAACGGGCAGGATAATAACCTGTACCCCAAGCGGTAGCCACATTGTTCATTGTGGCACCATAAGCAAAAGAACCTGTGCTCTGGTTACCGACAAGACCCCATCCAAGACGGAGTTTCCAGTTGTTCAGCCATTTCACATCCTTCATAAATGGCTCCTGGGTGATACGCCAAGCCAAAGCTGCAGATGGGAACCAACCCCAACGGTTGTTCTTACCGAAGGATGAAGAACCATCGGTACGCAGAGTAGCTGTCAACAGGTAACGCTCCAGGAGATTATAGTTCAAACGGCCGAAGTAAGACTCAATAGCCCATGGTGTACCATCATCACCAGAGTTGGTTGCTGTAGAAGCGTCACCAACACTCAATGAATGAAGGGCATCAGAAATATAGCCCTTGCGAGAACCTGACAGACTCTCCCAATTACCCCACTGAGCCTCATGACCCAACATGATCTGGAAATGATTGTTCTTGAATGGATCAAAGTCATAGGTAGCATACTGCTTGAATGAGCTATATTTACTCAAGGTTTTGGTACGTGTACTCTGACTCTCTACCTTAATATTACCATAGGAATAGTCTGGAACAAAGTAGTAAGAGTTACCCCAGCCACGGTTGCCACCATATTCGACACGGATATTCAATCCCTTGACAGGCTTGATGTTAACGAATACATTGTAATCTAACTGATAGTTGTTTGTACGGTTTTCCTTCATGTTAGCCTCAAAGATTGGGTTGCTGTATGAAGTATTGAAATCGTTAGCCTCAGGCACACCATAACTGCCATCAGGGTTGCGGGCTGCAACATCAGGGAACTGGTTCAAAGCAGTATTGATGACATCATTCTCAGAGAATGTCAAGGTCTGCTTTGTATTAGAATAGGCTGTATTAAAACCAACCTGAACCCACTTATTAATATTGGTATCAAAGTTTGCACGGAAACTGGCACGTGTAAAGCCGGAGCCAATACCTACACCATCCTGGTCGAGATAACCGCCAGAGAGAGAGTAATGCATGTCCTTATTACCACCACTTACGTTTATTGCATGATTCTGCATGAAAGCAGTCTGGAAGAGTTCCTTCTGCCAATTGGTACCATCGGTCAAAAGTGAAGGATCCTTAAAGTCCTCGCGTATACCATAACCACGAGCTTCCTGACGAGCATTATAGAAATCGGCATACTCCTTGAGGTTCATCACATCAAGGTATTTAGGGATAGCCTGCCAACCGATATAACCGTCATAAGAAACCTGCGCCTTACCATCCTGACCACGCTTGGTAGTTACGAGTACGACACCATTAGAGGCACGGGAACCATAGATGGCTGTGGCTGACGCATCCTTTAAAACCTCAATTGAGGTAATATCTGAAGGGTTAATACTTGCCAAAACGGAAGTATTATTGCTGGTATTACCACTTACAGGAATACCATCGATGACATAAAGAGGTTCATTACCATTAAAAGAGTTAATACCACGAATCTGCACAGAGATACCACCACCAGGTGCACCAGAGTTCTGGGTTACCTGAACACCGGCAATACGTCCCTGCATGGCTTGTTCCATACTGGTATTAACACCTTGTTTAATAGCCTTTTCATCAATGCTGGATACAGAACCTGTCAAATCTGAACGTTTCATGGTACCATAACCTACAACAACTACCTCGTTGAGAGAGTGAGTGTCTTCGGTCATCACAATACTGATTTTACCATTAGCTGGTACTTTAGCGGTCTTATTGGAATAACCAATATAAGAAATTTCAAGAGTCTGTCCAGGCTTGGCATTAATAGAGAATTTACCATCCAAGTCAGTTACAGTACCCGCACCATTAACACCCTTGATTTTAACGGTCGCACCAATTACGGTTTCACCATTAGCATCGGTAACAGTACCTGTCACCTTACTTTGGGCGGAAGCTGTCAATGGCAACAACATCATCAAGGAGAGCGCAAGAGGTCTGCCTATGACAGATTTGCACTTAGAATTTAATCTGCTGTGACTCATAATAATTGTTATGTATTAAGTTTATATTTATTTTAAAATTAGTTGTTTACCCATTAGAATAAAGGGAAGTAATTCTGTTATTCGGGTACAAAGATACTACTTTATTATCACAAATTATGATACTTTTTTGCTGATTTTATATAGCATTTTACATTTTTCTAGTTTTCTAAAGAAAAAGCAATAAAAAGAGGGTAGAGAAATTCCTCCACCCTCCTTATTTTACTTTATTTTAAAAGTTGTCCTTATTATTTTTGAACAAACTTCTTACCGTTCTGGATAACAACTCCCTTGTAAGACTTGTTCACCTTCTGACCTGCGAGGTTATAAATCGGAGCGTTAGTGTTTTTCTTTGGAGCTACAACAGTGCCAGAGATGCTAGTAGAAACAGCCTTAGTATAAAGATTTGCACCTGCAACAGTCAAGCACTCACCCTTAATTACCAAACCAAACTCTTTAGCTGCAGCAACAATCTTATCATCAAATACAACTACCGCCTCTGATACATCAAAGACATCTATAGTACCGGAAACAGACGACCAGTTCTCATCAGCTGAAGCCAACTGAATCTGGCCACGACGAGTCCAAGACTCGCCCTCCTTATTCACCTCTTTAAAATCCTTAATAGCTATATGCAATTCATCACCTGCTTGTACATTTGCAAAGTTCTCCTTTGCCAAAACAACACCATTTTCCCAAATACCTAAAGCTGTCTCTTCTACATTTATAACAGTTTTGTTTGAAGGTAAATCAGCTTTCTGACGATACAACATAGCCGTAGCAGAAACAGGGAACTTTGCACCCTGATAATACCACTGAGGGTTTGCGGTTGAATTGATATTTTCAATATCAGCTGCCGACAAAGTCTGAACAAAGAACATTGGGATATTCCAACCACTGAACTGAAGCTTACCCATATTATACTGGAAATTACCTTCATTTCTAATTGCATCCTCGGCTGTAGTCGTAACTACTACGACATCACCAGCTTTAGCTAACTTAAAATTAGCACTTGGAATTGTGACTCCACTCCAAGCAGCCGTTGTTGGCTTATCTGCGGAAGACAAATCCAATGTCATAAAATCACTAGCAGGCAAAACTGATATTTTAGAAACAGTTATTTTCTTGCCAAGTACTGCAGGCCAAGAGCCACTCTTCTGCTGAACCGCACCACCGAGTTTAAAGCCTTCGCCTGTTATCTGTGCCAAAATTTCCTTTGTAACTGGTATCGTGACAACAGAGTTTGGAGTAGGATTAAATGTACTTCCATAATACATGTCACTACTATCTGCTTTTTTAAACTGCAAAACATTCTGTTCACCAGAACCTGCCTCTGCATCAGTAATGGTCAACTTCAAGAAGTCATTCACTGTGACATCTGAAGCCTTAAGAACAATAGCTTCAGTTTCTGCCCATTTTAGACCATCATCACCTTGAGTGGCCTCAATGGTTATTGGAGTCGTAACTACATCTTTCTCAACTGCACAAACACTAAGACTTGCACATGCAGCAACTACTAAAGTAAATAACTTTTTCATAAGCTCTTTATTAATTTAATAGGTTTAAAAATTGTTTTTATGAATCAAATTTAAATATTGATTCTTTTCGATGGCAAAGGTACAACAAAAACAGCAAAACTAATGATACTTTGTTATCTAATTCCGATACTATTTTATAAAAGTATAAAATAAACTATTTTTATAGCCAATATTCCTATGGTTTCCTCGTTTCAAGTGAGGCTTACTTGATTCTGGGCAGGATGTATCTGAAAAAAGTATTATTATAAAAAGTCAAACAAAAAAAGGGTGCACCATGAACTGATGACACACCCTTCTAAAACAATTAACAATTTCACCAAACTCATTACTTACCAATCTTCTTCATTCTGTCTACCTGCGTCTTTACAACATCCAATGTAGATTTATCGGTAGAGAAAACGGAGTTCAGACCTTGCGCCTCCTGAGCAGGATCACCGGTGTAGTCATCACCTACCTGCCACTGCTCATGCTTAGGATTGGCAAAGCCGCCCCATCCCCAGAAGTTGCAACCGGCAAAGTAACCGCCAGATGCAGCATTGTCGCCAACAAGACTGAACACGTACTTATAATATCCATCACGTGCTTCTGTTGTAGAAGAAGTTGAGAAAGAGAAACCATCACGAGGATAGCCGAACTCCTCCATCACCAATGGCTTTCTGATACGTCCGCATACCTCAAGATGTTCATCAATATACTCCTTTGTGTTCTTGCAGGAGATTCCCAAATCTTCCTGCAAATGGTCTTTTCTCGCCCAACTCCAGTTGTATGGCCAAAGATGAATGTTGCAATAATCCACATTCTTGTCGGCACAGATCCGCTCCCAGCAGTTCAGTTCACCTTCACATCCCCATTTGCCTTCGCTACCGATAGAAATCAGATGATTCTTATCGAGCGAACGGATCAGCTTGCTTGTTTCACCCAGCCACTTTTCGAAAGCAGGCAACTGCTCTTTGCTGAAAGCACGAGGCTCATTACCTATCTGCCATGACATGATAGCCGGGTCATCCTTATACTTCTTCTTTGTATATCTGTTGGTTCTCGTAAGTATGAATTTCACATAATCATAGAATAGCTGATGCGCCTTTTCGCAGGATGCATATTTGGCTACGAAGTTCATGAAGGCAGAATAGCCGTCGATACTAGGAAGCGGAGCCTTACCAAAACCAGCCTGCTCCAGGTAATAGCCATAACCGCCACTCCATTCCCAGGAGTTGTTCAGGTAGAGCACGGCTACCATCTTGCGCTTCCCCATCTCCATCAGCAGATAGTCGAGACCGGCAAGAATCGTATCGTTATAAACGCCCGGAGCTTCCTGCAGCGTCGGCTCCACCTTGGTCTTCACTCCTCGCTTTCCATCAGAGCCCACCAGGATGCGGAGATTGTCAATGCCCATCTCCTTCATCTTATCGAGTTCCCTACAGAGACGTTCACGGTTGCCGCCCTGTCCTTCTGAACCGAGGATTGCACCATACCAGAAATTGGTACCTACATAATAATAAGGTTTACCATCACGAACGAAATGTCCGTCCTTCACCTGCACAAAGTTTGACTTCGCAGAGATATTGCATGTAGCCAATGCCATCATCAATAAAATAAATATCTTCTTCATTTATTATTTAAGTTTACAGTTTAAAGATTCATTTTCGGTTGCAAAGATACTAAATAAGGGCAAAAAAGCATGATACTTTTTTGCCCTTTCTACATATAAATCTAAACTATGCTTATTTATTATTGCTTTTTCTGCTTTTTTCTAAGGTTTCGGATAGATTTTCAGGTAATCTTCCATCCCTTCGGCTGCTCCCTGCATCACACCTTTAAATATATAGGAGTCGGAAACTACATGCTTCTTTCTGTCGAAGACGGTCATGTGAGGAAGAGGCTGCACATTGATATCCCAGCAGTATGGGATAAGTCCTGCCTTCATTATTTCGGCAGTCACAGCACCATACCATGCCATTATACTCTCATTGTGCTTCTCCTGATTACCACCGAAGAGAGAGGCATCCTTACGATTGGCACCATATTCGCCGATGACTACCGGATACCCCTGGTCTACAAACTTACGTTTCATCTTCATCATCAGATTGGTGATATACTGGTAGGCATCCACGTTCTTATTATTATACCAGATGGTGTTTATGGTTCGTCCCTGGTCATCGGCAGGCGCATGTCCTTTCCAATAAAGAGCCACCTTGCCCCAATCGGCATCTTTGTTCATCAGGGTGAATCTATAAGGATCGTAGAAATGAACCTCTGCCATCAGACAGTTCTTCACCTTATCCTTCAGACGGGTGATGTCGTAAGAATCCTTGGCAGCCAAATCAATCTCGGTCTTTGGAGCCTGTACGATGAGCACACGGCTAGCATTATTACCACCGGTAGCACGGACGGCATCGATAAACACCTGTTCATATGCCAGGAGCCGGTCGGCAAACTCCTTGCTTTCGGGAGCCAGCATTTCACCCTGAACCTGCGGACTGGCACCTCCCACTCCCGGTTCGTTTAGGGCAGCAAAGAGAACCCGCTGGTCATACGTCTTGAATTCCTTTGCTATATTCGTCCACAGCTTGCGGAACATCTCCTTATGCTCTGGCACATTTGCCCCACCGGTAAAGGCATCATGCTCCATCCAACCGCCATCCCAGTGTTCATTGATGATGACACAGAGACCTGCATTGAGACCATAATTCACTATTTCCTTGATTCGTTTCATCCAGACAGAATCTATGGTCATATTCTCCTTATCCGTAAGATGTCCAGCCACCCAGGATGTAGGGATGCGAAGACTGTTGACCCCCTGCTGCTTCAAACTCCGGATATAGCTTTCTGAAGTTTTATCATTCTGCCATGAAGTTTCCGACTTCAGTCCAGCCTGATTGGTAAAGACATCGTTCCAGTGGCACGCCTCCATCGTATTACCCAGGTTGACTCCTGGAGCCATATAGTGAGCCAGTTCGGTAGCCGTGAATTTCATTTTCGAGATACGGCCATCCACTGTTTTAACCTGTGCGCCAGCCCAAGCGAAATGAGCGGCAACCAATATAATCATAACTATCTTCTTCATATATCAATCTTAATGTATTAATGGTTTTGAAGTTATCATGTTGCAAAGATAGCGAAAAATCTGTAGTCTGAATGTATACTTTTGATAAAAGGATAGGTATATTATGTTAAGATGTACGATATTTGCACAAAAAAGGACGCACATCAGAGAAAGATTCTCCAATATGCGTCCACACACTTTATATTAAACCTAAAGACTTAATATCTCGTTTTTTATTTAGCAGGCCACTTTGCTGCTGCAACTCCGGCTGTAATACCATCCATCATATTGGCATTATCTATCTTCAGAGTAGTGCGATTCAACATACTCATGCCTTTACCTGCATTGATGTCCCAAACCATTGGCACACATCCATTACTGATGGCGAACTCTGTAACAGCCTTATAGTAAGCCCGGATAGAGGCATCATGAAGAGCGTCTTTGCCAATAGCGAAACGCTGGTCAGCACCAAACTCACCAATGATTACAGGAATGCCTTTGTCTACGTAAGTCTTCTTCATCTTAGCCATTTGAGCACTCACAAATTCCTCGTTGTTTTTTGAAGTGCGGTCAGCATCACCGCTTTGGTTGTCCTTGCCCCAATAATACCACTGCTTGCCCCAATAAGCATCCTCTGTCATCTGGCAGAACTGATATGGACCATAGAAGTGAACTTCCATCATCAAGCGATTGTCAGCAGTATCAGTAATCTTGGAAATGTAATCGTTGCCCATGGTGTCGTCAATGTCTGTATGAGGACCTTGAATTACCAATATTCTAAGAGCATTGTTGCCACCAGTAACACGACGTACAGCATTGATGAAAGTCTGCTCATATTCAGCAAGACGATTAGACAATTCATTCACCTCAATGATAGTACCAGTGCCACCACCTACACCAGGCTCATTCATTCCTGCAAAAATGAGGTGCTCATCATAATCCTTAAATGCAGTTGCTATCTGAGTCCAGATTTTAGTAAGTTTTGCTTTGGTACCTTCGACATCAGTATCAGCAGTAAAACCATTGTGTTCAATCCAACCACCATCCCAGTGCTGGTTGATGATAACATAGAGACCATCCTTGATACAGTAATCAACCACCTCTTTTACTCGCTTCATCCAAGCAGGGTCGATGGTGCATTTTTCAGCATCAGTAATATGTCCCATCACCCAAGAACAAGGAATACGGACACTCTTGAAGCCTTGCGCCTTCACAAAGTCTATCACCTGCTTAGTAGTCTTGGTACTCTGCCATGAAGTTTCGGTTGCGATGCCGGCATTTTTCCAGAGATTTTTGCTGTCGCCAGCTTCCAGGGTGTTACCGAGATTCCAACCTGGATACATCAACTGAGCCACCTCCATGGCAGTCTTGTTCATATCAGCAGGTGGTAAATCAGGAGTAACAACAGCCCCCTTCTTGGCACGGGTAATTGTAACATCCTTACGGCTATCGCCCAGGATGATGCGAACGGTAGCAGTAGTTACTTCATCTTCCTGAGAAGCGGCTACGGTTACATCGAAATTGTATGTACCGGCAGCCTGATCCTTATAAGCAACAGAGCACCAGTCGTCACCTTCTATCACGGAAGCTGTAGGCTGAGCATCAGCCTGAACATTGATGGTCTGCACTCCGCCAGTACCGGCAAATGAAAGCTCTGGGTTGAGAACCTTTAAGCTAGGCTCATCGTAATCATCGTCTTTGCAAGAGCAAGCCGAGAAAGCCAATCCGCAGACTATGCCCAAGAGCAACAAATATAGACATTTAAATTTCTTCATATTCTTTCTGTTTTGTTGAGAACCCGATAAGTTCTGAGAACTATCGGATTCTCCTTATTATTAATATTTATCAAATATTACCATTGTGGGACAGCGAAAAGACTGTGAACTGTAAATTTAGTCTCCATAGACTTGCAGAATGCCAATCCCTTCATGGCTGCACCTGGCTGACCAGAAGTAGAAACGATGTTAACACCAGGTGTCTGTCCCTGCATGGCAGAAAGAGGGTTGGTGGTGTTAAGCTTGGCGATGTCGTCACCCTTCAACTGAACGGTAGCACCCGTCACCAGCTTTTTCTTCTGAACACCGTAACCTACTACGACAACTTCATCAAATGACTGCTTGTCCTCATTCAAGGTTACGTTGATTGTCGAACCTATAACTTTAATCTTTTGGGTGATAAAGCCCAGATACGAAACTTCGAGTGTTTGTCCATTCTTTGCTTCAATGGTAAAGTTACCATCCAGGTCAGCAACGGCACCCGTCTTTGTACCCTGCACCATGACACTTGCACCAATCAATGGTTCATTGTCACTGCCAGAAATGACAGTACCCTTAACCGTCTGAGCTTTGAGGACACCCGCTCCGATTCCTAACATTGTCTGGAACACCAACATGATGGCTACCAGAGCAACTTTGCAGAGCATGTGGCTCTGCGAGAATTTCAGAGATGTTTTTCTCATAATTACTTTAGGTTTAAATTAATAATTGTTGCTTCTAGGTTTAATATAGGGCCTATGTAACATAGGTCGAATATTGCCTTTATATAAATAAGGTATAAGCCTCGGTTATGAGGATTGCCTCGATTTATCGTTGTTTACATTTACTTTTCCGGGGGCAAAGATAGATAAAAAACAGACATATAGGTGTATGTTTTCGTTAATCTATTACGTATAAAATGTTGCACAACCTATATTTTGGTGCCAAACTAGTTTAATTAACATGATATTTTATCAACCCCGGCATCGGAGCTTTCAAAATCTGGGAAATCTTGAGATGAAACTCATCCTCCATCACATTTCTCAAAGGAGACTCAAAGTAATGGGCAATGCTTCCTACAAAACCAAGCATCGGGATTTCTTCTTCCAAGGATGAATGCCATGCCTTCATGCCTGGCTCCAACTGGCTTATATCTTCGGTGCTCGCCTTGACATATTTAATATAAGGTGTGAGATTCTTTGCGTAGAACTGATTGAAACTCTCCAGTATCATGCGATAGAGTGACATAGCTTCATTCAGTTCGTCGGTTCCATTCTCATGTTTCTCACCTTCTGCTATCTGTTCTGAGATAAAAGGACAGATGGAAGCCAGGAAGCGATTGGCAAGCGGCTGTCTGTACACCTTATTAATAATAGTAGGATAATCCAAACCCGACCAGGCAAGATATTTATTCTTTAGTGATACAGGCAAAGAGCCCTTGAAGATACCATTGAGGAAAAGTTTGCCGATTACTGCCCCACTACCCTCATCGCCCAGGATATATCCCAACGGAGGAGTGTTCATCACAATCTTCTCTCCATCGTAAAGACAACTGTTGGCACCGGTTCCCAAAATACAGGCGATACCCGGTTTCTTGCCAAACAGGGCACGGGCTGCTCCCAGCATATCACCTTCAGCCTCAACCTTGGCTTCAGGGAAAGACTGCTGCAAGAGTGATTTCATGCGAGACTTCATCGCCTCGGTTACTCCACTGCCATAAAAGAAAACCGCCTGAGGCTGCTCTGACAGAACAAGTTCCTTACACAATACATCCAATATCTCGGCATCACTCTGATGAATCGGACTGATGCCCTGCGTCTTACAGGTAACCATCACATTACCCTGTTCATCAACCAGAGCCCAATCGGTCTTGGTACTGCCACTATCTGCTATGAGTATCTTCATATTCTTATCTGATTAATTAACGTATTCTTTGACGTTGCAAATGTAATCAATTTATATGAAAAATGCAAAAGATAACCCTAAAAATCGAACGTAAAGGTGCTAATATATCAAAAAAGGCGATTTTCTCTTTGCTTTTTCACGAATTATTAATAACTTTGCAGTCAAATTTACCAAATATGAAGAAGAGACTATACATCATAATTCTGCTGATGATGGCATTCGTGCTGCCAAGCAACGCTGTGCTCAAGGAAGCTAACCTGGACACAACGCTCTATATGCTGCGCACAGAATTGACCAACTATCATATAGACTTGGAGAGACAGAACCAAGCTGCCAAGGCCCAACAGTTGGCGGTAATTCAGGAACTCATCAGTATTGTGAAACAGGCTGACCAGAACTCCATCATGCTCTATTCACAACGCAACGGGTATATTTTCGACATGACGTATGCCTGTCATGAGGCTACAGAGCAGTTTAAGAAGTTTAAGTCGAAGGCTGTTCCTTTCCGCCAGATGATCAAGAAGAACAATGTTGAGGTGGCGCGTTTCGATTCGCTCATCAACTATCTCTACGGCATGAACACCATGTTTCTCAGCGAAGAAGCACAGGTGAACCGAAACGTTGACCTGACTCTGGCAGTCAATATCCGCCGCCAGCTGGTAGAAAAACAGAAACAGCTGCAAGCCTATGTACAGGCTTACGACAGAACCGACCGTAAGCTACAGGCACTCAACGACTATGCCAACCGCAGATACGAAGATATCCAGAACAGCATCTTCAATAATGGAGGCGACAACTATCTGCGTATACTCCGCAATATCAGCATGAACTATAAGGAGGCGAAGACGTCTGTAACCGAGAAATACAAGCCCGTACCAGGCATGATGTCACAATGGGATGTACGTATCATCTTCATCCTCTTCGGTATCATCATCTTCTGGGGTCTCATCTCCATCTTCCTCAATCTCTTTACCATCCGCATCGTAATTACCCAACTCATGAAGCATGGTATGTTCGAGAGCAGAAAGGAAAGTTTTATGGCAAAACGTCCATGCCTTATCATGGCTATGACAGTAGTAACCTTCGCTGTTATTCTCGGTATCGTAAGAATGACGGTTACCCAGAACTTCGTGATTATGGCAAGCCAGCTGCTGGTAGAATATTCCTGGTTGGTTGGCGTCATCCTGGTATCTATCCTGCTACGCGTAGACAACGATAAGATCAAGAATACCTTCCGTATCTATTCGCCATTGATGCTGGTAGGTTTCATCGTTATCGTGTTCCGTATCATCCTGATACCAAACGACCTTGTAAACCTCATCTTTCCACCAGTCCTTCTGCTCTGCGCTCTCTGGCAGTGGAATGTGATTGGCAGAAAGCACAATCAGGTATTGCGCACCGACAAGACATACGCATTCATATCGCTTGCCGTATTCGGAGTAAGTACCATTTTTGCCTGGACAGGTTTCACACTGCTTGCCGTCCAGCTCATCATCTGGTGGACCATGCAGCTTACCTGCGTGCTTACCATTACCTGCTGCGAGGGATGGCTCAGCGTATATGCCAAGCGTAAAAAGCTGGCAGACAAGGCGATTACCGATAAATGGCTGTATCGCTTTATCTACAAGGTATTGCTCCCTATTTCAGGTGTACTCTCGTTCATCATCTCTATCTACTGGGCAGCAGATGTATTCAACATGAGTGATACGACTTGGGAGATATTCAACAAGGATTACATCAAGACCAGCAACTTCACAGCATCGCTTTACAGCATTTCAGAGGTAGCTTGTCTGTACTTCCTGTTCAACTACCTCAATATTACTTCTGTAGATTTCATGCGACATCACTTTGGGAAGGCAGACCCGGCGTCGGCTGCTTCAAAGATTGTGATGTTCAAAAACGTGATGCAGGTGATTATCTGGGGTATCTGGCTGATGATAGCCCTGAATGTGTTCCAGGTAGGAAAATCATGGCTGCTAGCTATCTTTGCCGGCTTATCAACCGGTCTGGGTTTTGCATCAAAGGATATTCTCGAGAACATCTACTACGGCATCTCTCTGATGATGGGCCGTGTGAAGGTGGGTGATTATATCATCTGTGACGGCACCCGTGGTAAGGTGAGCAGTATCAGTTATACCTCCACGATGCTGGAGGCTACCGACGGTTCGGTCATAGCCTTCCAGAACTCGCAGCTCTTCTCCAAAAACTACAAGAACATGACCAAGAATCATGGTTATGAGCTGGATATTCTGGAGGTAGGTATTGCTTATGGCAGCAATGTGAAGGAAGTGAAACAGATTCTGATTGATGCCCTCATGAAACTGGACTGTATCTATCAGGACAAAGGTGTGAAGGTGTTACTGAAGAGTTTCGATGACAGCTGCATCACCCTCAGAATTGTGGTATGGGTGAACGTGCTTACCCAAGCCATCGACGATGCCACCATTATGGAGTGCATCTACGATACGCTCAACGATCACAACATCGAGATTCCGTTCCCACAACGTGAGATTACAATCAAACAAGTTAATAATTAACAGGTTATAGTTTACAGTTAATAGCAGGTTAGCCCCCTATCAACTATAAACTATCAACTATAAACTATAAAAAATATGGCAACATTCATAGCAGGTCCTTGCGTCATCGAGTCAATGGAACTATTGGAAACAGTAGCGCAGGAACTCGTCCGCATCAACGAAAAGTTAGGAACTAAAATCATATTCAAGGCTTCATTCGATAAAGCCAACCGTACCAGCATCCACTCTTTCCGTGGTCCAGGACTGGAGAAAGGTCTCCAGATGCTGGGAGATATCAGGGAGAAATACAACCTTCAGGTTACAACAGATATTCATGAGAGTTATCAGGCTTCAGCAGCAGGCGAAGTTTGTGATATTCTCCAGATTCCAGCCTTCCTCTGCCGTCAGACCGACCTTCTGGTTTCTGCAGCTAAGACTGGTAAAACCGTCAACATCAAGAAGGCACAGTTCCTGAGCGGTAGAGATATGAAATATCCTGTAGAAAAAGCATTGGAGAGCGGTGCCAAGGAAGTTTGGCTCACAGAACGCGGCAACTGTTTCGGCTATAACAATCTCGTGGTAGATTTCAGAAACATCCCTGACATGAAGGAGATTGTGCCAAATGTCATCATGGATTGTACCCATAGCGTTCAGCGACCGAGTGCAGGTGACGGCAAGACGGTAGGCGACCGTAAGTTCGTTCCAGCAATGGCAAAGGCGGCTAAAGCTTTCGGAGCTACCGGCTACTTCTTTGAAGTACATCCAGACCCAGACCAGGGCAAGAGCGATGCAGCCAATATGCTGGAATTAAACAAGTTGGAATCACTTATAGAAGAACTCCTATAAGTAAAGAACGAAGAAACAACGTTCGGCGTCCGAAGGGAAAGCCAATTCAAATGATTTAGATATGACCGATAAAAATAACAATATAGATGATAAGATTGTTCGCGGTTATGGCGAACAGGCTCTTAAAGACGAGGCGCAGGCCATCCTCGACCAGATACCTTATCTGGACGACAACTTTGAGAAAGCTGTAGACATGATGTATCATTGCCAAGGCAAGATTATCGTTACAGGTGTGGGCAAGAGTGGACACGTAGGTGCCAAGATTGCCGCTACACTTGCCTCTACAGGCACACCAGCCTTCTACATCAATCCACTGGATGTCTATCACGGCGACTTAGGTGTGATGACCGACAAGGATGTGGTTCTGGCACTGAGTAACAGCGGTCAGACCGATGAACTGCTTCGTTTCATCCCGATGGTACTCCACATGAATGTTCCTATCATTTCCATCACCGGAAATCCAGATTCCCTGCTGGCAAAATACTCCAACCATCATATCACCGTAAAGGTAAAGAAGGAGGCTTGTCCGCTGAACCTCGCCCCTACCAGCAGTACTACTGCAGCATTGGCTATGGGTGATGCACTGGCTATCGCCCTGATGCAGGTACGCCACTTCAAGCCTCGTGACTTTGCACAGTTCCATCCTGGTGGAGAATTAGGCAAACGACTGCTGACCACAGCAGAAGATGTGATGCGCAGCGATGATATGCCTATCATTCCTAAGGAAATGCACCTGGGCGAGGCTATCATCCACGTAAGCAAGGGCAAACTGGGATTGGGTATCTCATTGGATGAAGACAACCACGTTATCGGACTTATTACCGATGGTGATATCCGACGCGCCATGGAGAAATGGCAGGCAGAATTCTTTAACAAGACGGTAAACGACATCATGACCACCACTCCAAAAATGGTGTCTCCGAAGACGAAGATTTCGGAGATTCAGCGCATCATGCACAAGTATAAGGTGCATACGGTACTGGTTGTAGACAAGGATAATCATTTAAAAGGCATTGTAGATCACTATGCCTGCATGGTATAATTTTTTAGGCACGGATAACACAGATTACACGGATTTATAGATAACATGGTTATAGATAAGATGAGATATTTTTTATTAATAGCGACATTATGGCTGTCTTGTTCGCTGTGCAGCGCACAGACCAGCGATTCACTGATCGTAAATCAGCTTCGTGGGAAAGGTGTGAGTTTTTCTCACGATAATTCCGTGACCCTTCTGATGAATGGTCAGGAAAAGTTTGATGATATGTTCCAGGCAATCCGACAGGCTAAACATAGTGTACATCTGGAATACTTCAACTTTCGTAACGACAGCATCGCCTCCCTTCTCTTTGATATTCTTGCACAGAAGGCAAAAGAGGGTGTAAAGGTGAGAGCCTTATATGATGGTTTCGGAAACTCTTCCAACAACAAGCCTCTGCGAAAGAGACATCTCAAGAAAATCCGTGCCAACGGCATAGAGATTTATGAATATAAGCCCCTGAAGTTTCCATGGGTACATGCAATCTTCAACCGTGATCACCGTAAAATCGTTGTCATCGACGGGCAGATAGCCTATACGGGTGGTATGAACGTAGCCGATTACTATATCAAAGGTACGAAGGTTGTAGGAGAATGGCACGATATGCACTGTCGCATCGATGGCAGTGAGGTAAATACCCTGCAGAAGATATTCCTCAAGATGTGGAACAAGGTGAGCGGACAGCATGTTGCTGGCGAAGAGTACTACCGCAAGGAAAAAAAAGACTACCTGGTAGAGAATCTCAAGCCAGACACAACAGCAACTGCCTACAGAAAGATGGTCGGCATCATCAATCGTGAGCCTCATATAACAAAGGATATCATCCGATATTTCTATGTGAATGCCATCAATGATGCACAGGACAGTATCAAGATTATCAGCCCCTACTTTACCTTGAGTCATAAACTTAAAAAGGCATTGAAGAATGCTGTGAAAAGAGGAGTAAAGGTAGAAATCATGCTCTCTACCAAGAGCGACATTCCTCTGACTCCTGACTGTGGTTTCTATAATGCGCACAAACTGATGAAGGCAGGATGCAATGTCTGGATGTATACGCCGGGCTTCCACCATACCAAGATTATCATGGTAGACGGCAAGTTCTGTACCGTGGGCAGTGCCAATCTCAATGCCAGAAGCCTGCGCTGGGACTATGAAGAGAATGCAGTGATTGTGGATTCTTGTACTACACAACAACTGGTACAGCTCTTTGATGGGGAAAAGAAAGACAGTTTCTTACTCAATGAGAAGAACTGGAGAGAGTGGCGTACGGGCTGGCAAAGATTCAAAGGATGGTTTGCCGCAAAGGTACTCACTCCATTCTTGTAAAAACAAGATATAAGTATAACCCAACTTTCACTAGTAGAAGTAAAATAAACAGAGATGAATGAAGAAATGATGAAAGCCATGGCTGGCAAACAGATGCCGGAGATGGCAATAGTAGAGAGCAATACACTCGCCGCAATGGGACTCAGACAACTGCTTGAGTCGGTGATGCCCATGATGAAAATCTCGACCTTCGGTTCGTTCCGTCAGTATGAGGCAAACAATCCAGACCACTTTGTTCATAGCTTTGTATCTATGCACATTGTATTGGAACACCGTTACTTCTTCACACAGGGCAACAGGAACCGCCACGTGATCGTTCTAACACCCAGCAACGATCCCAATTCGCAACTTGCAGAATTTCATTGTCTCTGCGTCAATGTACCTGAAGGATACCTGATAAAAGAGCTTCTCAACCTGCAGCATTCCGGTCATCCTCATGGCGAACATATCCCTGCCATGCCCCCTGTCACTCAGGAAAAAGTTCTGTCGGATAGAGAAATAGAGGTATTATCTCTGGTAGCACAAGGGAAAATCAACAAAGAGATAGCCGACCAACTCTGTATCGGACTGACTACTGTGATTACCCATCGCAAGAAAATACAGGAAAAACTGGGATTAAAAAGTGTATCTTCACTCACCATTTATGCTGTGATGCATGGTTTTGTTGACATCAATATGATCTAGCCTTCACCATAAATAGTGATGCAGAATCATCACATACCCAAATATAATGATAGCGCCTTCCCCTCATGTGAGAGGAAGGCGCTATCATTTTAGAAAAAATAACATTATTTAAACTGATATTCCACAGATAAACTACAGCTTTACAGAAGAAATATCAACCAAATTGTTCACGATGGCATAAATTGTAAGACCTGCAGGAGAGTGAATCTGAAGCTTTCGGGCGATGTTTCTGCGATGCGTAATGACCGTATTGATAGAGATAAACAGGTGGTCAGCAATCTCCTTATTGGTCATTCCCTGAACCAAAGCAACAATCACATCTTTCTCACGGTCGCTCAACTGTTCGTCACTCATCGGAGTCTGATTAATCATGCTCGAAATCTTGGCACTCACATCGTTCTGCTTCAGTTTACGCTCTGCATTTCTTACTGCAGGAATAAAGATTTCTTCCTCAACCTCAGAATGATGTTTCAGCCATTCCTCATTATTATATATATCATAAAGAGTGGCGCTGAGCTGATTATTATGCAAGCCATCAGAAGGCAAATACTTGATAATGATACTCTTGAGCTCCTTTAACTTCTGATCTACCTGAGCATGGTGCTTCGAGAAGGTTTCTATATCAAAGTTTGCATTGGCATTACCATCTATAAGTGCCTGAACATAAGGGAATACCATCTTTTCTTCATACCGCATATGATTGGTTATACTATGGGCATAATCATCATAAAGTTTGAGGATAAGACGTGCCAGATTATCTGTTTCATCCAAAGCCTCAACGAGTTCCTTACGGATGAAAGGCAACTGGAAATCAATATAATAGACATGGGATGCCTTGAGATAATGCAAAAGGGTCGGTAACGACAAACGGTCGGCATTGTCATACTCTTTATAACCATTGATGGTATAATTGACCACAGCCAAGAAAGTATAGGTATCCACCTGCTGTTCTTCGCAAACTTCGCGCACAGTTTTATCACCAAAGCCCAGGTTGATGCCGAAGCTGCCGAGGCTCTGTAAAATGTTATAATTGTCTCTAATGATGCTGATCATCTTGTCATCAGCTTCATACATCTTCTGATTTTTCATCTTTCTTTCTCCTTAAATGAAAACATCCTTGTATCAAGAACATTCATAATGTTTCTATTTCGGTTGCAAATATACAAAAAAGTTTCGAAACTCGCAATACCTAGAAATGGGGATGCCGC
>ERZ1023666.45-NODE-45-length-57992-cov-40.601654_pt1 | contig 57992 bp, 57 predicted proteins | sample MGYA00380341_ERZ1023666 | MGnify/ENA primary metagenome ERZ1023666 (study PRJEB33179, sample SAMN07448983) | human gut metagenome | biome: Human-gut; feature: Human associated habitat; material: Faeces | host: Homo sapiens | place: India: Bhopal | collected...
ATCTAAATATATAAAACGCTGCAAAGATACCTTTTTAATTATTAATAAACGAATAAAAGCGCAACTATTTTCTACATTTTTAAATTATTTATCTATCTAAGATACAATATTCACAATTTTATTGCTACCTTTGCAACCGATAATTTCGCAAAATACAGAAATAAATGAAAATAACTAGACTCTTTTCAGCAGCAGTGATTATGGTAGCTGCGCTGGCTTTTACCTCTTGCAACAACAAGAAGTTCCACATCAACGGCAACATCACTGACGCCAAAGATTCCATGCTTTACTTGGAGAACATCAGTCTCAATGGTCCTGAGAAAATAGACTCTGTCAAGTTGGGTGAAGATGGTTCATTTGCTTTCGAAGAGAATGCAATGGACTCCATCACCCCAGAATTCTATCGACTGAGAATCGCCAACCAGACCATCAACCTTTCCATTGACTCCACGGAAACAGTCAGCGTCAAGGCAGCTTATCCTACGATGAGCTATAAATACGAGGTGGAAGGCTCTGAGAATTGTTCTACTATCAAGGAGCTGTCTCTCAAGCAGATGAACTTGCAGAATACGCTCAATGAGATTGTCAAGAACCCGAACGTAGGCGTAGATTCCATGAACCTGGTCATCGCACGTGTCATCGACAATTACAAGCAAGACATCAAAAAACATTATATCTTCAAGGCACCGATGAAGGCATCCTCTTATTATGCCCTCTTCCAAACCATCCAGTTGGGCGGTACCAACTCCTTGATTTTCAATCCTCGCAACAACAAGGAAGATGTTAGAGTTTTCGCAGCGGTAGCCACCAGTTGGGATACTTATTATCCTAACGCAGAACGTGGCAAGAACCTCCACAACATCGCCATACAGGGCATGAAGGACATCCGCATCATGGAAAGCCAGATGGCATCACAGCAGATTGACGCCAGCAAGGTGAGCGTGAATGGTTGCATCGACCTTGCACTGGAAGACAACAAGGGTGTGACACGCCATCTCACCGACCTCAAAGGCAAAGTAGTACTGCTCGACTTCCATCTCTTCGCCAACAAAGAAAGCGCCAAGCGCATCATGATGTTGCGCGAGCTATACAATAAGTATCATGCCGCAGGTTTGGAAATCTATCAGGTTTCTGTTGACCCAGACGAGCACTTCTGGAAGACCTCTACATCTGCCATTCCATGGATAAGTGTTCGTGACGAGAATGGCATTCAAGGAACAAGCGTACAATCATACAACGTACAGAGCATTCCTACCTTCTTCTTGATAGACCGCAACAACACCTTGCAAGCTCGTGATGTGCAGATCAAGGATATTGACGCAGCCATCAAGAACTTATTATAAGGTTTAGACAATTCACAAGAACCTAATACACTAAAAAAAATGAACAAGAAACTAGTAGTTTTAGCAGCTTTGTCGTTCTCCTTCTTAGGAGCACAAGCAAAAGTGAAGTTGCCACACATTCTTGGCAACAACATGATTCTTCAACAGAATGCAGAGGCCAACCTTTGGGGCTGGGATAAGCCTGGAACCGAAGTCAATGTCACCGCCTCTTGGTCTTCACAGAAATGGACAGCCAAGACCGACAAAGATGGCAAATGGCAAGTGAAGGTACAAACTCCAAAAGCTAGTTACACGCCATTATCCATCACCTTCGATGATGGCGAGCCTGTGACACTCAGCAACATCCTTGCTGGCGAGGTTTGGGTTTGTGCTGGCCAAAGCAACATGGAAATGCCAGTCAAAGGTTTCGGCAACTGCCCTGTGGAAGGTTACAATAAAGCGGTGGTTGAAGCCAACCAATACAAAGGTATCCACTATGTTAAGATACCTAGCGTGATGAGCAACAAGCCATTGGATGACGCTAGCTGCGAGTGGAAGGAGATTTCTCCTGAAACTGTAGGCGAAGCTTCTGCCACAGGATATTTCTTCGCCCAAGTAGTCAACAAAGCGCTTGACATCCCTGTAGGTTTGGTCATGGCCAACAAAGGCGGAACCCGTGTAGAGAGTTGGCTCGACCGTGACTATCTGAAGAAGAACACAAAAGAAGAGACAGACTCTGCCAAGATAGTCAAGAGCAAGAAATTCAAGTGGGACTTTCACTACCCTCTTCTTTGGGGTAATGGCACCTTCCACCCTATTCTTAACTATACCGTAAAAGGCATTCTGTTCTACCAGGGCTGTTCCAACGTAGGCGACCCAGATGGTCAATACACCCAACGTCTCGCCGACTTGGTAGCTCAATGGCGAAGAGATTTCAAGCAAGGAGACATACCTTTCTACTTCGTACAGATTGCTCCTTATCATAATGGTGATGTTAATGGCGACTGGGGTCCTAAGCTCCGCGAGCAACAGTTTAACGCTGCCAAAATCATTCCTAACAGCGGCATCGTATGTACCGAAGATCTAGTTTATCCATACGAGGTAGAGCAGATTCATCCATGCCAGAAGCGCCAAGTGGGCGAACGTCTCGCTTATCAAGCTCTCAATAAGACATACGGCATGAAGAACCTCATCTGCGAGAGCATGACATTCAAAGAGATGAAGATAGTAGGCGACACCGTGAAGGTACATTTCGACAACGAATTTGGTGCCTATAATCGCTTCGAGGGAATAGAAGGCTTCGAGGTAGCAGGTGAGGACAAGGTCTTCCACAAGGCGACAGCCAAACATATTTGGCAAGAAGGCAACGACGGATGGAATGAGTGCATCGCCGTAACCTGTCCCGAGGTCAAGAAGCCTGTAGCATTGCGTTACTGCTTCCGCAACTTCCAACTTGGTAATATGGCAAATGCCGGAGGTCTGCCTCTCTTCCCATTCCGAACAGACAATTGGTAAATAGTACATCGGGAGTTTTTTCCAATGACCACACGAGAGGCATTAAACGACCTCCCGTGTGGTTTTTTATTGACGTAACGTTTCACATTACTTCATATAACTATGGCACATATTTTAGACAAATTCAAGTACTGTCCCGTATGCGGTTCTTCCCACTTTGAAATCAACAATGTCAAGAGCAAGAAATGCCAAGATTGCGGATTTTCCTACTATCTCAATGCTAGTAGCGCAACTGTAGCTCTCATTCTCAATGACAAAGACGAACTACTAGTCGTTCGTCGCAAGAATGACCCTGGCAAAGATATGCTAGATATGCCAGGCGGTTTTATCGATATGGACGAAACTGGTGAAGAAGGCATGGCAAGGGAGGTGAAAGAAGAAACTGGACTAGAGGCTACCGAGGTAACCTATCAGTTCAGTTATCCAAACACCTATCTTTATTCGGGCTTTGTGGTTCATACGCTAGACATGTTTTTCAAGGTAAAGGTGAAAGACCTATCCCATGTCGAGGCAATGGATGATGCGGCAGCCTATTATTGGATTCCATTGTCAGAAATACACATAGAAGACTTTGCCTTTGATTCTATCCGAAAAGGGCTCAAGCGTTTTCTTGCAACAGAAAACAAGTCTGCATAAACGACCACTTTTGCTATTCAATAGAAGAAACGGACAGAAAAGAATCGCTTTATGCCCCCAAAACATTAAAAAACTAAAAAAAAACACTATACAATAAGGTATAAGCAAAAAGTTTATTTACTTTTGCCAACCAAAAGAAACTGAATAAAGCTTATGCAAGAAAATTTAGTAATCGTCGAGAGCCCTGCAAAGGCCAAGAAAATCGAAGAGTTTTTAGGTAAAGACTATAAGGTAATGTCTTCTTACGGTCATATCCGTGACCTGAAGAAGAGGGAACTTAGTATAGACGAGAAAACGATGGAACCCGACTATGAGATTCCAGAGGAAAAGAAAAAACTCGTCACAGAATTGAAAACTACTGCGAAGAAAGCCAAGAAGATTTGGTTGGCTTCCGATGAGGACCGCGAAGGAGAAGCTATCAGCTGGCACCTTTGCGAAGTTCTCGGATTGGATGAGGAGAAGACGAGCCGTATCGTCTTCCACGAAATCACCAAGCCAGCCATTATGGAGGCTATTGAGCATCCACGCCACTTGGACATGAACTTGGTCAATGCACAGCAGGCTCGCCGTGTACTCGACCGTTTGGTGGGTTTCAAACTTTCCCCAGTATTGTGGAGAAAGGTGAAGCCTGCTCTTTCCGCAGGAAGAGTACAGAGCGTCGCCGTTCGCCTGATTGTTGAGCGTGAGCGTGAAATTCAGAAATTCAAAAGCGAACCATACTATCGTGTGGTTGCGATTTTCGCTTTACTCAACGAAGATGGAAATGCCACAGAGGTAAAAGCAGAACTTGACAAACGTTTCAAGACACATGAAGAAGTGGAGGCGTTCTTGGAGAAATGCAAGGATGCAAAGTTCATGGTAGAGTCTGTTAGCAAGAAGCCTCTGAAACGTACTCCTGCACCTCCGTTCACCACTTCCACCCTACAACAGGAAGCTGCCAGAAAGTTAGGTTTTACCGTCAGCCAGACCATGATGATCGCCCAAAAGTTGTACGAAAGCGGACGCATCACTTACATGCGTACCGATAGCGTCAACCTCTCCACCCTCTGCACCAATGCCAGCAAGGATGAAATCATCAAGGTTTATGGCAATGAATATAGCCATCCACGTGCCTACCACACCCACTCAAAAGGTGCCCAGGAAGCGCACGAGGCCATCCGTCCTACCTATATGAGTGAGACGAGCATTGATGGCACAAGCCAGGAGAAGAGACTTTACGAACTGATTTGGAAGCGCACCATCGCATCACAGATGGCTGACGCACAAATCGAGAAGACCACCGTCACCATCAGTATCGATGACACAGACGAGAAGTTTGTTGCCAATGGCGAGGTCATCACCTTCGATGGTTTCATCAAGGTTTATCGAGAGTCAACCGACGATGAAGACAATTCTGAGGATTCTACACACATCTTGCCTGCCATGCAAGAAGGTGACGAATTGCAACGCCGCGAGATTACCGCTACAGAGAGATTCTCTGCTGCACCACTGCGATATACTGAGGCAAGTCTCGTCAAGAAACTTGAGGATTTGGGTATCGGTCGTCCATCAACATACGCTCCTACCATCAGTACCATTCAGCAACGCGAATATGTACAGAAAGGCGACAAGAAGGGCGAGGAACGTTCTTACACCGTTGACTCCCTAAAGGGCATCAAGGTTACACAAAAGATTAAGAAAGAAATCGCTGGCAACGAGAAAGGAAAGCTTTTGCCTACAGATATCGGAATTGTCGTCAATGACTTTTTGATGGAAAACTTTCCAGGCATCATGGACTACAACTTCACTGCCAATGTGGAGCAGAAGTTTGATGACATCGCCGAGGGTAAGACCGATTGGAACAAGTGGATGAAAAACTTCGACAAAGAATTTGAGCCTGAGGTTGACCAAGTGATGAACGCACGCAGCGAGCATAAAGCTGGCGAGCGAGAGCTTGGTAATGATCCAAAGTCTGGACGCCCAGTATTCGTTAAGATTGGTCGTTTCGGTCCTGTCGTACAGATTGGAACTGCCGATGACAAGGACAAGCCTCAGTTCGCCCAACTGCCAGCCGACAAGAGTATCGAGACCATTACCCTGGAAGAAGCTTTGGAACTCTTCAAGCTTCCTCGCGAACTGGGTGATTTCGAAGGTAGCAAGGTATCCATCGGAACAGGCCGCTTCGGCCCATACGTTCTCCACAACCGTAAGTACGTGTCTATCCCTAAGGAGGAAGACCCGATGACGATTACACTGGAGAGAGCAATCAAACTCATCAACGAGAAACGAGAGGCAGAACAGAAACGTCATCTCAAGACATTCGCCGAGGACAGCAAGTTGGAACTTCTCAATGGTCGCTATGGTCCTTACATCGCCTACGATGGCAAGAACTATCGCTTGCCTAAGAACAAGATGGACAATGTGGAAGCATTGACATACGAAGAGTGTATGACCATCATCAAAGAGGCGCCAGAGCCAAAAGCAACACGCCGAAGAAAATAAAAAGTAATAAGAGAGAAATGAAGTCTATCATCATCATCGGATATATGGGTGCCGGCAAGACTACTGTCGGCAAAGCCCTTGCCAAGGAATTAGGCATTATGTTTTATGACCTCGACTGGTATATCGAGACTCGTATGCACAAGACCGTCAAACAGATTTTTGACGAAAGTGGCGAGGATGGTTTCCGTCAAATAGAACATAACATGCTGCATGAAGTGGCAGAGTTTGAGAACATCGTGCTCAGTTGCGGAGGCGGCACCCCATGCTTTTTCGACAATATGGACTACATGAATCAATTGGGAGAGACCGTTTACCTCAAGGCATCTCCCGAAACACTTTATGCCCACCTTAAAATGGGAAAGGGCGTGCGTCCATTGTTGCTCAACAAGACGCCTGAAGAGGTTCAAGTCTTCATCCGTGAGCAACTCCAGAAACGAGAGCCTTTCTATGAGAAGGCAAAGCATATATTCGATGTCAACGTGATGGATAATTTCGATAAAATCAATGAGACCGTTGCGCAGATACGCCAACTGCTCAACATATAACCCAACAAAAAAGAACTTTCGTAAAACAGACAAAAAGCAAGACAAGAACAGAAAATGAAGAAATGGACTATTGAAGACTCGAAGGAGCTCTACAACATCAATGGTTGGGGCACTTCTTACTTTGGCATCAACGACAAGGGTGATGTTTATGTAACTCCATGCAAGGACAACACACAAATCGACCTACGTGACATCATGGACGAGTTGGCTTTACGAGACATCAACGCTCCCGTATTGCTCCGTTTCCCAGACATTCTCGACAACCGCATCGAGAAAACAGCCAGTTGCTTTCAGAAAGCCAAGGATGAGTATGGATACAAGGGAGAGAACTTTGTCATCTATCCTATCAAGGTCAACCAGATGCAACCGGTCGTAGAGGAGATTATCTCTCATGGCAAAAAGTTCAACCTGGGACTAGAAGCTGGTTCCAAACCTGAGCTTCACGCCGTCATTGCTGTTCAGGCACAGAGCGACTCGCTTATCATCTGTAACGGCTATAAGGACGAGAGTTATATCGAACTTGCCTTGCTCGCCCAGAAAATGGGTAAACGAATCTTCATCGTAGTGGAAAAGCTCAACGAGCTTGACATCATCGCCAAAGCTGCCAAGAAACTCAATGTAAAGCCCAATATAGGAATCCGCATTAAGTTGGCATCTTCAGGCTCAGGGAAATGGGCTGAAAGTGGTGGCGATGCCTCTAAGTTCGGCTTGACAAGTGCAGAGCTTCTCACGGCACTCAACAAGATTGACGAGATGGGATTCCATGATTGCTTACGACTCATCCACTTCCATATCGGTAGCCAAATCACCAAGATTCGCCGTATTCAGACTGCTCTTAGAGAGGCTGCACAATTCTATATCAATCTCCACAAGATGGGATACAACGTAGATTTCGTGGATTGCGGTGGTGGTCTCGGTGTCGATTACGATGGCACTCGCTCATCCAGCAGCGAGAGCTCCGTCAACTACTCCATCCAAGAATACGTGAACGACTGCGTATATACATTTGTCGAGGCAGCCAACAAGAACAATATCGAACATCCTAACTTGATTACAGAGAGTGGTCGTTCTTTGTCTGCCCACCACTCAGTCTTGGTCATCGATGTCTTGGAAACCGCCTCCTTGCCAGAGATGCCAGAGGAGTTTGAGGCTAAGGAGACAGACCACCAGTTGGTAAAAGACCTCTATGAGATATGGGACAACTTGAATCCACGCAATATGTTGGAGGACTGGCATGATGCAGAGCAAATCCGTGACGAAGCATTGCAGTTATTCTCCCATGGCATTGTTGACTTGAAGACTCGTGCAGAAATCGAGGCCATGTATTGGAGCGTATGTCATGAAATCAATAACCTCGCCAAGCACATGAAGCACGTGCCAGAGGAACTCCGTGGATTGGACAAGCTCCTCGCCGACAAGTATTTCTGCAACTTCTCTCTATTCCAAAGCCTTCCAGACAGTTGGGCGATCGACCAGCTTTTCCCTATCATGCCAATCCAGCGACTGGATGAGCGACCTACACGCAATGCCACCTTGCAAGACATCACTTGCGACAGCGATGGCAAGATTGCCAATTTCGTAACAGATGGACATATCGGTCATGTACTTCCACTCCATCCATTGAAGAGAAATGAGCCATACTATCTCGGTGTGTTCCTCGTAGGAGCTTATCAAGAGATTTTGGGTGATATGCACAACCTCTTCGGCGACACCAATGCCGCCCACATCTCTGTAAAGGACGGCAAATACAGCATCGACCAAATCTTTGATGGCGAGACGGTAGAGGAAGTTTTGGACTATGTACAATACAACCCGAAGAAGTTGGTACGCCAATTAGAGCAATGGGTAACCAAGAGCGTAAAAGAAGGCAAGATTTCACTGGATGAGGGTAAGGAATTCCTCGGTACCTATCGTAATGGACTCTTCGGATACACCTATTTACAATAAAATTCTCCGTTATTTTGCACTCGAATATGAAGAGTAACTGAAGAAGCTAAAAAAGCAGGTCGCGGTGGTTGTGACAAGAAAAAATAATAGTTAAAGAATAAAAAGAAATAAATGTATCTTTGATTATTACTCAAATTAATCGTACTTTTGTAGGGAATTACAAAAGTACGATTTTTTATGATGGATAAAGTAACAGTTGTAAAGGTGGGCGGTGCCATCGTTGAGGACAGCGAGAAATTGGCACAGCTTTTAAAAGACTTCGCTGCCATCCCAGGCAAGAAGGTCTTGGTACATGGTGGCGGTCGCCGTGCCACAAAGGTAGCAGCCGCCCTCGGCATCGAGAGTAAAATGGTAAATGGCCGTCGCATCACGGATGCCGACATGCTCGAAGTGGTTACGATGGTATATGGAGGTTTGGTCAACAAGAACCTCGTCGCTAAGTTGCAAGCCAATGGCGTGAATGCACTCGGATTGACTGGTGCAGACATGGATGTCATCCACAGTCACAAGCGCCCTCTGAAAGATGGAATCGACTTTGGATTTGTTGGCGATGTAGAAAGAGCTGATGGCAAGATGCTCCAGACTCTTATCGAGGAAGGTGTCACCCCAGTCATGGCCCCATTGACCCATGATGGCAAGGGAAACATCCTCAACACCAATGCCGACACCATCGCCAGTGAGACAGCCAAGGCCTTGGCTCCTTATTACGATGTCACCTTAATATATAGTTTCGAAAAGAAAGGTGTGCTGAGCAATCCTGACGATGACGACAGCGTCATCCCTGTGATTACCCATGCAGATTTCGAAAAATACAAGGCAGACGGAACCGTGGCAGGTGGCATGATTCCTAAGTTGGAGAATGCACTAGCAGCCATCGACGCAGGCGTGAAAGAGGTGATCATCACCCTTGCAACCGCCATTGATGGAAAGCATGGAACAGTGATTAGAAGTTAATAGAGGTTAAAACGAAAGATTGGTTGTAACTATCTTACAAGTCAATCGTCATTGATTATAGAGGGATGAAAGAAATCAGTTTCCGAAACGATGTTTTGCCGCTGAAGAACAAACTCTTCAGATTGGCACTCCGCATTACTCTCAACAGAGAGGAAGCAGAAGATGTCGTGCAAGATACACTGATGAAGGTTTGGAACTCTCGCGACAAGTGGCAACAGCTTGAATCTATCGAAGCCTACAGCCTTACCATCGCAAGAAATCTCTCGCTCGACCGCATCAAGAAGATGGACAACAATAATGGTTCATTAGAGGAAGAGCAAGTGGAGAGACAAGACCAAGCTTCCACCCCATCCGAGCGAATGATTCAGAAAGACAAATTGGACATCGTGAGGAAAATCATAGACGAGTTGCCTGAGAAGCAGCGCTCTTGCCTCCAACTTCGAGACATCGAAGGCAAGGCATACAAAGAGATTGCAAACATCTTGAGCATTACAGAAGAACAAGTAAAAGTAAATATCTTTAGGGCTCGTCAAACCGTTAAACAAAGATTTCAACAATTCGACAGATATGGATTATAAGTACATCAACCAACTTTTGGATCGCTACTGGAAGTGCGAGACCTCTTTGGAAGAAGAGGAAATCCTTCGCACATTCTTCAGCCAGGATGAACTTCCTGCCGAGCTGAAGCCTTATAAGTCTCTCTTCTCCTACGAGTTGAGCGAAGCTAAGAATGAAGCCCTTGGTGAAGAATTCGACCAAAAGATGATGTCTTTGATTGAAGATGAATACAGCAAGGAGCCTAACAAGGCGAAGGTTGTATCACTGACAGAGCGCCTAAAGCCATTATTCAAGGCTGCCGCCGTCGTCGCTATCTTCTTGACATTGGGCAATGCCGCTCAAGTACCTTTCCAAGATGACTCTGCGAATATTGAGAATGTAGGAGCCATCAAGGCAACAAGAGGTGCTTCCGTCGCACTTGGCGGTGACTCCGCAACGGTTGACTCCATGCAGCACTCTAGCATCGACAAGATGACCACAGAGCCTGCAACAACCATCTTGAAGTAGTAATTTCTATGCTTTCTCTATATAATAAAATCATGTTTAGTAAAACAATTAAGAAACTGTGAAGTTTCATTTCTCTCAAATTTTTCATAACATACTAACGTAATAGGGCTGCCAGGATGTACTGGCAGCCCATATTATTTTATTCCCCCCATCCAACAAGCCTGATGGGATAAAAAAACTACATATCTACAAATTGATGGATTCACTATCCGAATGCGGCTTGCGTCCCACCAAGGTGTGTGCATTCAAAAAGTCGAGTGATTGATACTCAGGCGCAACAACAATATAGCCAAGCCTATCCAATACCCCATAAAGGTAATTGTGGTTGTTTAATCTATCCTCCCATTTCTTGGAGTAGGAGCGAAAATCATCCTTGTTGTCATCAATCACCTCTATGGCTTTTTTATATTCGCCCCATTCAATGAGACAGTCGATATAATGATCACGCACATTCTCCTCATCACGCTTATCCCACATTAGTTTTTCAGCTTTTTCACGTTTGCCATGTGCAAGCCAGTAATCCGCCTTTTGGATGTAATATCTATAGTGGAAGAACTTTTCCCTTTTGTGTTTCAATCGCTTGCTGATATGAGCCAAGAATCTCTTTTCATCATCCGCACAGAGCAAAGGCATCGCCTCATCCACGAACCACTCAAAGCGCATAAAGTAGTTGTCACCAATTTCCTCGCATTGGTCAACAATCTCCTGAAGCATACCAAATCGGGAATCCTCCTCAATCTCATCACTGCTGATAAGCAAATCACTCACCATATCAGCAGATTGGATAACAATACCTTTCAACACCTTATTTTCCTCAGCCCACAAATCATAGCGCAAAGGCTTGAAGCCCTGATGGTCATTTTCAAACTCCCTACAAGTGATAGTCATCACATACCCAGCAATCAAAGCAGCATCAATCAGATTTCCTTTCTTCTTCATGCTCTTAGCCTTTCTCATCACGGCAGCCAAGTCTTTTTCGATTTCTCGCCAATCAAGCTCAGCTTGTCCGTACCGTTTACCCAATATATCAGCATGAGCAAAGCAAGCCTCCACCATTTCCTTGTAGTTACCACGCTCCGGCTTCCAATACTTCTCCACCAAAGCCGTAGCAAAGTCATCATGAGTACAAGCATACAGGTGAGCGAAAGCCTTCAATTCTTTACCAGATATTTTGGAAAGAACCTTATCTATTTTTTCTATTTGAGTATTTGTGTTCATTGTTTGAATGATTTTAGCATATGACCTTCTAATATATTAGCAAACAATCATTGACCATTATTCTTTAGATTTTAAGCAACACTTTTAAAGCCTACTTTATTTTTTTCAAGAGATTCCTACTAACGATGCCATTCTTAAACCTCAATATCTGCTTTTTAGTAAACCTTATCTACAGTTACTTTGCCCCTTTCATAAAGTTTCAAAAACTTTGAATTAAAAAGATTCGCAGGCATCTTGCGTTTCAACAATTCATAGAAATTCTTATCGTGGGTCGTCAAAATAATCTGCTTTTTATTTGTAAAAGCTAAATTTCTCAACAAATCAATTAATGACAAGATATTTATATCATCAAGAGATTGAATAGGATCATCTATAAAAATACAGTCTACAGGTTCCCTCTTGTCATTCTTTGCATGCAATGCTTTTGCCAAAAAGATACAAAATGACAAGATGTTAATTTGCGCTGTACTAAAGTATAAGTTAGGAACAATCGGCTTCATATCCTTATCATTTTGTCTCATTAGAATACTCAGCTTTGGCCTTATATTATCGAAATCACATGAAAACTTTATTTTTTTATAATCAGGGTGTGGATCTATTGTATTATAAAGTCGATTAATCAAATCTAAATCAAAAAAATTATTAACATAGTCATTAATATAATTCTCTAATGATACATTTTCATTTGAACAACACTCCAACTCACTTTCCAAAGTACCGAGCACCTTCTTTAATTTATTTTTTTCATCTAGATTTTCCTGATACTCCATATATTTTATGGATTTCACCATTAAGTCTTTCAAGATTTCAAGTTCTTTTATGTTTCCAGTTATGGACAACTTTGACTTTGCATTACGCTGCTGAGCTTCATTAACCGCTATTTTCACCATCTTGATATCAAGACTTTGTTCTATTTGCAGAGGATTTAATTCATGCACCTCACACTGAGTATTCAGATAAGACAATGTTTTAGAAACATTAGTCTTCGCATCCTCTATCTCAGACTCCGTTATTTTTTTAAATTCCACATTCAGGTCGATTTGATCCTCTGATATCCCCTCAACCTCCAGTTTCTGGATAGAATCTTTTAAGACTGAAGCTTGAATATCTAGTTTCTTTATTTCTTCAGAAACTACCTTCTGTCTATCTTTCCATTGTATTGATGAAAAAGAAGGACTACGTAAATCCTGCTTTAACTTTTCTGAAAGATTCAAATACTCTGGATTTGTTAACAATGCAGAGTATTGGACAAGCAAAACATCTTTGGATTTCTGTTTATTTTCAATAGTCTCAAGCACCGTATTTTTGTCTTTTTCCTTTTTTCTTATAGACTCATCGATGTCTTTAAATTCTATTTCTTTGCTTGATTTATACTCCATATAAGCAAGGCGGAGTTGTTCCAATGATAAATCCTTAAACTCCAAAGACAAATTCTGTATAGCCTCCTTTTGGGTTTCTATTTGCAAATTTAACTGTCCTTGAGCTCTTTCTTTCTCAACAATAATGTCTTTAAGCTGAGAGATGAGCCTATTACATTTTTCAACTTTATTGGAGATAACACCAAGAAGCTTAGTTTGGGTATTCTGAATTTCTCGAGATAAATTTTGAATTTCATCAACGATACGTTGCTTTTGTCCAATAAGATTTTTATAGAATCATCTAGGATATTATTTGCTTCTATTCGTTGTAATAATTCCTCCTGTGATTTATAATCATAGCCACAGACTGGACATACTCCATCTTTTAGAACACTATTTACATTTTGGACATCGATAATTAATTTTCTTACTACATCTTGATAGTCCTTTTGACCACTGATTAGCCCTTCTACCTCAGCCAATTCTCCTTTCTGTTGCTTTCGCTTTTCCACATTATTTTTCAAAGCGACAACCATATCTGGGAAGAAGTCATCAGACATTAAGACAAAGTCTAAATCATTAACTTTCTGCACATATGAAGACAAAGTAATACATCTGGAAGAAAGCTTGGTAATCCTATTTCGTGCATTATTAATCTCATTAGTTATGGTTAGTATTTTTTTGTTTTTAGCAGCAATACTCTGTAACTCGCTCTGAAATCTCGCATAATCATCTTCAAGAGAAGAAAGTTTGGAATCAATAGATTTCAATTCCCCCATCACAGATTGGCGCTTTTTTGTTCCTTGCGATATCTCATTACAGAGAGTTGCCTCTTTTCCCTTCAATATTTTTATTTCTTCTTCTATCTTTTTTTGCTTTGTCTCATTTTCAACCAAGGCAATGGTAGTATCATGAAGGGATATTAAATGATTTAATCCAAAGTTTAATTCATCGTTTTCTATCTTATAAGGCATTCTGACCTTAAATAACGAAGACAATTCTTTTCGCAACTGCTTAAGTTTGTATTGCTTTTCCAGTTCTTCATTCACTTTTTTGAGTTTTATTTTCTCATTCTTTATATGTATCAGCTCAATACTGAGCTGAGATAAAGACAGACAATCAGACTTTCCTTCAAGCGAATCATCAAGATGTAGTATAATAGAATCTAACTTTTCCTGATTTTTCAAAAGAGAAACTATTTTGTTGTCAATAATAACTATAGATTCATTCAAATTGTTTTTTGTAAGTTCACTAAGACTAGGAAAAACAATATTCTGTTCTTCTAACTTAGCAAGTTGCTTATCAAATTCTTTTTTTACATTACTAACAACAGTTTCAGACAAAAGTTCATCCAAGTCCTCGACTCTTTTTTCTGTTTTATCTTTCTCTGCATTTAAAGCGTTGATCTTCTTTTTCAACTTCAACTTATAACTTACAATATCGTCGCCATCGTAAAAATATTTGAAAAATATTTCATATCGCTCTTCTGGCTCAGTTGCAGAAACAAATTCACTAAACCAATCTTGAGACAAGATGACACTACGAAAATATTCATTCTTTAAATTATTCTTGCGACTAAATAAATTTTCATTCTTATCTGTATAGATACCTCCATAAAAAGCACCATCCTCGCAACCTATTGTTATTTTAATAGGGATTTTAGCACATTCTTTATTATGTAAAAAAGACTTTTTGTCCCGCAACTTTTTATCTACAACATTGTCATCTTTGTAGTTCGCTTTTTCAAATCGCTCAATTCTGTTGGTCATGCCAAACTCTATAGCATCCAAAAGAGAGGTTTTACCAAAACCATTAGGAGCCTGTATTGCAACTAAATTAGCACTAACGCCATTTTTTGCAAAATCAATATCAGCTTCTTCAAAACAGCGAAACGCCCGTATATAAATTGATTTAATCTTCATAATTATTTCGTTCTATCAATTTAACAACCTTATCATTTTTAATAAATGGCTTACCATCAACAGCATTTTCTGTCTCAATGGTATAACACAAATATTTATGAATTAGATATTTTGGAATATCCTTGCCTTCTATCTCTTTTACAGAAATAATAATCTTTCTAGAAGAGAGGGTATTATGTTCTATCTTAAACTTCAGATTTCTCGGAAGAGACTCTATGTCTTCGATAACATAGAAAAGATAAAAGTTCCACCTTTCAAAGTCATCAGTTAAACTTCGCTGATATGTCAACGCTATATCATCACGTATCATTTTCCATTCTACCGCCAACTCTGCAACACTCATTGACTCTGTTACAAAAATATCAACCGTAGAACCTACGTCAAAAATATCAGAAACAAATCTATTAATCTTTGTCTTTTCCATATATAGCATTTTTAAGTAAATCCAAATAAAAAACGAGAGGCCTTTTTGAATGTTCTCCTATGGCTCTAGAATTATGATTTATCGTATCGACAAATAGTTTATTGTTAACAAAAGTCACATAGGCCAACATATTTTTACCACCTTTTGAAATATCCAAGACATTCTCTTCTATATAAGCCCTACCGATATCTGGCACCTCCTGTTCAGAGGGGCACACGTCATAATCATAGTCAGTAGACTTAATTCCACCAACAACCACAATTGTATCTTTATCTATTTTGCCGATTACGCAGGGTTTAACAAAGTCTCTTGCTTCAGAAATATCAAAATCCTCTTCAGAATATATAAATCGAAACTTATCAGCTATAAGACAAATCTTATCATTATCCAGTTCTATACCCGTTAAAAGTTGACTTCCTACTAGATATCTAACTATTTCTACCCATGTATCTTCCTTATAGTCATGTATATCCTCCTTATCGCCCCACAACTTATTCTGACTTTGGAGTTGTTGATATATTTCTTGTGGCGAAAGCTTATTAATTTGTTGAAGCAGAAAGTTTATGTCAGTTAATAATTTACTCAAATCTTCAATCTTCTTCTTTGGAGAAACAGGAGGAGGAAATGCTTTTGGTGTAAAACTCTCAAACGTCAATAAGTCAAGATAGGTAATAACCTTCAAAGCATCCTCTTGGGATATCAACTTTTTGAAATTTCTTATAGGTACACATGAACTTTTTCCGTTATATTCCCTACCATCTCTGTTTGAGATACATTTATGTACTCCCAGTAGATGATAATCACCATCAATTATTCCTCCACCAGAACATTCACTCAATTCTGCTTGCTGATGAAACTTATCATATTCATATTCAAGTAACTTATCCCCTAACATCTGCCCAAACTCTTTTATAGGATAATCAATAAAATCGCTTCGAACTTCATCTTTGTTTCTTCGAATATCAGGAAAGCCAACATGACGAAGATTCTGATAATTATTGTAGTCCTCACACAGAAAAAGCTGTTCTACCTGATAAGTGGTATCTATTTCTATGATGGCTGCATCTTCTTCAGTATCAGTCGAATGATAAGATTTGATAACTTTACAAGAGAATTTTTCCGCTAAATCGAAAGCTACCGAAATCACTATCTCCGAATCATCTAAGTCTTTTATTACATGATATGCTGTAAAAACGAAAAGATGGTTTCCGGCAACTGGTTTTACTAAAATGCCACTTCCTGCATTTACTTTTACCGAAAGCCGTTTTATTTGGTCAATGTAAGTCATTATTAGTAAAAAGTTTACATCTTGATTTAATCATCGGATAAGTAGCCAGGTCCTCCACAGTAAAGAGACTTTGCAAAACCGATTCATAATTAAAGAGTATATTCGAATTCGTTTTTTTGATGAGGTGCGCAATTACCTCTTTATCTGGATGCCCGTAAATAGAGCCATCTGTTGATACAACAAAATTCTTTGCTGCAACAACCTCTAAAAATTTGTCCGTATAGTTATTCTTACTACCATGATGAGGAAGTTTGATAAGTTCACACATCAACTTATTGTCTTTTGAGTAGCCTAACTCCTTTATAGAATGAATAACTGTATTTATATCTGCATCTCCAAGCAGCAGATTGTTTTCTCCATCTCTAGTAGTAAGAAGAAACGCAATGGAAGCCTTATTAGCATCACTCAAATTAATTTTCCATTTTCGTTCCATTAAATCATCTATACTAATTCGATAATCATCACTGCCACTATTATCTGTCATATTTCGTTGATCCAAAGTTGTTTGTAATGCTTTTGCGATTTTATTATGATATTTCACATTTGGTGACAGGACTGTTATCTTTCCCCAATTATATAGATATGCCTGCCCCTGGGTAATACCATTTTTGTAAGAAACGCCATGCTCATCTAAAAGACATTTTAGAGAAATTGCATTTGCTTTGCTATTATTAGTCGATCGATAAGATGGAACAAGGATATTGTCATTAAACCAAACCTCATGAAGCAAAGTCTTATCAGGAAAATCATGAGAAAACCATTCCAAAAGACCACCAATATGATCATCATCAATATGAGTAATAATCAGCAGGTCGATATGTTCGTGTTTACTTCTCAAACTTATCAACTTGCTTTTCAAGTCTCCTGGCATCGGGTATCCACATTTTAAATCTACGTAAGTTGCAGATACTCCACCATCAACAAGAATGCGGTATATCTCGTCATCATTTTTTATTGTGATAAAAAGGCAATCACCGCATCCAGCCTTCAATATTTCAATAATTGTTTGAGTCATAATACTATAAGTATCGGCATCACCCCATATTACCAATACGTATATGAGGTTTAGACCTCCGCAAGCTAATGCCAGTGGAGGTTATACCATGATTAGACTAATTTTTTATTATCCCATATTCCCAAAATTCAGAAAGAAGAGATACAAGCACCTATATCCACCTATCCAGATAACATTTAAACTCCTCTATGCCTAATACTTCCACCTTTGGAAATGGAATATTTTCCAAGACCCTAAAATGCTTATCTTCAGTAACAATACACTTTGCATTAGCAGCAATGGCACAATCTACAAACTTATTGTCATCTTTATCAGCATCAATCAAAGCAAAAGTATAATGAGGATCTTTACGAATTACATTGGGTCTAGACAATATTGCATAAACTATAGCCTCTGAAACTTGTGGAGAAATATTGCGAGATAACACCTCTGAATATTCCTCTATAATTTCATTGGACACACAAAGGTTATAATCGCCTTTAAGAAAAGCATTCCATACCTTTCGATACGGACTTTTAGGGGCGATTGACATAATTAAACTATTTGTATCCAATACAATGTTCATAACCTAATGACTATAAAGTCGGTTTATTGTATGGAGTACGTTCATGGAGATGACGGAAACTCTCAATACGCTCTTCATTCAGAGTTCCTTCATTCCACATTCTATCTAATTCAGCATCAGCCATCTGAACAAAATAATCAGAGATTACCTTATTCAAATCATACAAAGCCTCAGGAGTCTTGATAAAAGACAACATATCGAGGATTTGCAATTGAGCTTGATTCATTGTTGCAGTCTGTGCCATAATTGTTCTATTATTTTTTTTAAGTAAAGATAATGCAATCGAGCACAGTGAAAGCTACTTTCATATTGCCGAGTGCAGTTTATCTAATGCAAAAATAAGCAAAACATTCTTTTCCTCCAAATTTTAAACATAAGAACTCCACATTTTAACCTTCAGCAACATTTTATAGCCATCCTTACCTTCCACCTGTCCACTTGCGATTCCAGCAACAAGTACCCATATCCCTTGCAGTCACAAGCAGCCCTTCAACAAGGCGGTCCCATCTCTTAAAACCAATGTTTTAGCAAGACTTCTCCATGCGGTCCCATCCCGCATAATAACCTAGCGAGGGCTCTGATGCCCCGCCAACCTTATAGCGAAGCGGTTAAGAGCGACGAGTAGGAGCGGTTACATCCCTTGTCCCCTGAGGGGAAAAGGGCTTGAAAAAAGCGGTGGAGCCTTCCTTAACGGTAAGGAAGGACGGGTAGGTTTTCGAAAAAAGCCTTTTTTAATGGTAAAGAAGGACGGGATGATTTTAGAAAACCTTCTTATACCACTCCACCATAACCTTAGCCTTTTCCTCCCATGAAAGCGCCATTTGTCTTTCCTTGCAATTCTCCGAAAGGAGCCTCAGCAAAGCCCTATCCTTTTCAAGCTCATTGAGCAGTTTGGCGAAATCACGAGCAGACTGGCTCGGAGAAGAAAGAGGAATCTTCCTACCTACCTTATCATCAATGACGGCAGACATGCCGCAGGCATCAAAGCAAAGGACAGGTAAGCAAATCTACCATTTACAACCACACAGTTTATGATAAACACACCATATTATATAAGCAGCAGCAAGAGATTCCAGATATATCCATGCCAAATCAGCAAATGGATTTCTGAAGTGAAAACCATAGTTGATAAAAAACAAGTGGATGAGCCACATGTTCATAGACATTTTACCTAAGAAATCAAATCCACGCTTCACCCTATCAGATAAATATCCCTGAATATCAATCAGAAACATAATCATAGCAATAATCAGACCGATATTCAAAATGTTCCATCCCAAAGCAAAGCGGGCAACCAGTAAAGCTGCCACCAAGAGCAATCTACACCATATCCGCTTCTCAGCCAAGAAATCAAACAGAGAGAATTTACGGGCAATCATACCCGAATAAAGCAGAGGGAAATAATGCAGCACATAATGCCCAGCTTCAGTATAATATCTGACAAACTTAGCTAAAGGTTGGAAGCAGACTACAGAAACAATCAACAAAGGAATCCATACCTTATTATATTGCAGACTTTTGGCAAATAGTGGAAAACAGATTACGTAAATCACGTAGGTCTGCATAAACCACCAATTCCCATTCATATTCCTTGTCAGCAACATCGCATCCGTCACCACCTGATGCCACTTCACTTCATGGATAATCAATAAGAAAGGCGCTATCAGGATGACAATCAACCAAAAGGGCAACAACACCTTCTTCAGTCTCCTCCAAATATGAAAGACATTCCCTGCAGAGCAGTAAGAAGCCATTAGCCCATAGCCTGAGACAAACAGGAACATGCCAACACAAATCTTGCCCATCTCCCCTATAGACAGCAGCAGATGCCCATACTCTATCGGCTCAAACAGAGCAAAATAAGGCCGATGCCATAGATGATGCATAATCATCAATACCAAGGCAAAAGCCTTCAGCTGGCTTGATACATTTTTATCAAATGAGTACTTAGTTTTCTGCATTATAATTTCTATAACTTCATTCTTCTTTCATGCTCCTTGATATCATCATCCGTGAATCTCATTTTGATCAATTTGGCAGGAATACCACCGATGATACTATAAGGAGGAAAGGATTTAGTGACAACAGCACCTGCAGCCACTACCGAACCACGTCCAATAGTCACACCTTTGAGGATGGTAACATTCGCCCCACACCACACATCATCCTCGATGACGACAGGCTGGTCATATACATTCACCCCATCCACAAACTTCTCCTCCACAGTGACATCGGCGATGTATTTGCCAGGAATATCAATGCGATGGTCGCCCGTGATGATCGTAGGATGCGGACCAAACAGCACCTTCTTGCCAATGGTACAAGGAGCCTCCGTACAATAGATGGTGCTACCCTTCGGAATGGACGTACCATCCCCCACCGACAAGTTCCACAAACCCTTGAAGTCCGAGGACATCGGACGGATATATACCCCCTTGCCACAATGCTTCATGCACCGCTTCCATACCGGAGCCCACATCGCATCCCAAAAATACGAAGGCACGAGGCTCAACTTTTGCAATATTTCAAAAAACATAAGATTAATCCTTTGGTATCCCTATCCACGTAAACAATGGATAGACGATATGTTCTAAAATCCAAGTCAACATTGCCTTAGATAAATGTCATTCAGTTTTTCAATGTATTTCTTCGGGCTAAACTGCGAGAAGATCGTCTTCCTCGCTTCCTCGCCCAGTTTTATCAATAAAGCCCTGTCATCAGCCAAACGCTTGATGGCTTCCACGATACTATCCACGTCATGGTCTTTGACAAAGATAGCATTCTCACCATCCCTCACCACTTGCGGAATACTACCCACAGGCGTGACAATCGGAGCCTTGCCATAGCTCATGCTCTCCAAGAGCGACATCGGAAGTCCCTCGAAATAAGTAGGCAAGACAAAGGCATCTAGGCTTCGCAAAAAATCGCACTTTGTCTGCCCCGATACCAAGCCTACATATTCGAAGCTATCGCCCAACCATTGGGCGAACTGTGGCAGATACTCCCCTTCAGTCTGCTCCTTACCAGCTATCACCAGATGGAAAGGAAAGCCTTCCTTCTTCAGTCTTTGGCACGCAATAAGAAGTTCGGTCATGCCTTTGTTCGGTTCGATTCTACCTAGATAGCCGATTCGCAAAGGCTGTATGCGTACTTGATGATGACTTGAAGCAATATCAGAATCTCGCAACCCCTCTTCAGACAAAGAAGCCTCCTCTTTTTCTTTAGCATAAGCCTCAGCATCTTTCAAATCGACGCAGTTCGGCAAGGAATACACCTCCTTCGCCCCGAATCGCTCCACTAGAATATCCCTCTCCATATCGCTCAGCACGATGAAAGGCAACTCTTGCCCAAACACCCATCGCATGATGCGCTTCAGATAAAAAGGAATCTTGGGAGCAGTCAAGAAGAGACCACCATGCACATGCACCACCATCTTACGATGATGCCGAATCGCATAACGGATAAACCAAGGGTCTCGCAAGATGGATGGTTTCGACAGAGGGAAGTTGTAGTGGATGACGGCATCGGGATGCTCAGCAAGCATCTTCTTCCAATCCCGATACCTCCCCAGCAAAGCCCCTATTCGATGCCATCCGCCCTTCTCCTTGTCCTTCTTGCCCAACTCGAAGTGCAGATACTGCGCCTTCGGGTTATTGTCAATGATAAACTTCGTGACAGAAGAGATGCCACTCACATTCTCCTTCGGGTTCAGCGAAGGAGAAGTAATGATGATTTCATTCATATTAGCATTCATCTTTCACATAAGCATTACATGGTATTTCTACGAATCCTAGGCACATTCACCTTTCTCGCTGAGTTCAAGCACAAGGCGAGAATCATGAAATATCCCATACCCTTACCAGATAGATAAGAAGAGTCGGCAGTACTTTCTAGAGCCAAGGCAAGAATACACATCAATGCCATTCGATAATAGATGAGGTTCGGAATCTTGTTAGCCTCCCACAATCTCCTTTTCCAAAACCAAAGGAAGAAAAACAATCCAACAATACCAAATTCTGCCAAGGTTGGATAGAAAGCATCTGCCAAGAACATTGGGTTAGTTGGATCCAAGCCCCAAATTTCATTCAGATGATATTTGAAGTACAATGGTGAGTACTCCTTTGCAGCAGCAGCCGTACCGAAGGAACCGAGTCCACTACCAAATGGAACATAGTCATGGAACATAATTTGCATACCAGTCTCATAAGTGGCAGGACGTGCCATCGCCTGTGCATCCTCTTGGAATCCCTCGACATAATAAGCATTAAACTTGGTCCATGTGAAGAAGATAACCACAGCACCCAATGCCGCCAACTTCAACAAGGTAGAAACCGAAGTAAACTTAATTCTGCTCTTCACAAACATCACCAAGGCGATAAAGCAAACACACTCACCGAAATACTTCGACTTACCTGAAACCAAGCCGAGAAGCATAATGATAATAGTGATATTTCTGTTTTTTGTCGTTTGCTTCGAGAATAGGTAATAAATCATAGCACAACAAAGCGCAAGCTGTCCCAAAGCAGCAGATTCTGTCATTCCATCATAAGCGATAAGCGATGATTTGAATTTAAAAGCAACTAAATATACCATAAATGTAAGCAACATCACCCACTTAATATGCTTCTGCTGTCTTTGTGAAAACTGTGGTGCCATCATCCAAGTCAGATAAAATACCGCATATGGCCGCAATTGTTGAAACAAATCCAGCATAACACCTCTCGTTGTCGTCACTCGTATCATCATTGAATAACCAAGGTAGAAAATCATCAATCCGATATAAATATTGATTTCCATCATTCTTTTCTTATCCTTCACCAAGAAGCGTTGCTTCGTCATAGCATACAATAAGAGCAAAACTGTCAGTATCTCATCACTCCAATCGAAATTTACAACTTCTGTAAATGCGATACATACTGGAAAATATATAATCCAGAACCAAGTATAAAATTTAGCTATTCCTCTCATATCTATAATTATTTTTCAAATGGTATTTGAAACCAACTATACTTATTTCTTGCCCAAGTTTTTTGACCTATGATATATACAACTCTAATCAGCCACTTTGGCAAAAAGCTTTTAATAGATTTTCTCTCTTGCTCCTTTACCCAACTCCCAGCATAATTATGAGCACAATAACTCTTAGGAGTTTGATGAACTTCCAGCTCATTTCGGCTATTGAAGAAATCTTTGTCAAAAACATACATTTGCTTCTTTTTTAAAGAGAATTGTTGCACATTTAATTGGGACAAATCTGAAATCTTCCAAAACTTATACCCTAATGAGGTTAAGGTATGATGAAAACGACATGGCAATGGAAGTATATCAAGTGAGCCATCCTCCTTGACAAACGACTTACCTTGATAGGAGTCCAACATATCCTTCACCCATTGACAACCAGGCTCACATCCGATCACAGCCGCCTCAAAACCTCGTATTTGGTCATGCCCAATAAAGTAAGGAAGCGAGAGCAAATCATCAAAGCTCTTATACACAACCACATCAGAATCCAAATAGATTCCTCCAAAATGGTACAGAGCATAAAGACGAATGTAATCAGCAGCAAAGGCATACTTCTTAGCCTCGAAAGCTTGCTTCGTCCAAACAGTGGAATTAACATCAAACCGCTTGGTATCCCACACCCACACTTCATACTCTGGCAGATACTTTTTCCAAGTATCAAAACACAGTTGTATCTCTGCTGGATATGGGTCGCCCGACAACCAACAGAGATGAATAATCTTTGGTATCATTATATTTTTGATTTTTCTTAGAATTTACAAAATCTTGTCGTTTTCGCCAATTTCCCGTTTCCGCTTATATTTGTTCTCCGCCTATTTTACAAAAAGGCAATAACATAAAGCACAGACAAGGCTCATCACCCTATCTGCCTAACATATAAATAGTATTATTCAATTTACAAGTATTTCGCTAAGATAATCGATATTACACCAGATGCAATCGCACTCAATATCCACAAAAGCACTTGCATTGGACGCTCGAAAAGTAAAACTTCATCATGTAAAGACAAGTTCAAGCACTTATAACAATCCAACATGATTCTAGTTACATGACGCTCTGCCTTATGTATCTCTGAATCAACTTGATTAGAAGAAATCCTCTCAGAATAACAGCGAGCAATGTGGTCGTGTAAAGCTCTGATTTCATTAAACAAAGGAAGAGGGAACTGCTCTGTTCGAGCTTCTAGTTCTGCTATCAACGGTTTTATAACCATATTATACTCTTTATAAAGAGCTATGATTCGCATATCTGTATCCATAATAATATGTTTTTAAATTCTTGCTATTTGTCTATCTATTGCATTTTGAGAAATCAGTCTCTTGAAGAAAAGATAAACAGAACCACGGTTTACCATGCTCTTTAAAGAAAAGGCAGGTCTAAGTTTTTTGCCAATACGATTTTCGATGAGAGCATCCAATTCTTCTGCACTCATCTGCATAAGCTCATCATAAGTTTTTCCAAGCCTATGTTTCAACGCTTCTTTTGTTTTATTATTTAATGTATGCATAAATCTGTAATTTTACGGCTGCAAAAATAGTACTTTTATATTAAACTTGCAAGCTTTTTAATGCTTTTCTTATCGAAATTAACAGTTATAAACTGAAATCTTCCCTCAGTTTCTCCATGAGCCACTCCATCCTCACATCCCAAGAGCCGAGCCTTTCAGCCGTCTCCCGATTCTTATCCACAAGTTCCTGATAATCATCAATATGCTCCAAGACATCCCGAATCAGAGCCTCAGCAGAAATTTCCTTCCTCAACTCAATGACAGGATTATAGCCGATGAAATCCACCAACTCCTGAGGCGCATGCCCCACCATCACCATACGAGAGAACATACACTCCCAATAACGCTGCGTCAAAGTCTCGATGTCACCAGCCATTTCCGGTTGCGTCATACTGCGAGGCAAGGCAATCGTCACTTTGGCATCACCCATCGCTTGATACAATTGCTCATTAGTATAAATGAACTTGCCATTCTGTTTCGTGCAAACATGATTCAAGGATAACGCCCCAGTTTGCAGCACTTTCTCATTCGAGCGTCCGAACTCCAATAAGTCAATCGTCCTATCCTTTAGCAGTTTCCCTTTCTGATAGACATTACCATCCACCGCCTCTGGACACCAGATGATTCTCATTTCTGGGAATCTCTCTTGCATCCTTTCCGCTGTCATTCGAGAAGAGAATATCGCAGTCTTCACTCGATGCTTCCTCAACCACTCGCAAGTCATTTCAAAATACCGAGGCCAACAATCCCAAAACATGGGAACCACCTCATAGCGAGCATAATTAGGGAACGAATCAAACTTCAGCGACACAGGCTCCACAAATCGCAGCCTCGCCTCCTTTCGGCTCTTCCATATCGTTGGCAACTCCCAACGATAAGCAGCACCATGGAGCCATCGCCAAGGATAATGGCTCTAGCCATAAGGAATTGTTATCCAATGGAATCGTCTTCCATAACAGAATGTGCATCAACATCATATAGCAAATCAATATGCCTGCTATATTGTCTAGATAGTCTAAACGCTTCATTATTTTATTCTTGCTTATTACATTTTTCCCAATTCTTCTCGGATTCCTCTTCGCATCATATGCCAGAACAAGCCGTAGTCAGAAAAAGAATACTTATGACCTTTGATGAAATTGAAGGTGATGGCACCATACATTTTAAGGACGAAAGGCATGGCGGCTAAGTACTTCACCCAAATATTCTTGCCATAGCGATGACCAAAGTAAGCGGTGTTGCGGATGTGATAAGCAAGTTTCCACTTGTTCTTTATCTTGTCCTCTCGATAGCTTGACTTGGATTGGAAGTCATATTTGTCCATAAGAGCATCACGGATGACAACGACTCTATAGCCAGCAAGTATGGCTCGGTAACTATAATCTGTATCATCATAAAGGATGAACAGTTCCTTGTTGGGAAGACCTATCTTTTCTACGACATCCTTCTTGATGAGAGGTCCCTCGAAAGCCATGCCGACAATATCCGTTACTTCATTGCTTTCTACATCGGTAGCCATCAAGGCATTGTCGTGCATATCTTTGAACGGATTGGATAAGTTCAAAGTCTTTGCCTCACCTGTAAATGTCTTTCCGCTCATCAGTCGGTGAGGACAGGCAATGCCGATCTTCTCATCTTTGTCAGCAAATGCCAATAATGTTTCTAGGCAGTTCTCCGATGGAAACACATCATCATCCATGCACCATATCCAGTCACAATCCATTTGTGATGCTTCTTGGATGCCACGATAAAAGCCACCAGAGCCTCCAACGTTCTCTTGATGAATCACATATAGTTCAGATTGACCGCCAAGCCATTCCTTGGTTCCATCCGTAGAACCATTGTTTACTACAATTATTTTGTTTATCGCAACACTCTGCTTTTGCAAAGACTGGATTACTTGCTGCAAAAGCTGCAACCGATTAAATGTCACGACAACTGCGATGATTCTAGCCATATTCTTATCTCTTTCGTAATCTGTTTATACTTGATAACCAAGGCTTTCAAGCCAAGTCATAATTTTCTTCATTCTTATTTCCCAAGGAGCCATTCGTAGAGCCGTTTCGCGGTTCTTATCTACTAGTTCTTGATAATCTGATATGTGGTTTACAATGTCACGAACTTGCTCATCTGGGTGATTCTTATCCAGGTCAATGACCGGATTGTAACCGATTAGTTCTAACAGCTCTTTTGGAGCACGCCCCAATAAGACGGTGCGTGATAGCATTCCTTCCCAAAAGCGTTGCGTTAAGGTTTCGATACCGCCAGTTTCTTCGGTGGCAGTATCGCAGCGAGGGAGAGAGATGGTGACTTTGGCATCTGCCATCGTGTTGAGCAACTGGTTGAAAGAATCCATGCATCCATTAGCGTTTTCACGATTGATATGTTTGATGCCTGCCACATGATGATGGAAGAAATTTCTCATGATGCTACCATACTCCAATAAGTCAATGCTTCTGTCGCTCAAATCATTCCCAGCATGGTATGGTTGGCTATCGATGCCTTCCGTGATAGCAAGGATATTCATCTGAGGAAATAATTCTTGCATCCGTGCTGCTGTTTGCGAAGAGGTGAAGATAGCCGTCTTGACTTGATGCTTGTGCAACCATCTTGCTACTCTGTCAAAATACTTTGGCCAACAATCCCAAATCATGGGAATAATCTCATACCATATATAATCAGGGAATGTATCAAAAGTTAGTGACACAGGCTCGACAAATCGAAGTCGTGCTTCTCCCTTGCGCTTTCCAATGCTAGGGAAATCACATTTATATACCAAGCCATGGATTATCTTGGCTGGATAATGTGATGCCGCTACTTTCCCGCCGACATTCCCCCAAGCATTGTATGGTTGCTGCTTAAAACTGGGCTTGCCTTGAAAGGCATAAGGTGTGACTGCTCGTATTATTTTCATAGTCCAATAAGTTTCTTTGCGTATTTATGAATTTTTGCTTGAAGCCAGACTAGACACGGAGGATATTTCATGCAACGTGCCAACTGGGAGTCAATACTATATCTTTCTGAATTGCCCTCCTCTAATAGACGGAATCGAATTTCTGGAAACAGCTGATTCATTTCCTTCCAATATCGACTTTCATAGGCGTATATGTAGGCATATCGCTTAAAATGGAACAAATCGTCATATTCTTTAGCATTGAACATTTTTTCCTGTTCCTCAATATATGTCACGTAAGATAAGAATGCTTTCTTTGAACGAGTCGTTACCAAACTGCCTTTACTAACTTTGCCTTATAACATATTTGCTAATTAATAATTTGCCATCCAACAGTAATCATATTTACTTTATGGAAGTCCCTCAATTTTTTCTTTTATATATTTATATATCTTTGAAGAAAAATAAGTTTGTATCTCTGAACGGCTCGGAATAAAACCACCCCAATTAAAAATTCCCCATACACTGAGAAACAGTCCGATAATACAAAGTGGAAAGTCTAGCCAGTTAACTCCTGTGGTATATACGCCCCAGACTCCCTTTATCAAAAAAAGACCAAACAAAACTATCCAAACAACCCAATATAAAATAATAGCAATTACCATGGATATTTTTCTATATTGTTCATCTCTTTTCAATTCATCTTGCTCATATTTTTTGACTTGTCTTTTTTGAACATTCTCCATATCTTGCAAGATTTCCATTGGTGTCATATCGGTAAATAGTTCCGCACTATTCATTGTTTTCTTTTCCAACAAATTTATTGCTGCGTTTTTCATTGTCAACTCCGCCACCTGCTCTGATGTCAAAACGCCATCTTCATGTAATTTTGCTATTCTATTATAATAGCGACTAAGCAATGTATTATCGATATTAATATTACTAGCACACAAACTTAACAATAGTTTCTTGTTTAGTACGTCATTTCTCTTTGGAAAGCATATCCAAAGTATGGTCGATAAAAACACATCTGTCATACAAACAGGAACCATATGTTTGACCAAACTTAAATCTTCATCAGCAGAAGCACATGCGATAGCTTTATTATTCGTAAGCAAAATCGCCTTACAATTTTTCAAAGACGTAGCAATCGAATTACCTCTTAGACGAAATATATAAACCAATGATTTTACATCGATTTCTATAAGTTCCTCGACATACTTTGGCAGATGCCCATTACCATGCTGCTTATATATTTCTTCTATATTCTTCCCAAGCTGATATTCATCTATCTCCATATAATCAACTTGGCTATTTGGAGCATCTTCGAGAACAATATCCCAATTCTCAAATAGATGTTCTACTTCCGAAATTTTCATTTGTAGAAAATTAGCATTCAAATGATTAGTAACTGCATAAATTAAGACACGAGAACTTTTAGAAAGATCATAATCATTATTCCTCAATCGAGTTGCAGCATCTTGCAACGTATTAATAGCTTCATCATAATTATGTCTAAACATGCAAAAAGAAACATTTTGTTCTTTTAGCAGCTTCATTAGTTCTACAGACAAATCTAAAGCAGAGCTATTATTCAATCCCAACAAATTATATATTATAGGAGTATCCAATGCTACTTTTACATTCTTCATTTTTCCAGAGAATGAAGCAAGATTATCCAAGGATATCGTTTGTGACAACAAATGACCTTTAGCAATTCTCACTAAGATATCTAAATTAACCCCTCGTTTATTTGCGTCCACTATAAACTTTGAAATTATATATTTCAAGTTTACTTTTCGACCTTTTAATTGAATTAGTTTTTCATTAAATTGGCCAAAGTCCAAAACAATATCTTGGTTATATCCATCTAGAAAATTAAAAAGTCCTTTTTCAATATCTACTTCGTTGATGTCTAATGCGAATTGTGATTTAGCAAACTGCTGAATCAAAAAAATTAGATTGTCAAAAGAAGATTCGATTTGTTTATCATCTTTCCATACTTTTACATTCGCTAATTGTACATTATCCACAAAGAATTCACCATTGCTGCGTGTCAATAGCTTTTGGTTGCACATTCTATTCAATATGCTATCTATAGCACCTTTTGTTATAGAAGTCAGCCCATACTCTTTAACAAAATAATCATGAGCAACATCTCTATCAAATTTATCAAGATTATTCTGACAAATTGTTCTAACCATCAATGGGACATAGACATCAATAATATCACTTTTCTTATCTGAAAAGAAATCTAAAACGGCATAAGAAGCTAATACTTTATCCATAAATCATTTTTTTATTAAACATCATAATTTCTTTATCACTCTACATGGATTACCAGTTGCCACACAATCAGTAGGAATACTTTTTGTCACGACGCTTCCAGCACCGATAATACTCCTTGCTCCAATAGTCACCCCTTTAAGGATAATACAATGAGCACCTATCCAAACATCATCCTCAATCACAATAGGAGCCGATTTCGTTCCCTCATTGGAGGAACGGCGAGCCATAAAGTCTATAGGATGGGCATCCGTATCAGTCATCAACACACAACCACCAACCTTTACATGGTCACCTATCATGAATCCACATTCGTGTACTACTCATCCCCACATCATTCCCTATTGTCAAGGATGCTCCATTTTCCACATAGATAGCCCCTTGCAAGTTACTACCTAGCGGATTCACAGCATCGCCTGATGAAAAATAAAAGTTGTCACCAATACGAACCTTGCCCCCCGGATCAGCCAATGCACCTTACCAGGTATTTGGATATTCTTTCCCAATACTATACCATAAGATCTCAATATCATACGATTGACATATGGATAGAACTTGATACGTAATGTGATGGGTAGATTTAAGAGTTTTAATAATAAATTTAGCATTTTTTCTCTAGCAATTTTTGATACGTCTTCAACAACTCTTCCACAATCTTCCCCTTATCATGTCTCACCTTTGCCACTTCTCTCGCCTGCTTACCAATCTTCACATTTTCCTCCTTATCCTCAATCATTCTGCCAATATAGTAAGCTGCCATATATGGATCAGTGACAGGATAGAGGAAGCCAGTTTTGCCGTGCTCCACCATAGAGTCTGTACCCCCCACTCTACTTGCCACCACAGGAATGCCGACAAGCTGAGCCTCACCCACAGAGTTCGGACTGTTCTCCACGTATGACGAATGGAAATACAAGGTGCTACCTAGCAAGGTATCACGGATGGTCTCTGCCGATGCCACACCACGCAGATGAACATTCAACTCCTCATGCTTCAACCCAGTATGCTTCTCCATGAACTCAGGCTGCACATTGCCGAACACATTCCACTCGAAATCCAAATGCATCTCATTCTTCAGAATATCAGCTACCTTTAAAATCACATCATAACCCTTGTAGGTAGGGAAGGAAATCGTAGAGGTGATAATAGGCTTGCTAGGCATCTTTCTCTCCTTCTCCTCATAGAAAATGTCACGGAGAATCTCGCCACCATAATGATATTGCGCCTTCGGATTCAACACCGCCAAGGCCTGTCTGTCCCAATCTGTACGACCGATTACATGAGGCACAGCCCTCAATATCGCCTTCTCACGATGCACACTGCGATGCCAATAAGCTAGATACTGATAGTTATGATATTTCCCTTTCAATCCCTTGCCACTCATATAAAACTGCCATGCCGAAATGCCTGGCGGTAGGAATATATATATAGAGAGAGAGAGGAGCCCCTGAATATGGAGCACCGTCGGGATGTCGCCCGTCATCCTTGCCGCAAGTCCTTGATACAGCTCCGACCCAAAGATATGAATCACATCGGGCTTGAAATCCTCTATTACTTTCTTGAACTTTTCCTCATAATAAGGCCAAAGCACCTCGTCCCTCCTTACATCATGTATCTTCCACAAGTCGATAATCTTATCCTTGCGAGACTTGACATGGTTTGGTACAGGATAATAGGTCGCCCCATCTTGCACCACCTTTTCCGGTTCACCATCTTGACAGAAAGAAATGCCCAGCGTAACATCCTCGCATTTCATGATTTCTTTCTGCACGGAAGCGACCCATCCACCTCCATTATATCCCCCATGGGAGGCATGACTCGGAACATATAGTCCCGAACCACCAATCCATAAAACTCTCATTAAATGATTATTTAATATTGCCATCCATAACCTTCATCCACCAAGGTCAATGGATTACCAGCATAGATAGAATTTTCCTTCTTAAATTTGTTTTTCACAACAGAATGAGAAGACACGATGCTTCCCTTTGGCAGTTTTGAACCTTTCAAAACCGTACAATAGTTGGCTATCCAACAGTGATCAGCTATCGCTATTGGCGCACTTGTCTTCTTGGTCTTACCTGATACCATATCAACAATAGCATGGTAATCCTCATCTATAATAGATACATTCCAACCAAATGCACAGTCATTGCCTATTGTGATTTTATTATTGCAAAAAATCTGTGCATTACAGTTGAACACCACGTTTTCACCCAATTCCAAGATGCCATTGGGCTCTATGCAGAAGAAGCTATGGTCTGCCACAAATATGCCTTCATGGAATATCACGGTACCAGAGTTGTTCCAGCGAAACTGTTTCCATGGATTCATCTTGGAGATACGCCCTCCTAGTTTAACGATGCCCGGTCGGATGTGTTCACTGTCCACCTTGACGGTTCCACAACATAAGAAACTGGGACGCACATAAAACCAGATTGGAAGTTTGACAGCCTGCTTGAACGGAAGAACACGGAAGTTGAAATAGATAGTCCAAGGAAGGAACAATATTAGACGTAAGACGTTATAGAACTTCCACATCTTAGTTCAACTTTTGCAACAATGATTCCACCATCTCTCCCACATTCTCCCAGCCTCGGAACTCCATGGAGGTTATTTTCACGCCGAGTTCCTTACCAATGACATCAATCAACTCGATATGACTTAAAGAATCCCACTCCTCTATATCCTCAGAAGTGGTCTCATCATTCAACACGATTTCATCATTATCCATTACCTCACGGAAGATTTCCGTCAGTTTGTCCATCAATTCTTTCTTTTCCATTGTATAAATGTTTATTTTTTAGTTATAAAATTCTCTTTCGGTGTGAAATCATCCACATCGAGCACATACCTAACGCAAGTCGTCCCCACCTCTTCCATGCGCTTGAAGCCCAATGAAGAATAATGATTCTCCACCATTTTGTTCTTGGCAGTAGGAAGATACTCACCTATGATATGCTTGTAACCCTTATCCTTGGCAATTTCCACAAGGGTGTTTAGGGTGAAGTTCTCCATTCCCCTCTTCAATACACGACAGCTCATAATCCAAGAATCCACAAAGAGCGTCTCATTGCCCATGTCCTTCAGAATGACGATGGACACTAGACCATTGTCGCCAAACTTGTCCTTCAGCGTAAAGCACAAGTCGATAGTTCGGGCATCCGAAGCCATCTGTTCACAATCACTCTCCGTATATCTCACGGTTCTCAGATTGAATTGGTTGCTGCGTTGCGACAATTGGGCAACACGAGGGATATTAAACTTAGTGAATCCACTCACCTCCGATTCCATATCGAGTGAGCGCAAGAAGTCAGCCTCATTCTCAAAAGTATTTTTCAGCGACATTCGCTTGGCCTCCACCTGATACTGCTTGGTACGGTTCTTGTCCGTTGCGCTATAAGAAGCTGTCTCAAACAAGTTGAGCGAGTACAAGTATTCCAGATAATCGCCTGGGTCCTCAGGAAGTTCTGGCACCGTGATACCCTTGATGTTCTCTCTCACCATATTTCGCTCAAAGGGATTGTCATCGAGGAACACCATGGAGTCAAAGGAGATATTCAAGATACTTTGGATATGGCGTATATTGTCCACCTTGGTTTCCCAGTTGGCCATAAACACAGCGATGTCATCCAGTTTCAGTACCATGTCTGGATGATGCAAGAAAGGCTCCTTTGCAATGTTCTCGTCATTTTTAGAGGCGATACAGATGATGATGCCACGTTGTTTCAATTTTCTCACCCATTCTTGCAACTCCGTAAAAGCCTTTCCAATGCCCAATCCATGCCCCAGCTGGATACCTTCCATACCATCATCGCCAATAACTCCTCCCCAAAGGGTATTGTCGAGGTCGCAAATAAGACACTTCTTGAATTGTCCTTTAGCAGCACATACGATGTCCATGGTTCGAGAAGCCACGACTGGCAACGCATCAAGATTGAGAACCATCTCCGTGCTAACATATATGTTGCTGGCGAAGATGTGGTCTCTTCCCATCTTGTTTTGTATGGCAGACAAATCGCAAACAAACAAGTTCCCATGCTTAGCGGAAAGATTCATCAATTCATAATTGAGTTTTCTCACCTGAAAGGTAAACGAGGACTCTACCTTGTTGGAATAACTGCCAAACACCGTATCCTCAATCTCAGGATAATTGAAGCAGATGATACGCTTATCCTTCAGTTGAGGATTCTCACAGATAGAGGTCAAGAAGTCGATGCGGTCGTCAGCCAAAGTAGCTTGCTTGTCTGTATCAAGCAGAGAATGCTTCTCCAATAATTTGATGGTAGATTGGAATATCACGATAAAGTCTGGGTTATAAGCATACAACTCACTATCTGGCGAAAGAAAGAGATGTTCCACTTGCCCAAACTCTCCCTCAAACACATCCAAGTCATAGCCACGCTCCACGCCCTCACCTTTCAAAGCCGTGCAGAGCAACTGTGTGGCAACATCGCCAACCATAGCCATCTTCAAGGAAGGGAGACCCTTGCCTCCACGCTTGGCATTACGTTTTAATTCTGAAAAAGTTTTCATAAAAATCAGTACTATTTTAAAAGCCCTAACAATTTATGGATCAGTAACAAGTCATATCGATAGTATAGATGTGGATATAAGCGATGGCATTCTTCAGGATAATTCATCCGCTCTTCCAGAAAGAAGCGATAAGCTGCCATCTTTTCCCAAAAGTTCTTGCCTTTCAAAGTAATATGTCCTACGGCATCTTCATCAATATTCTTACGTCTGCCACTAGCCTCGGCAAAATTATTGTCGTGTATAGAAGTAATTTTCCGACTAGAATAGACCTTTGATTTTTTCAATAAACGAGGCAGCAACTCTGCGTCTTCGAATCTTCTCAATCTCTCATCGTATGGACATTTTTCGAGCAGAGTCTTTCGGAAGACAGAAAAACCCGCCCCCGGTGAAATATGCCCCAAATAGCACGCTCGCATATTATTTTTCACCCACCCTTCTATAGGATGATTGCAAGGCACCATGTTATCACCTGTACGATTGTACTTATTGCAATCCAAAATATCCAATGTAGGATAACGCTTTATCATATATACATAATATTCCAAAGCATCCTCAGTAATTTCATCATCTGCATCCAAGAAAACGATCCAATCTGCCAAGGCTTTCCTAACACCTGCATTTCGAGCCGAAGAAGGTCCAGCATTAGGCTGTGAGAATAATTTGATTCTCTCGTCAGATATGGACTTGACTACATCCACACTACGGTCGGTTGAGCCATCATCTATGATGACTATCTCAAAATCATGATACGTTTGAGCGAGAATACCCTTGATAGTCCTAGCTATACTCTTCTCCTTATTATATAATGGTATCACAACCGAAATTAAAGGCTTGTCTGTCATAAATTCTATTTTAAGTTGTTTTTCAAAAATTCCAAACTTGTCTTGCGCAAACTATCCAGCTGCATGTTGATCTTTTGCCAATCAATGGCAGAATCAGATGGCAATGTTCCATCCTTCACGATGCGCTCCATCAAGCCCAACTGCGATAGCAAGGAAATGTAGCGATCATTGCCGCCACTCGGATTCATCACGATGGCAAAAGGCTTGTTGAAGATGATGGAGAACACCATTCCGTGGAATGAATCAGTGACCACGTAGTCCGCATCACGGAACTCGGCAAACCAATCCTCTATCGTGTCCTCCTTCCTCACCTTGCTACCAGCCTGTTTCACAATGATCGGGAGGTCGATCGTCTCTGCTACTTTCTTTGCCACGGCAAGCACTCCCTCGCTCACCACCAAGGAATAGACAAAGATGTGCTTCTCCTTTCTTGGCACGTCATTGCAGACCTTGCCATAATCCTCCTTATCCAACAGCAAGGTTGGGTCGAGCACCAAGGTGGCATCCACCCCAAAGTGCTTCTTGCACAAATCGACACCCGAAGCCTCACGCACGGAGATGGCATCGAATCGTTTCGCCAACTTGCCACACATCTGCTCTTGTTCCTCCGTATATTCCCACTCCTTGCAACCGAAGGAGGCTGCGTAAGAAAGTTTCTTCACGTTCTCATCCGCAAAGTCCAAGAACATATTGCCCAGGCGAGGACCGAGATTGAAGGCAGGTCTCCATACTTGGTCACTTCCCACGACATAGGCATCCAAGCCATACTTCTGCGTAAAGGCAGGCGTAAAGTCCTTCACCGTCACCGAACGGATGTTCTTCAACACAAACTTGATGAAGTTCTTGTTGCCGACACGTCCTTGATATACAGGATATACCGGAAGCCCCTTCAGCGAGCGAGTCTTCAATATCTGCTTGGCGGTGCGCAGCAACCATCTCGTCCTGCTATAACAAGTGTCGTGCTCGAAGGTGAGAGGCTTATGCCCCAACTTCAAGAGCACCTGTTGCAAGGCGAAATTTTGGATGATGCCACCATAGTTCAGCAAGAAATGCTGAGTCAATATTCCAATTTTCATGATTTCAAGTGAGAGATAAAAGTTCGTAACAGTCTTGCCAAGGCAAAATGTCCCTTGAAGGCAAAACTCACTATTTTCTTCTTATAACCAGTTCCATAGCCTAGGATTTCAGGATGCTTCAGAAAAACCGCATTCCATTTGGGCTTGTCAAATAAGCCCGATTTCAAGGTGATGTAAGCCAACTCTAACAGATAAGCATGCAATCGTTGTCGAGTCGATGCCTGCAAGAATTGATTTGCCAGAATCAAATCCACCCACAAGCATTCCTGCTGATAGTAAGCTGGCGACTCATTGACATAATGGCTTGTCAAGGCAGATGCGTTCCTTCGCTCATAGCCATAATAAGCCTTGGGGATGTAGGCTATCTTCGAGGCGTAGGGCAAGCACTGGCTCAAGAAAATCAAGTCCTCTCGCATGGTCAATCCTTGAGGAAACGAAGCCTTGGTTTGCAGGAGCCATTCCCTCCGCATCATCTTGTTCCACAAGGCACCATAGAGCTTGCCAGAGAGAATGTCTTCCAAGATTGCTTCCCCAGAAAGTGCCGTCGGTTCCTGCTTGCGATACACCTCCCCATCATACGTCAGTTCCCGATAGTCACAAAGTACCATGTCTGCCTTTTGAGTCACAGCCTCCTGATACATATTGGCTATCATGCCTGGTTCCACTTGGTCATCGGCATCCACATAGAGGATATACTCCCCCTTCGCCGCCTCCAGTCCCGCCTGTCGAGAATGGGCGACACCCGAATGAGGCTCATGCAGCGCCCTTATCCTCTCGTCTTTCTCCGCATATTCATCGCAGATGGAAGGCGAAGCATCCGTACTTCCATCATCCACCAAGATGATTTCGAGGGATGGGGAGGATGGGAGAAGAAGAGCCTCTAAAGTGGAGGAGAGATAGGAAGAGGCGTTATAAATGGGGATGATGAGAGATATATTCATATCGTATTTTTACCATATTTTTATTGAATACTCATATTTGTTCAGTAATTTAGAGATACCCAACAAATCAAAAATTTGTTTACGAACATAATCTATGGCGATACATACAAAATACACAAGAAACGGAACCAAGACAACCGCCAATAAATAATATGGTTCATTTAGCATATTCTCCAAATGCAGTAACTTATGCCAAAGCCAATCCCTCACTTGGTTATTATCATGTATCAAATAGACCGCAAATGTATAGGGAGACAACCAACAACAAAGCTTAGTAAACACATTCTGGCTAAATTTCATACTAAGGAAGAACTGAAACAAAACGATAGACTCAATAAAAGTAAAACTATGGTATGGCGTTGCTCCCACCACAACCTTCAAACTTTCAACATCTACGTTTCTAGAAAAACCTATCAAACTAATCAAAATTGTTGTTATGACAAAAAGCCATTTGTTGCTCTTTATATGAATTTTATAATAGGGTATCAGCTCTCCAAATTTTCGAAAGTAACCTCCGACAAAAAACAGGAGGACAAAAAACATCAGAGAAGTACCAAAACCATTCTTATACGTGTAGCCATAAGGGAACTTGTAAAGTTCTAGCATCAAAAAAGACAAAGCGCCCAAACCGATAAGATATGATTTTCGAGATAGGTCATTTGCTATCTTTGCCAAGAATGGAGACAACAATACCAATGCAAAATAAACGGTCACAAACCAATATTCATTTGACTTTATGGGCAAGAATGATTTCAAGAGTTCATGTATTCCAATTTGCCCCCCCACAAAGGAAATGGATGTAATTACAACAGAATAAAACACGACAGGCATCCATAACCTGATCAATTTGCCAATACGAAAAGTATGGCACTCAATCATGAAATAGCCTGTAATAAACACAAATAAGTTGACTGCTGTCGTTGAAATGGTATCCAAAAGTTGCGACACAACATAATTAATCAATCCCAGGAAATCACTTAAATGGAAACAAGTTTCAGCCTCTACGTTTGCATATTTTTCTCCATGTGTGAAGAAGTGGATATAAACTATCATCAACATAGAGAAGCACCGCAGAACGTCAAAGTTCAGTAATCTTTCATTTTTCTTCATTTCAAATCTTTTTAATGCCACTTCACCGAAGTCTTGATGATTTTTGCAGGAACACCAGCGACCAAAGTATTAGCTGGAACATCATGAGTAACAATTGCACCTGCAGCGATAATTGCCCCATCGCCTATTGATACTCCTTTCAATATTTGTGCTCTCTGTCCTATCCAAACATTATCACCTATTTTTATAGGCTGCGCTATTTCATATCCATCTTGTTCTATTGTATGTCCATCAAAGCTTCGAATAACTACATCCCTACCGATGGCACATCCCTTTCCTATCTCAATTGTACCCTTACAGATAACCTGAACATTCTCATTTATGAAACCACTATTAATAATGAGTTTTCCACCACTTACCACAACAACATAAGAACCTGCTAGCATTTCGAAAGAATCCCTAACTATCATTTTAGCACCAGATTCTATCTTTAATCTAGTTTCGATACGAGACCCTTTTACTTGAGGCTTTCCTATCAGGAGATTTTTCCGAACTTCCAAGATTCCACCTTTATCTATCTGAACTATCGTATTAGGATAATTCAGTATTGGCATTTTGGTGTTCTCACCTATCATGATGCCCCCCCGGAACACCTGAAAAAAATTCAACTGAAGGAAGGTTTTCCAACCTCGCCAGGACCATCCAAGAATATTTGTTCTCAACAGAATTTTAGAAATAACACTCATACTACTTAAATATATTATGGTAAACCTTTCGCAATAGCTTAAAAGACATTTGCCTCAAACCTCCAAGCATTTTACAAAAGAAAAAGACAAGTTGAGAATCTATCTGAAGTTTTCTCCATCGAATATCTTTCGTAATAAGAAGTCCGTGACTTAGATAATAGTCATAACCTTTGTAAAACATTCCTTTATCATGATAATCCATGGCATTCTTCATAAATGTATCCGCTGAATTTTGCTCAGCCATCGACAAATACAGCTGATAATCATCCTCTGGCATATCGATTTCTGCCAAAACGTGCCTTCTAATGGTCAAGAACTCCTCATCTACTTCCATTCTTTTCTGTAAGCTATATCTTTCATTGCTCACACTATCATTTCGAATGACCCATTTCACTAATGGTTTGTCTATAAATCCACGGTTGTATTTATACAACATCGGAAGAAGCATTTGCCAAATGGCGCCATAACGTGAATGAAAAATCTTTCTATCAAGGTGAGTCTCATCAAATACATCCATACGAACCATGTGGCATGCTGCTGTAAATATAGAATTACCTGTCAGCAACTGCACAAAATGATTTCGGTCAAAGCGATTGGGATTATGATACGACAAGACATCCGTCGGATGCTCCAAATCTGAGGATGGAGTTATCCAAGCATCACACGTCACAACCGCACAATCTGGATGATTCTCTAAAAATCGCACCCTTTCTTCCATCGCAGTCGGCAACAAAATGTCATCATGCTCAGGCCAACAGAAACATTCACCTTTGGCTTGTTGCAATCCAACCTCAATGGCACTGCACAATCCTCCATTTTCTTTATGAACATACGAAAAGTGAATGTGTCTGGACTCAAACTTTTCTTTATAGGACAACACAACATCACGTGTCCCATCCGTTGACCCATCATCGACAAATATATATTCCATTTTATCATAAGTTTGGGCCAAAACAGAATCAAGCAAACGAGCGATGAATTTTTCACTATTCCATCCAGGAGTCACAATAGAGACTAATGGGTGTCTAAGTTGTTTCATATTATCATTGTTTTATTTATGTCCAAGCAACTGCAATAGTTGCCCGATAGACTTTTCCTTACTGAAATTTTGCAAAAGACGCATACGAAGGTTATTGCCGAGATTTGTCCTTAAATTACGATCAGAGTATAGTTTGTAAATTGCATCGCTCATTGCGTCAACATCCAAATATGGGACTTGCAATCCTGTTTGTCGGTCTATCACCAAATCCGCAATACCACTCGTTCCTTGGAACATGATGATAGGATTTGCAAGAGCAGCATTTTCCATACAAACCAAAGGGAAAGGATCTTCACGTGATGTCAATAAAAACACATCAAATCGTTTGTAATACTCCATTGGATTGGAAACAAGCCCAGGCATCAATACATACTTTTCGATTTTCAAATGCTTCAAGTCATACGGCGTTTCATCTGGATGAAGACCACCAAGCCACACAAACTTGCAATTCACATTCGGATGTTTTGCAATGAACTTCTTCACTACCATTGGGAACACATCAGATCCTTTTCTCCATCCACCAACTCCCGACAGACCTATGACAAAAGTGTCGTCATCAACACCTTCCAAGCTCACAGGCTCGACATCTGTGTTTGTTAAATGCTCTGAAAATGGTCTGACGATGCTTATTTTCTCATTTGGAACGCCGAAATTAACCAAAGCATTTGTTGACAAGCTACTGACAGAAATGAAATGTTCACATTGTTGAAACATCTCTTTGGTAATATGTCGCCTATGACAAGTTCGTTCAGTCTCATGAATATGCAGCCAAAGTGGGATGTCCAAATGTCTCTTCATCCCAATACCCTCAGCTAGAGAACCTACTGTATTGGCATATATCAAATCAAAATGATGTCTCTTTGCCCACAGCATAATCAACTTCCGATTAAGCCATTTTCTCGTTTTATAGGGTATGAGTTTTCTCCAAGAATGATGCGCATCGATTTGAAAGACTCTAGCATATGGTTTAAAATCATCCACAATAGGACCTTCTTCCAAAAATACTACACAAGGCTTATTGGGGGGTAACTAATGTGGAAGCCGCCTTTACTAGAGATAATAATACCAAAGGTGCTCCAGTTCGGCTTCCTTCATGAGAAATAAATAGAACTTTTTTCATTGAATATGGTAATTTTCTAATAAATCCGTCATTTCTATCAAATAGTCTTGTATATATATCATCATAGTGATAAAAAGAAAAAGCTGTCTTGTAAATCTTAGAACACAGATAGATAAAACGGTGCCGAGCAGTATGCAAGAAATTGACAGATGGGACCTTTGTTGCAGCTCCGCCTAGTTCTTCATGAATGTATGCCAACTGTGCATCTGTATATACAGAACTCGATAGTATATCAAGATTTGATTTAATCGCTTTATAATACAAATCATAGGCTCCAACTGAGTTATGAAATTGCTCATCAATAAGAGCACGAAGCTTATTTACTATTTCACAGCAGCACCTAGCAGACTCATCGGTTCCCTTTTTGCCATAGCCAGATGTCATAATAGAAGACATTCGAATATTATAGAAGATTGTCAAGTCTGACAACAAGACCATCTTATGCGCATAAAGCCATGCCGTATAGCTAAGCCATTGGTCTTCAAAAACACGATGGATGGTGTGGATGTTATATTTTCTGATAAAATCCATTCGATACAACTTGTTCCAAGCAGTAGTTGCCACTTGGATATTCTTGGAAAGTAGCCATGCGCCCACAGCCTCATGCTCATACACTCCATCCTCATATTGGAAATATACAGCTTGCTTTTGGGTGGCTTCTACTTCTTGCATCGCCGACCCACAAACGATTTCCGCCTGCTCTCGCTCAGCAGCTGCATAAAGTTTCTCCAAACAGTCGGTAGTCATCCAGTCATCACTGTCCAGAAAGAAGAGATATTTGCCTTGGGCGTTTTCGATGATGGTATTGCGTGCCGCTCCCAACCCCTTGTTTTCAGGATGTTGGATGATGTGAACAATACTGCCACGCTGATGCGAACCAATCACTTTCTGCACGATTTCCATGCTGCTGTCATTGCCTCTGTCATCAACAACGATGATTTCATAAGGGAGACTGAAAGTCTGGTCAAGCGCAGAGCTCAGTGATTTCTCTATATATTTTTCGACATTATAGACAGGGATGCCTATGGTTATCTGTATCGTTTTATTCTTCATTAATATCCTTGACCTTAAACAAGACCTTATTTTTAAAACTGATTGCAAATGACAAAATACTGCCTAAAACATGATGCCCCAATATATATGCCTTTTCAGCCTTTCCTACATGAAAGTGATATTTTTCACGTAATAGCATATAAGGTTTAGCCAAGTGATACTGCTTATACAGCATACACAATTTGTACATATGCTTAGCTGCATGAATTTCAAAAGACTTATTATACTTATATCCCAAGGCTTTATTACATCTTTCTATAATATCTTTTTCTCCATTATAGCATCGCCAAAATGCGTCAAGGCTTCTAATGCCATTATTTTTTTGAGTCCAAGAACCTTGTGCCATGTATCTATACACACAGGTTTGATCTTTAAAATAAAAACATTTTCCCATTGCCCCACACCATATTTGCAGAGGATAATCACCTACAAAAAAGCCCTTAAACGTTGATGGCATTTTTTCTACAACTTCACGTCTCGCAACAATAGAGCAAGTTGGAATAAAAGCACCGCCCTTTTCTATAATATCTGATATTGGAGATTGACAATTTCCAGAATACCTTTTATATGGTGCTTTATGACCATTCGTTTCTATATAAGCATCAGACCAACACATACTATAATCTGGATGTGCCTCCAAGAAATCAACTTGTTTTTGAAGTTTCAATGGATCTATCCAGTAATCATCACCCTCACACCAAGCGAGATACTTACCACGTGTATTCTCATTCATGATTCGTCCTAAAGATCCATCATGCTTCGACCATTGGTTTTCTTTTTCCAAAATAGGTTTGATAATATTAGGATATTTTTCTCCATATTCTTTGATGATTTCCGCATTACCATCCGTAGATGCGTCATCATGGACTATAGCCTCGAATCTGAAATTAGTCTTTTGCATAACAAAACCATCCAAACAATCACGAATATAGCATGATTGATTGAAAGTAATGCAACGAATAGTTACCATTACTGGTTCTGAATTAAGATTTTCTGTTCCCATATTATTTTTTACGATTTAACAAATACTTCACGTCATTAATTTCGTCAAACTTTAACAGAAACGCTCCGCCAAGATATATAATCACTCCAACAAGTCCCCCTATTATGATTTGCAACCATAAATTTGAAATGAAATAAATACAAACATGAACAGAGCACCACATAATGAAACTCAAAATAAATATTGGCAACAAATCTTTCATTTGCTTGAAAAAACCAATATTAATAAGTTTGCCTGTATAATATGTATTAATAATTAACGAAATTAGGCTAGATACGATTCCACAACTACAAAAGACAACTAAGCCTAAAGGAAGAGAAATTGATAAGATGCACAAGCCCATCACTTTCTTAATTATCTCCAAACGCAAGAACAAATCCGATCGTCCCTTAACTTGAAGCAAATTGAGATTTATTGCATGAATTGGATACCACATCATAGAGAAACATATAATCTGCAACAAAATAATGCATGATTTCCACTTTGCAGTTATCATTGTAATTATTAATGGCTGCGCCAATGCCGAGAGCATTAACATAACTGGAAAAACTAAAAAAGCTGACACTCTCAACATTCGACGATAATTATGTGCTAGTCTCTCATCGTCATCTTGCATCTGACTTAACACAGGAAATGTTACACTTGCTAGTACACCAGTTACATTTTGAGATGGCATAGCTGCATATCCTTGTGCTCGATTATAAACTCCCAACTGAGCTGGAGAATAATATTTTCCGATAAACACTGGGGCTATATTATTATACAAAGTATCCAACAATCCAGAAGCCATCATCTTATTACCATAATTCCACAGATATTTAAAGGAGGCCATAGACCAACCCGTTTTAGGAAGCCATCGAACAGCAATCCAATTGAGAATTGTGCTAAATAAGCTAGAAAGCAACCCAGAAACGACTAAAGCCCACAATCCATATCCACAAAATGCCAAACTTATACCTATTATAGCAGAAAAGACTTTTGTTGCAACCGATATTTTTGCTGGCGTTTTGAAATCCAGTTTTTTCCTCATTAGAACTCCTTGAGGTGTATTCAAGGGTCCCCACAAGAACCCCAATGCCGTAAGTCTCATCAATGGCACCAATACTGGCGTATTATAAAAGTCTGCTATCCACGGAGCCGCAAAGAACAAAGCCGCATACAAGAATATTCCAACACATATACTATAATAAAAAGATGTGGACAAATCCTCTTCTGTCAAATCAGGTTTTCTAATCAGAGCTCCTCCCAATCCACCATCTTGGATTGTACCAGCCACAAGCATAAATACGGCAGGCAATGCTGTGATACCATAATCTGTAGGAGACAATAATCTTGCCATTACTATGCCAACACAGAACTGCATTCCGTAATTGGCGAACTGGTCAAAAAATCTCCAATACAATCCTTTCTTTGTTTTACTTTTTAAATTTTCTTCCATATAAAATAATAATCTTTACTATACTTCTTATAGGATTACATCCATCTTATCTGAACTATAATTTTGTTTTAGATACCTTATTATTCTCTCATCACAATCTAGCGAAATGCACCAATTATTCGAGCAATGGCAAAGAATATCATACATAACTGTCAAATTTTATTTCCATCATAAACTTAGTATTTGATATTGCTGACTATTTTCCTTTTGCCATCATTTCTCGGTAAATTTTTCGAGAGTTATTCCAAAATTCAGAACGAATTTGCAAGTTACGTTTTACAGATAAAGGAGCTATAACTTTTTTACCTTCCGTACCTTCATATTCATAAGAATTCAGTATAGAAACTTCAAATATTTTAGGAGAACCTTTAAATTCTGCACGAATATGAATTACCTCTGGTGTATTTTTATTACTAAACTCCAATGTCATTGCCGAAAAAATACAACCTTGTTCCTCAAATTGCTTAACAAAAGCATCTTCCCTAAGATGACCACCCTCAAGAACCGCTTGTCGTATGCCCGTCGATGTTGACGAAGAATTATCTTCATCCTTTTCCACCTCCTCATCATCCTCATCTCGTCCCCTACGGAAATTAAGTCCTACCACATCTTGAAAGATCCATTCGTTTGAAAGTCCACGTTTTGTAACTTCATCAAAGAACTCAATAGTTTGACTATCTGTAAGATTATCAAAATTTAGCACATGAACTGTTGTTTTCTCTTTATCTATCAGCTTTGAAAACAGTTTTTGAACCTCCTTTCCATCTTGCGCTCTTGCACCATCAACCTCAACTTGCCATTCGTTATTACCTATTTCAAAGATAGAAAATTCACACTGGCCTTTTTCCTTATCCATAAACTGGATTCTTCCTGGTCGGTGTATTTCATAATCTATCTTTCCTTTATATACAGAAGTTGTTCCACGAAATTCTTTTTTCAAGACACTCAAAGAATAGCCTTTGCTCAAAAGAATTTTATCATTATCTCTAGCATGCTCATACAAATCTTTAGGAGAGAAATCTGATGCAGAAGAAGTAAGAGTAAATCCAGATAGCGAATTACGAGTAGAGCCTTGAAAAGCATTCATTCGAAGTTCTTCTATAGCAACTGCATCTAAAACACAATTAGTCAAGATGGCACTCATCTGTGCTACAGTAGCATTTACTGCAAAAATTCCTCGCTCTTGCATAAACTTGTTCAAGAAACGACGCTTTAAGAAATTTCTACAAACTTCCTCTATCTCATATTTTTCGGGATATTTATAGTCTTCCATTTTCTTCAATCTTCATTTACTAAAAATTCAGGAATATTTATGTTTCTAACCATACGCTTGATAGTTACATTCAAGGAACTAAAAACACCTTTCTTAATATCATTTTCTATTTTTCTAAACTCATCATCTGCATCATAAACATACAAAACAATGTCTTTTTCTTTATCCCAGCCTGCAGTTCTTGAAAAAGCAGACCTCAAAACCTTGAAACTATTATAATTTAAGTCGCCAAAATAGAATATATAGGAAAGAGCCTTCTGAATACCATTTTTCATTATCTGCATTTCTGCAAAGATCACGTCAGAAAACATACATTCTATGGTCAGACATTTTCTCTTGTCAAAAGGCTCATTATCATTATAGCAAGGCGAATATGCAAATTGCAAATCTTTGTTGTTGTCAATAGAATTTATCGCAGTTTGCAATGCAAACAAACGCATAAACCTATAGTTATCAAGAATATAGATTTTATTCATTCCTGCCTTTCTCATTCTATTAGAAATACTAACTTGACACAGACATTCTTGAAACTTTGAATGAAACTGTGCATAATTCTCGACATCACTAAACCAGATAGCAATAATGCCCGTATCTGGAATTGTACAATTACCTGCAACAGGAAATGTATCATAAAATTTATCAGAGTTACGAAGTTTCAACAACTTGTTATCTAATCGAGATAGCCAATCTTGCAACAAAAACTTACTAAACGACGCTGTTTTATATCTTTTAGCTTCCAATATCGCTAATTGAGGTTTACTCTTCAAAGATGTATCGAAGGAAACAATTGTATCTATTCCCATTTTCTTATCATCGGATCCGACGACATCCATATCATAATCACCAATTCGACTCCAACCAAACTTTTCAAAAAGCCGAACTATCTCATGATTCCAAACATCTCCATTGTAAGGTTGATCTTCCATTATAAATACTTTTTAAGTTGATTAATAACTAGTTCTTCACATTCCTCTTTGCACTTTATTGAAAAAGTATTTTGAGAGGTCACTGACAAAATAAAATTCTCCCCACACTCCCCAACAACCGACATGGTTATTTTATTAATACTTTCTGAATATTTACATAACAACTCTTCTCCCAACAAGGGGTCTTCAAAATGAACCATAAAACGTCCAATTGCCCCTTCTTTATATATATATTTCTTTATTGATAAATCAGTAATTTGTACACAACAGCGTTCATGCTTTATTTGATTCCACAATTTCTTCGGAGTAACATCTATGTTGCGAAATACTATTTTTCCATCAAAACATTTACGTAATAGGACTTTTGCCTTATTGAACTTCACGGCAGGAGCCGATGCATAAAGAAAGCCTTGTGCTATATCTAGAACTATTTCTAATTCCGTATAAACATTAATAATTTGTTGTTCAAGCAATCCATCCTCTTCATTATAACTCTGAACATAAGATGGAGTGCGAAACAAAACTTGGGCATAGACGATTCCATCTATAACGTTTACATTAGTAAAGCCTAGCCCTTCTGTTTCATCATATGAATTCTTGCTCATATCAGATACAACTTGCTCAACAGATGTTTTGTCTGCAATTTCCACCCTATTAAATATAATTGTTTGTTTCTTCTCCATAGCAATTTCTTGACATTTCATTTTATTAGTTTTTAATTAAACCAACAACTTCTAATAAAACTTATTTCATCATAAAGGCTATAATCTTCTTGGAACCATTGCGCATCCCAACGACCAAACTTTTTTAGATATAGAATTCCAATCTTTCTGTTGATAATCACTTAATTTTAGAAAACTAGGATTTATCACATTGTTTTGCAAATAGTTTAATGTTTCATTGAAAATATCCTCTCCAAATCCCGAAATTAAATCCTTTGAAGATTCTTTTCCATACAAAAGGATCTTGTTGATTTCCCTTGGACTTTTTCCCAACAATTCCAAAACGCCCTTACAAATATCCTTGAAAGAAGGATCTTGTTCGTTAATTTCAACAAATAGTTGTTCTCTAAATCCTTTTTTAAAGTCAAAGTGTTTTAAAAATAAATCTCCAAAATTTGAAGAATCAACTAAAATTAAAGGTTTCATTCTATATTTATGCGTTTTGTTTTTTCGAACACTTTCCAAGACTTTTAAAGGAATGAGATTCTCTACCTCATGAGCATCCAATGCTTGCATCCACATTCGAGGAGCGTGACCTCTTTCAAAATACTCCAAAACGCTAGTCAAAGTTTTACCCTTTTTACACAGAGGATATTTTTTATCACTATCGCAGATTGCCAAACAAGAATATTCCGCATATTTTTTTAACACTTCAATTATTGTGCCTCCACCACCATTGCCTTCAGATATATTAAGATGATAAGATCTTCCTAACAAATTCGCTAAAAGATATTTAGTTCCATAAATATAGAAATCACAATCCCTAACATTTTCACAGACAAGATAATTTAAGCATATTTGTTTAGGATCAGAAAAAGATGCTATATCCATAACAACATACTTGTTTACAAATTGCTGCATAACAGTCACATTTCCGTTGCCAGAAGCCAAAACTACAAAAAAATCTAATGATGCATATAGCGAAGCTATTCCTTGTGCATAACTTTCTATAAGAGAATACTCTTCAAGACTTTTAATTTCTTTCAACATTGAAAATGTACGCCTGCTAGCACCCAAAAGACATTGTCCTTTTCGCCATGCATATTCAAAATCTTTTAAAACGTCAATAACCTGCAAATCATTATTCTTTGCACTCATGGCTACAGACTCATCTATATAGTACAGCACAATACTCCTAGTCTAAAAATCCCAAAGGCCAATTTGTAAGATAGCCATCATCATCAAATTCGGAAAGTTCTATTGATACATTGCCATTTTTCTTTTCAAAAATATAAACAGCAACATCCTTAGAATCTATTTTACCATTTGCCACAGAGTCGCCAACAGCATCAATAAAAGAACGACTATGTGTTTCTACCAATATTTTCTTGTCCATCTTTTTCATCTTAGTATAAATTACAGAATCAACAAATGTCTTCCCTAAATTATATTGCATTGATGGATGAAGATGCAGTTCTGGTTGTTCAATACAAAAGGTTTGTCCTTCCATTTCAAAAGGATATGTCATACGAGCTCTTGTATGTGTAAAAGAATGCAATGCTAAAAGAACTGGCATCATCTGTGAATACCCGAATCCAGTATCTACTATATTTGTGCACATTCCATCTTGTTTTATATTTATACTAATATATCCAGAGTGATTTTCAGCTTCCAACTCAAAGCCAAAATGCTCTTGCGTCATTTTATTAAATTGTTTAAGCACCTTTTGGGGCAGAGCATTTGCAAACACAGCCATATTACTGCCTCTCATATCTATTTGATGTGTTGATAAATTTTGAAAACGATAATCTCTTTGAGGCGCTTCTCTGAATGGTCCTATATACGTAACTGTATCTGATTCAAAATGAATTAACATTGTCAAATTAAACATAAAATCAGACAAATATGAAAAAACAATATTATCAAAAACTGTCTTAGCATTATATCCATAATCTTTATCTGAAAGTTTATTTCTAAAAGCCTCAAATGACATACCGATAAAATCAGATGGCTCACGATACAAATATTTACCATTATCTGAAAGTAGTTCTACTAGTTCTTTAAAACCTACTATCGCTTCTTCTTTTTCTGGTTTCATAACAGGGAAAACGCCTGACATTAGATAACCAAAATCAACATTGTCAAAAAGAGTGTCATTTATTTTTACCAATCCTTTTCCTACATTGTCATTTTCATCAAACTTATCAAACTTGACAAAAACTGTCGTATCGAGAAATTTCATTGTTAGGGACTCAACATAATCATAAGAAATTTCATCTTTTCTTTGTGTGTCTTTAAAGGGAACTATCACGAATTCTATTTCCACCTCAAAACCATTCACTTTTCCGTTTTTATAAAACACAGAAAAACCAATTTGGATATTGTTTTTTCCACGCATTACTGCTGTTTTAAAATTACCAAAATCAACACCCTTTTCACTATACCATAACAATGGTCCTTTTTTGGATACTGCTACACTTTGCTTTATCAATGGGAAAATGCGCATCAATGAACTTTTTCCCATCCCATTTTTTCCCACAAAAATAGTCAATGGTTTCAATTTTATTGTTCCAGAATTTTCAATATTTCTGAAATTTTTTAATTTTATATTATCCATAATATTTATGCTTAAGAATTTGACAACTAGAACTATTTCTGTTATCACAAATGTTCATGCACCATATTTTTTTATCCCTAGAATGGCAAATCATCATCAGGTTTTGTCAATTCCTTTAGAGCATCCAATATACACTTTTCTGACTCTGATATTCTATAGTTGACATCACGGATGCTGTTATACAGATTATTCAACTGCTTATATTCATCAACATTCACGTTTTCCGAATAAGTATATGTCGCAAAAACAACAGCTTCACAATTAGAGAGTTGAAGTGTATAAGAGGAGGTATCGATAGAATAATCATACGAAGACCACAATCTGATCACACATCCATCAACAGATGTCGAGAATGTACCATCATTCTCTTCCCATGTAAGTTTCTTACTCAACGTAGCTGTTATCAACATAGCTATCATTGACTTATATTGTTCCTGTGTCATTGTTTGATCAATTTTATTAGACTTTTGATTTCTTGTAATATTTTCCAATAAGGATTGAGTTGCAGTTCAGTCATTTCCAACTTGGCAATATCCTTTTCGGTGATATGATTGTCCTTTACTTGCGTCAGATAGTTGTCCATCAACATACCCATTGCCTTATCCAATCTTTTAATCGACTCTTCTGGACTGATAGCCAAAGAATTTGACATTTGCATCAACCCTTCAAGATAATGGATATTGAACAACCTCGTACTCAACTCAATGGAGATTTTACTCGCTCTATCCTTCAGATACACACATAGCCACAATAAAGCTATGAAGAATGGTACGGCAGCCGTATATGGAAGAAAATCTAAGAATTCAGAAAATTCATCTCGATTCGTGACCAAATCATGGATAAAGAAGCCATATAAAGCAACAAAAAGCAAAATCAAAACAAGGATACTAGCAAGGGAAACAAAATATTCCAATTTTGCTCGTTCTCGTTCTTCCTCAATTACTGACGTGTATGCTTTCAACTTCTCAAAAGCCTCAGTCACTTCATTTGAGATATTCTGTCCCACTACTTGATCAGAAGTAATTTTCTTCTTCAACTCTAGCGTTGCCCTATACTCTGAATCCAGCTTCTCCTGCTTTCCTTTCAATTCTTGAATATAATTTTCATTCTTTGGGGTTTTCGCTTCTTGTCTTTCAATTTCCTTTTTCAAAGAATCTCGTGATTTGTCTAAACGTGACAATTTCTCATCGACTCCTTCCTTGTCAGCGGCTTTTGATGGCAATTCATCCTTTGTTTTACTCTCCTTAGGCAACGATATGATGCTGTTGATTAATGCAAAAGTTTGATCTATCAAAAGTTTATAGCTTAGTTTATAACCATCCGAAACGTTACCATCAAAATTGCGATCAAAAATCCTCCATTCACGAAGTATTGTCTCTGGCAACTTCACACCATTGTCGATTGTAATCACATCAGCATCAGAATCTAACAGGTGCTTTTCTGCCTGTTGCATACGCTCTGCTATATCATACTTCACAACCTTGTTTGCTTCATTCAATCCATAATACTTAGGGCTAAGCAATTTATCTTGGATGTAAGCAAATAAAGAGAGGATTTCTTTTCTTAAAATAACTTTTAAAATAGTTGCTGTCGGCATAATTTTATTTTAAAACAAGAAAAATTGCTTCCATATTTTACAAAATTTGACCAGATTATAAAAGCACTTTTAGATATTCTTGCTGTAATTAACTAAAAGTTCTGGCAACATTGTATCAATGTTATTTCGTTACAAATTTATCATCCACATCAAACATGGACTTGTCTTGCAATACCATATCATGACCAAGGTTCTTCTCTTCAACCTTTTGATACATCCAATTTGCCAAAGCTACATCTAGAAAAGAAAGACCTACACTATTGAAATAGATAAACTCATTTTCTGTCTCTCGCCCCATTTTGTTACCCAAGATTATGTCTTTCAAATTGGCATATATGTCAGAATCCTTCAAAATACCAGCCTTAAACATTCTACTGATGGTTTGGGTTCTGTGCTTTACCACATCCCAATCATCACAAACAATCTTTGAGGCTTTCAAAGCTACCGCATCTTCATCCTCAAGACCAGCAACATGGCAATAGAACGCACCTTTCTTTATCCAGTCAGCTTTCAATATCGTGTCTTGTCCACTTATGGCAGTCACGATAATATCAGCAGAAGATACTGCATCTTGATATGAATTACCGCAATTTACAAAATTGACATTTGGATAAAAACGGCTCATCTGATTAACAAAATTATCACATGAAGCCTTCGTTCTAGAAGAAACGAAACACTGCTTTAAATGAGGTCTAACAGACATCATGCCCATAAAATGGCTCTTGGCTTGTTCACCAGCACCAATAAACCCTATCGTTTCTACATCCTTTCTTGCAAGATATTTGGCAGCGACAGCTCCTACTGATGCCGTGCGCAAATTAGAACACAAAGAACCTTCCATAAAAGTTTTTGGAAAGCCATTTTCCAAATTTGACAAGACAATAACTGCGGACAAATTGGGTACTTGAAACTGATGTGGATTCCCTGGAAAAACAGAAACCCATTTCATTCCATATACACTCTGACTCTTTATACCTGCAGGCAAACAATTGATTCGATTCTGACTGCGTTCATCAAAGATAACAGAAACCTTATCTGGAAAAATGACATCTTTTTCACCTTCTTTGACCAAAGCATTTTCAATCACTTCAACTGCGCCAGATACATCAAAGCAACCTGCCTCTATCTGATCTTGAAGAGTTATGATTTTTACCTTATTATTATAGTTCATAATCAAAGACGTTTATTGAAGTCAAACAAAGTAAAGAGCATATCCTTGCCATTCTCATCATACACATGCAAAATGTTCATAGCTTTATTCAAGGAAGCCTTTAAATCTTCATCCGTATCATACAAAACATGCAAATAGCAGAAGACTTGCTGGGCAGACCCCCACTCTTGTATATGGTCGGCGATAAAATGAACTGGCACAAACTCATGGAAGAATGGCATTGCTTTCAGCTCATCCAATCCCTCTATTCTTTTAACAATGCCTGCCTTGATATGAATAGGCAATATGCAATAGTGCTTGGCATTAGAATTAGCCTGCAATGTAAGTATTGATTCACCACCCAAGGCCTTTGCTATCATCAAGTCAAGTTGATTGATACCATAGAAATATTCTACTGGATAATTGGTTAAAGAACCACCAAAGCGGTAGCCCATTTCATTGAAGTAGAATTTATCTTTTCCGTCATAAAATGCCTCTATCCATATAGGACCGTCCGTAAAGCCAGCTTTCTCGAACATTTCTCGTGCCTTCTCATCAAGGTTTTCCAAATACGTAGAAATACCTTTGGATGGAAAAGACTGGAAGCCCATCACAGAAGAACCTGTGGAACTAAATCTGCAAGAGATTTTATCAGACATTCCAGAGAAATAACACTTACCATCAAACATGGTATATTGGATAATAACTGCATCATAAGGTATATAATCCTCTATGATGACTCTGCCTGTAGGTGAAAACTCACTTGCGTTCTTATACTTATCCTTTAGCTCTTTCACATCATTGCATATATGAAAGCCACGGCTACCACTTCCATCAACAGGCTTTACGATGACAGGATACTTGATGTTATCAATTTCATCCATGGAATATTTCTGTGCTACTGGAATATTATTTGCCTGACACAAAGACTTGAATTCCACCTTATCGTCACAATAAATCCAAGTATCTCGCTTGCAATAACAAGGAAGATGGAGAATTTCACATAAATCCAACATTCTATTGATATTGAATTCATGGACACCAGCGAGGATACCATCTACTTGATATTGCTTACACATATCAGCTAACTGCTCAACCTCTGCTGTGCTTATCTCCCAATGTTCATTGGAAATCAGCTTCGCTGGCGACTCCTCGACAGAAAGATAATCCGCCACTATGACATACGCACCTAGCTCCATGGCTCTTTGTACGAGCTCAACAGAGCCTATTGGTTTTCCTCCCAAAACCAATAATTTCTTACCACTATAAAGTTTTTCCATAATTATAAGAGTCTTTATTTTACAACCACCTTACACCACAATCCAATGCTACCCATTGCCTTTTCCAATTCAGACGAAGAAGGAAAACGAAGGACCAAAGTTCCTATAGCATGGTTAGCTCCATCAAAAGCTTCAATCTTATCACCTTCCGATACCCACAAGTCAGTTTCTACAATATATGGCTTAACGGCATCATTCACATCCAAATGATCAAAGATTCCCTCTTCTTCGGCATGAAGAATCACTTCTGCCCAATGACCATCAAGAGGCCGTTGAGAAATATCACAAACAGAATCACCAACAGCGGCACGAGTACAAGCAGTTATCATGTCCATACCTGTTGCATATCTAACCATCTCTGCCAATCTATTGCCACCACCTCGTGGTGAGACTTCCATAATATAAGGTTTTCCATTCGTACCCACACGAGTCTCTATATTATATATAGATGTATTCATGTGAAGCAAGGTAAGAAGACGTTGAATCTCTGAAGTAAGCTCTGCTTCCTGTCGCATATTCATGGACGAAGGCCATGAAAATGCAGCTGGGACATACGCCCCAGCTGCATTTTCATCGAAACGCTGAGCAGAGTATGTCACGACCTTCAGCTCTCCATTGAGAGAGAAACAATCTGAATCAGAAGAACAACCTTCCTTTTCAATAAATTCCTCTACGATAATGCGATGAGAGATAGAATGTTCAAAAGCATACTTGACTGCTTTTTCCAACCCTGCTAGGCTATCAACTCGCGTCACGCCTTTGGAGCCTGCGGAATCTGTTGGCTTTACAATACAAGGCAAGCTAAAGTTTGAAGCATCAGCCAAAGCTTCCTCTTCCGTAGAATAGCCCTTTGCCCATGGCACGTTAAAGCCATTATCAGTTAAAAATGCTCTAAACTTATCCTTATTCTGAAGAATCTCAATGGACTCAAATGGTCCAAAAGAAGGAAGATTCAGTTTGTTCTGAACGTATGACGCAGCGACTACTCCTGGGTCCACACCGAAAGACATGATTCCATCAATTTGTTTTTCCTTGGCAACTGCCAAGACTGCCTCTTTATCAATGATACTGACATTTACATATTCATCTGAATATTTATGAGCGATATTATCTGGAATATAATCCGCCGTAATGGCGTAATATCCTTGCTCATGTGCAGCCTTAATAACTGGCAACAAATACCTAATGCCACCGAGAAGCATTAATTTCTTCTGTTTCATAAAATTTCTCTCCTATTTTAAGATGGTGCATTTTAAAAATTTTATTTTACTATGCACTCAAGCGTTCTCTGCACATCCTCATCGCTCAACGCATGATGCATAGGCAGACAAATCACGCTATCTGCCATCTTGTGTGCATTAGGCAGATTCTCTGGTGCTGCACTCTCCAAGCCACGATAGGTGGAGAACTCGCTGATCAATGGATAGAAATAGCGGCGACCCAAGACATTCGCTGCCTTCATCTTGGCATAGAGTTCATCACGGGTCATGCCGTATTTCTCCGCATCCACGAAGATAGGGAAGTAGCTGTAGTTGTGCTTTACGCCCGGCATATCATCGAAGAAGGTTATGCCCTCCACTGGACGCAATGCCTCACGATACTTGATAGCTACCTGATGGCGTGCCTCGATGGCTGCATCTACCTGCTTCAGGTTCAGCAAACCATAGGCGCTACGCATCTCGTCCATCTTACTGTTGATGCCAGGACCTACAACCGTGGTCTCGCCTGCAAAACCGAAATTCTTCAGATAGTCGATGCGCTGCTTGGTCTTCTCATCGTGCATGATCATCGCACCGCCCTCAATGGTGTTATATACCTTGGTGGCATGGAAACTCAACGTGGAGATGTCGCCAGCGTTAAGGATGCTCTCGCCGTTCACCTCCACACCGAAGGCATGGGCGGCATCGTAAATCACCTTCAAGCCGTACTTGTCGGCGATGTCTTGGATAGCCTTGGTATCGCATGGCTTGCCATAAACATGCACTGGCATGATGGCGGTGGTGCGAGGGGTGATGGCAGCTTCAATCTTGCTAGGGTCGAGATTGCCAGTGGCTGGGTCGATGTCCACGAAGACAGGCTTGCAACCATTCCACCAGATGCTGTGGGTGGTAGCCACGAAACTATAAGGTGTGGTGATGACCTCGCCCGTAATGCGAAGTGCCTGGAGGGCGGTGAGCAATGGCAAGGTTCCGTTGGTAAAGAGGCTCACGTATGGTACCTTAAGGTAGGCGGCAAGTTCCTTCTCCAGTTCTCGGTGGTAACTGCCGTTGTTGGTGATCCACTTACTGTCCCAAATCTTCTTGAGTTCTGCCGTGAAATCGTCGAGATTTGGCAACAGAGGCGATGTCACGGTTATGATTTTCTTATCCATAAGTCTAGATAATATTTATTTCTGGTTTAAATTTTTCAACTGTGTTGTTCGATTCAAATACCTATCGATGTATTTGAATGTCCATTTTTCTAGTGTATGTATTCTGATGTAATCGATAAGGATGCAAATGGCAAAGATAGCAAGTACGCTTCCGATGGCATAAAGGCAAGCATAAGGAAGCTCATAAGCACCTTTACAATCCACAACGTCCTTCCAAAGCCACTGTCGCATGGTATCGCTGTTGGCATGTATCATCAGCACACCAAATGTGCTCGCAGCAATGGTATTGATCCACTTGTGGTGCTTCATCTTCAAGTCCTTAAAATACATGAATGCTGAGATGGAAGTGACTACAGCCAAGAAGGTGTTAGAGTCGGTTACAGGGCGATATGCCCATATATGTTTACCGAGATCGTGATGGGCATAAACTGCCGCAAAGACTGCGCATATTGAAACGACCATACATATCAAAGTTATACCCCCCCCATTTTGATGTAGTGAGCCTTGGTAACAATCCATAGAGACGGATGTAGGAGGCGATGAAGAAGAGCACCGAGAACCATGTGACATAGTTCATGGAAACAGAGAATCCCGGCAAGGTGGAGGTCATGGTGTATATGCCTAGGCAAAGCAAGACCAGCAATCCATGCCGTTTCTTATCAAGATGTGTCACCAAGACCGTAAGGAATGGGATGCAGAGATAGAACCAAAGGAAGCATCCTGTGAAGTTGGTCTCCACCATTCGCAGAGGAACGAGTTTGAAGAGCAGTTCCTTGATGGAGAAATCCTGATAGCCACTCAACACGAAAATCGAGAAGATGACGATATTGTACAATTCGACTTCGAGGAACAGCTTCAGGAACTTCCGTAGGGTGATGGACGACTTGCACATGAAGTAGCCTGTGATGAGCACAAAGCAGTTGATGCCCGTCTTTCCCCACATGCCAAAGACATAGAAGAACAGGCTCTTGGCAGTAATCGGTCCATTCTCCAATTCTCCCATCAAGCCGGAATTGACTACATAGTGATGGCAAACGATGAGTAGCATCACGATGATGCGGTATAACTCTAAGTTGGAGTTTCGTTGTTTTTTGATTATGGGTTGCATAATAGTTATTCGAATTTTTCAATACAATATTGTGCAATAAAACTACCTTAAAAATTTTCTCTCTATTGTATCATCCAAGAAGTCCACAAACTTATCTGGGGAACTTTTTTGTCAAGCCCGATTTTAAAAGCTGCTTTCTGTGAATAATTAACTAAAGTTTCGCAAGTGAATAAATATCAACTTGCTTGTTTATAAATATAC